>SXGQ01068802.1_pt1 | contig 10764 bp, 11 predicted proteins | sample 3178371 | NCBI WGS metagenome assembly SXGQ01 (sample SAMN11356859, study PRJNA531348) | freshwater metagenome | isolation source: freshwater sample F1-20 | place: China: Fuxian Lake, Yuxi | collected 2017-12-25 | reverse complement strand
GCTCCGCGAGCCTCGATGATGGCCGCTCCGCGCTTGGCCACGGTCGGGATGAAGACATCGGAGACCCAGGCCTGATCGTTCACCACTGCCGGCGCAGGCTGCCCCTTGATCGTGGCGTGGGTTATGTCGGGGTACTGCGATGCCGAGTGATTGCCCCACACCGTCACCTTGGCGACGTCAGTCACCGGGACACCGGCCCTTTGGGCAAGTTGGGTCACGGCACGATTGTGGTCAAGGCGCATCATCGCGGTGAAGCGCTCGCGAGGGATGTCGGGCGCGTGAGCCTGGGCGATCAGCGCATTGGTGTGTGCCGGGTTGCCCACGACCAGGATCCGCACGTCGTCGGCTGCGCCCGCATTGAGCGCTTCCCCCTGGGGCTTGAAGATGCCGCCGTTGGCCTCGAGGAGGTCGCGGCGCTCCATGCCCGGGCCGCGCGGTCGCGCGCCCACGAGGAGGGCGACGTTGACGCCGTCGAAAGCCACCCGCGGATCGTCCGTGATGTCGATTCCGGCGAGGAGTGGGAAGGCGCAATCATCGAGCTCCATGGCCGTGCCCTCCGCCGCCTGCAGTGCCGGAGTGATCTCCAGCATGCGCAGGCGCACGGGCACATCGGCACCGAGCAATTGCCCGGAGGCTATGCGGAAGAGCAGCGCGTAGCCGATCTGGCCGGCGGCCCCGGTGACGGCAACGTTGACGGGGGTGCGGGACACGGAAATCTCCTTGGTGATCCTCGGTCTGCGATGCGATCCACGCTAGTCCCCACCCTCACGTGCTCACGCAGGGGCTCCGGGCCTCACGCAGGGGGAGGGACCCAGAGGGCGAAGATCACCAGCGCGCCGCCGAGAGCGCCTAGGACGATGAGGTCAACCCGCTTGGAGCGTACGGCGAGCATGCCGGCTCGATCGTTGGGCAAGACCAGCCGAAGCACGAAGGCCAGCACCAGGCTCGCCGCCAACAGGAGCGAGCCGACTCGGAATTGATCGAGGGCGACTACCCCGAGCGATGCCGCCACTCCCAGCAGGACCACGGCCAGCGGCCACTGGGACCACCAGCGTCGGCGCCGCGGCCGGAGCTGATGAACCTCTGCCATGCCGCTCACGCGAGCAGCCTACGACCGTTCGGCCGCCTCGACGACGTTGGCGAGGAGCATGGCGCGCGTCATGGGCCCGGTGCCTCCCGGCATAGGGGCGATCCACCCCGCCACCTCTGCGCAAGCGGGGTCGATATCCCCCACGAGGCCGGCATCGGTGCGCGTGATCCCCACATCCACCAATGCCGCTCCGGGCTTCACGATGTCGGGCGTGATGACGCCCGGAACTCCCGCTGCAGCCACGACGATGTCAGCGGAGGACACATGCTTGGCCATGTCCTTCGTGCCGGTGTGACACAGCGTCACGGTGGCATTCTCCTGGCGCCGAGTAAGGAGCAGCCCCAGCGGCCTCCCGACCGTGATTCCACGCCCGACGATGCACACCTCCGCCCCCGCAATCGGGACGTCGTAGGCGCGCAGGAGCTCGACGATGCCGCGCGGCGTGCACGGCAGCGGTGCCTCGACGCCCAGCACGAGTCGCCCAAGATTCATAGGATGCAGGCCATCGGCATCCTTCGCCGGATCCATGATCTCGAGGACGCGATTGCTATCGAGCCCCTTGGGAAGGGGAAGCTGGACGATGTAGCCCGTCACCGCCGGATCATCGTTAAGTCGTCGGACCTCAGCTTCTACCTCGGCCTGGGTGGCGGAAGCGGGCATGTCCACGCGAATGGACGCCATACCGACCTCAGCGCAGTCGCGGTGCTTGCCGCCCACGTAGGCGTGGCTACCCGGATCGTCTCCGACGAGCACGGTCGCCAGCCCCGGTGCAATGCCGCGACCCCGCAACGTGGTGACGCGAGCCGCGAGTCCGTCCTTCACTGCAGCCGCAGTGGCCTTCCCATCGAGAATCGTGGCAACCATGGACCGAACCTAGTGAAGTCAGGTCCGACGCAGGCGAGGACCCCACGTGGAGAGGCTGCCGACCGCCACGGCTACGCCTGCAAGGAGCACACCCGCGACAAGTGTGAGGTGGAGGGAGACGCCCTCCGCCGGCGCAACCCAATCCAGCGTGAGGGCTCCCGTGAGCTGACCCGTGATGGTGAGCAGGGCAAAGAGCAAGACACCAAGACGCTGCACAACCCACGCTGCTGCCGCGATGAAGAGGACGCCGATGGTCCCACCGACATAGAGCCACCACGGGCCGGGAGGGAGCAAGCCGGGGTGGAACTCCGTAAACGCCCAAGCGAGGCCCAGGACCGCGCCCAGCATGACGGTGCCGAGGGTGAAGTTGACCCAAGCGGCGGTCCACGCATTCCTGGCAGCAGCGCCAACTCGGCCGTTGATGGCCTGCTGGACCGCGATGGCCAATCCGGCAACCAGTGCAGCGAGCACCGCAAGCGCGGACCCCTCCACCCCTCCACCAAGTCGATCCGAGACGGCGACGATCACGGCAGCGATCGCCATGATCGCGGCGATCACGCGAGCCGGGGTGACCGCCTGGCGCCCAGCGGGCCCGAGACCCAAGCGGTCGACGACGATGCTGTTGGAGACCTGGCCGGCTACGACCGCGACGGTGAAGATCGCCACGCCGATGACCGGCACCGTGGCGCTTTGGACAGCAACGAAGAATCCCCCCAGCAGACCCCCCAGCACCTGCCACCAGCGCAAACTCCCCGAGCGCAGGCCCCTGCCGACTGCACCCAGGCCACGACGGACCGCCGGGCTGGCCATGAGGATCACGCTGAGGAGGATCCATCCCGAGCCGAAGCTCACTATCGCCGCCTGCAAGCCGCTATCGGTGATATCGGCCAGCTCCCCATTGATCCGCGACTGCAATGCGGTGAGAGCACCTACGAGAAAGGCTGTGGCCCCAGCGACATACGCGGGTCCGCGCAATCCGCTGCTCACCTGCATCACGTGGTCGCTGGCATCACGTATCAGTGGAAGAAGTGGCGCGTGCCGGTGAGGTACATGCTGGCCCCCGCAGCCTCGGCGGCGGCCATGACCTCTTCGTCGCGGACGGACCCGCCGGGCTGGACAATCGCACGGACGCCCGCTGCCAGGAGCACCTCGAGGCCATCGGGGAAGGGGAAGAAGGCATCCGACGCCCCCACTGCGTCACGTGCGCGATCCTCGCCGGCACGCGACACTGCAAGCCGAGCCGCATCAACACGGTTGACCTGGCCCATGCCGATGCCCACTGCAGCACCGTCCTTGGCGAGCAGGATCGCGTTGGACTTCGGCGCACGCACGGCTCGCCAGGCAAAGGCAAGGTCCTCCATCGTGGCCGCGTCCACTGCTGAGCCGGCGACAAGGCGCCACGTGGCGGGATCGTCTCCGTCCGCGCCGAGGTCGTCTGCCCCTTGGAGCAAGACACCACCCGAGATCGGGCGCAGGTCGACCCAGCCGCGCTCGGGCCGAGGCTGGGCACGCAGGATCCGCAAGCCCTTGCGCTCGCTGAGGATGCTCAGTGCCGCATCGTCATACCCTGGCGCCACGACAACCTCGGTGAAGACATCCGCCATCACCTCGGCCATGGCCGCAGTGACAGGCCTGTTGGCTGCGACCACGCCACCGAACGCCGACGCAGGATCGGTCGCAAAGGACTTCTCGTAGGCGTCCACAATGTCGGCACCGACGGCGATCCCACACGGGTTGGCATGCTTGATGATCGCGACGGCCGGCTGCCCATGGTCGTAGGCAGCGCGCCAGGCAGCATCGGCATCGACGTAGTTGTTGTAGGACATCTCCTTGCCGTGGAGTTGCTCCGCGCGAGCCAGGCCGGGACGCGAGAAATCCGCTGCGTATACGGCGGCCGACTGATGCGGGTTCTCGCCGTAGCGCAGGACCGCCTGCCGCTCCCACGCCTGCCCCAGCCACGTGGGGAAGCCGGAGCCATCGGGTGCCACGACGTTGCCCATCCACGTCGCGACGGCGACGTCGTAGGAGGCCGTGTGAGCGAAAGCTTCGGCAGCGAGCCGCTGACGCTCCTCCAGGGTGAAGCCCCCGGCGCTCAGAGCCTCGATCACCCGCGCATAGTTGCCCGGATCGACCACCACCGCGACGCTCGCGTGGTTCTTGGCGGAAGCACGGATCATCGCTGGCCCACCGATATCGATCTGCTCGATGCATTCATCCGCATTCGCACCCGATGCCACCGTGCTGGTGAAGGGGTAGAGGTTGACGACGACGAGATCGAAGGGGGCAATGCCCAGCTCTTCGAGTTGCTCGACGTGATCGGGCAGGCGCATGTCCGCGAGGAGCCCCGCGTGGACACGGGGATGCAGGGTCTTGACCCTGCCGTCCAGGCATTCGGGGAAGCCGGTGAGATCGGAGACCGCCGTGACCGCGACGCCTGACTCATCGATGCGGGCCGCGGTGGACCCCGTCGACACGATCTCAACATCCGCCGCATCAAGGGCGGCGGCGAGCTCGGCAAGGCCGGACTTGTCGTAGACGGAGACCAGGGCCCGCCGGACGGGCCGGCGGTCGGATTGTGCGGTCACGGGATGGTCACCTTCCTGCCGTCCACCGTGCAGCCCAGCGCGCACAGGCGGGTCACGATATCCACGAGGAGCTCCCACTCGACCACTTTGATGCGCTCATGCACGCTGGCCTCGTTATCGCCCTCGTGGATCTCCACTGCGCGCTGAGCGAGGATCGGGCCGGTGTCGACTCTCTCGTCGACGAGATGCACGGTGCATCCAGTCACCTTGGCGCCGTAGTCGAGCGCGTCGCGCACACCGTGTGCGCCCGGAAACGCCGGCAGCAGCGCCGGATGCGTGTTGACGATGCGCAGGGGGAAGGCTTCGAGTGCGGGCGCGCCGATGATGCGCATGAACCCTGCGCAGATGACCCACGACGGATCGAATCCTGCAATCGTCGTGGCAAGTGCCCGGTCCCACGATGGCCGATCGGGGTAGGACGAGGGATCGACCACTACGCCGGGGATGCCGGCCGCCTCAGCGCGGTCGAGTCCGCCTATGCCAGGACGATCCGCGACCACTCCGACGATCTCGTAGGTCGTGTGCGCGGCTTCGATGAGTGCGTGGAGATTGGTGCCGGCCCCCGAGACGAGGACGACGATTCGCGCACGCACCCTGCGACCCTATCGCCGCTTCGGCGCTCCCGAACGTGCCATGACCACGACGTCGTCAGCCAGATGGTCGGCGTACCCCCGCAGGAGTCGTGTGCTGTCCCAGAGGGGAGACAGACCCACCACCAGGGTCACGAGCCAGGCCAGCGGCCCGATCACCGGGACGAAGCACAGCAGGCCAGCGGCACCGTAGAGAGCCACCCATCGCCGAGTCGACAGTGCCCAACCCAGTCGCGATCCCGTGTCAGCCCGGACGCAGCGGATGCCCACGGCCCAGCCCCCCAGGGTGCGACCCCAGACCGCCATGAGCGGAATGGTGTAGAGGGCAGTGAGCGCCACGAGGAGCGCCAGCGGCAGCCAGGTCGGCAGCGTCAATGAGGCGTCGATGGTGCGCGCCGCCGACTGGGCATCGATGCGCACGCGGGTGACGCCAGCGGTATGACCCTCCAGTGCCGAGGCGATGATGCCGGCAGCGGCGATGAGGAGGGCCAAGTCGATCACGGCGCCCGCCACGCGTCGGGCCATCGGCGCAAGGGTGAAGGTCGGCTTGGCCTGTCGGGAGTCGGAACGGCGCGGAGCGCGCAGGGTGCTAGCCATCGGAGCGCCTCGCAGGCCACGCCGTGACAGCGACCGCCCCAATGGCGGTGAGGACCGTGCCGGCGAGGGCGATCGGGAGCGCAGAGGGACCGAGCCCCTGCAGGGAGGCGTCGCCCAAGGAACCCGATGCCAGCCAGGCCGCGACCGCGAGCACCGCTCCCGTCGCGACGGCAGCGCCCCCCGAGACGAGGCAGCCGCGCAGGCCGACTTGCCCACGGCGACGTAGGAGCAGACCTGCGATCGCGCCCGCCGCGACTCCGAAGAGCGGGAGCAGCATCGCCCCCATCGGTGGCTGGCCGGGCAGCGCAGCGAGGAGAGGGAAGCCGGGAAGGGCTGCGGATGTCGTCTCGGCATACGGAGACACCACCGTGCCGACCGACACGGTGACACCGGGCCCGAGCAGGTAGGCGAGCGACCACATCACCGCCGAGGGGAGATAGCCGAGCGAGAGTGCCGCCAGCAGGAGGAGGCCTGAAGGTCCCGCGTCGAGCTGGACCAGCAGCGAGGTCATCTCTTCGAAATTGCCCACGATCGCGACGATGAGCATTGTGCTTGCCACGGCAATGAGACTGAGAAGAGCAGCGCCAGCGGCTGCCGCGCCATCGCGTACATCGGCGGGCAATGCGTCCAAGGAGAGCAGGCCAGCGCGGCGCAGGACCACGAAAGCCGCGATCAGGGTCGCGCCCAATCCTGCGATCAGTGCCGCTCGAGGCGGTGCGATCGCCAGGGTGCGGCTCATCGAAGCGATGACCGCGGCAACGACCGCGAAGCTGACGCCGAGCGCGAGAGCCACCGCGACGGCCTCTCCCCTGCGGGCCACGGCCGAGGCATCCGACGCCCAGCGCGCGGCGCCGATGACCGCGAGGAGCGGGATCAACGCGAATCCCAAAGGCAGCAGCGTGAGGGTGATCCCCGCCACGGTGGGGGCCGCGCCCAGTCCCGCGAGCCAGGCACCGGAAGCCACCTCGAGCATCTGGGTCCACTCTTGCGAGGCGGATGGGTCCAGCATCCATGCCGCGAGAGCAATGACGACGAGGGCGAGATAGCTGAAGACGGCTGCGGCCGCCCCCGCGGCTCCACCGGCCACCACGAGGGGCAGCGGCGCAAAGGGCTCCTGCCCCGCGGGGCCCGGAAGGTCGGCAGAGCCGCCCCTTGCGGGCTTGCCGGAACGCGCGGTGAGACTCACCGGACAAGACTGTCAGCCGAGGACCCCTCGCCCTCGTAACGGCACGCGGGCATCGGGAGTCCCAGGAGAATCAGCCGTTACCGCGGTGAGGGGATCAGCCCCGCAGGAGGGCGCGCATGAGCCGTGCGGTCTCACTCGGGGTCTGGCCCACGCGCACGCCCACGGCCTCGAGGGCCTCCTTCTTGGCTGCCGCGGTGCCCGATGAGCCGGAGACGATGGCGCCTGCGTGGCCCATCGTCTTGCCCTCAGGGGCCGTGAAGCCCGCGACATAGCCGACCACGGGCTTGGTGACGTGATCAGCGATGAACGCCGCCGCGCGCTCTTCGGCATCACCCCCGATCTCGCCGATCATGACAATCGCCTCGGTCGCGGGATCCGCCTCGAAGGCCGCAAGACAGTCGATATGGGTCGTGCCGATGATTGAGTCTCCGCCGATGCCCACGCACGTGGAGAAGCCGATGTCATTGAGCTCGTACATCATCTGGTAGGTCAGCGTGCCGGACTTCGAGACGAGTCCGATGGGCCCCGGGCCGGTGATGTCCGACGGGATGATGCCCGCGTTGGAGACGCCGGGCGAGATGATTCCCGGGCAGTTGGGCCCGATGATCCGCGTCGAGCCCGCGTTGACGGCGTACTGGAAGAACTGCGCGGTGTCGTGCACGGGAATGCCCTCGGTGATGACCACGCACAGCGGGATCTCTGCGACGACCGCTTCTTCGACCGCCGCCTTGGCGAAGCGCGGCGGGACGAAGACCACGCTCACATTGGCACCGGTGGCGGCCATGGCCTCGCCGACATCTCCGAAGACCGGGATGCCGTCGATCTCCCGGCCACCCTTGCCGGGCGTAACCCCCGCGACGACCCGCGCGCCACTCGCGACCATCCGACGCGTGTGCTTGGTGCCCTCGGAGCCCGTCATCCCCTGCACGAGAATGCGGCTATCGGCATCAAGCCAGATCGTCATGCGGCACCTCCGGCCAACTGCGCGACGCGACGGGCGGCGTCATCCATCGTCTCCACCATCTCCACGAGCGGGTGGTCGAACTCCGTGAGGATCCTGCGTCCCTCAATGGCGTTGTTGCCATCAATGCGGCAGACGATCGGCTTGGTCACAGGCGTGCCGCGGTCAGCGAGTGCGCCCACCGCCTGAACGATTCCGTTGGCGACCGCATCACATGACGTGATGCCTCCGAAGACATTGACGAAAACAGCGCGCACATCGGGGTCATTGAGCACGATGTCGAGACCGTTGGACATGACCTCCGCGCTGGCGCCCCCGCCGATGTCGAGGAAGTTGGCGGGGCGTACGCCGCCGAACTCCTCACCGGCATACGCGACGACGTCGAGGGTGCTCATGACGAGTCCAGCGCCGTTGCCGATGATGCCCACCTCGCCGTCGAGCTTGACGTAGTTGAGGTCGAACTCCTTGGCGCGCAACTCGATGGGGTCGGTCCCGTCCTTGTCGACGAGATCGGCATGCGACGCGTGGCGATAGTGGGCGTTGTCATCGAGTGTGACCTTGCCGTCCAAGGCCAGCACGCGCCCGTCCGAGGAGAGCACGAGCGGATTGACCTCGACGAGCGTGGCATCCTCCGTGATCAGCACATCCCAGAGGCGGACGAGGATGGCGATCACCTGGTCGCGAATGTGGGCGGGGAAGCCCGCCTCATCCGCGATCCGGGCAGCGACTGACTCGTCCACTCCTGTGATCGCGTCGATGCGCACCAGGGCAAGCGCCTCCGGCCGCGTAGCGGCGACCTCCTCGATATCGACACCGCCCTCGACACTCGCCATGGCGAGGAAGGCACGGTTCGCTCGATCGAGGAGGAAGGAGACGTAGTACTCCTCGGCGATGTCGGTCGCCTCGGTGACGAGCACACGGCGTACGACATGCCCCTTGATGTCGAGGCCGAGGATGTCCTCGGCCCGGGCCTGGGCGTCTTCGGGGGTCGCCGCGAGCTTCACGCCCCCGGCCTTGCCGCGCCCTCCGGTCTTCACCTGAGCCTTGACGACGACGGCCGAGCCGATCTTGCGTGCCGCCTCGTGGGCGGCGTCGGGAGTGACGCACACCTCGCCGGCAGTGACCGGGACTCCATGGGAGTCGAAGAGGTGCTTGGCCTGGTACTCGTACAGATCCACGGGCGGTTCCTTCGAACGCTTAAGGGGATATCTGCGAGCCTACTGATGACGTGTCACGACGACGGTTCAGGGTCTGGGCGATCAGGTCTGGGCGATCAGGTCTGGGCGCTCACGGGTTTGCTGATGTGGTTGCGCACCCAATCGACGATGTCCTGCATCGTCGTCCCGGGACCGAAGACCTGGGCGACCCCCATCTCCATGAGGGGAGGGATATCGGCGTCGGGGATGATGCCGCCGCCAAACACGACGATATCGGTGGCATCCCGGGCACGAAGGTCGGCCATGATCTCCTCGAAGAGGACGAGATGCGCCCCGGAGAGCACGGAGACGCCAATCGCGTCGGCATCTTCCTGGAGGGCGGTCTCCACGATCTGCGCTGGCGTTTGATGCAGGCCCGTGTAAATGACCTCGAAGCCCGCGTCGCGGAGAGCGCGAGCGACGACCTTGGCGCCGCGATCATGGCCATCGAGTCCCGGCTTCGCTACGACGATCCTCGCCGGCATGAGGCCTCCCTGGACACGAACCGTCGCGCCCGCGACCGTGAGCGCGGCCCCTACGATACCGGGGCGCCTGCGGCGTCTCGGAGCGTCGTCGGGACAAGGCGGCCGGGCGCGGACTAGCGTCATCGGGTGCCCTGGATCTCGGCCCCGCCGCTGCCCGTTCCCGAGGGCCTCGCGCGGGCTGGGCGCACCCTGCTGTCGACGTCCACCGCCCGAGGCATAGCGGTCGAGGCGGCCTGGGTGACGGCGCACCTGGCGATGTACCCGCTCGGGCTGGTGGAAGAACAGCTCCGGCTGCAGCAGGAGCGTCACTCCCTCGAAGGGCTCCCGCCTGCCCAACGCGGGCTCGTCATCGGGGATGTAGAGGCCGCCGGCACGCCCATCGTGCTCGTCCATGGAATCTTCGATAACCGCTCGATCTTCACCCTGCTACGTCGCGGCCTGCATCGTCGGGGATTCGGCTCGACCTACGCACTCAACTACTCCGCACTCACGGACGACGTCCGCGCCGTTTCCCAGCGACTGGGCACGCTCATCGAGCAGGTGTGCGACGAGACCGGTCACGACCGGGTGCACGTCGTCGGGCACTCCCTGGGGGGCCTGGTCGGGCGCTACCTCGTGCAGCGCCTCGGCGGCGACGAGCGCGTCCACACCCTCGTCACACTAGGCACTCCCCATGCCGGCACCATCCCTGCACGGATCGTGCCCATCGAACTAGCGCGGCAGATGCGAGTGGACAGCGACCTCATCGCTGAGCTCGCCGAGCCCGCCCCCGGCTGTCGCACGAGATTCCTCGCCGTGTGGTCGGACATCGACCAGCTCGTGATCCCCCAGGCCCACGCGCGAATCGACCACCCCGACCTGCGCGCGCGCAATGTGCTGATCCCTGGGGTCGGCCACCTTTCCCTGCCCGTGGACGGGCGCGTCGTCCGGGAGATTGCCACGACGCTGGCGCTCCTGGACGAGCTGAGCGCCACCCCGTGAACTCAATCCCTGGCTCTAGGGGCGTGTGACACAGGTCACACCAAACGCCTCACCAGTCACACCAGTCACACTGGGGTGGCTGGTGGCCCCCCGAGCCTGGTAAACCGCTCCCATGCGTCGTCTCGTCGCACCGCTCCTGGTCGGGCTCGCCCTCGTGGTGGCCCAGGGGGCGATCGTGCTGGCCGCGGGTGCTCCCTCCCTCGCCGACTCCCGCCCGAGCGGCCCGGTC
>SXGQ01062209.1_pt1 | contig 10764 bp, 5 predicted proteins | sample 3178371 | NCBI WGS metagenome assembly SXGQ01 (sample SAMN11356859, study PRJNA531348) | freshwater metagenome | isolation source: freshwater sample F1-20 | place: China: Fuxian Lake, Yuxi | collected 2017-12-25 | reverse complement strand
TAGACTCATGGCCATGAGGCTCGTCGAGACCGGCAAACCGGTCACCAGCAGGTTAATCACGGGAGTGACTAACCCTACGAGCAAGCCGATGAACGGGCCCCGAAAATAAACTGCCACAAAAGTTGTCCAAAATACGGGCAATAGATAAACGCCCAGTGGTCGATGCCCGGACCACGGCAGCAGGTGAACCAAAAATGGGACGAGCCCCGCAACGGCCAACAAGATGGTGGTTTCACGCCACCCGGCGCGGGATAAAATAAAAGTGGGCCGAACCGGGTTACTCATAGTCGTCCACGCTAAGGCGCCACCCGCAGCAGCGGAAGCCGAAATTAGCGCTCAGCTCAGGCGAGCCCAGCGCCAGGGTGAACGCCCATCCACACCTTGGCCCCACCACTTAGCGCTGGATGCGAGCGGAGCCACCTTGGGCAAAAGCGCGCACCTGCTCCAGGGTCGCCATGCTGGTATCACCGGGGAAAGTGGTGAGCAGTGCTCCATGCGCCCAGCCAAGATTAACGGCCTCTTGTTCGGAGGCGCCGGTCAATAATCCATAAATAAAGCCGGCCGCATAACCGTCGCCGCCGCCAACTCGGTCGACGACATCAAGCTCGCACATCGGGGATTGATAGGTTTGGCCCTTGATCCAAGCGACCGCGCCCCACGTATGGCGATTCGTAGAATGCACTTCACGCAATGTGGTCGCGACGGCTTTAACCTTGGGAAATTTCTTCACCGCTTGATCAATCACCGCATAAAAAGCGGACGGATCGAGCTTACCCTTGCTCTCTACATCCTGACCCTCGATGCCGAGGCCCTTTTGTAAGTCTTCTTCATTGCCCACGAGGACATCGACGTGTTCGACGATCCGACCCAGCACATTGAGCGCCTTGGTCTGGCCACCCCAGATATCCCACAATTTCTGGCGGTAATTTAAATCAAAGGAGGTCACCGCGCCGGCAGCCTTGGCGGCTTGCATCGCCTCGACGATCAACTCGCCCGTGGTGTCTGAGAGCGCCGCAAAAATGCCCCCGCTGTGAAACCAGCGAACCACACCCCCAAAGATTTCTGCCCAATTGAAATCACCCGCCTTGAGCTGGGCGGCAGCCTCATTGCTGCGATTATAAAAAACGACCGGGCCGCGCACGCCCTGTCCACGATCAGAATATACGGTGGCCATGTTGGGTCCGCGGACGCCGTCGTGTTTAAATTTTTTGTAAAAAGGGGTTACCCCCATCGCGCGCACGCGCTCCGCAATCAAATCACCCACCGGATAATCAACCATAGCCGAGGCGACGCCCGTCTTGAGGCGAAAACAATCGGAGAGATTAGCGGCTACATTGAATTCCCCCCCGCTGACATGAATATCGCAGTGCTGCGCCTTGCGAAAGGGTATGATGCCAGGATCGAGGCGGTGCACGAGGGCGCCCAGAGACAGAAAATCGAGCGCACCGGTGGGACGAATAGCGAGGGGGTTGGCCATATTAATAAAAATTGCAGATTTTTTAAATCAGCTCGGCCGAGGATCGAACGCAATATTTAATCAAGCGATCACGGCAGCGAGCGAGCGCTTTATGGGCCGGCGAGCGCTTGAGCGGCGAGTTTTTTTACCAACGCGCAACGCTTATGGCCTTAACTGCCTAGCAGATTGAGCCGATTGTTAGAATCTTGTCCGCGCCCGGACCCGCCCTACTTTCCGCTCGACGCCTGGCCTGCCGTCCCGTGTTTACCACCAGCCACTCCTTCCCCCGCCAGACCGCGGCCTTTACTTTAGTCGAGGGAAGGATGGCGCGGGCCGGACCCACCGACTAAACCACTCCACTCGCTCGCTCGGTTGGTAATATAATATATTACCAACGAACTGAGGGGGGAGCGGCGGGGAGCTCGCGTTGTAATTGGGCGAGAAAATCCCGCAGGTAGACCGTGCGGGTTTGCGCCGCGCGGCGGCCGCTCGCGGTTTGCATCGTGTGCTCTAGTTTAAGCAACTTTGCATAAAAATGATCGACCGTGGCGGCGCGGTCGTCCGGCTCGCGGTTCGCACAAAAAGGATCTTCCGCCGTGTAGAGTGGCCGGCCCATCGCCCCACCCAGCATCAAGCAACGCGCCAACCCGATGGCGCCCAGCGCCTCGAGGCGATCAGCATCTTGGACAATTTTTGCCTCGAGCGTCCGCGGCATAATGCCTGCACTAAAACTGTGGGCCTCGATGGCGTGCGCGATGTCCGTCAGAAAAACTGCGGGATAATGCCACTCGCGCAACCAAGTCACGGCTTGCTGCGCGGCGAGTTGCGCCGCGAGGGGGCGCTGGGGGGAATCTTTTGGCACCGTCACGCAATCATGCAGCCAGGCGGCCGGCAAAATCACCTCAAGGCGCGCCGACTCACTCGCCGCCAACATTTGGGCGTTGGCCACCACCCGGCGAACGTGCGCCCGATCGTGCGCGACATCACCCCCTTGCGCCGCGAGGGCCGTGATGCAGCGCTCTTCCCATTTAGAAAAATCAACCACCATAAGCTGAGCAAAAGCTTCGCTCCCCTACGCACAACTAGAATTACCGAGAGCCCTAACGGCTAGGCTACTTGCTTGGGCCAGCCACTCCCCTTGGCTCGAGCGCGAGCCGAACTGATCCTACCACCCAGCTGGGTTTAGGGGCGAGCATCAGCGAGCAGGCCGGAGCCTAAATTTACGGACTGGCGGGAGTTTTTACCCCAACCGCTGGTAGTATTTTTACCTGCGAGGCTCGGTCAGCGCTAAGATAAGTTTTGGCGAGAATGCTTAATTCTGCCGCCGTAATGGCTTCTAGATCGGGCAAACGCGTGCGGGCCCAATCCAACGCCTCAGGCTTCTCTTGGGCGCGGGCCAACACCGTGCCGCCCCAATAACCATTGGTCCGCAAGGACTCTTTAGCCGCCGTTAACGCGGGCTGACGGGCCCGATTGAGCTCTTCATCGGTCACCCCATGCTGCGCGAGATCAGCCCCGAGAGCAATAATCACTGCCGTAATTTTATCCGCCAATGCCGGATCGACCACGCAGCCGGCCTGGATGTAACCGTAGCCCGGGAAGATATCACTGGCGTTGCTGCCGGCATTCGGGCTGTAGGTGCCGCCGATTTCCTCGCGCACTTTCACGCGCAAGCGGTCGTTGAGCACGCTGGCCAGCAGATTAAGCCGACGGGCGCGCTTGACGTCGAAGCCATCGGTCGTCGGCCAATAGATCACGACGTTGCCCTTGGGGATTTCGGACGCGATGGGGTAGCTCTGCGTAAAGGGCGTCGCGGGGAAGGAGATTTTTTTCAACGCGGCGAGCGCGGGCTTGGGCTCGCGGGGTGGGAGCGCGCCGAGCGTTTGCGCCACGGCGGCAATGGCGGCCTCGATCTCAAGGTCGCCCACGAGCGAGACCTCGAGTGCACCATGCGCCAGCTGCGCCGCGAGCCAGGCCTTGGCCTCGACAAGATTGCGGGACATCATCACTTCCTTGGCCGGCAGGCCGAAGCGCGGATCGCCATTGGCGAGCAAATTGGCCACCTCGGTGGCCATCGGGCCATTGGCCGTGTGCTGAAATCCGAGATACATTTGCTCCATGCTTTTCTGCGCCTGCCGCAGCGCTTCCGGGCGCCAGCCGGCGTCCGTGAGCAGGGCGGCCAGGAGCTGCAGCTGCAAGCTAAGGTCGCCAGAGGTGGTGCCGCCGGTGAAGTTAAAGGCATCAATGCCCGGCTGGAACTGCACACTGATATTTTTACCGGCGAACAGCCGGCGCATTTCATCCGCGCTATGCTGGCCCAGACCGCCGGCGCCAAACGTGCCGCCGGCGAGCGCCGCTAGACCGCGCTGACCGGCCGGTTCAGTGATGGTGCCGCTGCCCACGCGCACCCCCGTGCGGATGCGGCCGGCCTCGAAGTCGGTTTTCTTGAGGTTTAATTTTACGCCGTTAGCAAAACTCACCAGCTCCACGTCGAGATCAGCGACCCGCGTGCGCTGCACCACTTTTCCCGGAGCGCCCCACTGCGTGTAAGCCCACACGGACTCGGCCGGCGCGGTCGGTGCCGCGACGGGGGTAGCGCGGGATTTTTCAAAAGCCCCCGCAATCGTCGCATTGGCCTCGCCGGGAATGAGGACATTGCCCGTCACCATCACGAAGAGACCGGGCGCCGCGAAGGCGCGCCGGAGTGCGGCTTGGCAATCGGCCAAGGTGACGTGGTTGAGGGCCGGCTGATAAAGGGCGCGCTCAGCGACGGGGTGGGTCAAGACTTCCTGATCGAAGAGGCCGCGGAGAATTTCGTCAGCCAGGGCATGAGATTGGCGCGTGGCCGCGGTCTTGACCGCCTGATCAAGGCTGTTGGTAAACGTGGCGACGATCTCCTTCAGCTCGCTGGGCTGGAAGCCGTGCTCGAGCGCGCGGCGCAATTCTTGCTCGCCGACGGCCAGGGCCGCAGGCCACTGCTCGGGTTTGCAGGTGAGTTCGATGCTCGCCTCGCGTATGAAACGATACGCATTAGAGACGCTAGCTCGGCCCGCACTGAAGGGAGCGCCCTCCTTCTTAACGAGTTCGCTGAACCGGCGGTTGAGGATCGCCAGCGCAATCTGCCGCGGGAGTTCCTTAATTCGATTTGCGGCGGTGTCGGGTTCATCAACAAATGGCGTCAAGCTGGTCATACTCACTTCAGTCGAGGACGCTTCTGGTTCCGCATGAAAATGCGCCCGAACGCCGTCGAATTGCGGCACTACACCCAGCGTCGGCGCAGGGGCCGCGGGGGCACGAGCCACCAGAGGCGTGAACGCGGCAATGATCAGTTGCTCGACGACCGCGGGGTCAAAATCACCAACGGCCACGATCCCGATTTTCTCTGGGCGATACCACGTGTCCCAAAACTCGGTGAAGCGCGCCCGCGGCGCCTGTTCAATAACCTCAGGCAGGCCGATGGGGAGCCGCTTGGGCAGGAGCGTGTCGCCCAGCATAAATTCGAACTGCGCGATGAAGGTGCGGTAGCCCACATTGTCGCGGGTGCGCTTCTCGCTCATGATAATGCCCCGCTCTTTATTAATTTCTGCCTCGAGGAGCAACAGGCCGCTCGCGTAATCGGTCAACACCCGCAACCCCTCCGATAAAGTCGCGCCATCCGTGTGCGGCAGCTCCAGCAAATATTGCGTGCGATCAAGCCCCGTGGAGGCATTCGCGTCGCCCCCAAAGCTCATGCCCATCCGCTGAAAAAACTCCACGAGCGTACCCGGCGCATAGTGCTGACTCCCATTGAAGGCCATGTGCTCGAGAAAATGCGCGACCCCGCGTTGATCCTCATTCTCCATGAGCGAGCCCGCCTCGACGAGTAAGCGCAGCGACGCCCGACCCCGCGGTTCCTGGTTGGGGTAGATGACGTACCGCACCCCGTTCGGGAGCGTGCCAAAATGCGCGGCCGGATCAACCGGCAGATCGCTCGTCGCTTGCGCAAAAGGGCGCGCGGGAGTGGCGGCGACCAGCACCGCTAGCCCCAATTGAAAAGCCATGAGGAGCGCTAATTTAATTTTCATAGAATATTTTAACCCAAGGGAATTGTTACGCAAATTGAGGCAGGAAACAGATTCAACCAGCAAACGCAGCTTACGCTGGCTCGCGCAAGGCCGCGATCAGCCGCCTCCGAGAAGATAGTGCGAATTTTCGCAAACCGGCGCTGACCGGCTGCTTCACCGTGGGCCCGGCTGATTGGTGTTGAGGAACGTTTAAAATTAACAGGCCCATTCAGCGCATGGACTCGCGCTTTTTTAGATCCTCGGCGCCCTTGGCGATGAGAGCGGGATCAACCTTGATGCCAGCCTTCGCCAGCGCGGCATCGAGAATGGACTCGCCCTTGAGATAACCGGTGACGAGCGCGGCGATGTTGCCGTCACGATCGATGATGAACTGCTGCGGGATGCCGCCGACCCCGTAGAGTTTATGCGAGGCCCGATTAGGCCCGCGCTCCTGCGGATCATGCGAAAAATTAATATCGGGATACTGAGCCTGATTCCGCTTCACCCATGTATCGAATTTCTTGCGATCATCGGAAGTGCAGGAAGCTAACACCACGACTCCTTGATTTTTGTAATGAGCCGCCACCTCCTGCGTATGCGGCATCGAAGATATACAGGGTCCGCACCAGGTAGCCCAGAAATCAAGAATGACGACCTTGCCGCGATAATCAGAAATCTTCACGGCCTTGCCGGTGGCGTCGGTGGCGATAAAATCAGGGGCCGCGGCCCCAATTTTCAGCATCGGCACCTTGGCCTCCGGCGGCTTCTCCTTGGTCTCCTCAGCGGAGAAGATCTTCTTGGGCCTATCTTCCGGCTTTAGCTTCACCCCCGCGCGAAGGAGCAAATTGCCGAGTGATTCGGCGCTCTGCGGGCCACTGCCCACATAGAAACCGAGGAATTTGCCTTGGGCGTCGATGACAACATTGTTCGGGACCGGTGCCATGGCGCCGCCGGAGAACGCCATGGGAATGACCTTGCTGTAGTGCGCGCGATTGGCCTCCCGGAAAGCTTTTTTATCCTCGGCGGTCATTTCATCCATGGACTCTTTAGCCGGCTTCGGCGCCGCCCCGGCCGGATCGAACAGCACCGGATAAGCCAGCTTGGCCGCCGCGGGTGCATGATACTTATCGAAGTCAGCGCGTGAGCCATAAGCGGCGAGCTCGACAAACAGGACGCCCTGATCGGCATAGCGGCGGGCCCATGCATCTTGAAAAGCCACCATATCGTCGGGCCGAGCGCCCCGCGCCGAGCAGACCATCAACACCACCGTCTTACCCTTGGTGAGTTCAGAAAATTTGACGGCAGAGCCATCAACAGCCTGCGCGGTAAAATCTGGCACCGGCAAACCTCGCTGCAACTGAGCGAAACCTTCCCGGAATTTTGGCTTGGGATTTTTTTTCTCCTCCTCGATCGCGGCCAAACGGTCGGCCTCTTCCTCGGCGGCAGCCATGAGCTGCCGTTCACCCGCCGTGACTCGCGCGGCCTCAACCTTGACGCCGGCCTTGGCCAGCGCGGCTTCGGTGCGAGCATCTTCTTCACCGCCGTTGCCGACGATCGTTGCCGTGATGACGCCATCGCGGCCGATGACAAACTGCGTGGGAATGCCCGTGACGCCGTAAAGCTTGCTGGAGGCGCGCTGCTCGAACGTGGCGGAGCCGCGCTCATGACGATCAAACACGAATTTTAGTTTGGGGTATTTTGCTTGGTTTGCAGGAATCCACTTCTTGAACATGGCAATGGTGTCGCTCGTACCGGAAGCCACAACGACGACGTCTTGATCAGCATATTTGGTGGCAATGGCATTAGTGTGCGGCATCGAGGCAATGCACGGTCCGCACCAGGTAGCCCAGAAATCGAGAATGACGACCTTGCCCTTGAACGACGAGAGGCGGACCTCCTGGTCGTGAATATCATGCATCACGAAATCTGGCGCCACCGCTCCAGCCGCGAGCGTAGCGATTGGTTGGTTAACTGCTTTTGCCATTTGCATCTGGGCCCAAGCCAAAGTGGCAACGCAGCTGAAAACACCAACGATGAGGGAGTGGATTGATTTCATGATAGAGTGAAAAAGAGTTAAACGATGTAAAAAAATTACTTGGCGACGGCGGCCGGCGTGACCGCTGGCTTGGCCGTGTAGCCAGCTGGGAAAAAGATCTTTGGCTTATCCTCGTAAGCCAGCTCGACGCCAGCGATCATCAGTAAATTAGCCAAGCCGTCGTGCGTGGCTTCGCTGTAGCCGACATAGGACCCGACCAGCTGGCCCGCGGAATTGATGACGAGCGTCGTTGGGAGCGGCGTGACCGCGCCACGCGTCAGCTGCATCATAATCGTCTTACGCATCGCCTCTTTGTCCCCTGAGGGTGGTTTACCGACCGGATCAAAGACGGTGGCGAAAGTGTATTTATTTTTATTTTCGATTAGCCACTGGTCGTAGTTCGCGCGGGTGTCAAAACCGCAGACCCCGAGGATGACCACGCCCTTAGCGCCATACTTGCGGTGAATCTCCTCGTAATGTGGCATGGCCTTTTGGCACGGCCCGCACCACGTGGCCCAGAAATCAAGAATGACCGTCTTGCCTTGGGCGTAGTCGGAAAATTTAGCCTCTTTGCCTTCAGGGGTAAGCACCGTGAAGTCGGGCACCAATTCGCCCGCCTTGAGTTTGCCGTAACTTTCGTAAAAGGGAGCCCGGGGTTTCTTGACCGCCGCCGCCGCGGTCGCCGCGCGGGCCTGTTCCTGCTTAGCCACCTGCTCCTTGCCCTGCGCCAGAGTCGCGTCGTTCACTTTAACCCCAGCCGCGGCCAGCGCAAATTCGGTCCGCGCATCCCCCGCCCCGCCATTGCCCACTACCACGCCGGTGATCTTACCATCGCGGCCGATTACAAACTGCGTCGGGATGCCCACCACATGATAGAGCTTCGCGGAAGCGCGTTCTTCAAAATTGAGCGATTCGCGTTCATTCAAATCGTACGCAAAATGAATGTCCGGATATTTCGCCTGATTCTTAGGAATCCATTCCTGGAATTTCGCAATCGAATCGCTGGTCCCAGCGCCCAGCACAATGACATCCTGGTCTTTATATTTCGCGGCGATCTCCTGCGTATGCGGAAACGAGCTAATGCACGGTCCACACCAAGTGGCCCAAAAATCGAGGATCACTACCTTGCCTTTAAAATCGGAAAGGCGGACATCCTTGCCCGCGACATCCTTCATCAGAAAATCTGGGGCGATTGCGCCGACGGCGAGCAACGCGGCTTTCGGCGCCGCTGGCGGATTATTCGGCATGGGTATGATCGTGGCGGCAGACATCACCCCGCCAGCCGTAACCGCGGCCGGTTGCTCACGAGCCGCAAAGATTTCGGCCATAACTTTATCCGCCGCCGCCTTATCTTCGGCGGTGAGCTTAAGATCGGCGACCTGCAAACTCGCGCGCATCCAGCCAGCAATCTTCGGGCCCATACCAATCAGGCCACCGCGAAAATAGCCGCCAGCATTCACCACCATGAAAGCGGGATACATGCCGATGCCAAATTTCATGTAGGAAAGGGACTCCATGACGGCCTTCCCGGCTGGATCCCAAGCGACGGTGTAACCCAGGCCAGCCGCATTAGCTTTTGCCCAGGTGTCGAATTCAGCCCGATCTGTGGCCACGTTGATGGCCCAAACCGCTAAACCCTGATCCTTATAGTTGGCCGCGAGCTTAGCAAAATCTTCGTTGGGCGAACGCGCTCCGGTCCAAAAAGAAACAAGCACCGGCTTGCCCTTGAAGGACGAGAGCTTCACTTGCTTCCCGTCCACGCCGATGGCGGCGAAATCGGCCACCGCATCGTCAAATTTAAGTGAGCCTAACCGCATGGTTGGCGGGCGCGCGGCTGTGCCTTTAGCACTGGCAGGAATGGTCCCAATCGGCATCGCCGCCGTCTTGCCCATCATCGGGATGGACTGACGCTCACGCTTTTCCTCTGGAGGCAAATGCGAGGTATCAACCGGCACGCCGCCTTTGGCGAGCAGGCGCGTGACGTGCGGGTTTTTGCCCGGGCCACCGCCGGAGGTGGAGCCGACCACCTTCCCGTCCTTGTCGATCAGAAATAGCGTGGGGAAGCCACTGACCCCGTACTGAGTATTAAAAACCGATTTATCCCAACCGTCCTTGCCGGCCGGGTCATGCGCGGTGAGGAATTTATATTTGGCGGCATTGCGCTTCACCCAGCCATCATAGTTGGCGCGGGAGTCATCGGCACAGACGGCCAGGATCACGAGGCCGTCTTTGGCATGCTGCTCGGCTAGTTCGCTGTTATGGGGCATGGAAGCCACGCACGGCCCGCACCACGTGGCCCAAATATCGATCAAGACAGTTTTCCCGCGAAAATCAGATAGTTTGATCGCTTGGCCATCGGGGCCCATGACGGTAAAATCAGGGGCGAGCTTGCCCACCTTTGGTCCAACCTGACGAACGCTCGGCGTAGAAGTCGGCGCGATAGCGGGCTCCGCGCCTGCCGGCATCACCGTTAAACAAAAAATGCTAAGCGCAACCGACCAGAGGGATTTTTTCATAACTAAAATAAAACAGACACGCCGCCGTGCGGAGAGTTGCACGGCGGCGCATAAAGCTAATCGCGGAATAATTAAAGCGGCAGAATGAAGGCGAACTCGTAACTGCGCCCGAGAATAAACTGACTATGTAAGCCCGCGTTGAAACCCCACATGGTATCAGAGAATGGCGGCTCTTGATCGAAAACATTATTTACGCCCAAGGTGATGCGCAGACCTTTACCATAACTGCGCCATAGACCTTTGCGGAATTCATAACCGCCCCGGATATCAAGTTTGGTCACAGCCGGCGTGGGATAAAAAATAACCGCCGTGCTGTTAGCCACCAAATTGCTGCCGGCACCGTTGGAGTTGAATCCATCCAGATAGGAAACAAAGGCGGAGGCATTCCAATCACCCTTATTCCAAAAAATGGCTGCATTCATGCGCCACTTGGGTGGAGCGGCCGTGTCATCTTCGAGAATAACTGCCGGCTGACCCGGGGCCAGTTGCCGCGTCGCTTCGAGCGTACGGCTCGCCGCTAGATTCAAGCGCCAACGACCCAATTGTTCCCCAGGCAGACGATAGTCGGCCACAAAATCCATGCTCCGATTAACCACTTGGCCGAAGTTCACAAACACGCGACTGATCGCCGTGATTTGTCCGGGCTGATTGAGTGCAGTATCCGCCGGCGTGGCCGCGGCCCGCGTGATGCGATCAGTGAAGAGCGCCTCATTG
>SXGQ01818123.1_pt1 | contig 10765 bp, 5 predicted proteins | sample 3178371 | NCBI WGS metagenome assembly SXGQ01 (sample SAMN11356859, study PRJNA531348) | freshwater metagenome | isolation source: freshwater sample F1-20 | place: China: Fuxian Lake, Yuxi | collected 2017-12-25 | reverse complement strand
GCGGGCTCGCCCGCGCCGAGGAACCGGCGGACGGAGGGTCAGACATGTGGCGAACGGAAGAAGCACCGCGTGGGTTGTCGCGGAGGTTGTTCCTGAAGGGGTCGGCAGGCGCCGCGGCCGGGGCTGGGCTCGCGGTGACGGCGCTCGGCGGCAGCGGGTGCGAGGATGTCGACGACGGCTGGGACGACACGGCCGACGTGGTCATCATGGGGGCGGGTGGCGCCGGGCTCGTCGCGGCCATCACGGCGGCCGAGGAGGGCGGTGACGTCCTCGTCCTCGAGAAGGGCGACGTCGTCGGCGGGACGACGGCGGTCTCGGGCGGACAGATCCAGGCCGCTGGCACGCTGCTGCAGCAGACGCAGGTCACCGACGACTCGGCCGACAAGCACGCCGCCTGGTGGCTCGCCGGGAGCGACGGCGTGGCGGACCCCGAGCTGCTCGGGCTGATCGCCCGCGAGGCGGCCGACGCGGTCGCCTTCATGGAGAACCTCGGCATGACCTATGCCGGGCTCTACGCGGTCTCGCGCATCCCGACTGTGTCGCCAGACCTCTTGCGCGCCCGCATCCACGTGCCCGAGGTCGACCCCGACGACGTCCTCGCGGGCGGCGCCCGCCACATCGCCTTGCTGAAACAGCGCGCCGAGACCCTCGGGGTCCGCTTCCGCCTGCAGGAGACGGTCGAGGCCCTCTACGTTCACCACCACCGCGAACACGAGATCGTCGGGGTCCGCACACGCCGCCGCCTCGCGGACGGCTCCGACGAGGCGTGGCGCATCCGGGCCCGCCGCGGGGTCATCCTGTGCGCGGGCGGCTTCGACCATAACCGCGAGATGAGCCGGGCCCACTCGCCTCAGCAGCTCTGGGAGCTCGACGACGGCGTCTGCTGGTGCGTCCCGACGAACACCGGCGATGGCATCCGGCTCGGCATGGCGGCGGGCGGCGACCTCGCCTCGGGCATGAGCGCGACCATCGGCTATCCGATGGCCACAATGGGCGCCTCCGACGCCGTCGGTGGCCTGTGGGTCAACCTCCACGGCCACCGCTTCGTCGCCGAGGACGCCCACTACGCCTTTGCGATGCGCGCCATCTTCGCCCAGGAGCGCCACCTCGCGTGGGCCATCTTCGACGACGCCACCGCCGCGCTCGGCGGCGCGACGCTCGGCGGCCTCTTCGCGAGCTGGTCCGAGGACCTGTCCGACGAGCTCGAGAGCGGCACCCTCGTGCGCGCCGACACGCTCGAGGCGCTCGGCGAGGCCCTCGGCTGCAACGGCGAGCAGCTGCGCGCCACGGTCAACCTTTGGAACCGCGACATGGACCGCGACGGGGTCGACACCCTCCTCGCCCGCACCCGTGCTCGCACCCGCATGGGCGATGGGCCGTATTGGGCGCTGCGCATCCGCTCGGCCAACCTCGGGTCCTGCGGCGGGCTCCACATCAGCACGCGGGCCGAGGTCCGAGACCGGCGCGGCGAGGTCATCCGCGGGCTCTACGCGGCGGGCATGAACGCGGGCGGCTTCATCGGGACCTTCTATCCCGGCAGCGGGACGGCCGTCATGGCGACCCTCGTGCTCGGTCGCGTGGCTGGACGCAACGCCATGGGTCACACCACGAGCGACGTGCCAGCCTCGTCGGCAAGCGCCGTGTCGCTCATCTGAAGCGACACCGAGGCCCGGCCTGCGAGGCGCATGTCCCATGGACACACGCGCGTCCGGAGCCTCCTTCACCGCGTGTGGCATGCGACCTTCCCATGCCACACGCGCGGTGGCCGCCTCGCCCGCCGGGAGCGCGACGCTCGGCGCGTCGAGGTCGTTGGAGCGGGATGAACCGGGCGCAACCGGCCGAGCAGCGGCCCCGCCCGCGGTGTTGTGAAAGCCCCCGTCAGGCAGCGGCTCCATGGGGCCGAGCGTCACCTGGCTGGCCACGGTGGTCCTCGTCGCGATCGACGCGGCCGATGGCGCTCTCCTGGCGACCGGGAGCGCCGCGCAGCCCGTGGGGGACCGGCGCCAGGACCCGGGCGGCGCCGAGGAGCCACGGAGGCGGCCAGATGGGGCCGCACTTCGTCGGGCGGCCGACCGGTGAGGCGAGCTGGCGGCATGCGAGGCCAAATGGGTCGAGGCAGCGGTGTCCCTCACGTACCGTTTGAACCGCATGATCCCCCATGCCGCCACCCGCACTGGTCTGATCGTGAAACGTTCTGTTTCAACAATGCTTCATCATGAATCATGATGTTTCAGAGTTGTTTCAACCAGCCGCGATCGGCGGGGGCTTCGGCACATCCTGGCGCGGGTCACCCGCGATCGGTGGGTGAGGCCGAACCCCCCGACCACCGCGTCGCCACCCCGGAGGTGCCGCGGGCACGTGGCTTGCAGCCTCTGTCGCCCGAACGGCGCGCCGCGGAGGCCCGCCGGGTTCGCGGAGGTGTACATGGAAGAGGTCGAACGGAGCGGGGCGCTGGTGGGATTTCCCGGCGAGCGGGCCCTTCAGCGCGGTGCGTGGATGACGGCGGGGCTCATCGCGTCGCGAGCCGACGCGCAGCGCGATGCGTGGCGGGGTCAGGTGCTCGTCGATGCGGGCGGAGTCGTCTGGGACGGTCTTACCGACGTGGTCGTCGTCGGCAGCGGGGTCGCAGGTCTCGTCGCGGCGATGACGGCGCGCGAGGCGGGCGTCGAGGTGGTCGTCGTGGCTGGCTCCGAGGCCGCGCGTCGAACCTCGGGCGATGGCCTCGTCGCCGCGCTGCCTGGCCTCGACGCGGCCACACATGGCCTCGACGGGCCCGCGCTGGCGGTGCCGCTGAACGGGCACAACGGGTTTCGCGACGTCCTGGCGCTCGGTCGCGTGGGGCTCCGCCTCGACAGCGTCGCGACCGCGTCCGACCTCGGGTTGCCGGGCGTTGGAGGCTTCGACCTCGCCTGGCAGGCAGGGGTCGTGGATGGACTCGTCGTCGGCGAGCCTGGCGGGCCGGTCCTCGGGGTACGACTCGACGGCGGCGAGGGCCCGCGCTTCATCCGCGCCCTGCGGGGGGTCATCCTGACCTCGACCTCGGCGGTCCCGTCGCACCAGGACCGCGACGACGACGACGGCGCAGGAGACGGTCTGGTGCTCGGACTCGCGGCGGGCGGCGAGGTGGCGGACGGGCTCTCGGCCACGGTCGGCTGCCCGGTCGCGGTCATCGGCACGAACGACGACGTCAACGGACTCTGGGTCAACCTCGCAGGCGAGCGTTTCATCGCCGAGGACGCCCACCACGCGACCGCCATGCGCGCCATCGAGCGTCAGCCTGACGGGGCCGCGTGGGCCATCTTCGACGCGGCGACGGCGGCCCTCGGCGGTGAGGTGCTTGGCGCGCTCGCGGGCGGCTTTTCGCGCGATCTCGCCGATGAGCTGGCGCTCGGCCTCATCGTGCAGGCGACGACGCTCGAGGCGTTGGCCTTCGACCTCGGGGTCGATCCGGACGGCCTCCTGCGCACGGTCGCGGCGTGGAACGACGACATGCGCAGCCTCGGCCGCGATCGGCGCTTCGGGCGTCAGGTTGCGCTGAGACCCCTCGGGGCGGGGCCTTTCCACGGGCAGCGGGTGACGCCCGTGCGGCTCGAGGCGGGCGGCGGCCTGCGGGTCAACACCGAGGCGCAGGTCATCGACCACCGCCAGCATCCGATTCCCGGGCTCTATGCCGCGGGCTCGGCGGCGGCCGCCTTCATCGGCACCTGGTACCCGCGCGGCGGACCGCGGCTCGCGGGGCTCGTGCTCGGGCGCCGGGCGGGTGCCCACGCTGCGGGCGATTTCAACCCGTGCCCACCCGAGGCCCTCGCGCGTGGCCTGCGTTGACGCACGCCCCTTGAGACAGGAGCGAACCCCATGAGCTTCATGACCTTGCTGACCATCCTCGCCCTCCACCTCGCCGAGCTCGGGCTTGGTGCGTGTGAGGGCACGACCCACCACCTGGATGTGCGCGACGACACGGGCGCCGACACCGACCTCCCGGACACGGACGGGCTTGAGGTCGTCCCCGACGCCGATCCCCTTGACGTGCCGCACATCGACGCGGCCGAACCCCCCAACTGGGAGCTCGAAGTGGCCCCCATCTTCGCGAGCCGGTGCGTCCCGTGTCACGGGACCTGGGCCAACAGCTACGCGGGCGTCCTGCCGCGCATCGAGTCTGGACGCCTCCGGGCTCAGGTCAGCTCGGGCCATCGCATCTCGGGACCCGACCAGGCGACCGTGCTGGCGTGGCTCGACGCCGGCTATCCCGAGCGCTGAGACACGGCGATGTGATTTCGGTGTCTCACGATGTGACACGATGTAGTGGCGCGATTTTCTGGCACATGTCTTGCGTGTGCTGAGGCCACTGCCACGCTGGCGCCCGGGTTCCCCCCGTCGCGCGGCGACCCCTCCCTCGACCTCGCGCGCACGGTGTGTGCGGGGCGCGGAGGAGGCAGACGACAGGAGAATGTGCATGCAGCTGATGCGGTTCATCGTCTCTGGCGCGCTGGGCCTCGGGCTCGCCGTCGGGGGCTGCTCCGATGATGACGGGACCCCGTCGAGCGATGTGACGGATGTGGCGGACGACACCGCCGGAGATGTGGAGGATATGGAGGATGACACGACGGATGTGGCAGATGATGTGCCGCCCGATGATGTGGCGGATGATGCGACCGATGACGTAACCAATGACGTGGCCGACGACACGGTCGTGCTTCGTTCCGAGCCCCTGACGCTCGTCGCGACGCTTGACGGCGAGCTCGCCGACGAGGTCCCGGAGCATGGCGGGACCCTGTCGCTCGTCGCGACGTGGAGCGGGACCCCGGGCGTCCACGCGTGGCGCCAGACGGGCGGGCCGACGGTCGGTCTGACCGACGAGGGGCCTCACCGCGCCTCGGTTGACCTCTCGGGGCTCGAGGTGGCCGCGCCCACCCGGCTGGTCTTCACGATCGAGCCAGGCGGCTCGGGCGGGTCTGGCGGCAGCGGGTCGGGCGGCAGCTCGGGTAGCGGCGGGACGAGCGGTAGCTGGCCGTCGGTCGGTGTCACGGTGACGCCTGTCGACCGCATCTCCGCGCTGGGCGAAGGTCAGCAGCTCGGAGGCTCCACCTCGGCTGTCGCGACCTTTGGTCACGCGGGCGCACGCTGGGTGGCGTTCGGGGTCGGCAACCGCCTGACGCTCGCCCCGCTCGGGCTGGTACGCGGTGTGGAGACGCGCCTCATCGTGCCCGGGGCCATCCGCGACCTGCGGGTCTTCGAGACCTCGGTCGCGGGGGTCGCGCGCCGCTTCGCGCTGATGGCGATGGGGACGGCGGGTGTCGGCGTCGTCGAGGTGACGGACCCGACGAGCCCGCAGCACGTCGACAGCGCGCGCCTCGATCACTTCCGTGATGGCATCGTCTACACCGACGGCGGCGGCACCATCCAGACCGACGGTGTCCTGCAGACCGACCAGGCCGAGGTCAGCTGCGTCGAGACGGACGGGACGACCGCCTGGATCGGCGACGCGGGCTGGGGCATCAAGGCCTTGCCGCTCGAGAGCCTGCTCGGGCCGATGCCGCGGAAGGCGAACGGGACGCTCGCGACGGTCGCCGAGCGCTACACGCTGCATCACGCCGGTGAGACGGGCTGGGGCGGGCCGCTTCAGATCCGCCACGTCCGGGGGCGGCTCTTCGTGGCCCAGGGCTTCCTCGGGCTCGGCATCTATGACGGCGCGACCCTCGAGAGGGTCGGCGGCTACAACCTCTACACCGACGCGGACGTCGTCGAGGACTGGTTCATCGGGATGGACGTCCGGGACGCGGTCGCGCGTGACCCGGAGACCGGCGAGCCCTTCCTCGACCCCGACACGGGCATGCCCGACCCGCGCCAGGTGAGCTTCGAAATCGACGAGGTGTGGCATGGCGCACAGAGCGCACCGACGCCGTGGGTCGAGTTCGAGCGCTACGGTCGCTATTACTACATGGCCCGCGGGGTCGACGTCGCCTCGTGGGAGACGGGCGGCGGGATGGGCATGGGCTCGAGCAGCAGCACGCGTGATATTGCCTACATTGCCTACGGCCTCGGGGGGCTCGTCGCGGTCGACGTCTCGGGCTTCGACGCGGCTCGCGGGCACAGTCCGGTTCGGGTGGAGTGGCTCGGCTACGCGCCTGCGGTCCCGCCGCACGGCCCCGAGATGCCGACGGTCGAGGACGCGGAGTCCGAGGGCAGCGGTTCGGGCGGCAGCGGTTCGGGCGGCAGCGGTTCGGGCGGCAGCGGCTCGGGCGGCAGCGGGGGTGGTGGCGGCTCTGGCTCCGGCAACGGCGGCTTCTTCAGCCACTCTGGCTGGGGCAGGCTCAAGGACGCCGGCGTCGGCAGCGTGGCCGTCCGCGGTGGGCAGGTCTGGTTCGCCGACCACTTCGGTGGGCTCGTCGTCATGGAGGGCGCGGACGATCCACGCGGCCGCTGGCACGGTCAGCGTGGGGCTGGCGAGTACGACAACGACAGCGTCGGGACGCTCGGCGACCACGCGCCGAACTACGAGTTCGTGACCTCGTATGACATGGGGGCGTGGGACGCGGAGAACGACAGCTCGCTTCCGCGCTGGATGTACGAGGCCCCCGTGCTGCTGACGACGGGCGAGGTCATCGGGCACGGTGGGGCAATCAGCCTCGAGCCGTCGATGACCACCTCGGCCTCGGGTCCTCCCGATCTCGCGCAGGCTGGCGGCTCGGGCGGGCTGGCGCTCTTCGACATCCGGAGCCTCACCACGGGCGCCTATGCGGACCGTTTCAGCCTCGTCGCCCAGCACGTCTCGCTCGACGTCCTCGGCGCCGCGAGCGACGGCACGGCGAGCGCGCCGATGAACCTGGGCCACACCCAGGGCGTCGCGGGCTCGGGGCGCTTCATCTACGTCGCAGACGGCCCGCACGGCGTGTCCGCGTGGCAGGTCGCCGACGACCTCGGCAACCCGCTCGACCCGCCCACCCTCGTCGGTAATTCATTGCAGGGCGAGTCCTCGGCCACGGTCGACGGCGTGACGATCTACCCGATGCCCAACGCTGCGGGTGTCATCTACGACCCATCCACGCAATCCGTCCTGTCGATGTCGATGAACTTCGGCGTCCGCCGCGCCTCGGTCAGCGCCATCGAGGCGGGGCAGGGGAGCGAGGATGCGCCGCTGCTCATCGCGCCCCTGGGGCAGGACTTCTTCGAGCACACGACCGAGAGCGGCCAGGTGGGCGGCATCGTCGCGCAGGACTTCGCCACCGACGCGAAGGTCGAAGGGACGCTCGCGTTCGTGGCGGATGGGCGCAACGGGCTGACGGTCTATGACCTCTCGAAGAACCCTGCCGTGCCGGGCTCGGGCTTCATCGCGGGCAACCTCGGCGGCACGACAGGCGAGAAGCCAGGCCTCGGGCGGGCCACCGGCATCGAGCTCTGGCGGGACAGCCGAAGTGGCAAGCGCTACGCCTTCGTCGCGGCGGGTGCGAGCGGGCTCGGTGTCGTGGACGCGACGACCCCCGCGGACATGCGCTACGTCAAGGTCTTCCCGCCGATCAAGGTCGAGTCGGATGGTCCGGTCGGCAAGGCGGACGGGCGGTCGGTTGACGTCCGGGTCGTCGGCGACACGGTCTGGCTCAGCTACAGCACCTTCGGCATCGTCGCCTACGCCATCGAGGACCTCATCGCGCCGCTGCCAGACGGCGTCGACCCGCTCGCGATCTGGTCGCGTGGCGGCGATGGCGGCACGTATGATCATCGGCCCGTGGCGCTCGGCCAGCTGAAGCTGTCGGACATCGCCGGATATGCCAATGTGCCATGGGAATTTCTCGGATTTGACGCGATCGTCGCGGGTCGCACCGTCGAGCTCTACGTCGGCGCGGGCGAGGCCGGGCTCGCGGCCCTCGACGCCTCCGACCCGCGCGCCCCGCGCCTCCTCGGGGTCGCGTCGACGAGTGGCTCGGCCACCGCGGTCCACGTCATGAACGGCCGCGTCTACGTGGCTGACGACGGCGGCGGGCTCGCGGTCTTCCGCTGACCTGAAGCCGTCCCACGAGGGGGCGGGCGGGTGTCTCCGGGCACCTGTCCCGCCCCTTCATCCTTGACCCGTCATCGCCGGCGTGGCGCGCCTCAGGCGGCCGAGGAGGCCCGTCTGGAGGGCGAGGCCGTGCAACCCGATGTGTGGTGTGCTGCGCGCAGACGCGAACGCGCGGCGCTTCTGGCTGGCGACGGGCCGCTGGCCGGGGTATATGCCGAGCGACGTCATGACGCACCTGCCCTCCACGCCCGCGGCGCCTGCTGGGACTGGCCGCCTGCCGCACACCCCACCGCCCCTCGCCTGGCGCGGTCTGAACGCGGTCATCTGTGCCTGCGCGACCCTGATGGTCGGCGCGTGTGGCGCCAGCCAGTCGCGCGACACGCGCAGCGGCGAGCGCGACGGGGTCGTCGCCCGGGCCTGGCTCGACGACCCCGACGGCGCGCTGTCGCCCGAGGCGGCGCTCGGGCGCGTCTGGACCCCATTCGATGGGACGCTGTCCCGCGGCTACGTCACCTCGACCACATGGCTGCGCCTCCGGATCGATCCCGCGGCGGCTGGCCCGCCCTCTGTCGCAGGCGACCGCCGCGTCGTGCTGATCATCATGCCGGGCCACCTCGACGAAATCGCTGTCTACCGCGCGGACCGCCCGTCGGAGCCCCTGGCGCTGCTCGGCGATACGCACCCGCCGCCAGCGGCAAGGCAGGCGCTGCTGTCGCACACGGTCGTTCTTGACGAGGCCACGTCGCCATTCGAGGTGCTCTTGCGGCTTCGCACGCAGAGCACGCACAGCATCGACGTGCAGGCGCTCCGCCGGGACGAGGCGGGAGCACAGAGCCTCCGCCAGCACGCGCTGGTGATCGGACTCCTGGTCTTCATGGCCATGGTCATCGCGTGGGCGGCGACGGCCTGGCTGGAGCAGCGCGATCCGCTGCTGGGTCTGTTCATCGCGCACGAGCTGGGGGCGCTGCTCCTGACGCTGCTGCTGCCAGGGGTGCTGCGCCTGCATGGACCCGACTGGCTCGTGCCGGCGCTTGACCGCGTCACCTCCCTCGCGATCCCTCTCAACGCGTTGATTGCCATCTGGTTCCATGCCCGGCTGCTCGGCGACCTGGACATCCGGAAGACCCCCTCGAGGCTGCTTCGGGCGAGCGCGCTTGGTCCGCTCGTCGCGCTGATCCTCGTCGCCTCCGGCTTTGTCCATGTGGGGCTGCTCATCAATCAGGTCGCGATCCCGTCCGTGATGTTCCTCCTGGTCGTGACCGCCTGGCGGGTCCGACTGGAACCCGTCGGCGACCGGGCGCCGAGCACCCTGTGGCAGCGCGCCTATCTCATCGCCGTCTATGTGGTGATGGCCGCCCTCACGGTGCCACAGTCGCTGCGCGCCCTCGGTCTGCTACCGGCGCCGCGCTGGTCCTTCCTCGGGTTCTTCACGTACAGCGTCGCAAGCGCGTTTCTGTTGGGGCTCCTGCTCGCGTACCGGGCCGCCGAGGCCCGACGCCGACGCGAGCGGGAAGCGTCCGCGCGGGACGCGCTTCAGCGCGAGGCCGCGGCCCAACGGGCGCGGGCCACGGAGCAGTCGGAGCTCCTGACGATGCTGAGCCACGAGCTCAAGACGCCGCTGTCGGTCGTGACGCTCGCGCTTGGAGACAGCAACCTGAGCCCCTCCATGCGCACGCGCGCACGGAGAGCGGTGGACAACATGCGCGACGTGGTCGACCGCTGCGAGCAGACCGCGCGGTACGACGACGACGTCGCCCGTCTCGGCCCGTCGCCCACGCTCGCCCCCGTCGCGCTCGACGAGGTGCTCGAGGCGGGCCTCGACGCGCTCGGGCAGCCGGACCGGGTCGACCGGGACGTCGCCGCGGCGCTGCCGGCGTGTCGCACCGATCGGCAGATGGCGCTGATCGTGGTCGGGAATCTGCTCGAGAACGCGCTGAAATACGGACCTCCCGACGGGCGCGTGCGGGTCCGCCTCGCGCCCGACGAACGCGACGGGCTGGCTGGGGTCGCGCTGCGCGTCGCCAACCCCGAGGGCGCGGCTGGGAGACCCGACGCAGCCCACGTCTTCGACAAGTACCACCGTGGCGCGCGCGCACGCCATCGCTCGGGTTCCGGCCTTGGTCTCTACCTCTCGCTCCGCCTCACGAGACGGCTCGGCGGCACGCTGTCGCTTCGCGCCCCAGAGGGTGGCGACGTGGAGTTCGAGCTGTGGCTGCCTTGCCGCAGCGATCCGGTCACGCCTGAAACATCATGAAAGATTCCGGCTGGGGGACCTGCTAGGGACCTGCGAATGCCTGAAAAGACTTCAAGTCCCGCCTCCCGCAGCCGGGCGCGCCTCGCGGCCGTAGCACCGAGCGCCCCCGTTGCCTGAGGCTCGCCCGATGGACGCCCTGCTGAGCATCTGCATCGTCGAGGACCATGACGACCTGCGGGACTCGCTCGTCGAGGTGCTCGACGGGATCGGGCACAAGGTCGTCGCGTTCGGTTGCGCCGAGGATCTCAATGACGCGTGGGCGAACGATGCGATCGACCTCCTCATCGCCGACCTGAACCTCCCTGGAGAGGACGGTCTCGCGCTGGTGAGCCGGCTGAAACGGGCCCAGCCGAGCCTGAGGGTCCTGATGATGAGCACCCGCACCGCGGTCGGCGACCGCGTGCGCGGCTACGACCTCGGCGCCGACATCTACCTGCCGAAGCCCGTCGACAAGCGGGAGCTGCTCGCCGCGGTGCGCTCGCTGGGGCGGCAGCTCCGGTTCGACGCCCACGCTC
>SXGQ01791410.1_pt1 | contig 10766 bp, 11 predicted proteins | sample 3178371 | NCBI WGS metagenome assembly SXGQ01 (sample SAMN11356859, study PRJNA531348) | freshwater metagenome | isolation source: freshwater sample F1-20 | place: China: Fuxian Lake, Yuxi | collected 2017-12-25 | reverse complement strand
TTCCACGACACCAACAGCTTCGGCCGAGATGACCTCCCGCTCGTCGCCAAGGTCGCCGACCAAGCCCATACGTTCATCTTCGAACAGCTCGCGGCTTCGAAATCCGACTCGCGCGAATAACCTTCGCCCCAACGGGCGGCCAAAACAGCGTCTGGGGATCGCGCCGGGAACGACGGGAAACCCCAAGATAGCCCGTTTTTTCGCCTCCCTTTCCCATGTCGAACCTTCAAACGAAGCCGAGAAACTGCTTTTTCAGGGGGGCATCCGCCAATTCACCAGCATGGTCGAGTCCCGTCGGCTGCGTATCGCCAGCGTGAGCACCCAGCTTCCACCGATCGTCTGGATGGTCGTTTTCGGCGGGTCGGTGCTAAATCTGTCGTTGATGTGGCTGTTTGTCGTCGAAAAGAAGCGGCTGCACGACCTCCTCACCGCAGTTCTCGCCAGCCTGCTCGGCCTCCTCGTATTTCTTCTCGCCGTGATGGACTTTCCGTTCCGCGGCGAATTTAGCGTCGGTCCCGATTCCTTCGAACTGGTCTACCAACAACTGATGGTGAAATAGCGGCAAAAACCTTTAGCCATCCTGCGACTTACAGTTTGACTCCTCGTTAATCCATGCACGCCTTGAATCCTGCGACGAGTATCCGAACTTGCTCTACAACAAAGGTCTAGAAGCAGCAAAAAATCTTGGCTCCCTTTGCTCCAGACCATTAATCCCAAGCTTTGACTTACCAACCATCCTCCCAGTGAGACCAGATGACTATCACTTGATTTTAATGGCCTTGGATCAGGCGTTGGCCGTGTTCGGGCGTTGCAAACAGGATTGGACCGACGACGACCGCGAACTGCTAAAGCGTCTCGAGATCATCCGTTCTCAAGTACTCAAGGCCGAATCAGGCCACCCGTTTCCGCTGCGCCCGCGGCCCGAGCCGGTTGCCGGAGCGCACCTCACGGATCTGACCTTCGATGCCGCAGTCCAGCCGTCTTCGGATTCCACTTCGCCTGTGCCTAAACGAATCCGCGTAGTGATCGCCGACGATCACGATACCGTCCGCTCAATCGTCCGGACGTTACTCACAACGGAGGGAGACTTCGAAGTCGTAGGCGAAGCCATCAATGGACGTGAAGCCGTCAACTTGGCGCAGATTTACCGGCCCGACATCATAATCATGGATATGACCATGCCGACGCTGGACGGGATTTCTGCAACTCGAGAAGTCCTGCAAATTCTTCCGGAGACGAAAATCCTCATCTTCTCCGCCAATCAAGATCCTGCCGCTTCCCGGGCTGCCCTCGCTGCGGGAGCAGTCGGCTTCATCAACAAGCCTACCAGTCGCAAACTTTTGATCACCGCGATGCGCGACGCCGTCAGGATCAAATCGGCGCCGGTCCCGGCTTAAACCAAGTTCAGCGCCCAACCGGCCTGTCCTTGGTGGGAGCGGCTCCAAGACGTTGGACGGCCGGAGCCAGGCGGCTCAGCAAGATGCTGGGCGGAGGCGTCGAGTCCACGATCGCGAGAAATTTCTCCCGGCGCTGCTTTAACAGCTCGCGAGCTTTTGTCTGCTGCTCGGCGTCGAGCTTGAGGTCCTTGACGAGCGAATCGTGCTTCATCGTCGGCGCCACCATCCAGAGAACGCCTGAAAGTGACCGTTGGCGAAGTTGATCGATTTCATCATCCGTCAGGGGCGTAACTCCCGCCGCTACTTCCGCGAAGCCCTTGGCCATGCGCTGGGCGCGACGCTTCTGACCTGTCGCGTAGTGAGTGCGCTGTTCGGGCGTGAGAATCGCCGCGAGTTGTCCGTCAAACTCTGCATCGATTTGATCGAGCCGTTGGCGATAGCTGTCGATTTGGGGACGCAGGCGCTCGATCTCGGCCACCAACTGGGCGCGATTTTGAGGCGAACGGGAGGACGCAGCTTGCGGCCCGCTCGGCTTGGCGGCAGTCGCGATTGTGGGCCCAGTCGCGGCCTTGCCGGTAAATTCCCCCATCAAGGTCGCCGGCGGAGCTGGAACCGGACGGGTGCGTTCGGTGCGCAAGCCCGCGATATAGCCCATGGCAAAAACCACGACTGTGAGACCGGAGATAACAAGTGCGCGCTTCATCAGAGGTTCACTGCAAATTCGTCGGCGGCGTCGGCGATTTTTTGCCAACCGGCCAAATTAAAATCGTTCTCGGCCGCATCTCGCGCGGAGTCCCCGCTTAGGGCGACCACGAGGAAGCAGACGGCAACGGTCGCCGCGCTCAGGGCAAAGATACTCGTCAATGAGGGCACGGCCTTGGCGCCCGCTTGGGCCGCACGCACGACGCGGGCGGCGAAGCCGGGCCGGAGTTGGGTGGCCGCGTGGCTGCGAAGGTCAGACCAGACTTGGTTTTCAGTTTTCATGGTTCGGTTGATAATGTTCTCGAAGATGTTCTCGAGCACGGTGGAGGCGGGCCTTCACGGCCGCCACGCTGGTGCGCAGGGTGGCTGCGATCTCCGCATGACTGCGCCCTTCCTGCACGAGGGCGAGTAGGGCCCGGTCCTGCGGCCGGAGCTGGGCGAGCGCATGGCGCAAAGCGTCGAGCTCCTCGGAGCCGACCGCGCCTTCGGGTTCGGGGACGTTTTCGTGTTCCGGCGCGAACGGCGTAAAGATGCGTCGCAGTTTTTGGCGGCGGAGGTGATCGATGCAGGTGTTCCGCGCGAGCCGGAAAAGCCAAGACTCGAACTGGGCCGGCGCCTGAAGGCCCGCCAGCGCGCGGACCATCTTGATGAAGACAAGTTGAGCGATGTCCTCGATGGCATCACTGCGGCCGATGATCGCATAGACAAATCCGGCAATGCGGTGCTGGTAAGCCACGATGAGCTCGCGCTGGGCATCGGGCTCGCCGCGTTGCGCGCGTCGAACAAGATCGACCGGAGGAGTCGGTGAAGTGGATTCCATGCAGAGTTCATTGTGTATCCGGGCCAGACGCGGGACGTCGGCGAAAGATACACCGCTCCGCGATGAGGGGCGACCCGCCTTGAGGCAAACTTTACCTAGGAAGCGCGCCAAAAATTGAGCATCGCCCGCCGTTTCGCCAGCTCACCACGTCGGCGGCGCGCCCCCGCCCAGCATCCGCACGCGTCGGTCTTTACGGGGAAACTGGAGGGTTACCACCGTGCCCACGCCCTCCTTGCTCTCAATCCCCACTTGCCCCCCATGTTCGCGCAGAATGCGCTGCACGATCATCAACCCAAGCCCGTGACCACCGGGTTTCGTCGTGTGGTAGGGTTGAAAAACCCGCACGAGATCCTCCTGCTTGATCCCGCTGCCGCTGTCGCCGAAGAGCAAAAAAACCGAGTCGTCGTCGGCCCGCGCGCGAATCTTCAAACGACCGCCCGGCTCCATCGCATCCAACGCGTTCTTCGCGAGGTTAAAAAAGACCTGCTTGAGCTGGTTCCGATCGGCCATCACCACCGGCAGATCGCCCGAGGCCTCCACCTCAACGGCGATTCGACGATCGGCGAACTCCCGTTGCTGAAAGCGCAGCACTTCCGCCAGGACTTCGGCCAGATCAAGCTCCGCCAGATCCGGCGGTTGAGGGCGGATCGCTTCAAGGAAATGCGCGATGATCCCGTCGAGTCGTGCAACTTCCGCGCGACAAACATCGACCGATTCAACGAGCGACTCCGTGTCTCTTGAAGCCTTCAATTTATTCAACTTCCGCGTAATCAACTGGAGGTGGATCGTGAGCGAGTTGAGCGGGTTTCCGAGCTCGTGCGCGACTCCTGCGGCCAGCAAAAGGATCGAAGACGTGCGTTCATCCTCCAACTGCTGGGCCGTCGCGTGTTTATCCCGGGTGACATCGGTGAGGATCACCGCAAACCGCCGAGCGTCGCCGCGGGCTTCGCCCCGGAATGGCACCATGTAGAGCCGCACCGTCCGCGGTTCGGGATACGTCAGCTCAAACTCCCGCGCCACCACCGGCAGGGCCGCTGCGGTATCATCTTCCAGCGTCCCGCCCAACGACGGCCGCAGCCCGGGAATGAGTCGCCACAAAATTTGGCCCGCCAGTTCGTCACCCCCGAGCCCGATCAGTCGGTGCGCCGCGTCGTTCGCGTAGTCGATCTCTCCGTCGAGAGTGATCACCAGCACGCCTTCTTGGAGCGTGTTAAAGATCTCTTCAAACAGGCTGCGTTCACGGGCCAAGCGTTGGACCAGATTCGCGAGGTTGACCGAATCGAGCGTGTCGAGCCGACCCAGCACCCGATCAAGCGAGGAATTTTTCTTACCGGCCATAAAGGGTTTTTGGGACACGGGGCCCGCGCGGTCAACGGCCTGCGTCGCCCCTAGGATTCATTGGTCGCTCAGGAAATCCAACTGCGTGGGATCGACCCGCCCGGCGAGCAGCTTGCGCAGAAACATCTCGCGATGTTGGGGCGTGCGCCCGAGCCGAAGCACGGCCTCGCGGTGCTCCTCGGTACCGTAGCCTTTGTGGGCCCCGAATCCATAACCGGGGAACGTGCGATCAAGCTCCTCCATCTGCCGGTCGCGCGTAACCTTCGCGATGATCGACGCCATCGCGATGCAGAGCGAGCGGGCATCGCCGGAGACGATCGCGGTGTGCGGATAAGGGAAATTGCGCAGGGGCAAGCCGTCGACCAACACCCGCGCCAAAACCGTCGGTTTAAAGCCGGCAATCTCCTCGGGCGCGGAGAACAAGTCCGGTTCCGTTTTTCGTTCGAATGCACTGGGCGGATAAATGCCTTCCAGCGCGCGGCGCATGGCCAGCTTGGTGGCACCGAGGATGTTGAACTGCGCGATCTCACCGACATCCGCCGAGCCGAAATGGGCATGGATTTTCCCTTCCGCCGCCAGCGCCTCAAAGTCCAGCCAAAGGGAATCCCGCTCCGCCGCCGTGAGCTGCTTCGAATCGTTGATCCGGCGGGCATTGATTTCGGCCCACCGGCTTTCGAGAAAGTCCCGCGTCACCAACACCGCGCCCGCCACCACCGGGCCGGCGAGCGCACCGCGGCCCGCTTCATCGACTCCGATCAGACTGGCCACGCCCTCGATCTGCTTGAGATCGAAACCGCGAAGTTGGCGCCGTTTGGACATGCTGGACAAGACTCAGGATACGCCGCGTCGGGACCGTTCACCACCCCATCTTCGGCGGCGGCGGCTTTAACGGCAATTCGTCGAGCTTCCCGGCGGCGGCGACCACTTCGTAGGCCGTGCGAAAGTGCAACTTCGCAAAATCGCCGAGCGCACGCGTGCCGAATTTTTGCATGATCTGGTCAGCCTGCCCTTTCACCAGCGGCCCTGCACCCTTTTGCAGCTTTTCCCCAAACTGCTGCGAGAGCGTGTGCATGGCCCGGATAAACTCCGCCCGCGCCACGACCGAAGCGGCGGCAACGACCGGATCCGACTCCGCTTTGGTCCGCATCCTGAGTTCAAAATTTTGCACTCCTTTCTTCGCCAGTTCACGCTGCACCAGCGGTTGTTCGGTGAACTGGTCAAGCAGCCCCCAAGGCACCGGACGTTTCGCGAGCGCATCGCCGAGCGCCGTAGCGTGTTGCCAAGCGAGCAAACGGTTCAGATTCGCCCCGGGGCGTCCCATCAGCTCGTTGTAGCGGGCCATGGTCCGGCAATAACAGATCTCAACCACTACCCCTTTGGTGCCGCGGATCAACGCGTCGAGACGGACGATTTGGTTGTCCACGATTTTCTTCGAATCCTGCACGCCGGCCTCGCGCCACGCGTCGATCATGCCTTTGTCCGCGATCACGGTGGCCGCGACCACGGGACCGAAGAAATCTCCCTTGCCGCTTTCGTCGAGCCCCGCGTGCGCCTCGAACCAATCCGGGTGCAACACCTCGTCGTAGCCCAGCTTCGCCGCCATCGTGACTTCGGGCTCCAGGGTCATGGTCACAAACTCTTCGGTGCCCTTGCCGGCAATTACCACGACCTTGCGTTTGTCGTAAGCGGTCACGTTCACATTGCCGCCGCGAAACGCGAAACGCGCATAGGGCACTTCAAAGGGCTCCCACTGGCGCGCGGCGCACAACGCACGGAGTTTCTCCATCTGCGCGTCGTCGAGCTTGATGGTATAGGTGCTGAGCTTCTTGGGTTTTTCCTCGGCAGGTTCGCCGTGCTTGGCCATGGGATGCTCAGTGTTACAAAAACTCCGCCGATGACACGCAAAACTTCCGCCTCAACCCATGCCGCCGCCCTGACCGGAAAACGTGCCGAATTCTCAGCGGCGTTGCTCGGTTGGTATCGGGTCAACGCGCACCGTTTGCCCTGGCGGGAAACGCCTTCGCTTTACCGCACGGTGGTCAGCGAGTTCATGCTTCAACAGACGCAGGTAAAAACCGTCCTTCCCTACTTCGCCCGTTGGCATGATGCGCTGCCAGACTTCGCCGCCCTGGCCGCCGCTCCGGAAGCCCAAGTGCTCAAACTCTGGGAAGGCCTCGGCTATTACTCGCGCGCCCGAAATCTCCACCGGCTCGCCCGAGCGATCGCCGCGCTGCCCGCCGCACCGCGCACCCCGGCCGAGTGGCAAGAGCTGCCCGGCGTCGGGCCTTACACCGCTGCCGCCATCACCAGTATTTCTTTCGGCGCACCGGCTGCCTGCGTCGACGGCAATGTGGTGCGGATCCTCGCGCGGTTGACCGCCGATGCCACCGAGTATCGCGACAGCGCAACGGCGGCGAAGGCGTTCAAGCCTCTGGCGGACGCCCTGCTCTCCACCAGCGCAGCCGGGGACCACAACCAAGCCATGATGGAGCTGGGAGCCACCATTTGCTCCCGGCAAAACCCGCTCTGCCTCACCTGCCCCGTCCGCGCGTTCTGCGCCGCATCCGCGCGCGGCGAACCCGAGGCGTTTCCCCGGCTTGCACCAAAAAAAATCGAACACGTCGCCGTCACCCGCATTTGGTGTGAACGCGACGGGGCCCTGCTGCTACACCGCGCCGCCGCCGATGCCCGTCGTCTCGCCGGTCAGCACGAGCTGCCCACCGCCGCCCAATTTGGCCTCACCGAAACCGCTGCCGCCCGCGGCCTGCTTCTCGCGACCCATAAGCGCGGCATCACGCGATTTTTGATCACAGAGTCGATCCACACCGCCGTCCCGCCCCGGGGAAAACTCGCTCCCGGACTGATCTGGGTGCCGTGCGCAGAGCTCACTTCAATTACCCTGTCGGGCCCTCATCGGCGCTGGATCACCGAAATTTTTCGCCGGAGTTAACCTCGTCAAAACCCCGGTGCCGCAGCCAGCAAAGCCTCGAGGTTCTCTTTCGACCGGAGCACGTCTTCCGACTTCACCCGCGGGCTGAGTTCCAAAACCAGTTCCTGACCCGGGCGCCAAAATTCGCTCACCATCTTAAAATCGATGTGACCGGAGCCAATCGGTTGGTGGTCCTGCCCGCTCGCACTCACATCGTGGAGGTGAAACCCAATAAGCTGCGGCGCATTTTTCGTCAGGTGGACGCGATGATCGAGCAATCCCATCGTCTGCTTGATGTCGGCGTGACCCGTGTCGTGCCAGTATCCCACCGGGCTCCGTTCCGGCAAACCCGCGACAAAATCCGCATAATCGGCATCAAGCGGCAGTTCCTCAAATTTCTCCCGATTCTCGAAGCCCAGTTTCACACCCTTGACCGCAGCATAATCGAAAACTTCGAGCACACTTGCCTGCGTTTGCGCCCAAAACGGCTTCATCCGCTTCCTCAGTTTTTCCAGCGCCTTGGCCACGAGCGCCGTATACTTCGGGTCCCCGTCGCGACCGGCGTTGGGCTTCCCGCTGAGATATTTTTTCAGCTTCCTCGCCGGACTCGACCAGAAAAATGAAACGCTGCCGAGGTGACACACCACCACTCGGGCCCTGACTTGTGCCGCGAAATCGATCGAGCGCTTGGTGTGACGCACCCACTGCTCATGCTCCTTATGGTCCGTCGCCGAAGGCTCAAAAAGATTCGGCGCGGCCTGCACGACTCCAATCGGCAGCGGGCAAAAGTTGTGGGTCGAGCCCACCTTGATCATGCCCTCCTCGACCGCTTTCAGGATACCGGGGACCATCACGATCCGCACACCATGGCTCAGCTCAACCTGATCGAATCCAAGATCGGCCATCTCCCGCAACATCGCATAGCCGTCTTGGTGACGGTGTGAACACCAACAGCTTGAAAGCGAAAACGTCGGACGCGCCGTCACATCACGAACCAACCTGACAACGCGTTGCACCAAAAAAAGACCGCCGCCTGAAATTAGTCAGGCGGCGGTCTTTGGGGAAAAATTCCAATCCGGGATTAGTCGGCGTGGCGGCGACGGAGCATGTCCGTGAACTTCATAACCTTCTCGCGGCGGCGGCGCTTCTCGCACGGCTTCTCGAAGTAACGCTTGGCGCGGGTGCCCTTGATGATGTTCTCGCGCTCGAGCTTCTTCTTCATGCGACGAATCGCACGGTCGATGGGCTCGTTTTTGCGGATTTTGATTTCGATAGACATACTCGGGAGTCGTTTGGTGAAGGAAAAGCCCGCTACCAAGCCAAGCCGCATCGCTCGCGTCAACGGCTTTTTTCCAACCCGCTTTCCCGCAATTTTTCAGCTTCCGAGGGCGCAAAACGGGCCTTTCGCCTTGCGCGATTCCGGCGCCGCCTTTGCCTTCCTCGGCTGTGCCGTCCGCCGACCTGAATTTCGTCCATCTCCACGTTCATTCGGACTACAGTCTGCTCGACGGCGCTTGTCGCATTGATCGCTTGATGGACCGGGCAGTCGCCCTCGGCATGCCCGCCCTCGCGCTCACCGACCACGGAAACCTTTTTGGCGCCATCGACTTCTACAACACCGCCAAATCCAAAGGCATCAAACCGCTCGTCGGTTGCGAGCTCTACCTCGTTGAGACGTCACGCCTTGAGAAACACGGCCGCTCCGACGACGACGGCAAAAGCATCTTCCACCTCGGCCTCCTAGCGAAGAACCTAACCGGCTACCAAAACCTGCTCAAACTTGTCTCCGACGCCCACCTCAAGGGCTTCTACTACAAGCCTCGCACCGATCTCGATACCCTCGCCAAATACGCCCCCGGACTCATCGGCTTCACCGGCTGTCTTGCCTCGCTCGTTCCCCAGCACCTCCTCCACGACCGCGAGGACGAAGCCCGGAAAGCCTGCGCGCGTTTCGTCGATATCTTCGGCCGCGAAAACTACTTCGTCGAGATCCAGGACCACGGCATCCCCGAGCAACGGAAAATTATCCCCGGCCTCCTCAAACTCGCCGAAGAGTTCAACCTGAAGGTCATCGCCACGAACGACGTTCACTACGTCAACTCCGCCGATTCCGGACCCCACGACGCGATGCTCTGCATCCAGACGGGGGCCAAAATCGAAGACGAGAAACGCATGAAGTTTTCGGGTCATGAGTTCTACCTGAAGTCCCGGGCCGAGATGGAGAAACTCTTCATCGAGGTCCCCGAATCCATCACCAACACCCAGCTCGTCGCCGAGATGTGCGACCTCGCGATTCCCTTCCCCAAAGGCAGCGAGCGCTACCCCAAGTTTCCCCTGCCCGTCGAAGTCTCCGCCAAGACCGACCGCGCCGGTTACCTAAAGGACCTTTGCATCGCCGGTCTTCGCCGTCGCTACGGCCTGGATTATGAACGCCCCGCCGCCCACGCCGATCCCGCGCTCGGCCAGACCCTCGTTGATCGCCTCGATTTCGAACTCAGCATCATCGGCAAAACCGGCTTCATCGACTACTTCCTCGTCGTTTGGGACTTCATCGATTGGGCGCGCAAACATGACATCCCCGTCGGCCCCGGCCGTGGCTCCGGCGCCGGTTGCCTCGTCGCCTACGTCCTCGCGATCACCAACCTCGATCCACTCCGTTTCAAGCTGCTCTTCGAGCGCTTCCTGAATCCCGAGCGCGTCTCCCCGCCCGACTTCGACATCGACTTCTGCATGAGACGCCGCGGCGAGGTCATCAACTACGTCCGCGAGAAATACGGCAAGGACTGCGTCGCCAACATCATCACCTACGGCACGCTCGGCGCCAAGATGGTCATCCGCGACATCTCGCGCGTTCACAATCTCGCCTACGCCGACGCCGACCGGCTCGCGAAGATGATCCCCGACGAGCTTAACATCACGCTCGAGGACGCCCTCAAGAAGTCCACCGAGCTGCGCGACGAAGTCGCCCGCAATCCCGTCGCCAAAAAAATCTTCGACCAAGCCCGCGTCCTCGAGGGCATGGTCCGCAACACCGGCAAACACGCCGCCGGCATCATCATCACCGACCGCCCCCTCGACGAGTTCGTCCCGCTCACGCTCCAGGAAGAAGACGTCACCGTGCAGTTCGACATGAACGCCGTTGGCAAGCTCGGCCTGCTGAAAATGGACTTCCTCGGCCTGAAGACGCTCACCGTCATCGCCGACGCCGTCGACAACATCCGCCGCACCGCCGATCCGAAGTTCGACATCGAGACCATCTCGCTCGACGACGCGAAGACCTTCGCCCTGCTCAACTCCGGCCGCACCACCGGCGTGTTCCAGCTTGAATCCGGCGGCATGCAAAATCTCTGCCGCCAGATCAGCCTCTCCACGATCGACGAGATCGTCGCCCTCATCGCCCTTTACCGCCCCGGCCCCATGGAGTGGATCCCCGATTACGTCCGCGGCAAAAAAGACCCGTCCACCGTCACCTACCCGCACAAGCTCCTCGAAGAAGTCTGCCGCGAGACCTACGGCATCATGGTCTATCAGGAACAAGTGATGGAGGCCGCCAAGATTATCGCCGGCTACACCCTCGGCG
>SXGQ01872656.1_pt1 | contig 10767 bp, 9 predicted proteins | sample 3178371 | NCBI WGS metagenome assembly SXGQ01 (sample SAMN11356859, study PRJNA531348) | freshwater metagenome | isolation source: freshwater sample F1-20 | place: China: Fuxian Lake, Yuxi | collected 2017-12-25 | reverse complement strand
TACCCGATCACGCTCGACAAGCTGCTGGCCGGGTTGCCGGCGGTGGCCTGATCGGCGATGGCGAGGCCCGGCGCGGGCCTCGCCCCTGTCAGCGCTTGTTCAGCACCACCAGGCCGGCGGCACCCAGCAGCACGAACAGCACGCCACTCCACACCTCGTAGGGCAGGCCGAGCAGCCGGTAGGCCGCGGCTTCGGCGCAGTTGGCCGTGATCATGAACACCGACGGCCACAGCTCTTCGAGGTTCAGGGCGGTGACGATCTTGTCGGCCAGCCCCATCGCGCAGGTGGCCGTCTGCGAGGCCACCTCGTGCTGGAACACGGCGGCCGTCAGGCCGCCCGCACACAGCATCAGCACGACCACGACGACGCCCTGGCGCAGCGACCGCTTGGCCTGCACCAGCCAGCCCAACAGCGAGAACGCGCCGATCAGCAGGAAGATCGCGCGCTGCAGCACGCACCACGGGCAGGGCTTCACGCCGAACTGGTGCTGCGCCACGAGCGCCACGCCCACCGCGGCGAAGCTCGCCACGACCATGCCCAGCAGCGCGCGTGCCGGCAGCTTGGAAGGCTGAATGAACATCAGCCGGTGATCTCGGCGATCAGCTCGATCTCGACGCAGGCGCCCATCGGGATCTGCGCGACGCCGAAGGCGCTGCGCGCATGCTTGCCCGCATCGCCCAGCACGGCGGCCAGCAGCTCAGAGCAGCCGTTGGTGACAAGGTGCTGCTCGGTGAAGTCGGGCGTGCTGTTCACCAGGCTCATCACCTTGACGATGCGCACGGTGCTCAGGTCGCCGGTGGCGGCCTGCAGCGTGCCCAGCAGGTCGATGGCGACCGAACGCGCCGCGGCCTGGCCGGTGGCGGTGTCGACGTCCTTGCCGAGCTGACCGACCCAGGCCTTGCCGTCCTTCTTGGCGATGTGGCCGGAGAGGAACAGCAGGTTGCCCGTGCGGGTGAAGGGCAGGTAGGCCGCGGCGGGGATGGCCAGCGGTGGCAGCGTGATGCCGAGTTCGGCGAGCTTGGCTTGGATGGCAGTGGAGCTCATAAGGGGAAGCGCGGTGGCGCAAGAGAAAACCGGCGGCATGCTACACCCCGCGTCCCGCCAACCTGGGACAGGGGAGGGGCATTGGCGCATCGGCGTTGGGGCGCGCGGGAGTGGGTGGCCGTCAGCCTGGCGTGGCTGGCCGGCCTGGCGCTGCTGCATCGCTGCGAGCGGCTGCCCACGGGCCCGGAGTACGCCGCCCTGGCGTGCGCGCTGGTGCTGCTGGTGGGGCTGCGCCGCCGCCACTGGCTGCTGCTCGCAACCGGCGTGGCGGTGCTGGCGTTCACGCAGGCCGCCTTGCGTGCCGAGTGGCGCCTGACGCCGGAGCTGCACCCCGCCTGGGAAGGGCGCGACCTGGTACTAACGGGGCGCGTCGATTCGCTGCCCATCGCTGTCACCGGCCAGGGCGGCGTGCCCGGCTGGCGCTTCGAGTTCGAGGTCGACGCGGTGGGGCCCACCGGCACGGCGTTGCCGCCCCAGGTGCCCCGGCGCCTGATGCTGCTGGCCTATGAGTCGCCGCCCATCACCGCGGGGGAGCAGTGGCGCTTCACGGCGCGGTTGAAGCGCGCGCACGGCCTGGCCAACCCGGGTGGGTTCGACGCCGAGCTGTGGCTGTTCGAGCAAGGCCTGCGCGCCAGCGGCGTGGTGCGGCCGGGCGGCACGAAGCTGCAGGCCGCGCCGTGGTGGTCCATCGACGCGGCCCGGCAGCGGCTGCGCAACGCCATCCACGCGCACGTGGCCGACCCCGGCATGGCCGGCGTGCTGGCGGCGCTGAGCCTGGGCGACCAGAACGCCATCGCGCATGCCGACTGGAACCTGTTCCGCGACACCGGCACCAGCCACCTCATCTCGATCTCGGGCAGCCATGTGGTGCTGCTGGGGTGGCTGGCGTCGGCGCTGGTGGCGCCGTTGTGGCGGCGCAGCCGCTGGCTGTGCCTGCGCGTGCCGGCGCCTTTGGCGGCGCGCTGGGTGGGGGTGGTTGCGGCGCTGGCCTATGCGCTGTTCGCCGGCTGGGGCGTGCCGGCGCAGCGCACGGTGTGGATGCTGGCGAGCGTGGCGGCGCTGAAGACGCTGGGCCTGCGCTGGCCGTGGCCGCTGGTGCTGCTCGGCGCGGCGGTCATCGTCACGGCGGTGGACCCCTGGGCGTTGATGCAGCCGGGGTTCTGGCTGTCGTTCGGCGCGGTGGGCCTGCTGATGGCCACGGGTGGTGACGTGGCCACCACCTGGCGCGCGCGGCTGAAGGCGGCACTGCGCACGCAGGCCATCGCTACGGTCGGGCTGGCGCCGCTGAGCCTGATCTGCTTTTCGCAGCTGTCGCTGGTGGGCCTGCTGGCCAACCTGGTGGCCATCCCGGTGATCAGCTTCGTCCTCACGCCGCTGGCCTTGCTGGGTGGGCTGTTCGCACCGCTGTGGTCGCTGGCCGCGGTGGTGGTGCATGGGCTGATGGCGTGGCTGCAGTGGCTGCTGGCGTGGCCGGCGGCGGTGTGGTGGCTGCCGGCAGCGCCGGTGTGGTCGCAGGGGCTGGCGCTGCTGGGCGCGGTGCTCGTCGTCATGCGCCTGCCGTGGCGGCTGCGGTTGATGGGGGTGGCGATGATGCTGCCGCTGCTGTGGCCCGCCGTGCCGCATCCTGCGGCCGGGGAGTTCGAGCTGCTGGCGCCCGATGTGGGGCAGGGCAACGCGGTGCTGGTGCGCACACAGCATCACACGCTGCTGTTCGACACCGGCCCGGCCTACGCGCCCGGCGCCGATGCGGGGGAGCGGGTGCTGCTGCCGGTGCTGCGCTCGCTGGGCGTGCGCCGGCTGGATGTGCTGATGCTCAGCCACCGCGACACCGACCACGTGGGCGGTGCGGCCTCGCTGATGCAGGCGCTGCCGGTGGACGAGCTGCGCAGCTCGCTGGAGCCCGGCCACCCGCTGCTGCGCCTGCGCGCTACTGACTTGCGCTGCGAGGCCGGCCAGGGGTGGACGTGGGACGGCGTGCGTTTCGACGTGCTGCACCCGCTGCCCGCACACCACGAGCAGCGGCTGAAGTCCAACGACCTGTCGTGCGTGCTGCGCATCACCTCGGCTGCGGGACGACGCGCGCTGCTGGCCGGTGACCTGGAGGCCACGCAGGAGCGCGCACTGGTGCGGCGCGAGCCTGACCTGCGGGCCGACGTGCTGCTGGTGCCGCACCATGGCAGCAAGACGTCGTCGAGCGCCGAGCTGCTGGCGGCGGTGGCGCCGTCCGTGGGCGTGGTGCAGGCGGGCTACCGCAGCCGCTTCGGCCACCCGGCGCCGCCGGTGCTGGCGCGCTACCAGGCCGCGGGCACCACGGTGGTGGCCAGCCCGTCGTGCGGCGCGTGGCGCTGGTTCAGCGACGGCACGCCGGCCACCTGCGAGCGCGACCTGAGCCGGCGCTACTGGAGCGACCGCGTCGCGCCGGCTATTGCGTCCGATACAGCGCCCGACGCCGCCTTGGGGCCGGAGATCCCGGGCGAGGAGCGCTGGTAGTGCCGGTCAGTCGAACGTGCCGCGGTAGGCCGGCGCGGCATCGTCGCGCGTGTTCAGTTCGAACATCACGCCGCCCGGCGCGCGGCAGAAGAAGCGCGAGCCGCGCTCGTGGCTGATGACGCCGGTTTCCATCGCCACGCCATCGGCCACCATCGCGGCGTGCAGCGCTTCGACGTCGGCCCGCGTGGGCAGCTCGAAGCCGACGTGGAAGGTCTGCGGCCAGTGCGGCGCGATGCCGCTGCCGTTCTCGATGACGACATCGAAGCCGGGCCGTTTGAGGATGCAGTAGCTGTCGTCCAGCGCGATCTGGAAGCCCAGGTACTTCGCGAAGAAGGCAGCGGTCTGCGCGGGGTCTTGCGAGGGGAAGCTCAGGTGGTTGAGCTTCATGGGAGCGAATGTGGTGGTCATGGCAGGGCCTTGGAAGCGGCGAGCGAAGGCGTTCGCCAGGGCCTTCACTGTCGGCGGCCGGGCCGTTTCAGGCTACTCGCACGGGTCGGCTCTCGGCGGCGGCGCGTTGAAGCCGCCGTTTGCTCACATTGGCGCGGCGCCCAGGTAGCCGAACACGGCTGCGCACAGGCGCTGTTCCAGGGCGGCAGCGTCGGTGTCGCCACGCATGCCGGCCGCGTCAGTCAGCGCGCGGATGAGCTGGCCCACGTCGTCCGCGGCGCGGGCCAAGTCGGGCTGGGGCGGCAGGTCGGGCCGGGCCAGCACCTGCCGCAGCAACTCGCCAAAGCCGCTCTTGCCGTCCACCTCGCGCCGTGCTTCGGGGCGTTCTTCCTCCACGTCCAGCAGCCGCGCCAGCTCGGCACGGCCCAGCTGCTGGCGCACGGCGGCGGCGATGACGCGGCGCAGCGCCTCGCGGCCGGTGGGCTGGGCGAGCGCGGCAGCGGCGTCGTCACCAAAGCGTGCCTTCTCGCGCTGCATCAGCGCGATCAGCAGGGCGTCCTTGCCCGGGAAGTACTGGTAGAGCGACCCGATGCTGACGCCCGCGCGCTCGGCCACGGCGTTGGTGTTGCACTCGGCGCGGCCCTGGGTCTCCAGGATCTGCGCGGCGGCTTCGAGGATGCAGGCCACCGTCTCGACTGCGCGCGGCTGCGTCGGCTGCTTGCGGGGCCGCAGCGTGGTCATGAGCCGGACGAGCGCCGTGCCTTCACCGCCTGGCCCAGCTCGATGACGGCCAGTGCGTAGTACGACGACCAGTTGTAGCGCGTGACCACCCAGAAGTTCTCCGTGCCCAGCACGACGGTGGGCGTGGCGCCCCCGTTGTGCAGCTCGATGACGGCCAGCGGGCCGGCGTGGCTGCGTGCAGCCTCGGGCAGGCCAGCCCCGGCCGCCGTCAGGTCGGCCGCGCTGAACGTGGGCTTGATGTCGGGCGCCAGCAGCCGTGCGCGTTCGGTGGCGTCGGCCGGCAGCGTGAAGTCGCCGTAATGCGTGGGTTGGCCGGGTTTCCAGCCGAACTCGGCGAGGTAGTGGGCGATGCTGCCGATGGCGTCCACCGGGCTGGCGATGAGGTTGATGTGGCCGTCACTGTCGAAGTCCACCGCGTACTTGCGCCAGCTGCCGGGCATGAACTGCGGCCAGCCCAGCGCACCGGCATAGCTGCCGCGCACGTCGGTGGGGTTGAGACCCTGCTCGCGCGTGAGCTTCAGGAACTCCGCCAGCTCCGAGCGGAAGAAGGCCTGCCGGTCTGCGGCGCGGGGGTGGGCGTCGGGAAAGTCGAAGGCCAGCGTGGCGAGCGCGTCCAGCGCCTTGAAGCCGCCGGTGATGCGGCCGTAGAAGGTCTCCACCCCCAGGATGCCCATGATGATCTCGGCTGGCACGCCGTACTGCGCTTCGGCGCGGGCCAATGCGGCCTCGTGCTCGGCCCAGAAGGCGACGCCGGCGTCCAGCCGCCTGGGCTCGATGAAGCGGTCGCGGTAGGCCATCCAGTTCTTGGCCGTGTGCACGGTGGCCGGCAGGATGAGCTGGCGCACCCGCGGCAGGTTCTGCGCGGCGGCGAGCTGGCGGCGCAGCGCGGCGGCATCCCAGCCCTCGGCGGCGGCCAGTTCGTTGGCAAAGGCGACGAGGGCGGGGCGGGTGCCGAGCGGCTTGGTCGGCGGTTCGCGGCGGAGCTTGGCATGGGCCGAAGCCATTGCCGACAGGGCAAGTGCGAGGGTCAGAAACCCAAGACGGATTTTTGAGAAGACAAAATGACGGCTCAAGGTGACATTCAAGAAAAGTTGAACTGGAACTGCTGTTCAAACTGAAAGTCGCCGGCGCAACGGTACTTGGCAAGGGCCTCCATCAAGCGATGCCGAAGAATGGCTTCATCTCTGAGCGGGATGTTGCGTGGGGCGATGGTGAGCTGTGCAACCACGACACGACCAGCCTGTATTTCTGCTACGAGATGAAGTGTCACTGTGCCTTTCCAGCTCACATGTTCTGGCGCTGATACTCGTGCCATCAACTGGCACACCATCAGGCGTCCATTTTGTGCTTCTTGCTTTGTGGCACGAGCTGTTGGAAGGACGGGGTTCTGCACGGCCTTCAATTTGAGTGGTGTACTCAGCAGTGAAGCGGCTTGTGCAAGCCAGGATTTGCTCTCTTGCAGCACAGCTTCAAGGAGGCCGGGCTCATTGTCCAGGCGGCGAAGCATGGCGTCGCTCTGGCCCGGACACGTCAATCGCCAAGCCGCTTTCGCGCTTGTTATGTCTTGTCGTGCCCCGGCCGCCTCAAGCCGCTGGCGGATACGTTCAAACGGCTGCGGCTGGCGATCGGAAAAATACACAGTTCTGTCAATGTAGGGTTGCAGTACTGCGGCGTTGCCGGGTGCAAGCATCTGTGGGTGGCAAACCCCCAAAGAAAGGGGGCGAGCGAACTGAGCTAGAGCCCACGCGGTGGCGCCTGACTTGTCGCTGTTATTGATGGTGGCCAGCACCGTGTCAGCGTCCAGCAGTGCATCGACGATCTCTGCATAGCCATTGACTGATGCTTGCATCAGTGGTGTATGGCCGAACATGTTGCGCTCTGTGAGCGTCGGTGATTCAGGAGATTCCTTGATGAATTCCCGGATCCGATTGGCAATGACCAGCTCTGCAGCGTGTTGCTCGTCCCATGCTCCGATTGAAGACGGCTGAGTTCTGGGCCCTAACTCAGCAATCCATGCAAAAGGATCGGCCTGCCCGTGCAAGGGGGCAGCGAGCGTAGCGGCCATGATGTAGGCAGCGAAATGTGGCTTGCGCATGATCAGGGATGTTGATGGAGCCAGGCCGTTTGCATGGGGCGGCGTCGGTGGACTTGTGCAATGTCCTTAGATTAGCAAGTGAATGGCGCGCTGAAACTCTTTCCAGTGTGGAGTTGGCCCAGCGGCGTAGCGTGAACGCTCCAGCTGCTCCAACCATTGAGCAGCTAGATCGGCTTTCTGGCCGTGATGCCGGCGCAGCGCGCGTGCCCAGGCGGCAGGGCTCTCGTGGACGGGGGCAATCACCCCTGCACGGGCCAGCAGGGCCAAGATGCGCGCCCGCTGGCGGCTCCACGCGTCATGCGGGCGGGCGCTCCAGCGGATCCAGGCTGCCGAGGCCAGGGCGAGCGCCAGGATGACGGCCGCGATGGCCTGGCCAAGACTGGTCCAGTCGGGCTGCTCCATGCCGAACTTCTTCAGCAGGTCGAACTGGTTCTCGCGCGAGTAGTTCAGCACCAGCTGCTGCCAGCGGTTGTTGATCGTTTCCCAGCCGTTGCGCATGGCGCGCCACAGCGTCGGGTTGAACTGGCCGATGACGCCGGGTTGCGGCTGCAAGGCCAGGCCCTGGATGACGCGGTTGGGGGCCACGGCGGCGGTGGGGTCGCTGCGCAGCCAGCCCTTGCCCTCCACCCAGTATTCGGCCCAGGCGTGCGCGTTGGCATTGCGCACGACGAAGTAGCCATCCTGCGGATCGGCGTCCCAGCCCTGGAAGCCGGTGACGATGCGCGCCGGCACGTCCATGCCGCGCATCAGCACGACGAACGCCGCCGCGAAGTGTTCGCAGAAGCCCAGGCGCCGGTCCAGCCAGAACTCGTCGATGAGATGGGGTGAGGTTTCACCGTAGCGGCCCGGCGCGAGCGTGTAGGTGAAGTCGTGGGTGCGCACGTGGTCCAGCAGCGCGGCCGCCAGTGCCTCGGCGCGCGGCCCGGCGGGCAAGTCGGCGAAACGGGGCTGGGCGGCCATCTCCTGTGCCCAGGCAATGCTGCGCGGATTGCCGCCCCGCGGCAGTTCCGTGTCCTGGGCGTTCTGCAGCCGGTGGCGTTGCGGGCTGGTCCGCCAGTCCGTGTGCGCGCTGGCCTTCAGGCGCAGCCGCTCGGTGATCGGGCGCGGCGACAGCCATTGCAGTTCCGGGCCGCGTGTCAGCGTCAGGTCGGGCAGCGAGAGTTGGTCGCCCACCACGCCGGGGCTCATCTCCAGCAGCGGCAGCACCGGGATGCGCAGCGGCTCCATCGTGATCTCGTAGCGCAGCGCGGGGCTCTGGGTGGTCAGCTCATCACGGCGCAACCCGCTGATGCCGCTGCGGGGGTCGGAGGCGCGCCAGGTCGTGCCGTCGAAGCGGGAGAGCACCGGGCCACGGAAGTAGCGCTGGTCCGGCGGCGGCAGCGGGCCCTCGAAGCGCAGCCGCAGGGCCACGCTGTCGTCGTTGGCCACCTCGCTCATGGCGCCGAACTCCATCTGGTTCGACAGCCCCGTTTTGCCGATCGCCTCGGTGGGCACGCCCCACAGCGGCGCAATGCGCGGGAACAGCACGAACAGCAGCACCATGACCGGCAGCCCCAGTGCAGTGGTGCCGGCGGCACGGCGGGCAGCGATGGCGATGCTGGGCACCCCGGTGGGCATCTGCGCCAGCACGACGGCGGCCAGCAGCCCCCACAGCGACACCAGCGCGCCGATGGCCGTCAGCAGCGACTGCGAGTACAGGAACTGCGCCAGCACGAGGAAGAAGCCGAGGAAGAACACGACGAAGGCATCGCGCCGGGCGCGCAGCTCCAGCGTCTTCAACGCCATCAGCATCACCAGCAGCGTGATGCCGGCATCGCGGCCGACCAGCGTGCGGAAGGTGAGCCAGGTCAAGGCGCCGTAAAGCACCACGATGACCACCAGCCACCAGCGGCTGGGCAGCGGCCGCTGCCGCCAGGCGATCAGCGCGCGCCACAGCAGCATGATGGCGGTCAGCACGCTGCTCCACCACGGCAGGTGGCCGGTGTGCGGCAGCATGACCACGCTGATGACGGCGAGCAGGAAGAAGCTGTCGCGAGTGTCCCGCGGCAGTCGCTCCCACCACGCTTGCAACGCGGTCATGCGCCAAACCCCGCGAGCTGTTCCAGGCAGGCCTGGCGGTGGGCGGCGCCGAGCGAGGGGGGCGTGTCGCGGCCCATCAGGCGCAGGCCATAGGGCTGGCCCACGCGCTCGGCAGCCAGCACCCAGGCGGTGAGGCGTGACAGGCGGGCCTCCACGTCGCGGCCTTGCGTGTCGCGCCAGTCCAGCCACAGGTCGCGGGCCAGTGGCGCTTCGGTCTCACGCACCCACAGCGGCAGGCCCTGGTCCAGCGCCAAGGCGCTCTTGCGCCACAGGACCTGCTTCAGCGAATCGCCTCGCCGGTAGCTGCGCACGCCGGAGAAGTCGCTGCCGCCCTGTGAGGCCCGCGTGGGCGCGGCCTCGCCAGCGCCGGCCTCGGCCTGGGAAGGGAAGGGTGCCAGCACGTCTTCCGCGCGCGGGTAGACCCACACGCGGCTGGCGGGCCGCCAGTAGCTCCAGGCGCGGAAGAAGCCCAGCGGGAAGCGCGTGGAGATCACCAGCCGCGGCAGGTCGTGCAGCCCGCGGGTGAGCGCGGGCAGCCGCAGCCGCAGCACCGCGTGGCCCAGCGCGGGCACGTCCACCCAGGCGGGCTCGGTGGGGCCGCCGTCCAGCAGCGCGCTGACCGCAATGCCGAAGCGTGCCTGGCTGCTGTTGTGCAGGCGCAGCTCCAGCGTGTATTCCTCGCCGGCGTGCACGCCGTCCGGTGCCTTCAGGTCCATCTGCAGGCCGCGCAGGTTGGCGTGCGTGGTGTGCATGGAGGCCAGGCCCGCCCCAACCAGCGCGAAGGTGAGCGCGTAGCCCAGGCTCAGCTGCTCGTTGATGGAGGCGAGCAGCAGCACGCCCAGCGTGCCGCAGAACGCGATGCCGGCCAGCGTGGGCACGATGTAGACGTTGCGCTGCGTGGTCTGGTGCGTGTCGGCGACCGGCTGGCGGCCTTGCCACCAGCGCTGCCAGCGGGCGCGGAGGGTAGGGAATACAGCCATCGCCATGAAGAAGCCGGTGACTAGTGGATGCCGTTGGGTGTCACGACAAAGTGTTTGCTATCAATGCGCCGGTCGAGGATTCGCCAGAACTCGCCATATTCGTCATGTTCTGCAGCCGCTCGGGAGGCGGTGACCACTTCGAAGTGAAGTCCACGTTCCAGTGCGAGCGCGAAGGCGCCAGCTCGAACATATTCCACCGCCAGCACTCGCGGCTCTTGGGAGAGGGCGGCTTTCACGAGCGGCCATACCTCAGACGTGTTGCCTTGCTCCTCGCAGCAATGATGGTCTGCAGCTCCGACCACAATCTCGTCTGATGTGGAAAGTCGCCACAACTCTTGAACGTGTAGCCCGAAATCGCCAACCACCCTGGTCTTGCCTCTTGGTGTCGTCATCTCACGTTTGCTGCCGAACTGAAGCGTGAGCGTTGCTGCTGCGAATGCAGGTCCCCACATGGGGAGTCCAACCAACTGCTGAAGCTTTTCTCGAATTTCACAGGATGGGAGCATCTTCGAATGCGTTCAAGAGCACGCGCTGCCATTCACGGCAGTGGAATCGCCTCGATCATGGCCCGCACCTGCTCCCGCGCCCCGCGGCCGGCGCCGGCGCGGGGTTGCAGGCGATGGGAGATCGTCTGCGGCAGGATGGCCTGGATGTCGTCGGGCGAGACGAAGTCGCGCCCCTGCAGCAATGCCCGTGCACGGCCGGCGCGCAGCACGGCCAGGCCGGCGCGTGGCGACAGCCCCTCCACGAACCACTGGCCCGAGCGGGTGGCGGCGATCAGCGCCTGCAGGTAGTCGATCAGCGGCGGCGCGGCATGGATCTGTCGCACGGCGGCCTGCGCGCCGATCAGCTCGGCCGGCGTCATCACAGCCTGCAGCTCGCGCAGTTGCTCACGGCTGTCGCCGCCCATCAGCAACTCGCGCTCGGCGGCGGCGTCGGGGTAGCCGAGCG
>SXGQ01840554.1_pt1 | contig 10767 bp, 9 predicted proteins | sample 3178371 | NCBI WGS metagenome assembly SXGQ01 (sample SAMN11356859, study PRJNA531348) | freshwater metagenome | isolation source: freshwater sample F1-20 | place: China: Fuxian Lake, Yuxi | collected 2017-12-25 | reverse complement strand
TTTTGTCCAAGAACGCCATGAATTTCTCCGGCGCGCATCGTGAGATCAACGCCATCGCACGCTGCAAGCGCGCCATAACGTTTGACAATTCCTCGAACAACCACCGCAGGTGGAGGGACCGAAGTCCCTCCACCTTTGTGGTTTTCGATTGAATGATCCGAAATCGGATCAGCCACCGTACGCCTGGCCCTTGATTGCGCCTAGCTCAGCAGCGAATTCACCGGCTGCCAACTTTGCGCTAATCTCCTCCATTGCAGTCTGCTGCTCTGGAGTCGGGTCACAGATAACTGCGCCGGGTGATCCACCAGGGCCAGCGTTGTCGCCAACCTGGTAGGTGAGCTTTTCGCCCTCTTTGAAGGTTCCAGCAACAATGCGGTCCATTGCTTCAAGGATGTAGTCACCAGCGTCGAACTTCACGGCGATGTTGTAGGTCAAGTCGGTGCGCTCACACGCAGTCGACGAACCAGCTGACATCGTGATGATGCCGTCAGCATTGGCCAACTGCACGATGGGCTCAAGAGCACCAGCGAGGTAGGCATACACAGCGCCAACACCAGCAGCCTTAGCTGCGTTGTAGGCCTCGGTTGCACCAGCGGTGTTGTCGAAGTCGTAATCGTAAGCACCAGTCTTCACGTATGAGAATTCAACGTCGGGGATGACTGCCTTGAGTCCGAGCTCGTAGGCAAGGTATGCCTCTTTTTCGAAGTTCAGATCACAGCAACCAAGGAACGTTGCCTTGTTGTTGCCAGCGGCCTTCAACAAGAGACCCGTTGCATAGCCAGCTGAGTAGCTGATCTGTGATGAGTCGTCAAGCGTCTGTGCCAAACCGGGCAGATCGGCAAATCCAGCACCACAGTTGCAGTACCAGAAAATGTCCGAGTACTTCTCGGTGAGTTCAGCCAACGGCCCAGCAATTTCGCTTGCACCGACTGCAATGATGTCAACGTTCTGCTGTGCCAAATCGTCCATGGCAGTTGCGGCCTTGTCGGCTTCAATCTTGTCCACGATGATGGGGTCGGGCAGACCATTGCTTGAAGTGAATGCCTTCACGCCGTCGACGAGAGCCTGGTAGTAGGCGCCGTCATTGGCCGGTCCGGGGATTGCGAGTGCGAACTGCACAACGCCGTCACCGTTTGAGTCGAGAGCCGCAATGTCACCGGCGGGAGCATCAGTTGACGGAGCTTCAGATGACGGAGCTTCGGTTGCTGGTGCTTCGCTGGATGCTGGGGCTTCAGTTTCGGGTGCGCTACTTGAGTCATCGCCGCCACATGCGGTGAAGAGCAACGCAGCAAAACCGAGAGCCACAAGCGGCTTACGGAAATTAGCTTTCATGTTTCCTCCTGTTGTTGTTGTTTGTTCACGCGTCAACCTTGCGGCTGACTTCATTGCGTCATTATTTCGCTTAGCCCCAACCTTAGATTGTGACCACGCGTCGTTCTCATAGCGAGTAGCTATGAGCCCCCTCTTTCGGCTTCTGATCATCTCTTCAGCCTCGAGACCACATCGGCTTTATAACGGTATGCCGAATTTAAACGCTCACCTGCGGCGAGTGCTTCTAGAACCTGCTCTTCACCTTTTTCGTACAGAGCAGCTGCTTCAAGAATTTCCCTGGCATCTTTGGCTGACAAGCGGACGCAACCAGAATCGTCAAGAACTATTTGATCTCCCGACGAAACCTCTTGCCCAAGAATGTTGACTGTCTCACCTACCGAAACAACATGGGCCCGCCCAAGTGGGCCGACAACTGCGGTTCCGCTTGCATAAATCGGTAGCTCTAGGTTCTGCATTGCGGTGACGTCACGTACAAAGCCATCGATAGCGACACCGACAAATCCGGCTTGCTGCGCTGAGGCCGTCAAGATTTCGCCCCAGATCGCTCCGCCGATATCGATAGCCCCAGCGATTACGAGAACCTTGCCTTCTTGCATCGCCGAAAGAACTTCGTACATCGGCTTGAAATCAGCGCCCGAATCGCGCCGCTCGATCTGCACAGTGACGACTTCTCCAATTACTGGACAGCGCGCCGCGACGATGGGTGCGAGCGGAGGCGTGAGCCAACCACTCTGCCCGCGCAACGCGAGAACATCAGCGATAGCCGAAGAAGAGGCAGTGGGAATTTTCATCCGGCCTTTTCTGTGACGGCGTTGTCAGCGACCAACTTGATCTTGCGACCAGGCCAGTTGCGCTGATAACGATGCACCAACCAACGATTGAACTGCACATGGCTTTCTTCTTGCCATGAATAACGACCTCGCGGAGCGAATTGAGAATGCATTCCACGCTGCACTTTTGTTGTGGCATCTTGGTCTTGCTTGACGAACACCTGCACGCCAGCATCACTCATCTCGAGCAAGTACTCAAACATGGGGTGCTCAAGTGCTGACGGATGGAATAAGTAACCAATTTCTACGTCAATCTTGTCTGGCGATGTTGGGCGAATAATGAAAAAGAAAGCCTGGTCGGGAGCAGTACCAAAACACAAAGTCGGTGGCATCAAAGCAAATGTTGAGCGCCAGCGTTCTTCTTCGGTGAGTTTCGGGAAAACTGGCATCAAAGCTTTTGTTGTGGCATTAAAGCCACCATCAATATGCGTGTAACCGTTGGTGCGGAACATCACACCAGATGCGTCATCCCACGGCACAGGGAAAGCCGCCATGTTGCTCGGACAGAAATCTTGAATGGTGTGATGCAAACGATTGGCGTGATACCCATCGTTGAAGTTCTCCATCATGACCTTCCAGTTCCAGGGAAGGTCTTTCAATGTAAATGTTCCGGGGCACACCGTATTTTCGAGTTCGTAATTTGCAAGCAACGGTTCGTAACGCGACATGGTCGGACCAAATGGTGCGGCATCAAGATCAAAGTTGACCATAATGAAGCCCTGCCACAATTCGACCTTCAGATTGGGCATACCCCATTGCTTCTTGTCAAAGTCTTTGGTCTTTTCCATTGCCGGAGCGCCAAGCAATCGTCCATCTAGGCCGTATACCCACTGATGATATGGGCAGGTGAAGGTTCCACAATTGCCTGCGTCTTCTTTGATCTGCATTCCACGGTGCTGACAAATTGATGAGAAGACGTGAACTTCACCCTCTTTGGTGCGGGCCACAATGACATGCTCACCATTGGCAGTCGTGGTGTAGTAATCGCCAGGATTCCTAATTTGATTGACACGACCAACGCACAACCACTCCTGAGCAAAGATTGTCTTTTGTTCAAATTCAAGGAATTCATCCGACGTGTAAATCACTGGCGGCATGGTGCAAGCCACCGAAACATCGGCGATTGAAGCATCAAAAGACTTCAGGAGTTCATCATTGAAAATAGTCATTGCATTGTCCTTCCTAAACGTCTCACGACGGTTGACTTTCTTTGAGAATGAATTTACGAATCTTGCCAACGCTCGTTCGCGGTAGTTCGTCCACAAACGTGATGTCACGGGGCCGCTTTGATTTCGCCAAACGCTCGTCACACCAGGCATGAAGTTCGGCAACTGTGGGAGCCTTTTGCGGGTCTCGCGCAACGACAAAACCCACTGGCACTTCATCACGAATATCATCGGGTTGACCGATGACAGCTGCTTCAAGGATGTCTGGATGCGCTGACAACACCTGCTCAACTTCAACAGTTGAAACATTCTCACCAGCAACCTTCAGAACATCAGCACGACGACCATCAAAGAAATGACGACCGGATGCATCTCGAGTTGCTCGATCACCCGTCAAGAACCAACCAATGCGATAACTCTTTGCCGTCGTTTCGGGATCATCGAGGTATCCGCTGAACAAGGTGATTCCCGGCGTCCCACCAACAACGATTTCACCGATTTCACCAACGGCAACTGAACGACCTTCGCCGTCTTGCACATCAAGAATGCAACCCGGCGAGACATAGCCCATGCAATCAGGACGCGGTGCTGCTGCTTCATCGGTGAGTACTGCAGGAATTGTTTCGGTCATCCCGTATAACTGTCGTGGCTGGCATGACAGTAATTCCGCGAGTTCGGCATATTGATGTTCGGCAATGTTCATTGCATACCAACAATGTTTGAGGGCCAAACCAGGTACCGGCGTATTGCCTCGAGCCAAGATCATGCGAATAGGTGCCGCGAATAAACTCGCATGAGTGGCTGCATAGGTTTTGGCCTGTTGCAAGAATCGCGTTGCACTGAAAGTACTCATGAGCGCCACCGATGCGCCAACAGCAATCGCCGAAGCAAAGCTGTAGTACTGAGCATTGGCATGAAAGAGCGGCAACACGACTAACTGACGATCATCAGCAGTGAGCCCACTTGCCGTCGCCATGACTTGACCGGCGAACGAATAATTGGCCTGGCTAATGTCAACACCTTTGGGACGACCAGTCGTACCCGAGGTAAACATCACAGCGGCACGATCACGAATATTGAGCGTCGGCCAGTTGAAGAACTTCTCGGTTCCGAACACGGCCAATTCGCAATCATCTTCGTCAATTGCAACCACCGGAATTGAGACAACTGCAGCACGGAATTCGTCTTCGCGATGCACCGAGCAAATTCCAACTTTTGCGTTTGTTCGTGACTGATGTTCAACTAATTCTTGAGTTCGCGACTGCGGATCACTCGGAACGATCCATGCGCCGAGACGAACACTGGCAAGCCAAAGTGCGACAAACGCCGGCGAATTGGTGAGAGCAAGATTGACCGAATCACCCTTGCTAATGCCGAGTCGAACCAAGGTTGCAGCAGCCCGCGCCACGACGTCGTCAAATTCGGCGTACGTCCATGAGTGAGAGGATCCAAATGAAGTTTCAAAGACTAAGAACATTGCATTGGAGCGCGTTGTTACCGCATCACGCCACAGATCGCCGAAACACGTGCCATCAGTATTGCCATCAGTATTTCTTGTCATTTTCCCCTCCCCCATGAACTCAAACTCTGTTACTAGTACTCAACGTCTCGCGAAATGCGTCAGCTATCGACTGCTCCGTAGCCTCCGCCGCCTGGAAGATCAAGACGCACTCGATCACCAGACTTCAAAGCAACACGGGCTTGTGTACGAACTGCTTCATCGTTGACCGTGAAGTTGCCGGACTCACCAGCTTCTCCACCAAAGATTCCTTCGGGCGGAACTGCCAAACGAGATGTCACTGCATTGAGTTGCCAACCCTTGGGCGCATCAACTGTGAACTCAACGGTCTGACCAAGTCCACCCATAGTGTGACCCTGACCGCCTGAACCGTGGCGCAGTTCTTTTCGGAAGAATCGGATAGGTGCTGAGGCTTCAACAACTTCAACCGGTACTGCCGACACGCCTGTTGGGTACGAGCAAGCAGACAAACCATTCTTGGTTGCGCGAGCGCCAACACCACCGGCATAAGTGAACATTGATGTGATGAACGGTCGACCATCGTCGTATGTTCCGCTGACCTGCATCGTCCACACCGCACCAGCACCTTCGGCCATTGCTTGCATCGGTCGAATTTGGGCCAATGCCTTCAGCAACGCATTCGGCAAGAACATACCCACAACGTGACGCGCTGTACATGGTTGCGGAGACACTGCGTTCACGATTGAGCCAATGGGAGCCTCAACCAAAATTGGTGCCAAGCTGCCATAGTTATTCGGCAAGTCGGGGTTCAACACCGCGCGGACCGCAAAGGTTGTATAGGCATGGGTGTAGTTGCGAACCACGTTGATGCCGTAGGGACTTGCACCCGACGAACCTTCGTAGTCGACCAAGATTTCACCCTTTTCAGTATCAACAGTGATTGCACAGGCAATATGAATGCGGCTGCCGTCGGCCAAGTCGAGTTCGGCACTTGCCTTGTAGGTGCCGGCCGGTAGTTCACGAATTGCGGCGCGGGTTGCCGCATCGCTGCGCTCAATGATCTCGTCACTGAGTTCTTCGATGTCATCAAGATCGTGCTGTTCGCACAATGCCAACAAACGGCGTGCTCCAACTTCACCTGACGCCATCTGTGCTTGCAAGTCACCAGCCATATGGTCGGGTTGACGCACGTTCGACAAGATGAACTTCCAGACATCGTGGTTACGTTCGCCACCGATCATCAAACGACAAATCGGAATCCAGAGTCCCTCTTCAAAAACGTCACGGGCGCCAGCGCCGATTCCGTATCCACCAACATCGGTGTGGTGAATCGTTGAACCAAAGAAGGCAATGATTTCGTTGTTCTTCCACACGGGGCACATCACCGTGACGTCAAGCAACTGACCGGCGGTCTTATATGGATCGTTGGTGACGATGATGTCGCCAGGCTTCAAACTACTGATGGGATAATCATCAAGGATTGCTCCAACAGCACGAGCCAAAGAGTTGATGTGACCGGGGGTTCCGGTGACAGCCTGAGCAACCATGCGGCCACGCTTGTCAAAGACAGCGTTTGCTAAGTCGCCGGCCTCGCGAACGATTGGCGAGAATGCTGCTCGTTGCAACGCACGCGCCTGCTCATTCACCGTGGCAATGAGGCTCTGCCACAACACTTCAAGTTCGATGGGATCAAAGGTACGGGCCATCTTGGTCACTTCACTTTCCGGTCGGCGATGAGTGATCCATCGCTGCCAAGACTTACTGTCCAATTCGGACGGATAACTGCAGTCGTTTCTCGTTCTTCAATAATTGCTGGGCCTTCAATGATTTGTCCGCGACCAATATCACCACGGCGATATACCGGAGTCGTGATCGGTTGACCTTGGCGCGTGAAGCGAACTGCTCGTGTGCCGTGAGGTGCGCCTTGCTTGTCAGAAAGTTCAACCAATGGTTCAAACTCTTCGGCTTTGGCATAAGCAGATAGACGCCAAGTCACAGCCTCAACACCAACATCGGGAATTGTCAATCCGTAGATACGTCGGTAGTCGGCTTCGAATGCGGTTACGGTGTCGAGGGTGTTACCCGGGAACTTATTGCCCTCGCCCATCCAAATCGTGATTTCATTTCCTTGGCCGATGTAACGAGCGTCAACGCCGTAACGGAATGTCACCGATGCCGGATCGGCACCAGCGGCAATCAAAACACGATGGCCTTCTTCACGGAGTTCGCTCAGCAACGCATCACGCTCGGCTTCATCAATACCCTGAATCGGTCGCACCATACTGCGTGCCAAGTCGATACGAACTGGTGACACCAACGTACCGATTGCCGACAACACGCTGGCATTGACCGGGAATACGACCCGAGGTGATTCGAGCAATTCAGCAACACCACAGGCGTGAACCGGACCAGCACCACCAAAGGCCAACAACGTGACACCACGAAGGTCGGCCCCAAGTTCAACTGCGTGCATTCGTGAAGAAGCCGCCATGTTTTGATTCACCAATTCATGAACACCAGCAGCAGTGTCACCTACGGGCAACTTCAACTTGTCGGCGATACGACCAAGCGCAGCTTGCGATGCAGCAAGATCTAGAGGCATGTCGCCGCCCAAGAAGAACTCAGCGTCAAGCATGCCAAGAGCTAAGTCACTGTCGGTCACTGCCGCATGAGTGCCACCGCGTCCGTAACAGGCCGGTCCAGGCATTGCTCCGGTTGATTCGGGTCCAACCTTCAACAAGCCAAGATCGTCAACCCAAGCCTGGCTTCCGCCACCTGCACCAATTTCAACGAGGTCAACTGACGGCACCGAGACTGGGAAGCCTGAACCTTTTTTGAAGCGGTAAATACGCGCCACTTCAAAGGTGTTGGTCAGTTCTGGTTCGCCGTCAACAATGAGACACGATTTGGCAGTTGTACCGCCCATGTCGAAACACATCAAACGTTCTTCACCGAGGCGTCGAGCAAACCAACTACCGGCAAGCGCACCAGCCGCAGGTCCAGATTCAACCAAACGAATTGGGGTACGGGCAGCGTCATCAGTTGACACGACTCCACCGTTTGACAACATCATCAAGACTGATCCACCGAAGCCTTCAGCGGCCAACCACTTGGTGAGTTCGTCGAGGTACGGCCCAATGACGGGCATAGTGGCAGCATTACAAGCCGTGGTGATCATGCGGGGGTATTCGCGAATTTGCGGTGACACTTCACTCGAGATGCACACCGGTACGCCAAGCTCAACGCGCAAGTAATCAGCGATTGCTCGCTCATTTGCTGGATTGGCGTAACTATTAATCAGACAAATGCCGACTGATTCAACATTCTGAGCCCGCAATTCGTCAGCGATGCACTTGAGATCAGCAGCAGTAGGAGTTTCGACAACGAGACCCTTGGCATTTGTACGCTCACTAATTTCACTAATGCGCTCGCGAGGAATCGGCGGTGCCGGGAATTCGATCTGTAAGTCGTACATGTCGTAGCGATGCTCGTCACGAATGAGCAAGGTGTCACCAAAGCCAGTGGTGGTCACTAAACCAGCGCGACCGACTTTGCCTTCAATCAATGCGTTCGTAATGAGCGTCGTCGCATGCACGATCGGAGCAGTGATGTCACTCGGAGTGACACCAGCCTTCGCCAAAAGTTGGCGCACACCGGTGCGTACGCCGTCGAGCGGGGCCGAGGGGGTCGTCAAGGTTTTATCAACCACGACACAGCCTGACGCACGATCCATGAGAACTACGTCGGTGAATGTTCCACCGATATCTACAGCCAATCGCCAGTCAGCAACTGTCATTTTCTTCCTCCAATATTTACGATGTTGTTGTTACAAATAAAATTAGATGTCAGTTCGCGGGGGCGAGAAAACATCAAGGATCCACACTTCATTGAGTTCTTCATCGCCAATGAAGAGACTGTCGCCATGCCACACTGACTTCGGAGCCAAGTAGACCTCACCTTCGCCAAGAACGACGCGTTCGGATGATTCTTTGTCTCCAATGCGAAAATCAAGTTTGCCGCGCATGATGATGCCCAACTGCTCGTTCTCAACATGGTTGTGCATGAACGAACCGACGCTTCCGCCACGAATGCGCCAGAACCAAAGTTGCGTGTTTTCGCCAGTAATGACTCGCCGGCGAAAGCCTTCGCGATTTGTTTCTACAAATTCTTTATCTTCAAAGAAATAGCAATATTGATTCTGCAAATTCATTTCTTCATCCCATTCAGATCTTGATGGACTAATTTTTCGCATGTCAGGTAATACTTCATACGAGCCTCTCCAACATGCGCGCCTCAACGTCACGCAAGTGAGCCGCTACTGCTTTTTCAGTGCGAATTTGATCTCCGGCGAGTAACGCTTCAGCAATTTTGACGTGAGCATGCGATGAAGATTCAACGATATTTGAAACTTCTTCCTTGTTGTTTTCGGCGTAGAGTAGCGAAGCAAACTCTTCAGAGTTGAACAACGATGCAAGAGCTTTCGCATAGACCTCGCTCAAGACAGGATTGTCACATGCCGAGGCGATCATCTGATGAAACTGGCGATCAATCAAGCGAAATTCATCGATTCCAGTGGCATGGCGCGAGGCTAGGTCGGCAATTTCGCGTCGCACATGCTCGGGAGCCCGCAATGCCACGAGTCCGGCCATTGCTGGCTCGATGACTCGGCGTACTTCAAACAAATTTCGTACTGTTGCTTTACGCGAGTCAAATGCAAGTTCAAGACCTGGCACAACTTCAACGACAAAGGCTCGGTTGCCACGACGCTCAATGAAACCAGCCGTTGCGAGACCTTGAATTGCCTCACGCACCGATGTGCGCGCCACATTGAATTGCTCACACAACACACGTTCGGCGGGCAGTGCAGTTCCGGCAATCAATTCACCATTACGAATAGCTTCAATGAGGCGTTCACGAACTTCAACCGCAACGGTGCGGCGTTCCACTCGATCAAAGGTCGTCTGAGTCACTTCAAACCAAACTGTGCAAAGTGGCGTCGGTCGCCGGGTAGATCAAGTGGTTGAACGATGGCTTGATGAGCCATCTCGCCCCAATGCTCGGGCGGAACGAGCCACATGACTTCAAATTCAAGTCCATCAGGATCGCGCGAATACAAGCTTTTATTGACTCCGTGGTCGCTCGCACCAACGAGCGCACCAGCAGCGCTGAGCTTGACGCGCATTTCTTCAAGTTCTTCGAGCGTGCCGACTTCCCAAGCGATGTGATACATACCAACGGCTGAACGGCCTGCAGTTGTCGGCCCAGCGCCTTGACCAATGGCAAAGAATGCGATGTCGTGGTGATTTTGCGACAGCGGCGCGCGCATGAAAAGAAACTGCCCACCTGGATCTTCGATCATGGTTTCGAAGCCCATGACCTCGGTGTAAAAACGCTTGGTGGTCGCCACATCACGGATGTACAGCACTGCGTGATTAAGTCGTTGGATTGGCACTACAACCCCCTGCACCCGGCTTGGGTCTGATTGTCAGACCAAAGTAACCTAACACCGGCTTGGCGAGTTGTGCAAAGAAACAAGTACGTCGCCGTGGCTTGTGACTGGTACCTTTGCCTAGATGTCGTCCTCCGATCCGTCGCCAGAGCTCGTGGCTCTTCGTCAACGTATTGACGAGCTCGATCGGCAGCTTCTGGACGTTTTGGCCCAACGAATCAATATCTGCCACGAAGTCGCTCGGATCAAGGAAAACAGCGATACGCCCATCATTCAGCCCGACCGAGTCCGCAATGTCGTGACCACCCGTCGCCAATACGCCATTGATCGGGGAATTGACCCCGATTTCGCCGAAGACATCATGCGGGTCGTCCTCAGCGAAACCCACCGCATCGAAATCGCTGGTCGGCGCGCCGACGGACCCCCCGAAAAGACCGCCTCACCCGAAGGCATCCGCTCAGCCATTGACACCGTCTCAAGCCGCGTTGACCATGTGGTCATTGCGGTCAC
>SXGQ01782601.1_pt1 | contig 10767 bp, 11 predicted proteins | sample 3178371 | NCBI WGS metagenome assembly SXGQ01 (sample SAMN11356859, study PRJNA531348) | freshwater metagenome | isolation source: freshwater sample F1-20 | place: China: Fuxian Lake, Yuxi | collected 2017-12-25 | reverse complement strand
CTCGGCGAACACTGGAATCTATCTTCGGCTGAAACGCCCAAACAAGGAGTACATCCTCGCGCTCGACATTAACAACAACGGCGGGAACGATTTTACAATCTGGGACAACACCGCTGCGGCATCCAGATTCTCCATCGCCTCCGACGGCGTCTGCACATGGAGCAACGTTATCAACGCTGGCACCGCGATGACCCTGAATGGGACGGGGTTGGGGGTGGGGGTGGTGCCGTCTGTTGGCAAACTTGAGGTCGATGTCGGTGCTGGTGGGAGTGCTTATTTCAGATCACCCACCTACACTAATCTTCGAATCGTTGGAGCAAGCGGAGCTGGAACTGCTGGTGGATGTCAGGCCATTTTCGCGACGACTGGAAACCGTGAATGGGTTGTCGGCCAACGCACCGACACAGCTTATTCCTCGGCCCACAGCTTCTTCATCCGCGACGAGTCCGCCAGCGCCACGCGACTCAGCATAAATACCAGCGGCAACGTCGGCATCGGGACCACGACGCCTGCATACAAGCTCCACGTCTCGCAGAGTGATCTTAATTCGTACGTTACCTTCCAGAACAACCAGACGCTTGCCCCAAACCGCACCTCTCAGATTGTGCTTGCGAACGGCCCATCAGCATTTGGAGCCAACAATCGTGACTGGCTTTTCGTTAATGCAGGAACCTCTGCAACTGCATCTGACATCATTGGTCTCTACTGGCACGGCACTGGCACTTCAGAAAGGTTCCGCATCGCATCTGATGGTGTGTGGACTTGGTCCAATGTTGGTGGGGTGGCTGGCACCGCGATGACCCTCAATGGGACGGGGTTGGGGGTGGGGGGTGCTCCTAGCGCAAAACTCACAGTTTGGGGCGCAGCGGCTTCTGGAAACTCAACGATTGAGTCGAGCGCTATTCGGGCAAACGCAGGCGGAACGCTGTCCTGCTTCATTGGTCACGATGCGACGGCAAACCGACCGTTCATTCAGGCATCTACAGGCAATGCTGGAAATGCAAGCTGGGACCTGCTCATTCAGCCCTACGGCGGCAACGTCGGCATCGGGACCACGAATCCAATCATAGTCGCTGGAACTGTTGTCGGAATTTCAAGGGATCAGAATTCGGCAACGCTGCTGACAGTCAGCAATCAGGCAAACAACGCATCAAATTCTGCTGGTATTGACATTGAGTCGTTTGGTGGAGGATGGCGAATTGCTGTTCCTCATAGCGCCACCTACACAAACCCATTGTTGTTCTCGATGGGTGGAAATGAGCGGATGCGCCTCACTTCTGACGGCAACCTCGGGCTGGGCGTGACGCCGAAGACGTGGGGATCCGCTTACAAAGCGCTTCAGATCAACACCACCGGAGCAGTCGTTTCCTATTCTGGAGCAGTCATCCTAGGGAACAACTACTACGCCAACTCCTCTGGGAACCCCGCCTACATCACTGCGGCTGCGGCTGGCGCGTATGCCATCGTCGGAAAGGCTCATACATGGTACCGATCTACGGATGCCACACCTGTTGCTGATGGTGCTTGCACGCTGGACCCAGCAATGACCCTCGACGCCTCGGGGAGGCTGATTCGTGGCGACTCCACTGCGGATGCTATTGCGACCGATGCAGCCACGATGGTCAACATTGGCAACTTTGCAGTTCAGTACACAAAGAACACTGGAAATTTCCTAGTCATCAAGCCGGGAGCACCTCTCGGAACTGTGGACCTTTCGGCTGACGCTAGAACTGGAGCATATCCAGACATGAGGTTTTTGACAGGAGGCGCAAGCAGGCTCTCCATCAAATCCACCGGCCAAGTCAACTTCGTCGGCCTTGCGAGCGATCCGGCTGGGGCGGCGGGGGATGTGGTCTACAACTCGACCAGCAATCGGCTTAAGTATCACAACGGCACGGCGTGGGTAAATACCGGCACCAACAAGTACTCCGGCGCTTTGGCTGGCACTGCAACCAGCTTCACCGTCACGCACAACCTTGGAACGAGGGATGTCACCGTCGCTGTCCGCAAGTCTGGCAGCACCTACGATCAGGTTTTCACTGATGTGCAGATGACCACCGACAACACCGTCACCATCGTCTTTGCTTCCTCTGTCACCGGATCCGACTACACTGTCACCGTCATCGGCTGATATGGACTTCCTAAACGTCAGCGCCTTTAGCACCAGCGCATCCACCACCAAGGTTCTTGTGCTCGATGGGAATACCGTCAAGTCGAGGACTGCGGCTCAGGTGGTCACAGATGGGGGTGGGTCGAGTGCTGCTAGAACGTATCAGGCATCACTTCTTGGATCTCAAGGTAGCGGCGACCCAACCAGTGCAAATCAAATTTACATCAACACAGGGACAACTGGTTATGGATGGCCGCATGATGGAGCAGATAATCAAGCCACAAGCCTTCTAAAGGCGACAAAGTTTGTAATACCGTTCAATCCGACAAACTACAGATTTTCGTTTCTTTGCGCTGGGAATAGCAGCTATAGCGGAAGCCCTACGTCTGGAGATTTTGGAATCAAGTTTCGGTATTCCACGAACAATTCGACATGGACAGACATAGCAACCATTACTTTCGGATCTAGGTCGATTGGTGATTTTGTGACTTCTAGTGGATCTCTTTCGATATCAGGATCTCCATCTTTGGTTTACATAATGACTGAGCAGACAAACTCACTTAGCCCATCTTCTGACGGATACATTTACATCAGAAACTTAATAGCCGATTTCTGGAACTAACACATAACAAATGAACATCGAACTCACCAAAGAAGAAGCCAACGCACTGCTCCAACTCATCGACATCGCCGTCAAATCCGGTGGCATCCAAGTCGCCAAGGCCGGTGTCGTCCTGAGCGAGAAGATCCTTTCCGAAGCCAGCAAGCAGACTAACCCTCAACCGGAATAAACATGACTACTTGGATTATTGAACAGCTTTGGGTCAAGCCGACCGAAGGCAGCCTCACTGATGTTGTTGTGACCGCCGCGTGGCGTTGCAATGGAACCCAGACCAGTGGAGGCAAGGAGTACTACGGCACCTGCTACGGCACCGCCAGCTTCACCGCGCCGGATCCTTCTGACTTTGTCCCGTATCTCAATCTGACTCAGGACGAGGTTCTCGGTTGGGTGTGGGCCAGCGGTGTGGACAAGACCGCCATCGAGGCAAACGTGCAGCAGCAAATTGATCTGGCCATCAACCCGCCTATCATCACGCCTCCGCTGCCGTGGAATCAACCTGCTAGCTACTAGCCATGGACAATCCCCACCAATCCGGTCCTGGTGGCCTGCTCGCAGCATCCTGTGTCGCCACGTTGGTGTCCCTGATGCCGACCCTCACCGAGATCCTGCAATTCATCTCGGCGGCCATCGGCGCGTTCTTCGCCATCCTGGCCTTCTACAAGTGGGTGCGAAAAAAGCTCAAGCAGCGCAAAGACAAGACCAAACAACAAGAGGAACAATCCCATGAATGAATCCATCAAAAGCCTGATCCGCCACATCCTGTCCGCCGCTGGCGGTTATCTCGTTGCCAAGGGTCTCGTCAACTCTGAGCAGCTTCCCGAGATCGTCGGTGCCGTTGCCACCCTGGCCGCTGCCGCTTGGGGCATCTACAGCAAGCGCAAGCCTGCTGATCCGAAGCCTTGAACTTCATCGAGCAGATACTGACCGCGATCCTCAAGTTCGTTGAGGGTCTGGTCAGGAAGGATCAAACCAGTGAGGACGCCAAACGTGATCCAGCTCTGCGTGACCGCCTGCGTGATCGCATACGCCAGCATGAGCAGCGGGTGCGCAACCCGAGTGATCCTAGTCCCTGAAGGCGAACCCGTCCGGATCGCCGAGCCCGTAAAGGCTAGAGTCTGGGTGACAGACCAGTCCGGACAGACCGTTAGATCTCAAAACCGCGTGACAATCCCAGCGGGTTGGTACGCACTTCCTAAAGACTGATATGGGTTCCCCACTGACAGGCAACACGGTATCGAGCACCTACACCGCGCTCCTCAAGACCAGCGATACCAGCGCGGTCACAACCACGCTCAAGACGATCTCCGACGGCTCTGGAAACGATTCTGCGCTTCAACTCAGCACGACAGCCGTCAACACCACGGGCAACTTCTCGGTGGCCACCGACAAGCTGACGGTCGCAAGCGCCACGGGGAACACGGCTGCCGCAGGAACATTGGCATGCGTTGGAAACTTTGCGGTCAACACCAACAAGTTTAGCGTCCTGGCTGCGAGCGGTAACACGACCGTTGGCGGTACGCTTTCTGTTTCTGGTGCGGTTTCTCTAAGCGGCGGTGATCTGACAACCAACAACCGGATCGTTCTGAACGGCAACTACGGCATCAGCCAGAATGCTGCTGCTGCATCTAACCTGTTCGTTGCTCCGACGACGTTCAACGGGATGGCCACCTTCACCGGAGGCATGCAGTTCCAGTCTGCGGTCAGCATGACCAACGACCTCACCGTGGAAGGCGTCACCACGCTCAACGGAAATGTGGTTCTCGGTAATGCGGCCGGCGACGCCATCACGGTCACAGGCACACCCACGTTTGCGCAGACGGCCACGTTCAACGGCATCGCCAACTTCAACGGCAGTATGGCCCTTGGGAGTGACACGTCGGACACGGTGACGGTCAATGCGGTTGTCGGAGCTGCTGTAAAGACCACTCCTGCGAACACGGATTACGTCTACATCCAGGACGCCGCTGCATCGAATGCGTTCAAGAAGACCCTGGTGTCGTCGCTAGTTGGCATCGTGCCAACAGTGACAAAGAAACAATCATCCGCGATTGCGGTTCAAGCGCCAGGGTCAACAATCTCCTACCAGCACAGCCTTGGTTCAATACCAACTTTGTTTCAATCGTTTCTGGTATGTGAAATAACTGACGGTGGATATGATCCGGGCGATGAAATATCAATTGATTGCGTTTCTAATGTTATAGACGAATTTGGAGCTGTTGAATACATGCCGGCGTTTTCCGTGTATTGCGATACTTCTTATATTTATGCTGTAAGGAATTTGGTCGCCAGAGCAGACCTGTGCGTTTTGCATAAAGATACCGGAGATAGATACATCATAACAAATGATGCGAATTGGAAAATCAAATTCCGGATGATCTCACTCTAAATGACCCCGACCCAGATAGCCCAAGCGGCCTGCGACAAGCTCTCGTTCTCGGATTCCGCGACGCTCTCGTTGGCCAAGAAGTTCTGCGTGCGCAGGTATTCCATGATCTGGGATTCCTGCCTCTGGAATGACACGCTTGGCGTCATCTCGCAGGCGGTCGCTGCACAGGACGAGATCATACCTCTCGATTCATACGTCACGTCGACGTACAGCAGCTTCATCAACAACCAGATGTATCTGGACATTCCAATCGCCATCCGGTTCACGGTGAACGGAAACACGGGCGGCATCGAGATCCCGGCCGCAGAATGGCAGTCGTTCTTCCAGCTCGATCCCAACGTCTGGAACAACGTCGACTCGCGAAGAGCCACTCCAGGCAACTTCATCAATCTGGCCCGCCTCATCAACGACGGCACCACGACCTATGGCGATTCAGGAATCCCTCAGATCAAGCTGGTTCCAACTCCAGATCAGGCCGGAACCCTGTTCGTGCTGGGCAAACGACAGTCGCCAGTGCGCCAGTTCGGCGAGGCCACGACGATCTCGAACAACCAGATCTTCGAGATCCGAGGCGTCGAGAATGCGCTCATGGCATTCACCGAAGGCGATCTCTTGGAGTACAGCCGGCAGTACGGCAAGGCGCAGGCCAAGTTTGCCGAGGGGTCGGCCCATGTCGGCACCATGAAGGACATGGAGCGTGGCCAGCAGCAGCAGATCAGCCGCATCATTCCCGACTCACTCTATGACTGGACGTTCAACGACATCGCCTAAGCCATGCCATTCAAAGCCAACGACCAACTGGATGACGAGCTGCTGTTGGATGGAACGAATGGCTTCACGACAGGTCAGGTCAGTGCCACTCGTCCGGACAACATCGCCAATACCTCCTACGCGGATGGGCTGAATCTCGACTATGACGATTTCGGAAACCTGGTCACACGTCCAGGTTGTGTTCCTTTCAAGTCTCCAAGCGACATCAACAAGCTGTGGGAGCAGATCCTGACCAACTGGAACTCCTACAACGCATACTGGGGATCCAGTCTTAGTCCGAATGCGGATGTCCTATCAGGATTCTTCTTCGACACGTCGGCTGCGGAACGACTAGTGGTGGCTGTTGTTCAGCCGGCCACGGCGAACCAGCTCTATTACTCGGATCAGGCAGGTGGAGAGGCTGTCTACACGGCGATCGCAGGATCCACGTTCAGCGACTCAGCGAAGTACATCTACTTCTCACAGCTCAACGACAAGCTGTTCTATGCCGATGGTTTCAATTCGTTGAAGTACATCACTTCCGCGAACGCCAACCAATCGGTGTCCGCTGGGAAGATCAGCCGTATCGACGTCATAAACGAGGGTTCAAACCATTCCAACATACCCACCATCACGATTGCGGCTCCTCCTTCCGGGACGACTGCAACGGCAGAAGGCGTAGTCAGCGGTGACGGCAATTTGGTGGCCATCAACATCACCAATCCTGGCAGTGGCTACACAGCCGGAACAAACCCAAGCGTTACGATCAACCAGCAGAACGGTTCACATGCGATCGCCTACGTCTCGCTCGGTCCTCCTCCGCTTCCGATCTTCCTGACGACCCATACGCAACGCATCTTCTGTGCTTCTGCGGATACATCCAAGTTTCCGGACACGCTCTACTTCTCGGACATTCTCGATGGCGAAACATGGGATCCGGCTGGATCGGTGCGAGTCGGGGGTGATGGGGACCCGATCACGGGCCTGTACTCATGGTTCGCCAACAAGCTCTTGGTCTTCAAGGAACGCTCCATCTGGGCCGTGGATGCCGACCCGCAGGTCGATCCAGCCGATTGGACGATCTCGCTTATCAGCGGCAACGTGGGATGCGTCTCGCACAGGTCCATCGCCGCAGTCGGAGCCGACGTGCTGTTCCTGGCCCGCGATGGTGTGCGTTCGCTCGCTCAGATCCAGGCGGGCACACAGACTGATGTCGGGCTTCCGCTCTCAGCACCCATCGGCGACATCATGTCGCAGATCGACAAGCAGAAGTACCAGTACTGCGATGCGGTCTACTGGAACAATCGCTACCTTCTGGCAGTACCCAAGAACCTCGATCAGGTCCAGAACAGCGACTACAACATCCTGCTTGAGAACGGCAACGAGCTGATCTCAGAGGGTGGTGCAAATCTGGTCACCAACATCATGCACAACAACACGGTGTATGTGTATCACCTGTTGGCTAAGGCATGGCTTGGAGAATGGAATAACTGGCAGGTCACAGACTTCATCACGACATCGTTCTCGAACCGTGGTCCGATCCTGATGTTCTCTGGAGACATCTCGAATCTCGCCAACGCAGCCAGCCAGATCTACATCTTCAACGACCACATTCCGGAGACGCGGTTTCAGCCATCCTATATCAGTAACTTCCGGGACGCTGGCCAACCGTACTCCACGGCCGTCGTCACCAAGGCGTTCAACTTCAACGAGCCGATGGTCGACAAAATCGGCTACAACGTACAGTTCAGCACCGACAATCCGTACTCCGACTGGGAGCCAGAGATCTCGTTCAGCTACTCGCTCAACATGTCCAGCGTGTTTACGAGTCTGGACAACAAGGTTTCGATCCCTGTGCAGTCGTTCAAGTACCAGAAGAGCTACAGCCTTATCAGCAAGGGCCGCTGGAACTCGATCCAGTTCAAGCAGATCTGTAACGACGGCCGAATGATGGTTCAGTCTGTGATCACCACAGGCTTTGCACAGTCCATCAAACCGCAACAGTGATGGATGCACATTCGACCATCATCTCGGCAGCCGCACTCCTGAAGAGGAAGTGGCCTACCTGCCGCAGGTGGACACGGGATCAGCTCATCAACTTCCTAGGCTTCTTCAATGAGAAGCGCCAGCTCGGTGTCGTAATCGACGAGGGTCGATGCGTGGGTGTCGGAATCGTCAGGATTCTCAAGGACGAGAAGGACGCAAACGATCCATCCGTTACCGATAACGAAGGCCACATTGCCTGGGTTGAGATTGTGGCGACAACCAAGCCGACTGCGGTGCATAGCCTGTTCCTTGGCATGATGCGGTTCTGCAAACAGAACGCGCCGAATGTCAGGCTTATTGGGGGCCGGCACACACCGACCGGGGCTCACCGCTTGTCTGATTTCAACCGTTACTTCAACCTGCTGATGAACCGAAGGATTTGCTATGGGTGGTGATTTTGAAGCTCCAAATATGGCGGCGGCCAACCGTGAAGCGGTTCTGGCCCAGGCTGAGACGTTTCCGCTGCTGCGGCAGATCGAGGCTGCGTCCCGACTCGGACGCGAGATCACTTATACCGATCCACGCACTGGCAAGAAGGTCACTCAAGACTTTCGGGGCATGTCCGACATCGACGTCACCCGCGAGGTGGCGCGAGCAATGTCCGATATTGCCCCTGAACTGACCCAGAAACAGCTTGATGTAGCCAAGCAGTTTGGAACCGAGTTTGCAGCACAGCGTCGCCGCGAGCTGGAGACGGCCGATCCAGAGCGTTACAAGCTCTACGATCAGTTCCTGAGGGATGTCCAGTCCGGGAAGGCTGCGGTTGAGACTGGTGCTCCTGCCGCTCCTGAATACGAGCGCGTAGCGACTCCTGAGGCGATGCGGGACACCGGCATGACGGCGTCCATGCGTGCCGATCTGGAGAAACAAGTGTCTAGTGAGCTGGCGCAGGCGGGTTCACTGCCTCCGGGACTCCAGAGGGCCACTGAGCAGGCTTTGCGGGCTCGCGGTGCTGCCACTGGCAACATCCTTGGAAATGCATCAGCCCTGCGTGAGGCGCTGGGTGTGAGTCAGGCCATCCAGCAGTCCGATGCACAGCGCCGGGCTCAGGCGTTGGGTCTGTTGCAGTCTGGTCAGTCGACCAGCGACACGGCCAACCGCATGGCCCAGCAATCGTTCCAGAATATCCTGGCAGCCACTGGCCAACGTAATCAGGCGACGCAGCAGACGTTCGCAGGACAGATGGCTGCACAGCAGCAGCGCACGGCGGGTCAGCAGCAGAACATCGCCAACATCCAGTCTGCGCTCGGTCTCCAGCCAATCGTATCGCAGGCCGCACAGCTTGGAGGATTGCAGCAGGGTGCGTCTCCGTTCTCGCAGCCTCAGTACATCCAAGGAATGCAGCAGGCTGGGCCTGGGCAGTTGTTGGGAATGGGATCCCAGTTCGCGATGCAAAATGCTCAAAATCAATTTGCTGAATCTCAGGCAAACAGCGCCATGACGATTGCACAGGGTGTTAGTGGGATTATCGGGAATCTCGGAAAGTCCGCTTCGCTCTGTCACGTTGCCAGGTTGTGCATCCCGGACGAGTGGGAGGCGTTCTACTTCTGGAAAGAACTGCTCGCTCCGGACTGGTTCCGAGACCTGTACAACAAGAATTCTGCGGCGATCGCAAGTTGGATGGCCAACAAGCCTCGGTTGCAGAAGATCGTCGGCAAGTGGATGCGGTCCAAGATCTCGGAGGTGACCCGTGGCTAGTTTCGCTGGAATCGCGGAGGGCCTCGCCAATCTCGGCACGGGTGGCATCTACGGTGCGCTCACCAAGAAGCCAGGAGACACTGCTTTGCCGCCTGAGTCGGATCTCATGGGCAAAAGCCCTGACGACCTGCGCAAGATCGCCAACTACGATCCTGGCATCCTGCAACGACTCGGTAATCTGTTGACTGGCGGCATCTACGGTGCGGCCACAGGCATGAACAAGGAGATGGGGCGTGCTGCCGAAGCTGCGGACCTGATTCGCCAGGAAGAGATGGAGAAACGGCTGATGGCCAAGCTGGCCCGCATGAGTCCTCAGCCGATGGTCACTCCAGAGATGATGCAGCCGCAGTCTCCAGAGTCTCAACTCGCTCCGTACGACCCCAACAAGTTCATGTGATATGGCTAAACAATTTCCAGACCCAGCAGATATAGAGCAGACAGCTCAGTATCGACCCGGTATCGGGTCCAACATTCTGAATCTGCTGACGGGAGGCATTTACGGAGGCATATCTGGACAGACTCAACGCGCCCAAGAAGCGGCAACAGCTCGCCAGTTGCTCTTGCAGGAACGCATGCAGGACATGGGTTTGGACAGGGCTCTGTTCCGCCAGAAAATGGAAGAGGCGTTGAGGGTTGGAGCCACTCTTCCAGAAGGCATTTCCAAGATGGGACGAGATCAAGCAAGCGCAGTGCTTGATACAGCGATTCGTCAAGGCCGGATGGATCGCTTGAAGCAGGAGCTAAAGGGCATCACTGGCCAACCTGTTTCCGGTGATCTTTCTGAAGGTGAGCTTCAAGGAATGCTCCAGAAAGTCAGAACGACTCTGTCCGCAGAAACTGGACGTCAACTCAGGGCGGCCGAGTCAGCAGCCATATTGAAATCACTCCAAGGACGTGGAGCATATCCGTCTCCAATGGATGTGTCGAAGATGACACCAGAGCAGGCCATCGCTGAAGCCAGGGTTGCGGAGCCTGCATACAAGCAATCGATCGAAGTGGGAGTTGCAGATCGTCAGAAGAAACGAGAGGACGAGGCCATCAACTCATGGAAAAACGAGATCAACTCGGCTGAGCCTGACGAAAACAAACTATCTCAGATCTTCAACAACCTACCTCGTGAATTCCAGAAGGAGCCTGGAATCAGGGCTCAAGTTG
>SXGQ01225377.1_pt1 | contig 10767 bp, 7 predicted proteins | sample 3178371 | NCBI WGS metagenome assembly SXGQ01 (sample SAMN11356859, study PRJNA531348) | freshwater metagenome | isolation source: freshwater sample F1-20 | place: China: Fuxian Lake, Yuxi | collected 2017-12-25 | reverse complement strand
GAGGCCACGGGGGCTGTCACCGTCGGCCCTTCGGCGGTGAGCCCGACGAGCTGGCCGCTTGCCAGCTGGCTCGACGTCCGTCCGCGCGCCCTCGGCGTCCTCCTGCCGCTCACCGGAAGCTATGGTCACGTCGGCAACGGCGCTCTCCAGGCGCTTCAGCTGGCCCTCGAGGGTTTGGAGGGGCTGACGCTGGTCGTCCGCGACACGGCCGGCGACGCACGTCAGGCGGCCGCTATGGCCCGAGAACTCGTCGCGGACGGGCGCGTCGTCGCCATCCTCGGCCCGGTCGGGCGTCTCGAGACCGCGGAGTCGCTCGCTGTGACGCGGCCGCTCGGGATTCCGCACGTGACGCTCGGGTCGCAGCTCGAGCGTGTCCCCTCAACCGTCCCTGGCGCGCTCGACCCCGCGGTCCGCGTTCGTACCAGTCCGGAGGAGCTTGCGCGGGCGGTGGCGCGCCATGCGGTGCTCGAGGTCGGTCTCAAGCGCCTTGCGGTCCTCGCCCCCGAGGAACGTGCCGAGGGGACGTCGACGCCCCTTGGACCCGCGGCGCGCCAGGCGGCGGCCTTCGTCGAAGAGGTGGTGCGGCTTGGCGCGGCCCACGCCCGGACGTCGTGCTACGAACCGGAGACCAAGGACTTCCGCCTCGCCGCGGAGGGGCTCCTGCCAGTCGGGGTCGGTGGGCCCGGACGGCGCCCGAAGGACGTGCGCCCCGACTTCGACGGGCTCTTCATCCCGGACACGGCCGCCCGGGTGCGGCGCATCGTGCCCTTCCTCGAGTTCGCCGGCATCATGCCCCGGACCCGGCCTTCAGGTGCTGGGGTGCAGCTGCTCGGGGGGGCGGGCTGGCATCACGCGAGCGTCATCGACCGTGGCACCGGGCTGACCGACAACGCGATCTTCGCCGACACGTGGCTTTCCGAGGCGGCTGCCGACCTGCGACCGGATGCGTTCACGCGCCGCTTCGAGGCCGCGGCAAAGCAGCGCCCGGGCCCGTTTCACGCCGAGGTCCATGACGCGGCCCGCCTGCTCGGGGTCGCGGTGGCTGGGGCCTCTGCGGGTGATGTGGCCGACGTGCGGGGTGAGGTCCTGCGGCGTCTCCTGACCGCGGGCCCGCAGGCCGGGGTCACGGGCATCCTCGCCTTCGCCTTGGGCGAGCCGATTCCCCGCGCCCGCCTGCTGACGGTGCATGGGGACACGCTGCGTGAGCGCGTCTCCGAGGAGGAGGAGGCGACCCTGCGCGACGCGCCGCCCGTCGGGGGCGGAAAGAACTAGGGCCGCGGGCTGCGTGGACCGCGTTTCACGGGCGTTTCACGGGCGCGTCGAGCGATACGAGCAGCTCCGCGAGCACGTCGTCGAGGAAGCGCAGGCCCATGTCGGTGACCCGGACCCGTGGCCCCGCCGCTCCGTCCTCGCGGTGGAGCCGTCCGTCGGCGACCGCGCGGCGCATGGTCTCGCCGAAGCGGTCTTCGAGCGCGTCCGTCCACGCGACCCCGACGTCAAGGCGGCGGAGACCGGTCATGACGGCATCGAAGGCGAGGTCATCGTCCGTCAGCAGCTGCGACTCGATCTCGGTCGCGTGGGGCTCGGCCGCCAGGTAGCGCCGGATGACGGGCTGGTTGCGATAGCGCCGGGTCCCGGTGAAGCCTGCGGCCCCCGCGCCAAGCCCGAGCCACGGCGTCATGTCCCAGTAGCGGGTGTTGTGGACCGCGAGCGCGCCGTCGCGGGCAAAGCTCGAGACCTCGTAGTGGCGGTAACCGAGCTCGGCGAGGTGGTCGCGCAGCGCGAACATCATCTCGGCCTGCAATCCGTCATCCGGGGCCGCCACGAGCCCGTCCCGCACCTTGCGGCCGAGCACGGTCCGCGGCTCCACGGTGAGCGCATAGCAGCTGAGGTGCGGCGGCCGCCACCGGGTGACGATGGCCGTGGCCTCGGCGAGCAGCCCCTCGACCTCCTGCGGGCGGCCATCGGAGCGGCGCCAGCCGTACATCAGGTCGACCGAGAAGCTCCCGAGCCGCCCGCCCGCGTGGGCGTCAGCCAGACGATCGAGGGCGCGCGCGGCGCCATCGGGACCATGTCCCCGGCCGAGGTGGGTGAGGGCCTCCGCGTCGAGGGACTGAACGCCGAGTGACACCCGGTTGAAGCCGAGGGCCGTGATGGCCTCGAGCCATTCGTCATCGACCTGCTCGGGGTTTGCCTCGAGGGTGCGCTCGGCGCCAGCCACGAGCTCGGGCGCGACCGCGGCCACGAAGCGCGCGAGGGCCCGCGGCTCCCAGAGACTCGGCGTGCCGCCGCCGATGTAGAGCGTGCCCAACGCACCGTCCCACTCCGTCTGTCGTCGATGGGCGAGCTCGGCGAGCAGGGCGTCGGTATAGGCCTCCGAGGGCGGCACCCGTGCGGTCGTCAGGACGAAGTCGCAATACGGGCAGCGGTGGACACACCACGGGAAATGAACATAGAGACCGCGGGGCTGGGTCATCGCGTGTAGACCTCGACGCGGTCGGGCAGGTAGGCGGGGTCGAGCGGCAGCCAGCGCCCGTCGGGGGTCTGCTCGAGGGCGTGGACGCGCGCGAGTCGGCCCTCCTCGACGTCGACGAGCGTCAGGCTTGGCGGCTGGACGAGCGCCTGACCTGCAAGGGCCGACGGGGAGCCGTCGATGCGGCCCACCGATACGACGGGCAGGGCCCCGTAGCGCGCAGCGTAATGAACACCGTGTGCTGCGGTCGCAAGCAATGAGACCCGTGCCCGCAGGAAGAGCTCGTAGAGCTTGAAACGCGGGCCGAGCGTCGGGCCGACCCGCCCGCTGAATGGGTGGAGGGGCAGGTGGGAGAGGACGATGCGGGCTTCGTAGACCTGTGCCTCGTCGAGCCGGGCGCGCAGCCAGGCGAGGGTCTCATCGTCCTGCACGTCGCCGGTCAGCACCGTCAGATGCACGCCGCGGAAGGTCATGGCGCTGCGACTCGGGAAGCGCGAGCCCGCCGCCAGCTCGAGGGCTCCTTCGGCGCTAGCGGGGTGCCGCACGACCGGGCCCGAGCCGAGATCCTCGGGTGAGAGCGCCCAGACGAGCGGGACGCCTGCGCGCGCGAGGGGCTCGGCGAGGCGGTCGCGGATGGTCTCCCAGGCGCCCTCGGGCGTCGTCGCGGCCGCAGCCCCAGCCCGCGCCACGACCCCGCCGAGGTGGACGACCAGGGCGGGCGACAGCGCCGCGAGCGTCGCGGCGAGGTTGGCTTGCCCAGTGACCCCGGCGGTCTCGGACAGCAGCACGAGGCGAAAGCTCGTCGGACCGTCGGGTGGCGGCGGCAGGGTCCCGTCCGTGGGGGCCTCGCCGAGCGCCTCGGGCGACACCGAGAGACGCTCAAGCGGCAGAATGCGCGTCACGCTGTGGCGGGTCCCGTCAAGCTCGACGGTCAGCGTCACCCGCTCGTCGGCTGTCCCGCGGAGGAATGTGTGTGAAATCGCACACCCCTCGCGCTCGGGCGTTGCGTCGCCGAAGCTCCAGCGGCAGCTCGCGCGGCTGAAGGCGTCGGGGGCGACCGACGCGGGCGGGCTCGCCGTGAGCTCGACTGGGGTGGCCCGGTAGACGCGGAGGGTCTCCGGTTCGGCGACGATGACCGGGCGCTCAGCTTCCTCCGCCTGACCGGTCGCGGTGGCCGCCCCGTCCGCGTCGGGTGCTCCAGCCGGGATGGCCGGCAGCGGGCTCAGTCCCGACGCCGGCAAGCCATCGCGGGCACGCGGCGCGCAGGCGGACGCGATGAGGAGACTCGACCACAGCAGGGACCAGCGGGCGCTCATCGCAGATCCACTCCCCAGATCACCCGCTCGGTCCCCGACACCTCGAGCGCCGCGTCCCCAGGCGCCTCGTGTCGGTCGAAGCGCTCCCCGTCGAGCGTGTAGGGGCCCGCGAGGGCGATTCGCCGCACCGCGCGGCGCAGGACGCCCTCCGCGGGCGCGCCGACCATGAGTGGCGGGATGAGGCCAATCAGCGCCTCGGGGGCGGTCGGCAGAACGGTGACCGTGTTCATCGTGCCTGGTGTTGCGACGTGGCGGACCGCCGACACGAGCCCCTTCGCGAGCTGCAACGGGACGGTCGTCGCGACCGCCGCTGCATACGTCGGCAGGCGCTCGTCGTCGAGCGTCAGCTCGGTCTTCGGGGCGTCGAGGAGGTGCCCGTAGCGTTGCCAGAGCTTCGTCTTGAGGGTGTAGCCCGCCCCGACCTCCCACAGGAATCGGCCGAGCCCGCGGTAACCCTGCCCGAAGCGCTCGTACATCGTCAGCGCGTTGTAGACGAGCTCGGACCCGAAGATGTAGCCGTGGCGCGTCAGCCCGGAGGCCTCGCGGACGGCGAGCAGCGGGACGGGGCGCCGCGGGATGCTGCCGAGGCGGGCGCCGCGGGTGAGCGCGAGGAAGCGTCTGACGGTCCGGACGGGGTGTCCCACGGTCCCGAGGACGCGGGCGAGCATGTTCATCCCGCCGCCGTTGACGAACAGGAAGGCCGGGCCGGGCAGGGGACGCCCGAGGTCGCGTGCGGCCCCGTCGAGGACGCGCAGCGCGCTGTTGACGGCGTGGTGGATCGTGCCATCCCCGCCGTTGAGGATCAGGACGTTGACGCCGCGCGCGAGCAGCAGGTCGGAGAAGGTCGCGTCGAGCGCCGAGATGCTCGGGGTCTCGACCGCGAGGTCGGGCTCGGGCAGCAGGGCACGGAGCCGCGGATGGGCGACCGACCGCCAGTTCGTGTGCGCGAGCGGGTTCGAGATGAGCCCGACGCGAACGCGCGCGTTGGTCTCGACAGCTTCGAGGTAGCGGCGGCTCATGTCAGAAGTGCTCGAAGTCAGGACAGGGTGGCGCAATCGCCGCGCCGTTGCAGGACCAGCGTACCAGAACACCGTCGGCGTCCCGTGGCCCGACGGTCCCGATCGCCGTGAAGCCGAGCTCCGCGATGGCTGCGTGGCAGGAGACCGGGGCGGTCACGAGCAGACCATAGTCTTCGCCGCCTGTGGCGCGGGCGGCAGGTGTCAGCTGACGAAGTGTCAGGTCATCTGGCAGGCGCGCCAGGTCGATCGCGAGGGTCACGGCACTCGCCTCGGCGAGCCGCGGAAGGTCGCGCGCGAGGCCGTCAGAGAGATCCATCGCCGCGGTCGCGCCGCGCTCGGCGGCCGACTTCCCGGCCGTGAGCGCTGGCTCTGGGCGGAGGTGTGCCCGCAGGCAGGGATCGGCGAGCAGCGCGGTCGCGGCTGCCGCCTCCCACGTCGGAGGCACTTCGCCCGCCTCGAGCGACGCTGACCGGGTCCGCGCATCGGCGAGCCAGCGGCGCAGGCCCTCGCCCGCCCGCCCGACCCGTCCGAGCACCCACACCTCGTCGCCAGGCCGCGCCGCGTCCCGCCGCAGCAGTCGCGCCCCGGTGCTGCCCCAGGCGGTGATGGCGATGACGACGCCAGCATCCGCGCGCACCGTGTCGCCCCCCACGAGCATCACGTCCGCCTGCCGGGCCGCCGCGCCCAGCCCGTCGGCGAAGCCCTCCACCCAGCGCCGCCGCAGGGACCCGGGCCAGCGTCGCGGCAACCCGAGCCCGAGACAGAAGCCCGTCGCGACCGCTCCCATCGCGGCGACGTCGGACAGGTTGACCATCAGCGACTTCCAGCCGAGCGCCTCGGGCGGATGGGCCGCGAGGAAGTGCGTCTCCTCGATGAGCAGGTCGGTCGTCAGCGCCACGACACCGCCTGCCGCCGTCACGATCGCCGCGTCGTCGCCAGGACCCGCAGGAGACGGCGGATGGGGCACCCGGGCGGCGATGGCCGCGATAGTCCAGTCCTCGGCGTTCAGGCTCGTCACGTCGCTCCGCCCCCGCGCGCGGGGCTCCGTGCCCGGGCACCGCGCTCCGGCAGCCTAAGCGCGGCCGCCCCCTCGCGCAACGTCCGTCGCGGCCCGACGTCCGGCAGCCCGCCTGCGGCATCCCACCCTCGCGTGGAGGGCCCTTGTTTCACCGCGCCGTTACGTTCTAGACTCGTACCCATGACGGACGTGACGAAGCTCGGACGACGAGGATTCTTCAGGCTGACGGCCGCGCTCGGGCTCGGCGGTGCGGTCGCGGGTGGGCTCGTGCGCCTCTCGCGCGGCGACGCAGTGGCTTTCATCGACCCAGTCGTCTTTCCCGACGCGCCCGTCACGGTCGGGCTTCGCTTTCCGAACGCTCCGTTTGGCGCCAAGGCCCGTCTGTGGCTCCACATCGAGACGCCGCGCGGGGTCGTCACGCGCGATCTCGGCCGCGTCCGACTCGACGGCCCTTCGGGAACCGCGCGAGTCGCGGCGCATCTGGCCTATCCGTTCGAGGGCCGCGTCCCTGGCACCTACCGCTACACGCTCGAGGCCGTCCTCGGCGGGCGGAGCGCGGTCAGTGAGGCGGCCGTCACCTACGGCGTCCGCGACATCCGGTGGTTCTCATGAGCGCGCCCGCATTCCGACTCGTCGCGCTGCTGCTTCTCGGGGTCGTCTGCGCGCCGCGCGCCAGCTCCGCGCAGAGCTTCGAACCGCAGCTCAAGATCAACCACATCGACACCTCGAAGGCCCCGCTCATCCGGGTCTACGCGTCTGTTCTCGGCAAGAACGTCCGCCCCATCCCGACCGACCTCATCACGCAGGTGCGCCTTTCGCGCAAGCCAGACGGTGAGAGTCCGGTCGAGCTCTTCGCGTTCGTCGACGGGGCGCTGACCTGGCCGAAGGACCTCGAGCCCGAGGAGCTCGGCAAGCGCGAGGCCCTCGCGGTCAAGCCCGAGCTCGCCTTCGCAAACGCCCTGAAGGAGGGGGCTGCGATCGCCATCGTGGCGCCAGGCTTTCAGGATCTCGAGTATCGCGCGGGGGTCCTCGGCACGACGTCCCGCACAGCGGCCGCCCTGTTCGCGAAGAAGCTCGGCGCCGCGAACCAGCTGAACGTTATCTGGTACAACGACTTCGTCCATGCGTACGTCTTCAAGCAGGGGCACCTGAACGGGCTGACGGCGATGACGCCCGACATCCTCGAGGCCTGTCGGACGTGGGAGACGGACAACCTGGAGTACTGGGGCATGACGCCCGAGGAGATCGCGGCCGCGAAGGGGGAGGAGGCACCTGCCGCACCGCCCGAGGGCCCTGCGCCGAACGAGGCCCGCTGCGGGCTCCACGCACGCTACGACAACTTCGCTGACATCGTGGCTGGGGCCCGCCTGCCCTACGAGGGCTACTGGCCGCAGCTCTTCGGCCTCGGGCAGCCCTACAAGCTCTGCCAGGACCCCTCGCACCCGCTGAAGCGCACCGGCATGTCGGCCGACGGCGACGCGTCACGGGTTCAGGCTCTCGATCTCGCGCTCGAGATGCTCGCGCGCGACGCGCGGCCTGGGCAACCGCGAATCCTGATCCTGACAGGCGACGGGCGCGACGGCTACATCGACGCGCTCGCCGACTGCAGCTTCCAGATCGAGAAGGCCTGCGACGAGGAGGCCGGGGTCGCGCAGCTCGCCAAACGGTCCGCCGCCAACCCGAAGGACTACGGCACGAAGAAGGCCTACGGCGAGGCGCGCAAGGCCTGCATCGACAGCCGGAAGTCGGCGCGCGCGGCCGAGTTCATCTCCGCCGAGCAGGCCGTCTTCGTCCGCAAGTTGCCGACCTGGCTCGGGCTCGCCAAGGCTGCCAACATCCGCATCTACAGCGTCATCCACCCGACGGGTACGCCTGCGACGCGCGAGCGCCTCGAGCTGCTGGCCTGGCGCACGGGCGGGACGCCGCGCCACGCCGAGGCGGCCGAGGATGTCGGCGCCGTCTCCGATGCCCTCGTCGAGGAGCTGAACGGCCAGATCGTCGTCACGTTCGCCGATGACACGGTGACGCCGAAGGGCGACGCGAGCTACATCCTCGAGGCCCGCGCGGGCAAGTCGAGCTTCAAGTCCGACCCCTTCAAGGTCCTCATTCCACCGCGCTTCGAGCCCGGCGTCGTCGCGGAGGTGAAGGCGCTCGGCGAGGCGAAGCTCGGCAAGGGCGGATTCCTCGCGGTCGCGATCGCGGTGGCCCTCGTCGTGCTGCTCATCCTGCTCAAGATCATCCTCAAGTTCGCCAAGGGTGGCGAGGCCGCGGCGGCGAAGGCGGTCAAGGGCGGCAAGGGGGCGGACAAGGCGAAGGCGAAGGCGATCGCCGCCGCCAAGAAGGCGAAGGAAGCCCAGAAGAAGGCGAAGGGAGGCTGAGGTGGCTGAGACTCCGGCAGCAGCGTCGGCCGCGACGGATGGTGCAGCCCCTGCACCCGACGGCAAGAGCATCATCATCGCGGGCGAGTACCATCGGCTCGGCGGCAACGTGAAGGTCGTGACCTTCAACGACCCGGGCAGCGAGCCCGCCGTGATGAGCTTCTACTCGGAGACGACGAGCGCGAAGTGCCTCGGTGGCGGGTCTCCCTGCTACAGTGACGGGCGCATCGACAAGGGCAAGACGCTGAGGACCCCCGAGGAGCTCGCGGGCCACGTCAACCAGATCGTCTTTCACATCGACGGCTGCGTCGACGCCAACATGTGCTTCAACGTGCTGCGTTCGCGCAACCTGTCGACGCACTTCATCATCGACTGGGACGGGACCATCTATCAGGTCCTCGACGTCCGCGACTGCGGCTATCACGCAGGTGAAGCGAACGGGAAGTCGGTCGGCATCGACCTCAACAACATCATGAAGAACCTCGTGAAGGAGCCCGACGGCGAGATGTATCGCGCTGGCCACGCGCGCTACGAGGAGATGATGAAGCCCGAGTTCAAGCGCCCGAAATCAGACGTGAAAGAGCTCGCTTACGTCAAGGTGCAAGCCTATGGCTACACCGAGCCGCAGTACGCGGCCATCATCGAGCTGCTGCGGGTCCTGATGATCCAGCTGCCCGAGATCAAGAACGCCTACCCGATCGGCCTCGACGGTGAGGTCATCAACACGCCGCTCGAGGATCCGGCCTCGCACGCGGGCTTCATGGCGCACTGGCACTGGGAGTCGCAGCGCTGGGATCCCGGTCCGGGCTTTGACTGGCAGCGCGTCTACCACGCACTCGCAGGTGGCAAGAACGCCTTCCCGATCGACCTCGAGGAGGGGAAGAACATCGGGAGCCTGCTCGAGCCGGCCAAGGTGCGCGATTACGCCGAAAAATATTACCAGCACAACGAGACGCAGACGAACGGCTGGTACCCGATCGGCATCAACCAGACCTGGCATGGCGGCATCCACCTTGGAGGAAAGCGCGGCGACAAGGTCTACGCGATGATGCAGGGCGTGCTCGTCGCGGCCCGCTTCGGGCGTGCGCCGAGCAAGCTCGGGCACAACAACTTCATCCTGCTGAAGCACACGGTGCCGATGGCACAGCCGGTGATGCCGGGCGCCACCGAGGTCCCGCCGCCGAAGAACCTGGTCTTCTATTCCCTCTACATGCACCTCGACACGATCGACTTCACGAAGGTCGACGACGCGTCGCCGCAGTGGGTGCGCGATCTGCTGAAGGCGGACGCGGGCAAGACCGACGGAGCGGCAGCCGACCTCGAGAAGAAGCCGGGCGAGGACGAGGAAGAGGTCGAGGACATCGTCGACGCGAACGAGGTCGACGTCACCGACCCCGACGCCATCGACAAGAAGACGGGATGGCTCAAGGTCGGCGATGGAGTGCAGGGGCTGCGCGACGGCAAGCTCGCCAAGATCTTGCACGAGAAGAACCCGATCACGATCAAGCCGGGCGACGTCATCGGGCGCATGGGCATGTTCGGCCATGAGGACGAGTGGAAGGCGCAGATCCACGTCGAGGTCTTCGCCGAGCCCACCTGGAAGGACGCCGTCGACATGGGCGTTCACGGGCGCTTCTTCACCGAGCTGCCTGTCGACGTCGGGGCCGACCTCTTCGTCGAGAGCCGTGACATCCTGAGTCTCTTCGGGACGCAGAAGCGGCGTGGGTCTGCCCTGTCACCGCAGCGGATCCTCGACCCGTCGACCATCGAGGGCTTCTGGACCTCGCCGACCGAGTTCGTCGAGGAGAAGCGCTTCACGCGCCGCCTCGTGACGCGCCACGTCTCCGAGTGGTCGGACATGGTCGACTGGGTGCTGTCGCTGTCGAAGGCCGAGGGGTGGGATCAGCGCGTCGTGGAGTTCGAGGCGCTGCTGCGCGAGTCGTCGCTCGGGCGCGACGCCATCCGCAGCGTGCTGCCGTTCATCTGGCTCAACAAGGACGTCGCGAAGCACATCGGGCTCGACGTGACCGACTGGCGCGGGATCCTCGATCACTTCCACCCGATCCACTTCCTCCTCTGGCTCATGTACAACTCGGTGAGCTCGGGTCAGGGGCTCGCGACGGGCGTCAGCAAGAAGAAGGCGCAGGCGATGGCGAAGGAGGAGGCGCTCAAGGCGCAGCACTGTGCCCAGATTCCGCGTCCCACCGAATGTGCGCCGTCCAACGCCGAAGAGTTCGTCCCGTCCACCACCGAGATGATCGACGACCTCGACCTCATCGATGCGGGCAGCGAGCTCGACGCCTGGTTCGGCGAGCGCGATCAGGGGGAGTGGAAACGTCCCGAGCGGGTCCGTGCCATGGGGGCCCCCTAAGCAACCGGATTCGTTGTGATCGCACGTTCCGCTTGCATCGACGCAACGCTGGTGGTAGGCCGCTCCTCACCGCTTGCCCGTGCGGCCGTCGTGTACGGCTGTCCTGGACGGGAGGCTGCCTTGGCAGCCGACGTACGCAACGTACGGAGGAGTGGCCGAGTGGTTGAAGGCTGCGGTCTTGAAAACCGCCAG
>SXGQ01259714.1_pt1 | contig 10768 bp, 11 predicted proteins | sample 3178371 | NCBI WGS metagenome assembly SXGQ01 (sample SAMN11356859, study PRJNA531348) | freshwater metagenome | isolation source: freshwater sample F1-20 | place: China: Fuxian Lake, Yuxi | collected 2017-12-25 | reverse complement strand
TCAGTTACGTAGTCCCAGATAATAGAACTGAGAGTAAAGTTTGGAGCTACAACAATTACCTGTTGATTAGGCTCAAGAAGCTTGGCCAAGGCAAGTATTGATGCTCCAAAGCTTTTGCCAGTACGACGAGCAGCAATATGAACCCAGAAACGATGTTCTTCCAGACCCTTGTAAAGTCCCCACTGTGAGTCATTGAAAACTACTTTTTCATCTTTAGAGTATCTAGAAGGTATCTTTTCAATTAATTTTTGAATATTAAGTTTAAAAAACGACATTAAATAACTTTAAATGTTTTGAGAATAAAAATAAAGAACGTAAACGCTCCGGCGCCAGCACCTAGTAACCATATAGTAGTGGAAATAGAAGTTTTTCCTTGTACGGCTAAGGTAGATATTGTTTCCAGTTTAGCTGTTAAAGTAGCTATCTGATTATTACAAAAATTTAACTTTTCTAAGATCTGCTCATAGCGTAAGGTACAGAGGGCCTCGTGTGTCTCTAGTCTAGATTTATTGTTGTATGTTATCTCTTTTACTTTGTCTAATTCATCACTCACTGTAAATACCTCATCAGCTCCTTTACAAGATGGCTTCTAACAACATCATCTTGATAGAACCTTACAATTGATACACTAGAACAACTAGAAAGTCGTCTTACTGCCCATTCTAAACCATTATCATGTTTAAGATCGCTTTGGTCTAGGTCTCCAGTTATAGCTACCTTGACACCTTCTCCAAAACGAGTTAAGAACATCATCATTTGCTCTCTGGTAGAATTTTGAGCCTCATCTAGGATGACAAAACTCTTGTTAAAGGTTCTACCACGCATAAATGCCAGAGGAGCCAACTCTATCTCTCCTAATTCAAGCATAGAGTCTAGCTTTTTAATACCAAATCTCTGTTCGAGACAATCAAACAGAGGTCGCATATAGGGATCTAGCTTTTCTTCAAGGGTTCCAGGTAAGAACCCAAAGCTCTCATTAGTGACTGCTGGTCTAACTAAGATGATCTTGTCTACTAGTCCCCTTTCGTATTCCCAAGCAGCTTGATATGCAGCTATATATGTTTTTCCGCTACCAGCGCTGCCTAATCCAATGGTAATTGGACAATCTTGTAAACTACTGTAGTATCTTCTTTGATTTTCTGTTTTAGGTATAAGACTTTTTTGATACCTAGGCTGCTCTTGTTCGTCGCGTTGTTTGTTATATTTTTTAGACATTAAAGATATAATACCCTCATTAAAAATAGTTGTAAAACTTTAATTATACAACTTACCTATACAATAGTGTTTAGACCACGGAATAAATGAGTCGGGAAACCCTGCGGGGGACTGTATGTACGGTCTTGCATTATTAACAATATATTTTATTCCTTCTAACCACTTAGCATGTTCTAGAGTTCCTATTGCTCCTTTAATAAACCAATTATCACATTCTAAAAACCAATCTCTACTATTTTTAGTAGCTTGAAACCACTGAGAGTTCCAAGTATCGTATATGACAGGAACCAGCATGCGCTCTGTAAACACCCTACCATAATCTATGGCATTTCCTAAGTTTTTATCCATCAGCATACTAGGCCTGCTAGCATAAAAGCGTAACATATCAGGAGTAGCTTCTAACCACTTTTTTACAGTATGCGCTTGTTTACAGATAAGATCACAGGCATCTGGACTCCAATAAAAAAATTCTGTTGTAGTATTACTATATTCTTTTATATATTCTCCGATAGGAACCGCATTAGTTAGTCTATCTACAAATTTAAGATATACTAAACCGTCACTAGAGTCCACTACAATCTTGGGCTTATCTATACCTACTAACATGCCTACGCTTTTATATTTATCTAAACTTTTTCTAAACTCAGAGAAATAAGAATAAGCATATCTAGTTACGTCTGTAGGATTTAGCTCTTCCCGCATGTTTAATACCCAGCTAGGATCTTTAAAATCTTGAAATACCTTATATATTAATTTTGTCATATCTAGATATCTTATCTTAGTATTAGGGGATCTGTTTGTTATTTCTTTTAACCTGGGAACTGTTTGAAAATAATTATCTGAGACATAAGACAAAGAAGAAGAAGGATTATTAATATCGATAGAAGTCCATTCATTTGTGTCTCTTTCCATCATGAGTACATATAGTTCATCTATGTGCAATCCTTGATCTAAAAAAGACATAACTATATTATGGCTATCAGCTCCTCCACTGTAGCTAATTATGATGTAATCATATAACGCTCTTAGTTGCTTTGCCCGTTGGTGATATAAAGTTTTTAAAGATTGCTCTGGCTCTATTTTCCAATCATATTGACTAAAAACATCATCGTTAAAATACCAACGCACTAAAGACTTTGGCTCGTGAGTTTTACCTAAAAGATAATATACTTTAGTAGCGTAGAGCAGTGCTTCTATCTTTTTATCAAATTGTTTGTTACCTACTGTATAGTAGCCTAGTTTTTTATTCATATAATAAAATCTTTCTATTTTTTATCTAAACTGGTATGTTTCAATGTTAAAATTATTGTTGACATTACCTAAGTTTAAATATAGTGTTAATCTAACAAGGGAATATCAATGTGTGAAAATTATTTTAATGAATTGACATCATATGAAAACATTAAACAATATGTGCCCAAATCAGGACAGATATCAAAAGATATTGCACTGTACAATACAATTGAAAAAGGAGTTTTAAGAATGGTTGTAATAACTATTGATAGCGTTAAAAATGGTTACATAATTCAAGTTAATAATCAAAGATGGATAGCTGTAGACTACGCAGAAGTAAAAGATTTAATTTTACAAGTTTTAGAAGATAAAGAATATGACGATGGATAAATTAAATTAAATTATCTTTATAAGTATAATCACCAAGATCGATATTTTTCAAATAAGAATAAATATTAGTACAAGATTGTTTAACAGTAGTATCACAATTAGTTAGACTACCAAAAATATTATTTCTTGACCATTGATTTTGAAACCCAAAAACTATATTAGATGGTATCTGTGTAATATATGGAAATTTGGGATATAACTTATGGTGCTCATCGTAGTTTCTATGAAATAACTGTACAGTTACGCCTGCTAGACCATTTGACATGATAGGAAATAATTTATGTCCAGAAGCGGCTAGGTAGAATGCTGCAAATAAATTACTTTGAATATTACTACATAGTGATTGAGTTTCTGGACTGCCAAATCTTGTATTAATTTCTAATACATAATATATGTTATTAACTTGCATAATATTAAAATATAGAATACCGCGATAAGGCGTTCCTAGTAATCTCAGAGCCAATAATATTTTTTTTATATATGTATTTATTTCTGAAATTGGTTTTTGATTGCACTCAGATATTGCTGCAACTCCTGTGGTATTATAGTTTTGATATTTTTTAAAATCACGTGATATGCCAAAAAATACAAAATCATAACCGTTGCATAATACTTGATATGAAAATTCATTACCAGTTAAAAAATTCTCAATCAATACATCTTTTTCTTCATGTTCTGTGCGTAACACAAAACTATCTGTTACTATCTGTGTTTGTCTACCTAATAAATCAAACTCATCCAAATATTTTACAACAAACGGCCTAGGTAAACTGTTAATGTTGCGTCCTTTTAATAAGAACCACTCAGCGGTTGGTATGTTCAAAGATTGTAACAATTTTTTAGTTCTAACTTTAGAAGTCTCTAGCCATACGCAGTTCTCCGGAGGCATAAATACCTGCACACCAATATTTTTTAATTTTCTGGCATATTTGATAAAATTCAAACTTAATTGAGGACCCAGACTAGTAGTTACAATTAGATTAATGTTATTATTTTTAATCCAATCTTCACTAGGTAGATCGCTAGCACGCATCACTTGCCAAAACATATGATTGGGATAAAACTTGTGAAAATTACTCATTAATTGAGTGGCTAACGACGATCTGTCGTATAAAATTACATTCATAATTTACATTTATTTATATTTTACATAATATTTCTTAGTTCTACATGAGGTTCTAGTATACAAACTGCGTATTTTAGATAATTCAACATTGGGTAAGAAATGATATTTGATCTCTGTTAACAACTTGTGATAGTTAGAATTTTGATCACTTTCTAAAATTTTAAGATAGAGTTCTGTACCAAGTTCAATTACTTCATAGGGTTTGATATCTAATTTGTTGAGTGCATAAAACTTTTCTTTTACTAGATCTACAGTTTTAAAACCAGTATATAATCTTTTGTATTTGCGATTATAAATAACTTTTGCATAAGTATCCTCTAAAACTCTAGTGTAGTACAAAGGATCTGATCTATTAATTATATAACGTGAATCTACGTGTCTTATTAATTGATGAGCTTGTTTAATATGAATTTTTACAAAACTTGGATGTGTATAAAATAACTCAGTATTATTTTGCAAATTTTTTGGTGACAAAAAATAATATGGATCAATATATTCTGCTACATGTACATCATTCATAAAAATATAATAGCCAATATGATCTTGTTCTAAACTAACTTTTTCTTTACCATAAATTAAACCAACTTTTTTTATTTCCATTAGCTTTATCCAATCATTATTGATGTAACTAGGATCTACAAATCTAGGTAACATGCGAGAGTTAATACCGACATTGGCAGAATTCAAATGATTTTTTAAACTGATATCTGTAAAAGAGTCCCATAGATTTCTATTGGTTTGATAAAAATTTGTGTTTATGCTCAATTTGGTTTTTGGAGAAAATGTTTCTATATAGAATTCAGCTTGTGGAATAGCTGCCTTTCTAGACTCATAAAATTCTGGAAATGCAGTAAGTAACTCCAGTTTAGTCATACTATTTTCTATATTAGAATCATATCTTTCTATAATTATGATTTCATCAATAAATATGTTATTCAACATAAAAGTTTCTAAAATTTGATTGCTATCATTACCACCGCTATAAAATAGTATCAAATAGTCATATTGATTCCTCAATTGAATTGCACGTTGTAAGTATAGTTCATCTAGACTTTCTATAGGTTCTTGTGTAACATCTATCTGTTCTAAAGCTAGTTCCCAGCTAGGAAAGCACCAGGTTATATTGTTAATTCTTTTTTTAGCAGATAAAGCAGATAATTTAGAATTATATACAGTATCGTTTATTTTATAATAGTAATAATAAGGGTGATTATTTATCATTTTTGAATTGTTTGTTACCTTTTAACTTAATAGATATAAATAGTCTTCTCTAGAATAAAACTTATCTATATCAGATATAGTTAGTATAGTATAGAGAACAACGTCTCTAGTCTTTCATGATATATTTTATCATTAGAGTAGTCTACAAGCGTATTATCATACCCTCTTCTGTCGTGTATTTTTTTCATACTATCAGAGTATAGAGATTTTTTTAATAAAAGCTTAGTCTGTTCTATATCTTTTACATTTTTAGCGATTATATAGCCATTAGTTGTAAATTGATAACTATTTGCTTCTATAAAGTCAGTCATACTAGGTAAGGTAGCAGTTTTGATACTAGACCAAATACATTTATCTTTAAATTGTTCAAACTCAGTTAACCCGGTTCTGAAAACAAAATCTATTTCTTTTGCTTTAGCCATAGTCAAAACTACAGAAGAGGTATTAACTTTTATAGGAGTTATACTTATTTTATGTTTATTTGCTAAACTCTCTAATAGATTAACACTTTTGTTTTCTGGGTGTATGACTACAGTGTGTTTAGAACCTGGCGTAATAAAATCTGACCAATTTTTATCTCCAGCAGAACAAAAAGAATATGGAGTTGAATAGAGCCAGAAAATAATATTATTCTTTTGTATATCTAAATAACAAGCTTTATTATCGGGGTCAGTTAGCCCGTCTATACCGTGAGACACTAGCATCATTGTCTGTTTTACAGAGCTATCCCAATGGAGTTTAGCTAAGGCACAATTCTGATTAGTTATTTTTAGGTCTACGGATACTCCAGTTTCTTGAAAAGTATCAGCTATTATTTTTGACTGCTGACCATTTGTGCCTGTTGCACTACCATTAGTGATAAAAGTTAAATCTTCTGCAAAGCTAACAGAAGAAATTAAGGTAAACATAATTAAATACTTTTTCATTTTTCCTCAAGAAAGATAAATTTTATAAACTCTATATGCTATTTGTTCTATATTGTTTTGTAGCAAAAAAGCATACACGAAAGGTAATAAATCGTAACGTCTTAATAACAGCCCGAATATAGAAAAAACCAATAACACAGCTACGTAATAAAGTTCTTGTCCATAATTGAATCCTACATTATATATGCCTAATATTATGAAACTTATTGCTAACATCGGGAACCAAAACTTCAATCTATATACTAGTGTATTAGTAACCTTTAATAAATTCCAAGATAGGATAAAAGCTACTAAGTTAGCTACTAATAGACACAGCGATATTAAATAGATATTTTCTAATAAAGTTCTCCATGAAACAGTTTTGCTACTAGATAATATTATTTCTAAAAGTACAAACTCACTTGGTACAATTGCTACGCCTAAAAGTATTAAAGGTACTAATACAGATAAGTTAGCCGCATTATTAGCCGACTCGGCTGCAGTTGCTTGTGCAACAGGATTACTTGAACTGAATTTTTTTTCAGTTAAGAAAGCTAGGTAACTACTAATCCCATTACCCACATAAGGAATTAAACCGCTGATAAAGCCTATCAAAGTTGCTCTAATTATAACCTTAGTATTTCGTATAGTCAATTGAATTTTATTGAGTACTACCTCATGAATATAAGTAGTAGGTAGTAACTTTTTTAATTCATAGAAGATCTTGGTTATATTAGGAATAGCGTATATACCCATTATAGCAGGTAGTACAGGTATACCCGCATAAAGGTATACATTATTAAAAGTTAAAAAGCTTTGATTATAAATTTCATCATATCCTATCTTTCCTACTGCCCATCCTGAGATAACTAGAGCTATAGATATAAGAATTTTGTTATTACTGTATAAGATACATAAAAATATACCTACTAAAGCACATACTAGAGAGATGTAGCTCTTAAGATAAAAGATTGCTTGAGAAAAAAAGTTAGTTAAAGATAGTATTAATATACCGCTTATTAAAGAAGCCAGCAAACTTCCATATGCACATAAAAAATGAGTCTCTGATATTTTACCTAACTTTAATAGCTTATCTCTTATATCTAATAAGGGAAGACTAGTGTTTTCACCCGGTACTCCAAAAGATAGAGTTGTTACGCTGCCGAAATATTGACTTACCGAAGACAGTACACAGTAAAATACTATACAAAATAGTAAAGACTGGTCTGCTATAAAAGGAAAAGACAAAATTAAAAAAGAAGTAGTACCAAAGCCAGGTAGTAATCCTATTAGTAATCCGCCCATAAATCCAAAAAAAGTTGCTATTAGTAATTCCATAATTATACGCTTAACATCGTTTCTATATCTCTTTCAGATATTTCTAAAATCTTAGGTTCTTCTAGCACATTTTTAGGTTCTAACGGACGGTTGTATAGAAAGCCTATACTGTAATAATTTTTCCACCTAATGAAGCCATCTGGTTTATTTTTGTTATCTAAATGATATTGAACATAAGGAGCACAACTATTAGTTACGTAATTGATGCCTGTTGACCATAGAGAATATTCTGTGGTATTTTTGAAATGATTAAAAAACCAAGTATCATATTCCGCATGCCAATCTAGTTGACATTTCTCTGACTGAAACCACTCTTTAATCCATGTAGTATATAATACGGATCTTAAAACTCTATCAGTGATATAGCGATTATCTTTTAGCAAATTAGGTTTATCATAAAAAAATTGCTGCATAAAAGGGTTATTTTCTAACCATTTCTTAACTACATGTCCCTGCTTACATAAAAGTTCACAAGCGTCAGCACTCCAATAAAAAAATTCAATATATGTATTTGTATAATCTTTTATGTGTTCAGAGATAGGTATTTGATTAGTTATTCTATCTGTAAAATATATTTTGCACTCATTAGTATTTTTATCAATACTCAGTTTAATTTTATCTATGCCTAAAATTACAGCTATTTTTTTATTGTTATCTAAGTTTCTCTCTATTTTGGCAAATTTAAGTAGGTCAAACCTAGAAGCATCTACAGGGTTCAATTCTTCTCTGACTTTGAAGATCCAACTTTCATCTTTAGCTAGGGAGAAAAAATCTTTAATAGAGTTAGAAGTATCTAAAACAGTTATTCTTGTTTTAGGAGACATAGCAGAGATCTCTCTTAATCTTGGTAGTATTTGAAGTTGATATTCTGCTTCATAAAAATGTTGGGATTCTAGATTATTTGTATCTACAATAGTATAGTTTTTAGCAATATCATGCATATGTGTAACTACTATTTCGTCTACAAATAACCCTTGTCTTAAAAAAGACATAAGCATATTATGACTATCGGCGCCTCCGCTATAACATATCATAATGTAATCATATTTATGTCTTAGTTTTTTAGCACGCTCATCATATAAATTGTCCAAAGTCTTATCCGATTCTACTTTCCAATCATATTTTTCAAAAATATCATTATTAAAATGCCATCTAACCAGACTTTTTGGATCTATGTTATATATACTCTTTAATCTTTTATACAGATTTGTAGCAAATACGCAGGCTTCTACCTTAGAAAAGAATATGGTTTTTCCTACAGAATAGTATCCTAAATTTTTGTTCATTTACCCTGACTCGTTAAATTAGTATTAAATATTATATCCCATATAGAAGTAAAGACTCCATAATTTTTATTATAGTACTTATGGTGTATCATGTGCCACTTTCCGCTTGTAAGTAGTGGATAGATATTAAAATTATAGTTATGTTCTATTTTCTCTTGAATAAAGACTGCCCATACATAATAAAAACATAATAAAGTATAATCTTGTATTATTAAACACAATAATATAGTTGGAATTATTTCAATTAACCACTGATCAACAGTACTTTTCCAGGAGTCGAAAAATAAAAAATAGTTAGACCAGTGGAGTCCTTTATTTGTACTCATAGATATCTGCAAGTGATGATCTTGATGATAGTACCACAAAAATGAAACACGATGTGCTAATCTATGGCACACATATAAAATAAAGGTCCAGAGAAAAAAATATAATATTATCATGAAGATATTAATGACATAAGAGTTTTTTTATCTCCAAAGTATACTTTTTGTTTAGGGGTATAAGCTCTATGCTTATCTAATTTTTTTAGTAATTCTCTTACATTTGTCTGAAACGAAGTTTGGGGTCTAACTTTGGCTCTGTATCTTATCTTATATACTCGTTCTTTGTAATCTGCCCAAGTTAAATCTGAATCTTCAATAGCACTAAGAGTAGAATAAGCTATTTGAGCCGTGTGGATAAAAAAATTACATATTTTTGTGTTTGGAAATAGAGCGTGACAATAGAAATCCCACTCAGGAAGATAAAAATTTTGAGAAGAGACAAGATCATCTCCATCTCCTAGTATATGTCCACCGTCAACGAAAATACCATTATTATTGCTAGCGTATTCACAGGCTAAATATTGAGCAGAGGGCCAAGCTGTACCATTTATAGTTTTATATATTTTTTCATAGTAAGTAGATAAAAAATCTGGAACAGATAGCTTCAGAATAGTTGCTTCAATTTTTAACTCTTTTAAAACTTTATGAGCGTATGATCTCTCTACTTCTAACCCTTCTAGGTCTATAAGCACAGGCGTGAAAGGTATTTTATTTTTATGTAAACATCTTATTATAAATTCTGAGTCGTATCCACCACTAAATCCTACAAAAATTTTCTCATTGGCTATACTTAGTGCAACACTATCTGATGCCTGTTCAAAACTTATTTTTTCAAAAGATGTTTTATTAATATAAACTTCGAAATCACAATTAGGGTTTTGAAGTCTATTTTTTATGTTTGTTGTAAGCCAGCTCATTTTTCAAAATATTTTATATAGTATTTCTTAGTAGAATAACTAGCAGATAGACATTTTTCAACAAAATTATCTGGAGACTTTAAAAGTTTAGCTATTATATTAGTTTGTTTATTAAAATTATATGAAATCTGCTCGTCCAGAGTTTTAAATAGTACTAATTCAGTCATATTAAATAGGTTTAAATCACCGCCCATATCTCTTTTTTTATTAAGATACTTAGTCCAGTCTTTAAAATCCCCAGCCTTTAGTCCTAGATAAGGGGCCTCTATTTTTCTATCATATATTATTTTTGCAGCTATATTTTCATAGTTTCTAGTCACTAGTTTATGATTAAAAGTATAAAAAGGCAAAGAATTTGCTAGTCTGTGAGCTTGTTTTATTATGGCTTTTGCCATAGTAGGATGAGTATAAAAGTATTCTATTTCTTGAGGCAAGTCATCTTTAGTTAAATTATTATATGCATTTATATAATCAACTATGGTTCCATCTACAAACACAAAAAAATATCCAATATCATCATGTCTTAAGATAACCTTATCTCTGCCCCAAATATGTGCTACTTTTTTAGTCTCTTTTATTTTTTTTAAAAGAGGATTATATTGGTTTAAATCTTTTATTCTGGCTAGAGGTTTACCTGTAATACCTAAAGTACCTGGTATAGAAAGATTTTCAATCATTTCTTTTTCGGATAAATTTTTCCAATAATTAGCGTGTATACCAAAAGAGTTTTCTACTATTGTTAATTTTGTTTTAGGACTGTACGTATCTATGAAATACTTAGCTAGAGGTATAGCGCACAATTCAGCTTCATAAG
>SXGQ01168212.1_pt1 | contig 10768 bp, 10 predicted proteins | sample 3178371 | NCBI WGS metagenome assembly SXGQ01 (sample SAMN11356859, study PRJNA531348) | freshwater metagenome | isolation source: freshwater sample F1-20 | place: China: Fuxian Lake, Yuxi | collected 2017-12-25 | reverse complement strand
GCGGCGTTCGAGTCCTTGAACTCGAACGAGATCCTTGTCGGAGACTTTGCCTCGCGTGCCGGAGCCGCGGCAGAGCCTTCGCCATTTCCGGAGGCGGCATCTGTTTCATCCTCGGCCGAGGCATCGGCGGTTCCAACCAGAGCCCCGACGGTATTCAGGTATTCCTGCAGATAAACGTGATTAAAGCCGATCGTGCATTCTTCGCCGGAGTAATCCGCGGGCACGACCTCATGGCCTTCGCCTTCTTCGCTTGATTGGGCAACGATCTCTATCTCGCCATCGCGGACGATGAGGCGAACCGAGCGGTTCCTTTCATCGGCCATAAGAGCAATACGTCGGACCGCCGAACGCATCTCGCCGAGTTCGAAGGTGGCCGTCTTGTCGTTGTCCTTCGGCATCACCATTTCGTAGTTCGGGAAATTGCCCGAAAGCTTTCTGGTGATCAGCAGCCTTCCGCCGGTCTCAAAATAGATGTGGTTCTGGTCCTCGCCAAATTGAACGTCGCCGCCGGCATCGCGTGATATCTTGATCAGCTCAAGCAAGGCTTTTTTCGGGATGAGGACATCCATCTTCGCGTCTTCGCCGGTTTCCATCGCACGTTCGATATATGCAAGCCGATGCCCGTCGGTCGTCACCATCTTGACGATGCCGTCGCCGTAAATGAACTTGGCACCCGAGAGCGTAAAGCGGCTTTGCTCGCTGGTGATCGCAAAGGCGGTGCTTTGGACAAAATACTGAAAAACATCGGCCGGCAGCGAAAGCGGTGCCGATTTGAAGATCGGTATCTCCGGATACTGCTCGCGGTTTACACCGGCAAGCCGGAAGTTTGCCCGGCCGGCTTTCATCTGAACCCATTCGTTCTCTTCCTTTTTGAAGTGAACGTCGCCGTCGGACATCGTCCGGACCAGATCGAAAAGCTTTCTTGCCTGAACACAGATAGCACCCGGTGTTTTGATCGTCGCCTCGGCATCGCAGCGGATGGTTACGTCAAGGTCCGTTCCGACAATGCGAATCGACCCCTCGCCGAGCGATTCGATCAAGATATTTGAAAGCACCGGAATGGTGTTCTTCCGCTCGACCACGCCCTGGATGTATCCGAGTTCTTCTTTGAGAACGCTTTGCTTGATTGAAAATTCCATAACTCGATCCTCGAACTTTTTATTGCGTTTTGGAGATTATAATCTACCCGCCTTTAACTGCCCATTGCCGCTGCGGCGTTTAACTCCTACTTTTTGAGAAATTCTTTTTTATATATTTCAAGCAGTATTAGTATTGCCTGTGAATATGTTGAAAAGTGATTAATGTCCCCATTTTTACTGGCCCTTTTCCTCTGCGGAAAAGTGTGGAAAACTTGTGGAAAAATTCCTTATGGCGTGGAAAACGCCGATCCTCTCCGTTTTTTCAACCGAGTCCACAGGCTGCCCGGTAGCTTCGCTGTGCAAAAGTGGAAAATCTTTCTCAAGTGCTGCAAATAAAAGACTTACCGATACAACATCGCGAAACTTCATGTGGATATCTTCTGTTTCCTTCACCGCCTTGTCCTCCGCTAACTAGTTGCAAAGATTATCGATAAAGCCGCTGATCGTCTTGTGGAAATCGCGGTTCTCCTTGGTCATCGTGTCGATCTTTTCAAATGAATGCATCACGGTCGTGTGGTGCTTGCCGCCAAACTCGCGGCCGATCTCCGGATAGCTGTGCTTGGTTAGCCGCTTGCAGAGATACATTGCCACTTGCCGCGGAAATGAGATCGCCCGGCTGTTGTTCTTCGACTTCATCTCATCGACCGAAAGCTTGTAGTGCGAGGCAACAACGCGGGCGATCCGCTCCATTGTCAGCCCCTCGGGCCGTTCGCTGTCAATGATGTTCTTGAGAGCGTCCTGGGCGAGCATCTTCGTTATCGGCACGCCGCGGAGCGAAGAGATGGCCACCAAGCGAACCAGAGAGCCCTCAAGCTCGCGGACGTTGCTGCGGATCTTGCTTGCGATGAAGATAGCTATCTCGTCATCGAGCTCGAAGCCGTCCATGTCCGCCTTGCGTTTGAGAATGGCGACCTTGGTCTCAAGGTCCGGCGGTTCGATATCGGCGATCAAGCCCCACTCAAAACGCGAATGCAGCCTTTCCTCAAGCGTCGGGATGTCACGCGGCGGACAGTCGCTGGAGATGACGATCTGTTTCTGGTCGTTATGGAGCGTATTGAATGTGTGAAAAAACTCTTCCTGCGTCCGCTCCTTTCCGGCAAAGAACTGCACGTCGTCCATCAGCAGAACGTCGATCGATCGGTACTTCTCGCGAAACGAGTGCGTCTTGTCGTAGCGGATGGCGTTGATCAGCTCGTTCATGAACTTTTCGCTCGTGATATACGCAACGCGAGTATGGCGGTTGCTTTGCTTTATCGAGTGGCCGATGGCGTGCATCAGGTGCGTTTTGCCGAGGCCTGTGCCGCCGTAAATGAAGAGCGGGTTGTAAGCCTTGCCCGGCGTTTCCGCAACCGAGAGCGACGCGGCGTGGGCAAATTGGTTGCTTGAGCCAACGACGAATTTGTCAAAGGTGTACTTGGGGTTGAGAGAGTTCTCTACTGGTTCGATATCAACGAAGTTGGTCGTCGAACGTGCCGCCGTCGAACGCGGCGAGCGTTCGAGTTCAAGGATCGCCCCGGCTATTTGCTCTTCGGTCGCTGTTTCCGGTTCCGCGTCGTCATCGCCGGCTTCCGAAGAGGCGGGCTTGACGGACCACTTTATCGAATAGCCGTCCTTCCCGAGCGAATTGAGGCAATGCCGCAGCAGCTCGGTGTAGTAACGGTTCACCCAATCGGCCGTAACGTCGGAGGCTTCCAGTTCGACCAGTTTTGCTTCATCATCGAAGCCGAGGAATTCTATTGACCGGAACCAGGAATCGAAGATGTGGCGGTTGAGTCTTGCCTCGACCATCGATAGTGCTTCATTCCAAATTTCGGTTTTTGCCAAAAGATCAGACACTTAGTGTGACTCCAAAAGATCGTCAAAATTCTTACCGGCAACGGCCGAGCCTTAAAGCAGCGGGAGAACAAAGCCGCGAAAACTCTTTCGATAAAGGACTTTTACCGAGCGGGCAAGAGCTTTGCCGGGGCCGTTTCTAAAGATTTTCCACAAAGTTTTCCACAGGACTGTGGAAATGAAACATAAACTTAAAGTGACACTTTAAGTTATTTGTTTTCAATAAGTTACAAGGGTTATCTCGTTCGAAACGGGTGCCAGATTAACACACGGAAACGCCCATTGCAAACGAAAATCCACAGAAATTCGGGGCGGCCGATTTTTGCTTCTAAGCCCTTTTTTCTACAATGATTTGGAGCCGATCAGAGGCACTTAACGGGACGAAAAAAGGGCACCGGAATGACCAAAAAAACGCAAAAAAAATTTCGATCGGCAAAAGAAATGAAAGAGTTTTCACTCGAGGAATTGTCGAAGTTGACCGAGGGTGTCATTTTCATCAGCGAGACCGATGCGGGGCTCGAACCGTTCGCAGAGAAACAAGGAACTCAAGACCAAGGTGAGAAACTTAGATCGAGTGCAGAGCATTCTGAGGAAGTTTCATTCGATAAGTTTTTCGATCGCCTGACCACCAGTAAGGAATGGCACACGGCCGCCGACGAGAAACGAACCGCCACCTATTCGAAAATCAGAAAATATCTTGAGGACCACCTGACCGATTTGCGAGTAGTTCGCAGCGGGAAAGTCAGGATCGATATAGTCGTATTCGGGAAAACTTCCGACGGCGCGGTCGCCGGTTTCCGTACTCGGGCGGTCGAGACCTAATCGACCGAGTAGTTGACCGTAGCTCGGACCTCTTCTTTCCCGCTGCGGTTGTCCAGGATGACGATAAAGCTTCCGGGCCCGAGCGTCAGGTTCGTTTCGGCGGTTGAGAGGTTTGGGACCGCAGATTCAGCCTTGAACTCTTCCCTGGATTCCCACTTTGGCCTGTCCTCCGCCTTAATTACGTAAAGATCGAGCTTGCTTTTCTCGTCCGGCGTTTCAAATGAGCCGCGGAGCCGGGTTCGGCGATTCAATTCGAATGGGAATTCCTGTGCCGTTCCGGGAGCTATCAGCACCTCGCCGTCGGCGAAGTTTCTGGTGGTATAGGTCTTCTGAACCACGACAGGCTTTGGCGGTTCCTCGCGATTGACGCGAATGATCTGTATGACGGCAATGAAGATGATCGCGAGCACGGCGATCGTAGCGATCAGGTGGGTGCGGTGTTTGAGCATTATCGCCATAGCAGGATTTTAAGGCGAATCGTGGAAAATAAAAAAGCCCGAGATGCGGTTTTGCTCCGCGACTCGGGCCCTGGCATGGTGAAGGGAGGAACGGTCTTCACCCTACATTTGCTTTACTCTCGAAGCACCGGAAGTGTTCCTGATCACGTTTACGGGTTCACCGGTGTAGTAGATCTTGCTTGCGCCGCTGGCGTTTGCCTTGAGTTCGCCCGAAACGGCGACGCTGACCTTGCAGGCACCGCTCGCCTTGATATCAGCGTTTGCCGCCTGAAGCTCGGTCGCTTCGATCTTTGCGGCACCGCTAACGCTTACCTTAAGCTCGCTGACGTTGCCTTTTAGTTCGGCCTTTGAGGCTCCGCTCATATCGAGCTCGAACGGGCCTGTGAGTTCCGAAGCCGTGACCTTTGCAACGCCCGAACTTTGGATCTTTGCGATCGTCGGGTTCGATACTCGAACGACGAGCGTGTTCCTCGGCCGAATACTTTCCTTGGTCGAGATAACGAGCATGCCATCGCGAACCTCGGTCGTAATCAGCGGAAGAAGATTGTCGTCCGCTTCGATCTCGACGCTCTGTTCGCGGCCGGCGACCGCCTCAACGCGGAAAATGCCGCTGACCTTTATGCCCTCAAAAGCCGCAACCGAACGCTGTTCAGAAACGACGTTGCCCGAGCCGCGGACCCCTTTACCGAACGAAAAGTTGACCAGGCTACCCGCCGAGACCTTTCCGAACGAGAATAAGCTGCCGATCACGACCCCGACCACCAGAGTTAAAATAAATATAAGAATTCCGATCTTTTTCACTGTAAAATTACCTCCAACCGCCTTGTGACAATTGAGTCTAACGACCCTGCGAGTAGAAAAGTTCCGCTCCCGGTAAAAAAAATCGGTCGAGGGCCGATTCACCTTCACACGGCGCAATGGTTAAATATTAGTGTGAGCGAAACAGGAGAAGACCTTTCGGGTACCAGCGGCCCGGTCGCGGCGGCCTATGCCGCCTGGGCGATAGCCCTTGCCGGCCTGGTCGGGAGCCTTATCCTCAGCGAAGTGCTCGAGTTTCCGCCGTGCGAGCTTTGCTGGTATCAGCGGATCGCGCTTTACCCGCTGGTGGTGATAGTCGGCATCGGCATTGCGTATCGCGACGCAGGCTGGCGGCGATACGCGATGGTACTGACGGTGATCGGCCTTGCCATCGCCATCTACCACAATTTGCTTTACTACGGCATCATTCCGGAAGAGATAACGCCGTGTACCGAGGGCGTTCCCTGCAATGCACGTCAGCTTGAGCTTTTCGGTTTTATCACCATACCGCTGATGTCGCTTGGCTCGTTTGCCATGATACTTTTGTGTTTGATCATTTACAGGCCCGAAGAGAACATTAAAGACTAATAATGACAAAAGAAGTCCGAACCCTTTTATTTGTTGGCGGCGTGATAGTCGCCGCCTCCGTTATTGGCATATTCCTTTACCAGAAATCGAGCGTCCCGCCCGTCCAAACGATAGACAAGGCCGAGGTCGTCCAAACGCTGATCCGTCCCGATAGCCCAACGCTCGGGCCGGAGAATTCAAAGGTCACGGTCGTCGAATTCCTCGACCCCGAGTGCGAATCGTGCGCCGCGTTCTCTCCGGCGGTCAAGAAGGTTATGAGCGAGTTTCAGGGGAATGTCCGACTGGTCATCCGATATATGCCTTTCCACAAGAATTCCCGCCTTGCCGCCGCATATCTTGAGGCAGCCGGCGAACAGGGAAAGTATTGGGAAATGAAGGACAAGCTGTTCGTCAACCAGTCGATGTGGGGTGAGATCCACGGCGGCGGGCCGCAGCCCGTTCGCCCCGAGCCGAGCACGCTTTTTGATAAATGGGCTGGCGAGCTTGGGCTTAATATTGAGCAGCTAAAAGCCTCCGTCGCCGACCCGAAGCACAACCAAAAGGTCGAGCGCGACTTTGCCGATGGGCGAGCCGCGGGGGTTCGCGGGACGCCGACGTTCTTCGTCAATGGCCGCCGGATGCTTCGCCTGAGCGAGCCCGAGCTGCGGTCGATGATCCAACAAGAAATCAACCGCTAGTCCGCTCAGTAAAATTTATGTACAAGGGGTTTTCAGTGCCGCGGCGAGTGGTGATAACGGGCTTTGGCTGCGCGACGCCGATCGGCGTTGGCCGCGATGCCTTTTGGGAATCGCTTCGCGAAGGCAGGAGCGGCACGCGGACGATCAGCGGCTTTGACGCATCCGGCTTTAAGGTTCGCGTCGCGGGCGAGGTCGAGGGGCTTGAATTCGATTCGCTCCTCTCGCCGCAGGACCGCAAACACGTTCCTCGAACCGTTCCGCTCGCTCTTATATCTGCGACCGAGGCAATTGCGGATTCCGGCATTGATCCTGCACAACTTACTGAAGAAGAGCAGCGAGCTTTAGGCGTCGTTATCGGTACCGGCGGCGGCGGTCTCGCATTTACCGAACGGCAATTTGGCCATTGGTTCTCGGGCAACGAAAAAAAGGGCAGTATCTACACGATTCCTTCCTCGACCCACGGCGGGCTTTCGTCCGAGCTTTCGATGCGGTTCTCGCTCCATGGGCTTTCGCACGTCATTTCGACCGGCTGTACATCCTCGACCGACGCCATTTTTTATGCCGCCGAGCACATCGCTCTCGGCCGGCAGGAACGGATGCTTGCCGGAGGTGTCGATTCGCCGATCGCTCCCGGCATCTTGCGCGGATTTGAGGTGATGACGGTCGTCACGGACAAATGGAACGACGAGCCGCACCGAGCCTCGCGGCCTTTTTCGAGCGACCGCTCGGGCATCGTCATCGCCGAAGGTTCGTGGATCTTTGTGCTCGAGGAATATGAAGCGGCCCGCCGCCGCGGTGCGGAGATTTATGCTGAGGTGGCGGGCTACGGCGCGACCTGCGATGCTTATCATCGCGTCCGGTTGGAGGAGAACGGCGTCGAGCCGGCGAGGGCGATGACGCTTGCTCTCGCAGATGCCGGCATTCGCCCCGACGAGGTCGGTTATGTGAATCTCCACGGGACGAGCACGCAGCTCAACGACCGTATCGAGACACGGGCGGTCAAGATCGCACTCGGCGATCACGCCTATAGCGTACCGATGTCCGCGACCAAATCACAGGTCGGCCATCCGCAGGGAGCGGCCGGTGCGGCCGGGATCGCCTCGGCACTAATGACGCTCAGGACGGGCGTCGTCGCGCCGACCATAAACCTCGACGAACCCGACCCGGCCTGCGACCTCAACTACACACCCAACACCGCCCGCGAGCATGATGTGAACGTCGCACTCTGCAACTGCATCGGCTTCGGGTCAAAGAACTCCGCCATGGTGTTACGAAAAGTTTAGCCATAGAGGGCGCAGAGAGCACGGAGATGTTTTTGTTGCCGATCTTCATTTCTCCGAAAAGACCGAAACTTAAAAAATTCGAAACAGAACTCTGCGTTCTCTGTGAACTCTGTGGCGAAAGGATCTTTAAAATCAAGAGTGCGGCCTTATTGGTCGGCCGCACTCGGTAGGTATTCATGGTAGGTGATAATGACGGGTTTAAGGTGTTGCCTTAGATATTCTCCGGCCGCACCGTGGGAGGGTAATAGAAGGGACCCGAGGTCTTAAAACTCTCGGTGTCAAACTTTCTCCTTGCGCCGCACTCGAGGCACGAGCGATAGGAGACGTTCCTTTCCGAAAAGGGCCGGCTCAAACGTTTGTGCCAGCATCCGAAAAGCTTTCCTATGATGCCGATCCGATTTCCCGGGGTTGCACCGTCGGCAGAGGCCGCCGGGCTATAATTCACCGTGTTTTCGATAACGTTTTGCATACTTCCCTTTCCTTGCTTTCCTCACCCATTTACTAACGCGTGATTTCTGCTGTAATTAGAACGCTCAACGGGGAAAGTTTTTGCATAATTTAAGATGTTTCCCGCGCCGCTTTGGTTTTCTCTATTTCAATAGACGCAAAAGAGCGACGAATCTTTCTCTTCGATCGTATATTCGGTAAACTCGTGTTAAACGATTCAGGAGAAACCGATGCCCTCACGCCTTATAAACACTTTTCTTATCGCGTTTATTTCCATTTTCCTCGCCGCACCGGCATTTGCCTGGGACGACGTTGGCCACAAGATAACGGGCTATATCGCCTGGCAGCGGATGTCGCCGAAGACCCGCGAGAATGTGATCAAGGTGCTCCGCTCGGCACCGGAGGACTCGCACCTTTCGGTTTATTATCAGTCCTACGGAGTTCGGTCCGATGCGGACAAGCAACTCGAGTACTTCATGTTGGTGCCGACCTGGGCAGATATAGTTCGCGACCGGGCGTTTCCTGTCCGCTATGAGAAATATCACAAGGGCGATTGGCACTATACGTCCGTCTTTTGGCGTGAGGTCGGCGGACGCGCCGAGTTGATCGCGGGTAAAAAGCCGGACGGCCAGGCGATCGAAAAGCTTGCTGAATTTGAAAAGGCACTTCGTGACCCGGCCGTAAGCGACAAGGACAAGGCGATCGCACTCGCGTGGTTTCTTCACATCGGCGGTGACATCCACCAACCGCTTCACACTTCAAGCCGTGTGACCGACCTTGAGGCCGAAGGCGACCGCGGCGGCAACACTTTTCTGATCTCGCCGCAGGGAACCCCGCGGGCCGACCAGCAGAACCTTCACTGGTTCTGGGATTCGATCGTCCCGCGAAACATTCCCTTCGACTTTGGTTTCTGTGAGGGCTGTTACGTAAAGCACATCGCCGAGGCGTTCACCTCGCGTTACAGCTTTGAAGCGGAAAAGGGCGGACTCGCACTTTCGAACTACGTGCAGTGGAAAGACGAAAGCCTGAAGCTGGCTCAAACGGACGTTTTCCGCTCGGACCTAAAGCGCTTTGAGACCCCAAGCGACGCCTACCGCCGGAACGCTCTCAGCGTTTCCGAACGTCGCCTGACGCTGGCCGGATACCGCATGGGCGAAACGCTGAACGACATCTTTGGAAATTAAATGACTCCCGGAGAAACGCTTGAATATTTTGAAGGCCGCAGCGACGCGATCATCGACCAGATCCGCGAGATCGTCGAGATAGAGTCGCCTTCGCACGATGCCGAACGGAGCCGCGAGGTCGTCGATTGGATCGAGAATGCGGCGAGGGCGACCGGGCTTGAGCTTGCCATCGAGCGATACCCGACCGAGGCGGACGGCGACCATCTGATCATCCGCGCGTTTCCGGGCGATGAGAAGCCCGTGCTCCTGCTCGGGCACACCGATACGGTCCATCCGGTCGGGACCAAAGCAAAAAACCCAACGCGCATAGAGGGCGACCGCTTTTATGGCTGCGGCACTTTCGATATGAAAGCGAACATCGTCCTGATGCTCGAAGCGCTTCGATATTTCAAAACGAGCGGGACGCACCCCTCGCGGCCGATCAACATTTTGCTTTCCTGCGACGAGGAGGTCGGGAGCTACACCGGACGCGAATACGTTGAGCGCGAGGCCGCCGAGGCAGAATGCTGCCTAGTTTTTGAGCCCTCGGCCGCGGGCCGCGTCAAGACCGGTCGCAAGGGCACGGGTATGTATGTCGTCAGGGCCCACGGCGTTCCGGCCCACGCGGGCCTCGACCCCGAAAAGGGCGCGAGTGCGATACTCGAGCTCTCGCGGCAGATCGAGCGGCTCCACGCGATGAATCTACCGGACGCCGGCACGACCGTTAACGTCTGCACGGCAAGCGGCGGGACGACGACGAATGTCATCCCCGAACACGCGGAGTGCACCGTCGATGTCCGCTTCAGCTCGATGGCCGAGGCCGAGCGGATCGACGCGGCGATAAAGGCACTCACGCCGGTCGATGAACGCGTCTCGCTTGAGGTCACAGGCGGCATCAACCGCCCGCCGATGGAACGAACCGAAGCGGTGGTCGCTCTTTTTGAGAAAGCCCGCGAGACGGCCGCCTCGTTCGGCTACGAGCTTGGCGAGACGCAGGTCGGCGGAGCTTCGGACGGAAACTTCGTCGGAGCCCTCGGCATCCCGGTTCTCGACGGACTCGGCATAGCCGGCGACGGAGCACACACGCTCCACGAACATGTTTTGGTAAGCGATATAGCAAAGCGCGCGGCACTAGTAACGCTCCTGGTATCCGACCTATAGGACCCATAGGTCCTATCGGACACATAGTAGAAATTTGTTCCGGAGGCGCATCCTGTCCGGTGATGGGCGCGGTCTTCAAAACCGTCAGCGGGTGCGCGAGAGCGTGCCTGGGTGGGTTCGACTCCCACACGCCTCCGCCAGTTTTGAAAGGAGAAAGGCGAAAGGATAAGGGAGAAAGGTTTAGCCACTGAACTGGCCTTTTTTATCCTTTATCCCTCATCCTTTATCCTTGCTTTTATGATTCTTTGGATCGCTCTTAATATGACGCCGGGGGTTGGGCCGCGGGCGGCGACGAAGCTGCTTGAGCGGTTCGGTTCTCCGGAGGGTGTTTTTGCCGCTCGGCGGCGTGAACTGGAGGAGCTTCGGCTTCGTCCGGAGACCATCGAGAGCATAATGAAG
>SXGQ01457023.1_pt1 | contig 10769 bp, 8 predicted proteins | sample 3178371 | NCBI WGS metagenome assembly SXGQ01 (sample SAMN11356859, study PRJNA531348) | freshwater metagenome | isolation source: freshwater sample F1-20 | place: China: Fuxian Lake, Yuxi | collected 2017-12-25 | reverse complement strand
GATGTTGAAGCTTCAACATCTGGAGATTCAGTTATTACAGAAACAGGGTACGCGTTAGCATGGAATGGGTCTATATGGATAGCTGGTGGTTCAGGAACAGCTAAGGTCGCATATTCATCTGATGGTATTAACTGGTTGGAGTCAACATCTGGATCTTCATTTTTTACAACTGCCTGCCTCTGTGTGTCATGGAATGGGTCTATATGGGTAGCTGGTGGATATGTAGTAGATACTTATGGAATGATAGTATATTCATATGATGGTATTACATGGTATAATTCAGCAAATGGCTCTTCAGTTTTTACAACGGCATGTCGTTCAGTAGCATGGAATGGAACTATATGGTTTGCTGGTGGAGATGGAACAAATCAACTCGCATATTCATATGATGGAATTAACTGGACCTCCTCAACATCTGGAAATTCTGCCTTTGATACAGGGTCATGTTATTCTGTGGCGTGGAATGGATCTATGTGGGTAGCTGGTGGTTCAGGAACAAATAAAGTTGCATATTCATATGATGGGGATACTTGGTTTGGATCGGCATCTGGAAATTCAATTATTACAGAATTATGTATTTCTGTGGAATGGAATGGCTCTATTTGGGCTGCTGGTGGAGTTGCATCAGGACCTCTCGGTAGAATTGCATATTCTTCTGATGGAATTACATGGGCCGTTTCAGCATCTGGAACTTCACTTTTTACAACACAATGTTCTAGTTTGGCAAGTCGTCGTGTTCTCCCTTATATCGGTACAACCGCTAATCACTTCCAAGCAGGCTTAACAGGTCCAACAGGTCTAGGAGCAGTTGGAGATTATTTCATAAACACCACGAATAAGAATTTATATGCCTATGGTGCAACTGGGGGATGGAACAGTATTATGAGTATGGCTGGAGGAGGAAATTCACTCACCGAAAATTTCATGGTGGCATGTGATGATGGATCTGGAACAAATCGGCTCGCATACACATATGATGGTATTACCTGGTATAATTCAGCAAATGGAAATTCTATTTTTACGACTGGATGTGCTGTAGTAGCATGGAATGGAGCTATTTGGGTGGCTGGTGGAGCTGGTGGTGGAGATAATAGATTAGGTTATTCATCTGATGGAATTATCTGGATAGGATCAACATCTGGAAATTCTATTTTTGCAAGTTATTGTTCAGCTGTGGGATGGAATGGCTCTATATGGCTTGCTAGTGGAGATGCTAATCTCGCATATTCGTCTGATGGAATTAACTGGACAGATTCAGGAAATACTATAAGTTTTTCTAAACTAGCCTGGAACGGAAGTATGTGGGTTGGTTGTGGAACAGCAGATAAACTCGCATATTCATATGATGGTATTAACTGGTTACCATCTGCAAATGGATCTTCTATCTTTACAGGTGACTGTCTTTCTGTGGCATGGAATGGCATTATGTGGGTCGCTGGTGGTAATGGAACAAATAGTTTAGCATATTCATATGATGGAATTACCTGGATAGGATCAGCAAATGGAAATTCAGTTGTTTCATCTAATGCTAGATCTGTGGGATGGAATGGGTCTCTATGGGTAGCTGGTGGTGGAAATGGGACATTGACTAAAATCGGATATTCATATGATGGAATTAACTGGAATTCTTCAACATATACTGGTTTATTTTTGGAGGGTGAAGTGAAGACAGTAGCATGGAATGGGACTCTATGGGTTGCTGGAGGTTATGCTGATTCTGGACCAGCGAGTACACTTGCATATTCATCTGATGGTATTAACTGGACTGCTTCAACATCTGGAAATTCAATTATTACAAATAATTGCAATTATGTGGCATCCCGTCGTGTGCTTCCATACGTCGGTACAACCGCTAATCACTTCCAAGCAGGGTCAACTGGTCCAACTGGTCCAGGTGCAGTTGGAGATTATTTCATAAACACCACGAATAAGAATTTATATGCCTATGGTGCAACTGGAGCAACTGGATCATGGACCAGCATTGTAGGATTTGACAGCTATACAGCTGGAAATACTGGACATTGGATTAGTCCGTATCCTACAACTGTGACTGAAGCAATAGACCGACTCGCTTCAGCAGTCTATGGTCTTCTTGGTAATACTGGTATTCCATAATAGGCAGTATAATCAAGCATAAAGATTTTATTAGACTATGTATAGATGTCAGAATTTATAGGGTTATCTAATAATTCTGACCCGAGCATTCCTACAAGTTCAGGTCAACATGTTCTCATGAAAGATCAGACAAAGATAAAAAAGGCAGTCCGACAGACAACTATCGTCGTCAACAGTCGTGACCGCAACTATTTATCCTATCCAAATTCTAACCACTTCCGTTATACTCTCAGACGCCCTTTGACAAATATAATAAGCGTTGAACTTGTAAATGCCATGATTCCGTCCGTTCTCTTTACAATTTATAGCACTTGGGGTAGTTTCACTTTTTTAGAGGGGACTACTAAATATAATGTAACATTAAGAGATGGATATTACACAGATTCAACTATTCTGGCTGAATTACAGACACAATTAAATGCAATTGTAGGAATAGTGAATACGTATTCTGTTACACAGAATCCTCGTGATCTATCAACGATTGTAGAAGCAACCAATATAACTCCCACTAACTTTTCCTTTCTCTTCTATTCCGGTGATTTCAAAGATGAGATTGATTTGAATACTCTTGCGATTCTCTCTATCAATACGCCGGCGAGACTTCTCGGATTCGGTCTCAATGACTATGACTCAACTGCCGGTAAAATAACCTCACCGTTACCCATAGATTTAGAGAATTTTTTCAATCGTCTCTATTTACACTTGGAAACGGACGGCAAAACCCTTGCACGAATGGAAATGGGCGCAGGAAGACAGGACTGTTTCCACATCTTTAATATTGATCCAGGTGTTAATAACTACACATCTCTGAACAAGGATACTATTCAATCCATGTTTACATCGAGTCCGGCACCGATTGCTCGTATGGCGAATTTAAACGTCGATATACGAGACGAATTCAATCGACCGGCTTATTTGAATTATCGTGAGGTACAATTGATATTTGAAATTACTCACCTTGAATAACGGTCTAAATAGCTGACGTGAATATGAGACAGTATGGATCTTCCAGCCTATCTCAGATCTATTGACGAGACCTTAGCGCCTAAGGCATCTGTGGCTTCGGCTGTAGAAGTGCCTTCGGCTGTAGCAGTGCCTTCGGCTTCAGCAGTGCCCACATCAGCACCTTCAGTCACACCTTCAGCAGTAGCTGCTCCTTCATCTTCAAACCCCTCCTTCACCTTTGAGACGGCACCTCTTATGAAATTCCCCACAGACGTCAAGATCAATTCCGAGATAGTATCAAAGCAGAATAAACTTAAATTCATGCTCGTCAGCACGCACGCACACCAATTTACCGGCTATTCCAAAGTCTCTTTCGGTATTCTTGAGCAACTCGCCAAACTCTCTTGGCTAGAGTTGACGCATTTCGGTTTCCAGCGTCATCCTCAGACGCCGCCCGATTTCCGTCGTTACCCCCACAGTGTGAATGTGGTTGACGCAGCCTCACTCGAGAATCCTCCTCAGCAGGGATTCGGCTACCAGGCTCTCGTTGATACGATCAGAAAGAAGCAGCCTCACGTTGTCATGGTCTATAATGATATGGCAGTCGTGACCCGTTTCTTGGAGGAAATTCGCAAGTCGGGTATTCAGCGCAATTTCAAGCTCTGGGTCTACTGTGACCAGGTCTATGATTGCCAACTACAGGGAATGATTGATCTTCTCAATCGTGATGCAGACCGTGTCTTCGCCTTCACGTCTTACTGGAAAAAGCAGCTCAAGGAGCAGGGTGTGACACGCCCTCTCAGCATTCTCGGGCACGGGTTTGACCCTAAGACCTTTTTCACTGTGCCGAGAGAGCTTGCACGCAAGAGTCTTAAGCTACCCGATGACGCATTCGTCGTCATGAGCTTGAATCGCAATCAGCCCCGAAAACGCTATGATATTCTAATTATGGCGTTTGTTGAGCTTGTCGTCAAGTATCCCACGAAGGCTATTCTACTTCTCTGCATTTGCGACAAGGGTGAGAAGGGTGGGTGGTGGCTATTTGAGCTCTACGTTCGTGAGCTTAAGAAGCGCGGTGTGCCGATTGAGCAGTTCGGCAATCGTCTCATGATCTCATCTCAAGATATGGTGTTCAAGGATGAGGACATCAATATTCTATACAATATTGCCGACGTGGGCATCTCAACGGCTGAGGGTGAGGGCTGGGGTCTCTGCACCTTTGAGCAGATGGGTGTGGGTGTGCCTCAGGTCGTTCCCGATGTAGGTGGTTATAAGGAGTTCTGTTCTGCTGAGAATTCTATGGTTGTGAAGCCGAAGCACAGTTATTACTTGCCCGGCGTCTATAGCCCTGTCGGCGGTGAGGCGCATGTCTGTGACCCGCACGATGTCTGTTTGGCGATTGAGGAGTACTTGAATGACAGCAGCAAAAAAGGGAAGCACGGCGCTAAGGCGAAGGAGGCTGTGCTCACATATACTTGGGAAAAGGCGGTAAAGGAGCTAGTTCAGCGTCTAGAGGAGGAGAAGGCTGACTTGTAAATTCCGGAGATAACGGAAGTTTAGGAATCTCATCCGGACACACTCCATCGTAGACAAACTGAATCGTATTCCAGTTTACCTGTTCTCCATAGTGACTGACACCGACTGGTTCTGCAATGAGATGACGAGGATTCCCTTTGGGATTCCACATTTCTGTTGCCCAACTCTGATCCTCGTAAATCCAAGGCAGATAAATGAGTCCAATTGGTCCTCTCGTATCTGAATCTTTATAGGTGAATTGTTCAATTCGTGCGCCGCCATGTATACCTTCAAATGTAATGAAATCACCGACATTCAATGTCATGGTTTCATTATTTTCTTTTGTAAATGTTACTGAGTCGTGTGATTCTGTGTTAGTCCAGAAGACATTTAGCATTTTTAACTGGAATGACAATTAACTTTGTGCATTGAGTTTCAATTTTTTAGTGTCTATTTTTTCTATTTTTCTTACTCTTATTCTTGTTCTTTCTATTTTTATTTCTTCTTCCACCGGCTTGACCAGAGGTTGGTGGAGAACCATTCATTGGCGCTGGGGCAGGTGTAGCAGCGGGGGGTTTGTTAGCAGGTGCAGCAGCGGGTTTATTAGCAGCGGCAGGTGTTGATGAAGTGGCTCCCATATCTATTAAGTGAAAAGATTTACTTGACCCAATATAGATGGCAAAAGCGCATAAAAAGTCAAAGACACAGAGAAAGTCAAGGGCGCATAAGAAGACGCGAAAGCAGCGCGGCGGAACGTGTCCTTGTAAAGCAAAACTCTTTTAGGCAATCTGCGGAAAATTAATAGCCAGATGAAAGGTTGAATGAATAGGATGGAACAGAGCCAACCAAAGACCCGTAGACTCTTAAGAACGAGAGGGACAACTCGGCGAAGAATTGTTTTAGGTGGTGGATCAGTTAGGTTGAATACAGATGCATCATCGGCAGTATTGGCTCCGATATATGGTGGTCTCGCTTCAACAAAGGCTGCCGGGAATCACAATTTAACGTATGGTGAAATCGAGTGGCCGACGCTCAAATTCATGGTTGATTATGTTGAAAAAACAGGCTTTCCGGGTATAGCACCCGGTATAGCAAAGGGGAGGTTCTACGATTTAGGATGTGGTCGGGGAAGAGCTGTTCTCTATATGGCTCTCAGTGGTCCATTTGAGCAATCAGTAGGCATAGAAGTATTGCCGGAGCGTGTGGCACTTGCGCAACAGGCTCTCAATAAATTGAAGGCATCCATTCCATCCGCCGGAGCGAAGGTCAGAATTTATGAGGCTTCTTTCTTGAATCCGGCATTCAAATATCGTGATGCACGTGCCGTTTATTTGAGCAATCTCTCATTTGATAATGAGACGCAGGATGCCATATTCAAGAAGCTAACAGTTGAGATGCCGAAGGGGTCTCTCCTCTTTTGTAATAAGGTCCCGAACACTATACCGGCCGCATTTGAAGTCTTGGGTATCGAGAGAATGCCAATGACATGGACACCCACATCAGATTTTCATATCTTACGTCATCTGTAGATGGCTTCCTGGCTGTGGGACTGGAAAACTGGGTATACATATGCTGCTCCTAATATTATATCAGGCCCCGAAGTTACAAAACAGAAAGATTCCTTAGGACAGGAAACGTGGGGCCCTTATAAAAAGACTTATACGAAATCAATATTTGGACAGAATTTGTTCAGACCGCCACATAAGATTGACGGAGTCCCTATTTTATGTAGATGTCGGTCCATAGACCAATATATTAGAGATAGCACTGGTGATAGATTATTTGGTGCTACAGGTGCACTACTTGTTGGAACAAATCGCCCAGCCTGTTGGGAAGATACAGAGAGTATCATGAATCCAAGTGGGGGTGATACGTTTAATATTATTGTGGGCCATCCTGCATTTTATGCATTTATGGCAAATCGTAATGGGGTAACAGGGTTGCTTGGCTTTGGTGGCAGACGCAAATTAAAGAAGTCACGAAAGACACGTAGGAAAAAGAGAATTTAAATTGTGCGTATCTCTAAATGGAGCCCCCTAAGCCAATTGTAAGAACACGATTTGGCTATGATGCTAAAGACTGTGTTAGATCTTTGCAAGAAGTTCTATCGCAATCGGGTCCAGCTGCAACAGGAAGAGCTCTGCATTTTAGTGCAGATCTCATATGTAGTGGCGGATTTGAGATTTGGATTCGTCTCATATGGTCATTCGTCTTCCAGCATGTCCATTTAACAAGTCTCCGGATATTCGTTTATTTGCAACAACGGACAAAAGATTTGGAGGAGTCTCTGAATTGTCTAGAGTTGGAGGAGCTCTATAAAAATCCCGAATTTCAACATCGTGTTTCAGAGCTCGTTCTGGTTGTTCAGACTCTTCCAAAACAGTCCAAAATCGTCTGGCCGAAAGTCCCGCCTGAGACACATGATAAGGCCTGGCTTCATAGTGTTTCAAATCCGAAGGATTCAGAAGCCGTTTCCAAAGTTTGGATACCAGCTTCCGATCAACCAATCTTAAGATTCACAGGTAATCAGATTTTACAGGCATGTGAGGAAGTCAATATTGAGAAGGCTCTTTTCTGGTTGAGATGGTTGCTCGATGAGGATAAGATTGCGAGAAAGGGATCTGTCGGATCAGTTGCAGTGAGTTTAACAACAAGTCGTCGTTCTGGGACTGCAGGAACAAAGATTGATAAATCTGAAATTGGATACTATATTGCAGCAGTTCTAGCTGAAGCCTATAAGGAGTTAGCAAGAAAAGGGCAAATAAGAATGCACGAAGAATTTCAAGAACTTATAAATCTGTGGAGAGGAAAACAGGCTAGGCTCAGTTCTAAACAGAAATACGAATGTCTTGCATTAATGATATTAGTGATTACTGAAGTTCCTAGATGGAAAGTTCCCGCCGCCCAACCTCTCATTAAAGACCCGACAGTGATGAGTAGAGCTGTGCAGCAATCTGTGAGATTCTTTCAAGAGGTCTTAATTAAGCCAAGAGTCAATAGTATAATGCCGAAAGATATAACAGGGTCTAAGAAGCCGAAAAAGCGTTCCGCCGCAAGTAAGGTGACAATTGGACCAAAGAACGATTCAAGCGAAGATAAGATGCGTCTAATGGATGAGATGGTTATGGCTTTTATTGCGCGTTAATAGATGGCTGCGGGTTATGGTCCTGGTAAAACCGGTGGAACGGGCCTTGTATTAGTCTTTGACTTGGATCAGACATTGATTGATACAAAGTCTATCAGCAAAATAACACGCACTGACGATATAATTAAAGCTGCATTAAATCGCAAGATAGTTAATGGTATATTGGGTCCTGCAACCGCTTTCAGAACTTCTTATCCAGGCTCAATTGATGCAATTCTACTTTTAACAAATAATAGAAATGCAGCATATATTTCAAAGGTTTGTGAGATAATATCGCAAGAACTTGGACATACAGGCAGCAATTTTAGAAATATACAAAATAGAGAAAATTCACGTTTTAAAAATAAGGTTCCATTATTTTTTGATTACATTATGATGCACCAAAATATGAAAAGATACTCTGATAATAAAAGCCTTCGTGATGTGCGAATCATGTTAGATGTTTTAAAAGTTAACGACGATAATTTAGCAAGTCGGACATATTTTTTTGATGATCAAGAACACGGTATTATGAGATCTGAGATAGGGGATTCTCATTACATTAAAATTACTGGACCTGATGTTGACCCAGACCATCCGCTATTTAATTTTGGATTCAGACAAGGTAAAGAGGATTTAACAAATTATCAAGGAATTGATGAAGAACTTAGAAGAATTAGTTCGCAAAATTCTAGTGCTGCAGGTGTACCAGATTTTAGTAATAATGATGGTGCTGCAACTGCATCAAATGTTAGTAATAGTAATGGTGCTTCTGCAAAAAGACTACCAGGAAATAATACCTCTGTCGTTGGTGGTCGCAGACGCAAATCAATTACACTGAAACGGAAGACTAAGAAGAGAAAGACAATACGAAGACGCAAATAATTTATTAAAATCTAAAAATTGAACTTCATGATAATTTGTATATAATTACACCAATTATCATGGACGCTCTCATTATGAAACTGACTCAAGCGAATGAAGCCTATCGCAGCGGCCAAACACTTCTTATGACGGATGACGAGTATGATACGGCTATGGAGTTACTCGCATCTATGGAGCCAATACACCCACTTTTAACAAAGGTGCGTATTACACCTAAGGGTGGGATAATGGTCAAGATGCCGTATTATCTTGGTTCTCTTGACAAGGTAAAGCAGGCCGATGAACTGGGCAAATGGCTAAAGAAGACGACCGAGACTGACTTTCTGATTTCTGAGAAACTCGACGGCATTTCGGGACTATGGAATCCCATGAAGTCTAAATTATACTTGTCTGGTGATGACAACATGGGGCTCGATGTGAGTGCATGGCTACCCTATATCTCTAAGGCGGCAAGTGGTCTGAAGACGGATACACCCGATGTTTGGATTCGTGGAGAACTCATTATGAAGCGATCTCTGGTGCCCGAAGGCCGTCTCGGTAGATCAAATGTCAATGGCATCTTTCATCACACGACGCCAGAATCTGTGATTTACGAGGCCAAGAAGGTCAGGTATGTCGCCTAAGAATTCATCGGTCTAGCAATGAATATGACGATGAGGGAACAGTTTGCCCTTCTAACTAAATTGGGCATGTGGACTCCTTATTCAATCCATCTCAAGAGCCCTCTCGTTGCTGAGGAACTGACGAAACTTCTGGCAGACCGTCGGGTCCAATCAGACTATGACATGGATGGGCTGGTCATTCGTACGAATCAACCATTAGCTCGTGTCTTGAAAGGAAATCCAAAGGATGCTGTTGCATGGAAGCCGCCGAATGGTGAGACTAAACTCGTGAAGGTTCTTGAGGTGGAATGGAATGCAAGTTCTGTGGGGAACTTGATTCCCCGTGTCAAGATTGAGCCTGTTAATCTTGGTGGCAGCATGATTAACTATGTATCAGGTGTCAATGCCAGACGCATTGTTGATTGGAAAATTGGTCCCGGAGCAACCGTCGTTTTAAGAAAGGGCGGCGATGTGATTCCAGTGATTGATTCCGTCGTAACACCTGCAGCTGTGGTCTTTCCTCCTGCAGATACTTGGACTTGGGCAGGAGATGAAAAGGACGCAACGAATATTAAGCAGAAAGTCGCCGATTCAACCACGATTGCCGCTCAGTTTATGAAGATGGTGCAGCGTCTAGACTGGGCTAACATTGGCCCGGCTCAAATGAAGGCTGTAGTTGATGCAGGATATACGACGGTCCCTCTGTTACGAAAGGTGAGCGAGGATACTCTTAAGAAACTGCTTGGCCCGGTAAAGGGTGCACATCTATATAAGACCATTCAGACTGATGGATGGTTGAAGGCTACAGAATATGATCTGTTCGTAGCGAGCCCTCTATGTCCGTCTGGAATTGGTAAGACCCGCTTGGAGGCACTCGCAGCCTCGCAATCAGATGTAACAAAGTGGTCTGCAGTAGGTTTAGTGGCTCCGAAGGGCTGGTCTGCAGACGCCTTAGCCGACTTTCAGAAGGTATGGGCTGCATATGAAACATTCAGAAAGACTGAGTGGTCATTCTTACCGTATCCCCGTCTAGCAGCAACGGCTACAAGCGTAGCTACAACTGCAACAACCGTTACACCTGTAGCCTACAAGGGTTCCATCGTCTTTACTGGCTTTCGTGATGCTGAACTAGAGAAGACCCTATCAGGACTAGGCTACAAAGTCGTCGATGCAGTAAAATCTGACACTAAGGCTCTATTAATTTCCGATAAAGAGGATCCGATGACTTATACGTCAACAAAGATTGAGAAGGCTAAAAAGATTCCGGGTTGTCGTATCTTGCGACGAATGGATTGGAAAAGCATCTAAATCTGATATTATATAGTGAGTATCGTTTAATAATTTTTAATTTTACTTAATAGATGAGTGAATTAATGCAGACAGATAATCCAACGGGTGATGTCATCGATCCAGAAGACATTAAACCACTTGATACAAAACTTACAGCAATAATAGTTATATTAGTTATTTTATTAATTATACTTCTATATTATCTGATAGATAGTAATTTAAATAGAGCGACTGGTGGACAGACTAGTATTGGAACATTATCATCTTCTATGGTAACTCCTATTAAACATATC
>SXGQ01130995.1_pt1 | contig 10770 bp, 8 predicted proteins | sample 3178371 | NCBI WGS metagenome assembly SXGQ01 (sample SAMN11356859, study PRJNA531348) | freshwater metagenome | isolation source: freshwater sample F1-20 | place: China: Fuxian Lake, Yuxi | collected 2017-12-25 | reverse complement strand
TGCGTGGCGCAACAACTCGATCTGCGCAGCCATATGGCGAAATTCTTCAGCTACGGTAATGGGGGCGGCGCAGAACCCATGCGGGATCGCTTCGGTTGGGATCGCACTTGCAACCGCTATGCAGTGCGTCGCTAGCTTCTCCTGCATTCCCGACGGATGCGGGTGGTGTAGGAGTTCTGAGTGGTGCAGCGTCGAAGCGCGCGGAAAGGTAACAAGGGACCCAAACCCAAGACCTTGCATCCCGACGACGACGTTCGGGAAGACCCGACGTAGCGCTGTCTCGAACTCTTCTGGTGTGAGTTCCTTCACGTGAAATGGGTTTGGCGCGGACCACCCATGGTTGTAGACGTCGAGGTTTGGCGTCGAGATGATGAGGACGCCGTCGGGACGAAGAACACGGCGACACTCGTCCAGGAACTCCTCTTGCTCAAAGATGTGTTCGAGGGTCTCGTAGCTGACGACGACATCGACGCTTTCATCGTGCAAGGGAATATCGGCGCAGAAACCTCGGTGAAACGTGAGGTTGTCTCGGCGGTATCGTCGCGTGGCGTGGGCGACGACATCGTCAGACGCATCGACGCCGAACACGCGCCGCGCCTGCTGCGCGATCATCCAGGCGCCGTACCCTGCTCCACACGCAATGTCCAGCACGTCCTTGGCTTTCGTAAGCAGACACGCAAGTTGGTAGCGGTGGACGTGTTCCAATCCGGTGACGTCCATGTACGTGGCGGTGAAACGTTCGGCGTTGTGCGGGCGAAATCCGGTTGTCATCTTTCCGAATGAACCTTGGAGATCTGTTGCAATGCTTCTAGCATTTGCAGTGCGGCGTCGGAGTATGTCCTAACCTTGTGTGGTGTGTCGAGTGGACGTCCCTCCGTCTGGTCCAGATGTTGGCGTAGGGCATGTGCAATCACGCCTTCCTGAAGCGGGTCAACTAGCGTGACCTTGCTCACTGCCAGTTCGATGGCACCACACTGTGTCGAGCATATGACGGTGGCGTTGCACGCAAGCGCTTCCGCGATCGGAGACCCGAACCCCTCGTGAAGCGATGGCATCACGAAAACCTGACAGGCCCGGTAAAGGCATGAAAGGTCGTCGTCGGGAACAAAGCCAATCACCCGTGTCCGGTCCGACGCTCGGTATTGGTCTCCAAGGCCCGCCTCACCACCCCACCCCTTCCCGCCGACCACCACAAGTGTCTCCCCCGGTTTGGCAACTCTTTCGAACGCGCCAATGAGGCGACGCAGGTTCTTCCTAGGTTCAAGGGTCCCTACCGTGAGTGCGAACGGCAGTTTCAGGCCGTAGCGGTTCAGGGTTTCGCGCACTTGGGACGCGTCCGGGATCGCATGGAACGCCTCCGCGACGCCGGGGTGAATGACCGTGATGAGGCGGGGGTCGATCCCGGCATGGGTTGCCAGGTCGCGTGCCGTCTGGTGTGACACGGCGATGATGCGGTGTTGTCGTCGCTTCAGTTGGTTGAGCATGAACCGCGAGTAAAACCGAGTCAGTGGGGCATGCGTTCCTGGATGCGTGACTGGAGTAAGGTCATGGACCGTGACCACCATCTGGTCTTTCGATCCGAAGGGGAACGCGAGGTCCGTTGCGAGAAAACGGTCAAACTGGTCCAGCCCCGGCAATACCGTGCGGTGCAGGAGGTGGCCGGCCATCAGGCCCATCCGCCAGTGGCGGGCTGAATGTGGCGACCCGGCGTGGGGCACCCCAAACGGCGGTACACCCGGTGTTGTCCACGAGTGCGAGTAGGTGCCGAGTGTTTCCGGCGCCAGTTTCACCATCGCTTCCGTAAGACCACGCACGTACCGGGCGATCCCTGCCCGCTGGGTCAATGCGGCGCTGACGTCGATCCACGTGCGAGGTGCGCGGTCACGCGCCATGCCCGACTTTCCGTTCTTGTGTATCTCGCAGTGGCTGCGGTTGCTGGGTCGTCATTGCCAGATGACAGGGTGCCATCTTGCCATCCATTGCGTTCCCCATGGTTCGATGCCGCTGATGCGCATCACCACGCCCGATTTCCTCTCCACGGTACACTGGCCACTGCACAGGGGTTGACGGGGAAGGGAACCTGCGTGGCGGTCGCACTGCTGGGCCTGCTTCTCGGCGCCGTGCCGGTCGTCGTGCTTCCGGGCGTCCTTAGCACCTTCGAACCGGTCAAGACGCTGCTTGTGGACGCCATTGCCGTCCTGGCGTGCCTGGGCGCACCCGTCCTGCGCCTCATCCCCGGTGTCTCGCATCCGGAACGAGGCACCGCCTTGTACGACCGCTTCCTTGCGATGGATCGCGTGCGCCGGGTCACCATTGCCGGGGTCACCGCGTCGGCGGTCATCGCACTGCTGTCCACCCTCTTCTCCGTCTCACCGGACACCAGTTGGTTCGGCACCCTTGGGCGCGGGCAGGGCACGATCTTCATGATCGCCCTCGGTGCCATCCTGATCCTCACCACCGGCGATCTCAAGTGGCCGGGCACGTCGGCCCTGCTGGTGCGCATCCTCGCCATCGGTGCCATGCCAGTTGCCTTCTCGACCGTCTTGCAACGCCTCGGCATCGATCCGGTCAGCCTGACCCTGTGTGGCGCCGAAAGCGTACCCACCACCATCGGCAATGTGCTGCCGGGTGCGACGTACCTGGGCGTTGCCACGCTTGTCGCCCTGGAACTTGCCCGGCAGGCGTGGTTGCGACGCGACGACGCCGAGATTGAGGCACCGCAACCGGCAGTGCCGGCGACGGGTCTCCGGCGGGAGACCGGCCGGCGTGCCCGTCGCACCGGTGGCGCGTTCGGCAGCAACGATGCACCGGTGGTTCGTTCCGGGTGGCAACGGCCGGTTGCGGAGGTCTCCGGGGCACTGGTGCTCCTGTACGGGGGCATGTGGGCCGTGCGCGACGATCTCGCCACCACATGGCTGCCGATTCCCCTGTCCCTGGTGTGGGGGGCATCGGTGGTGCGCGCGGTTGGCCTGCGTCCGATGGTGCGGTGGAATGTGGCCTTTGCCGGGTGGCTTGCGTTGGCGGCTGTGCTACTCATCGGCAACGGCATCACGCTGAGCCGGGGACCGGGGGCGGGTTTCGTACTGGGCCTGGGCATCTGGATCATCGCGTTGTTCACCGGGGCGAAGCCGGGGACGCGCCTGAGGTCGGTGGCCATGCCGGTTGCCCTGGCGACGGCCGGCACGTTGGTGATGGTGGGCGCGTGGTTCACCCCATCCGACGTCTGCCTGGCGACGCCGGGAAGCCGGACGGCGGGCGCGAGTACCCCGGCCCCGGTCTCGTCCCGGGCAGGCGCAGCGGATGGGAGTGTTGCACCGGCAGGTCAGGCGAACCCGCCGGCCCCAGTGGCGCCTCCGGCCCCAGTGGCGCCTCCGGCCCCAGTGGCGCCTCCGGCCCCGGTCGCCCCGGTCGCCCCGGCAATCTCCGATCAGACCCTCTCGGTGGTCAGTTCCCGGCTGAACATCTTCGCCGACCCGCGCGTGTGGGCAAGTGTCAAGTGGCGCACCAACATCTGGGAGCAGAGCCTGGTGGTCTACCTCGACCGGCCGGCACCGTCGGCCCCCCGGGCGCGGTCGATGGCCGCCGCCCTGGCCGGGGCGCAGTTCGGCGATGTCGCGCGCCTCAATGGCCTGCCCGACCGTCGTCCGTCCGGTTCGTGGTGGCACCGTCTCTTTGGGTATGGGCCGGAGTCGCAGGTCTTCGTCCTCGCCTCCAACGACAGTCCACTGGTGGCAAAGGTCCAGGGAGACATCACCTACGACCGGGCGCACAACAGTGTCCTGGACGTACTGCTGACCACCGGTGCGATCGGATTGGTGGCGTGGATGGTCACGATCATCGGCGCGATGGCGGTGGCATGGCGGTTGCGTCGCACGGTGACGGCGGGATTTGCCGGCCCGGCACTGGCCCCGGTCCTCGTGTGCCTGGCGATCTCTGGCCTGACGGGGGTGGACGCCACGGCGATCACCTTCCTGGCGTGGACGATCACGACGGTGGCACTGGTCACGGACCCTTCGGACCGGGTGGCACGTCCTGTCGGGCAAGGCGAACGTCGTCCGGCGCAGGCGGTCCCGGTGGGCGCACTGGCTTTTGGCGGGGCGCAGTCCGGTTGGCGTCCGGCCATGATCGTGGGTGGCCTTGGGATGCTGGTGATCGCGACGGCCATCTGGGGCCCGGGTGCGGGTGACTTGGTGGCGTGGTTGATCGGCGCGTCAGCTGGCGTGGCGATCGTGGGCGTGGTGGTGGCGTATGGCGTTGCCGACCGGCCAGTGCCCGACTGGCGGGTGCTTGGTGTGCTGGCGGTGGCGGGTGTGTTGACAGTGGTCGTGATGGTTCCGGCATGGAATGCGCTGGTGGCGGGGTACTACGTACGGGTCACGCAGAACCCCGGACTTGCCCGCGACGTGGCGACAACGATGCTGAAGAAGGCCACCACCCTTGACCCTGGCCAGGCCACCTACCGCGTCCTCGCCGGCAGCGGATAACTCCGCCGGTTTGCGATTGTTTATTGATCCACGATGATCTGTGGTCCACCTGGGTGGTCTGGTGTGGGCGGGACTCGCAAGGGAGAGACCCCCACCCCCAACGCGTGGATCCCATTGCGACGGGTGAGTAGGAGTGACTCCGTGCCCACCCGACGTCTTTCATTCCACGCGATGACGGTGGGCCCCGGAAATCTGACGTGGATGGGAGATGATTCCCACACCCCTTGGCGCCTGTGGCACTCCACCGAAGACATCGCCACGATCCCGCGCGTCTGTCACTCCTTGTGGTCGGGAGTTGCCGGGGCGGCGCGCCAGATCCATCCGAAACTGACGGCGACGTTCCATGCGAAACCGGCACCGGTACCAAGGATCTTGGCGACGTACGGGCCCCACCAGTCGTCGAACACGGATGCCCACGGGCCGCTGACCAGACCCACGGCGATACCGTTGGTGATCAGTTGGGGAACAAGGGCAGCGACCTGGAAGGTGAGGAACCGCTGCCAGGCGTGCCGCTGTCGCAAGCCGTGTTCACGGGTGAAGACCCAACGGTCGTTCAGGAAGAAGTGCCCGATGAGCGATATCTCGTAGGCGATGGGAATGGCGAGCCACGCTTCGACGCCGAGGATCTCCAGAAGGAGTGCCTGGGCCACGAGATCCCCGACCAGTGACCCGCCTCCTGCCAGGACGAACCTCACGAACGTCAGGAGGCGCATCATCAGCGCACTCCCCACCCGGCCGGATGACGGGGTGGGGGCGGTTGTCGTGGACAGGGTGTCGTTTCCCGGTGCTGCGGTCACGCGTGCGGGACGTCCGTATCGACGCTGACCCACGAATGCGTGGCGGCGGCGGCGATGGTTGCGTCGATGGCGGCCTGTGAACGGTAGCCGTCGTGGAAGTCGCCATCATGGTCCGGGTCTGCGTGACCCCGGCGGACCGCGTCGATGAAGTTGCCAAGCATGCGGTAGATGCCGTGGGGCTTGCCGTCGCGGGCACCTTCGGGCAGGTCCAGGTCTTCCCACTGCCCACCGGGCTTTTGCAGGCGCAGGATCTCGTTGTCGCCCCGGGTGAAGTTGGTGAAGAGTGCGCCTTCGGTGCCGGTTACCACCAGTCCGCCCATGCCGGTCGGGTTGGCCGAGGCACTCGCACGGCTGGTGATCATCTGGCCCTGCAGGCCTCCGGTGGTGCGCACGAGGGCCGAGGCAAGGTCGAGGGTCTCGACGGCGATGGGATGGCCGTCCGGGCCGGTCACGGTGCGCGGGACGGTGTAGGTGACCGCGGAGACCTCCTTGATGAAACCGGCAGCGGGGCCGACGGTGAAGTTGATCGCGTCGTACAGGTGCGATCCCATCTCACCGAGTTGTCCGGCACCATGGATGCCCGCGTAGGTGCGCCAGGTGGCGTCGGTCCCGCGGTGCCAACCCTGCCCCTGACTGTCGATGGAGACGTAGTGAGGTGTGCCGATGGCGCCCGAAGCGACCAGGCGGCGGACCTCCTGCATGCAGTAGGTGTACCGGAAGATGAAGGCGATGATGCCGACGAGGCCCCGGGCACTGGCTTCGCGGGTCATCTCGGCAGCGAGACCGGCATTGAGCGCCATCGGCTTCTCGCAGAAGACATGCTTGCCGGCGCGCAGGGCCGCCATGGTGTAGATGTAGTGCTTGTCGTTGGAGGACGGCACCGTGACGGCGTGGATGTCCTGGCGAGCCAGGAGGGCGTCGAGGTCATCGGTGACGTCGGGCACGCCGGCGCGGTCGGCCATGGCCTGGGCGCGTGCGAGGTCCCGGCTGTAGAGGGCCACCACTTCGCCATGCGGGTGTGCATTCACCCCGGGGATGTGTGCGACTTCGGAGAAGGCGGCGGCCCCAAGCACGGCCACGCGTACGGTGTCTGCCATCGTGATCTCTCATCCCGCGGGCACCTGTCCGGTTCCACACCCGCGACCGGCATGATATCGCGTGCCATGCCCGGTGACGGTTTCACGCCGGGTGCGCGCCTGCGTTCAGGGTGATGCGCGGTGCCCCCGGTGCGCCGGTGCCCTCGCCGACCCATCGGTCAGTACCGATGCCGGTCTTCCGGCGCACCGGAGTGACGGACGTTCATCGACAGGCAGTCATCATGTTGACTGCTCGAGAACCCGGCCTGGCTTGCCATCTGTCTTGATCACTTTGCTCGAAGATCCCCGCACGACCCGTCAGGGCGACCGGGAAGTCATCCACCGAACGGGTTTCGTGCCTCCAGGAACTTGAATCCAAGGAAGTCGGGGTCTGCTGTGTAGAGCCGTCGCTCTCCATTGGGTTGAAGGATTGCGGCTAGATGTGCATCGGGCACAAGGTTTCCACGAACCCCTCGGACGCCGGATCTGGTGCGGTACACATCGAGGAAGCCACGGTAGTCCTCACCCTCTGTCACAACGCGTACCCGGGTTTGGGTCAGGCGTGCCGTGATATTCGCCAACGCAATGTCTGGTGGTAGCGGAACCGGAAAGATTGACGGGTGTGTTGCAAGCCGGAGGTACCCCGTGATGGTCACCCAAGCGAGCCAAAGGACAACCGGTTCCCGGGTGCGCCCTGACATGAACCGCGTGGCAGCCTCGTGGTTCGGGCGACGCCTGTTTGATGCGTGCACGAGGAGGTTGACGTCCACTGAGTAGCTCACGCGTCGAGGTCATGCGAGGGATTGGTTGGTTGAAGATCTTCGGCAACGCGCGTCTCATCCAGAACACGGTCGAAAGCATCGCAATCGTCGATGTCAATCCGAGGTGTCCCCATGGGTTGGGAAGCCCAGACGAGACTGGGCGGTACGCCTTCGGCGTGCGCACGACCTGAGAGCGCGGTAGCGAGCAACTCGGAGACGAGACTGCCCAACGACCTGCCCTCCCACCGTCGTAACCGCCGCAGTTCGGCGAGTGCCGGATCTGCGATGTCGACCGTAGTCCGAGCCTTGATGGACGGTTCCGTAGTTTTGCGCATCAGCTGCGGAGGCAGATCTGCTGACGAAGTGGTGTGTGGGACCTTCCGTGAGTTAGCTGACAGTTGGCACGACCCTTTCGGGTGCTGCCAACGGTCGCAATCGCTGCATCGTCACTCGCGTGGTTGGACGCACGCAACCGTACAGGCGCTACACTGTTTGTGATGAACTGAAAACGGGGAGGGGGTGTACCGTGGTTCGACGTGTTTCTCCATCTGTGCCGGAGCCCGTTGTTGCCGACGATGTGGCCGAGGATGCCGTTGTTGGGGTTGACGGCGACGCGGTCGCCGTCTCACCGGGCGAAGACCCCGATCGCCTCATGTCGGTGGCGCAGGTGGCTCGACTTCTTTCCTGCAGCGTCAGCCTGGTGCAGAAGTGGCGCCGTTTCGGATGGTTGCCTGCCCAGCAACTTGGCCCGCCGGACGTGCCGATCTATGGCTACCGAATAGGTGACGTCCGCACATTCAAGGCCGAGAAGTGGAACCGCAAGCGAGGCCGGCCGGCCGGTTCGACCACCAAGACCCATGACGGTCCGGCACAGCGACGGCCCGTCCGGGTAGCCCTTGTCCCCGACGGCCGGGACGGATCCGCCTCCCCGTTGACCCCGGTGGATGGCTTGGGGGCACTTTCCCAGCCACCGCGCGCGCCTCGCGCCCGGAAGCCCAAGCCGGTGCCACCAGTGCAGGTTGGCCCGACTACCATCTGGGCCGGAGACCCGCGCCAACGGGGTGCGTATTTTCTGGGTCGTCTTCCGGGAGGCGCGCTTGCAGACGTGGTGCTGTTGGTTGAGCCGTATGTGAGACGCTACGACGATATCGTTCTCAGCGCGTCACAATCGGCTGGCCCGTCGGCATCTCAGGCACCGATCCTGGCGCGTTGGACCCGAGGCGTCCGCGTCGAGGAGTAGGTGCGCATCATGGCGAAGCGCATGTGAGCCTGGTGGGCTGGGGTGGCGCATCCGTGGGCCATCTTCGGGCGTCGCAGTTACCGTCCGGCTTGCGCCATTGATGATGCTTCCGCCGTTCGGTTTGGAGACACCGAGTGCCTCATTTGGGGGAGGTGATGTGCCGTCCGGCAGTCACGCCGTCATTGCGTGCGCGGGCACGATGCCTCGAATGGAATGAAGATGAGCGCGAACCTCGCCGGGAAACCGGCCACAACCGAGACCCTGTTTCTGATTGACGGGTACGCCCAGATCTTCCGTGCATTCTTCGCCATGCGTACGCCCATGACCAGCCCGGTCACGGGTGAGCCGACGCAGGTGGTGTTCGGGGTGCTTGCCACCCTTTTCAAGCTGATCTTTCAATCGAAGCCCCACTACCTCGCGATGATCGTGGACATGCCCGGGGAAACCTTCCGGGATACGGTCTATGCGGCATACAAGGCCACTCGCTCCCCGACGCCCCCTGACCTCAAGGTGCAGATCCCGCGCGTCCTCGAGTCGGTCAAGGCCCTGGGCATCCCGGTGATCGGCAGGCCCGGCCTGGAGGCCGACGACGTCATCGCCACCATCGTGCAGCGTGTCCTGGACGACCCGGCGCTGTCTCACGTGAACGTCTGCATCGTGTCGCGCGACAAGGATCTGGAGCAGCTTCTCGGCGACCGCGTGCGGATGTTCGATCCGCAGAACGACACGTTCCAGACCCCGGAGACCCTGCTGGACGCGAAGGGTATTCGGCCCGAACAGGTGATCGACCTGCTGACCCTGATGGGGGACACCTCCGACAACATCCCGGGAGCGAACGGGATCGGGCCGAAGACAGCCGCGCAACTCCTCCAGGAGTTCGGCACGCTGGAAGGCATCTACGCCAACGTCGAGAAGATCAAGGGAAAGCGACGGGAGAACCTGGAAGCGTTCGCTGCCCCAGTGGAACTTGGCGAGTTCAAGACCCAGCGTGACCTGTCGAAATTCCTGGTCACGCTGAAGCGGGATGGGGAGTTCGAGTTCACGATGGATGCGGCGGCGGTCAGCCCGCCGGACCTTGACCGCGTGATCCCTCTCTTCCAGGAACTTGGGTTCAACCGCTTCCAGCAGGACGTACACCGTCTCGCGAAGTCGTTTGGCATCGCACCTCCGGTCGAGGGCGGTGCTTGGCCCAACCCTCCCCTCCCTCCCGGCGAGGGGGCGTTGCAACCCGATGCGCTGGGGGTGGGGGAGCCGGAGGTTCCTGCCGGGGAACCGAAGACCAGCGAAACCGCGGGGGCCACCTATGAGTGCGTGACTACCACCGCTGCGCTTGAAGCGGCAATGGTGTCCATGCGGGCGGCCCCCCTGCTGGCCGTGGACACCGAAACGACGGGCCTGTTGCGCACTGACCGGCTGGTGGGCATCTGCATCGCTTGGCGCGAGGGTCATGGCATCTATGTGCCCGTCCGGTCTCCCGAACCCGGCACGCATCTCGATGAGGCGACCGCCCTTGCCCTGCTCAAGCCCATCCTTGAGGATCCGTCGGTGCCGAAATGCGGACACAACATCAAGTTCGATGCTGCCGTCCTGCTGCGATGTGGCGTGCGGCTGGCGGGGGTTGCCTTTGACACGATGCTTGCCGGGCAGTTCCTGGATGCCGGGACGCGCGGCTCGTACAAGATGGATGTCATGGCCCTGCGATGGCTCAATTACCGGCCGGTGCCTCTCTCCGACCTGATCGACACCGAGGCTGCGAAGCCCCGGAAGGTGCGCCAGGCAACCCTCGACATCTCCGAACTGGCTCCGGTGCCCACTGTGGTCGCATTGCGACCGATATCGATGGATCAGGTGCCGCTTGCACAGGTGACCGGCTACGCCGCCGAGGATGCCGACATCACCCTTCGTCTCGCGAGTGTGCTCCGGCCCCAGATCGAGAAAGCGGGAATGGCCGACGTCATGCGAGATGTTGAGGGCCCGCTTACCGTTGCCCTCGCTTCGATGGAAGAGGCCGGGATCCTGTGCGACGCTGACGAATTGTCCGGACAGGCCGCGGAACTGGTCGCGCGCGTCAACGTCATCCGGGATGCCATCTTCACCACGGTGGGCGCGCCCTTCGGTCTGGACAGTCCGAAGCAACTCGGCGACGTCCTGTTCGACAAGTTGGGCTTGTCTGTGGGTGGACGTGGTGCGCGCAAGACAAGCACGGGCAGTCGCAGTACCGACAGCGAAGTGCTTGACAAGCTTGTCGAAAAGGAAGACCCGGCGGACCCACGCACGCTGGTTCCGGGCATGGTCCTGGAGTACCGCAAGCTGCAGAAGCTGATCTCGACCTCTCTGGACGCCTTGCGCGATGCCATCGACCCGGCCGACGGACGTATCCACACGACCTACCGGCAGTCCGGGGCCGCCACC
>SXGQ01079134.1_pt1 | contig 10770 bp, 6 predicted proteins | sample 3178371 | NCBI WGS metagenome assembly SXGQ01 (sample SAMN11356859, study PRJNA531348) | freshwater metagenome | isolation source: freshwater sample F1-20 | place: China: Fuxian Lake, Yuxi | collected 2017-12-25 | reverse complement strand
TGCTCCCGGTCCAGGCCGCGAGCGTCCTCCTGTTTGCGGCCTTTGCGCTCGTTCCGTACGACTCGGTCATGACCGTCCTGCTGTGGGCGACCTTCCTGACCGCGCTGCTCGCCGCGACCCAGGACATCGCGACCGATGGGCTCGCCGTGACGCTGCTGTCCCCCGCCCAGCGCGGACTCGGCAACGGCGTGCAGGTGGCGGCCTATCGTCTGGGCATGGTGGTCGGCGGGGGCGCGCTGCTGGCGGTCTTCGCGGACGCCGGGTGGGGTGTCTCTGCAGCTTCGATGGCGGGCTTGCTCGCCCTCGCGTCGCTGCCCGTGCTGTTCTGGCGCGAGCCGCCATCACCCGCGCCGGTCGCGGGGCCTCCGTGGGCCGCGATGCGCGCCATGCTGCGACGTCCAGGTGTCAAGGCGTGGCTCGGGCTGCTCGTCGGCTACAAGGTCGGGGAGCAGGCGGGTGGCAGCCTGGTCAAGCCGCTGCTGGTCGACGCCGGACTCGATCTCGGCGCCATCGGCTGGCTCGGCGCCATCGACTCGACCGCGAGCCTCGCGGGTGCGCTCGCGGGGGGCCTCTGGACGACCCGCCTCGGGACGCGCCGGGCGCTCGTCGTGTTCGGCCTCGGGCAGGCGGTGTTCGTGGCGGCCTGGGCCTGGCCCGCGCTCACGGGGGACGCCCTCGCCGCCGCACTCGTCACCATCGCGGACGGCTTCGTCGGCAGCATGGCGACCGCCGCCCTGTTTACCGCGATGATGGAGCGGACGCGCCCAGCCGATGGCGGCACCGAGTACACGCTGCAGGCGAGCGTCGTGCTCGTCGCGGCCTTCCTCGGCGGCGGGCTCGCTGGACCGCTGGCCGACGGCGTGTTCGGGTTCTTGCCGGGCCCCGCTGGATACATGACATGTTTCGTGTTGTGGGCGGTCATCACGGCCATGGGTGCGGTGTTGATGCGCGCCGCGCCCGCCGCGGTTCCCCTCGCGGCCGCGCCGGGTTAGCCTTTGGCACCGACCCTCGGAGGTTCCGATGACGCGACAGAAGGTGCTCGTGCTCTACCTCGCCATGCCCGCGCTCGACGCCGCGGTCATCGGCTGGAGCCTCTATGACGGGACGGGGCGGACGCGTCCGATGGCCGGGGACAGAGACACGCCGCCCTATGCGACCGGGATCGACGCGCTGAAGGATGGCTGGCGCCTCTTTCAGGCCTCGCAGGTGATGGACCATCCGCATGGCGCGGAGTTGACGCTCGGCTATCTGCGCTACGAGTTCTTCTTCGAGCAGCTCGTGGAGGTCGCACCATGACGGGGTTGCCGCTGCTGCACAGTTTCGACCTCGCCCGCTTCGTCGCGCGGGGATTCCTGCGGATGGACGCCGTCGTGCCTGACGCCTTGAACCGGCGCTTCATGGCAGAGGCCGTCGATATCGCCGCTGTCACGCCAGACATGGGTCGACGCGATGCCCACCGGTGTCTGATGCAGCGTTCGGCCGTGCCCGAGGTCGTCCCGTCGGTGCCCTTTTCGGAGGCTTACGCGCCTGGCAGCGCGCTCGCCGAGATCTTCGCGCTGCCGCACGTGGCGGGCGCTATCCGCAGCCTCGTCGGGCCAGCGCCGCTGTTCGACCACCATTACCTGCACGTGACGTATCCGCCCGATTACTTTGGTGGCGGCGTGCATGTCTCTCAACCGACACATCAGGATTCGACGGTGGATCCTCAGGCCGGCTTCGACCTCCAGGTCATGTATTACCCGCATGATGTGACGCCCGAGATGGGCGGCACCCGCTTCATCCCGGGGACGCACCTTCGGATCGTCAACGAGATGGCGCTCGCGCGGTGCCAGAACATGGTCGGGCAGCAGCACGTCGTGGCGCCGGCCGGGACGCTGCTCTTCCTCCACCACGGGATCTGGCATGGTGGCGGCCTGAACCGCTCTGCGAGCCCGCGAACGATGTACAAGGTTCGGGTCCGTCCGACGGTCCCGCAGGTTCGCTGGTGGGACATGGCGACGCTGCCGCCAAGGGCCCGGCGCCCGGCGTATTTCATGCGGCAGCCGCAGCCGGCCTCGGTCGAGGAGATCCTGACGACCCCCGAGCCGTGGTTCGAGTCGGACACGGCGCAGCTCGAGTTCCTGCAACGCATCAAGTTGTGGCGACATCTGCTCGGCGACCCGGCCTGGGACGTCGACGACTGGCTGACGCGCCTCGAGAACCCCGCGCGGCGCCCGATCGGCGGCTGACGGACGGTTTCAGGCCGCCCGGTGTCGGGACGAGCGGACTCTGGGCGTCCGTCGGCCGAGAGGCCGGTGGGCCTCACCGCCGCCGTGGTTCGGCGGCTTCGCACTTGAAGTTCGGCGCTGTCGCCGCCCGCAGGTGGAGCCGGAAAGCCTCCGGGTCTGCCGCCTGCACCTCGAGGTTGGCACCTCCGCCCGAGGCCGCGATCCGCGCGTTCCGGGTGGCGCGCGCGTTCAGCGTGATGACGGTCGTCCGCACACTGACCGCCACGCCCCACGGGTTCGTCAGGGCACGCTCCGTCTCGGAGGTCGGCCTGTACGGCGGTGGCAGGACGACGTCGGCGCCAGGTGGCACGCAATGTCCACTCTCGCAGCGTGCGCCGCCATGGCAGTCCGCGTCGCCCTCGCAGGCCAGCCCGAAGGCCAGACGGCGCGCCTGGACCGCCGGGTTGAAGAAGGCCGTCTCGTCGCCGTAGGTCGTCTCCTCTCCGTCGGTGAAGAGGATGATGAAGTCGTCCTTGCAGTCGCGGTAGGGGTCCGCGCACACGCCGTCCGTGCACATGTAGCCCGCCGAGCCGCAGCTCGCGTCCGTCGTGCAGGGCTTTCCGTCGACGCGGACGTAACGGCGGAAGTACTCCCCTGCATAGAAGAGGCTCTTGCCGAGGGGGGTCTCGCCGCCCGCCCGCAGCTCGTGGTCGGTGTGGCGGAAGCAGCGGCGCTCGTCGTTCAGCTCGCCGCAGCGCCCGGTCCCGCAGTCGGCGTGGTTGACGCAGGGCTGTTCGGTCGCGCCGAGGCGTTCGGAGAAGTCCATCCAGGCGAGCAGCGTCTCCGTGTTGTCGAGGGTGTTGCGCGGCGGGAACGGCACGAGCAGGACATCTGACAGATTGTCGGAGAACCATCGGCCAGCCGTCGTGTCCATTGCGTCATCGTCGCCCGTCATGCGGTTGCCCTCGAGCGGCAGATACCAGCCGAGCCAGCAGTTGGCGGTGTTGAGGCCGCTCTCGCGCTGCGGGAATCGCTGCAGCGCGAATTGGCTGTAGCCTCCGATAGAGTCCGCGATGACCTGCGAGAAGACCTGCTTCGACAGCGAGAACAGGGTCATCGGCGCCGCCACGTCACAGGCTGGGAACGTCGGCATGCACGGGGTTCCCGACTGCTCGCAGTTGATGGGCGACCCTGACAGCGCCGGGTCGGCGTAGTCGTGCATCGAGCCCGACGTGTCGAAGATCAGCAGCACGTTGTGGCGGACCGGCTGGCAGTCGCCGCCATAGCACGCGCTCCCGGCCGTGCAGGTCTCGACCGTCTCGACCGTCCCGGTCGGGTCGCAGTAGCGCCGCCGCCCAGCGCTGTCGCAGGTCGCAAAGCCGGCCTCGCAGACGATGGGCTCGCAGCTCGCCGTCGTGGCGGTTCGTGCGACGCACGCCTCACGCGGCGCGCACGGGTTCGCCACGAAGGTGCCGCCGACCATCGGGCCCGACGCGCCCGCGGTGCCCGGGCGACAGATCTCGCGAGCGCCGTCCGCCCCGCAGCGCTGCTCGACGATGAGGCACGCCACACAGCGGTTGATGCGGGCGTCGCAGCTGAGACCCTCTGCACACGCGCCCTCGGTCCGGGGCTCGCAGGGCTCTCCGAGGCTGGCACGAGGCGTCGCGGCGTCGCTCGGTGCCGTGTCTTCGAGGACCTCGCCGCGGGTCGCGTCTTCGCGCGGGGCGATGATGTCAGGGCTGACGAGGACAGGCGGCTCGCAGGCGACACAGGCGGCGGCGAGGGCGATCACGATGGAAGCGGCGCGCATGATGGCTCGGTACCAGACGCGCGCCCTCGATGAAAGGGATGCGGCGTGCGAGACCTCAGGTCGGGCGTTCGGCGAGCGGCAGCCACGCCACTCCGTCCGCGCCCGTGACCGGCTGCCCGACGATCCACCAGCGCGCGCCGGCCTCGATCTCGGCCTGCAGCTCCCGCATGCCGACGTGATCGCGCTCGCCGATGAAGCGCGTCGGTGCGGGCCGGGATCCGGCGATCTTCTCGCCCGCCACGACCTGCCGCAGCGCAGCGCCGTCGACAGCCCAGCTGTAGGTGAGCGTCGAGGGGATCGAGTGGGCGGGCGTCCAGGCCGTGTGCAGCCGCAGCGGGCCGAACCGGGCGTGGATGTGCAGCGCCTTCGAGGTCCACTGCGTCGCGCCGAACGACGTCTCGACGCCGTAGGCCGCGAGGCCGAGCGCCTTCGTCAGCGTCCCAAGACCGGCGAGCCTCCGCTCGGGCAGGAGTCGGTTCAGGCTCGCGAGGTTGTGGCCGAACCACAGGCCGCGCCCCCGGATCGGGATCGCGATGTACATCGCAATTGGCACGGGGCCGCGATAGTCCGCTGGCACCTCAAGCGCCGCGCGTTCGTTTGAACTCAAATCATCGTGCGGGATCGCAAAACCGTGAATGAATCCAGGCAGTTCTGCCATGTTGTAAAAGATCCAGCGCGCCATCGGCATCCCTTCCGGGCCAAAGGTGAGCCGATCAAGTCGTTGCAACTGAAAAAAGAAGGGTGCGTTGCGGCTGTCGAGCGGGTCGATGTGCCAGCGCGTCGTGATGCCGAACGGGGCTGGGTCGACCGCGGGGCGGTTCAACCAGGTCGCGACCGTGAACGGGCTCGCGTGTGCGAGGATGGCCTCGGTCATCATGACGGCCTCCCGAGCGAGCGGAGCGGATGGTCAGGCATCGGGTGGCCGCCGAACCGGACCTGCCAGATCCCGCCGAGCGGCGCACTGTCACGCGGCGAGAAGGTGGTGAGCCAGACCTCCTCGCCAGCATCGAGCCGGGCCTGGAGGGCCGCAAGGTCGTCTGCACAAGCGACGTCGATCCGGGCGCGCGGGTCATGCGCAAGGGGCTCCGAGGCTGCGGCGACCCCAAGCGTCGCCGTGAGCGGCTGGTCATGGGCGGGGTTCAGCGCGTGCAGGACGCGCACCGGGCCGAGCCGTGTCAGCTGCCCGATGAGCGGGTCCTGCCAGGGGGCCGTCACCAGCGCCGCCGGAAAGTCCAATGCGGCCGAGGCTTCCCGCCACAGCCTCGCGAGGAGGTCGCTACCGCCAGCCGCGTCCTCGAGCCAGCGGGGCGCTGTCCCGTTCGGGGTGGCCCCGGCAAAGCCGAGGGTGTGAACGAGATCGATCCTCGGCGCGAGACGGGCGGTCGGGATGGCCACCGCCATCGCCACGGGCAGCAGCGCGTCGTCGGTGGCCTCCGGATCAAGGACGGACCGGACCTCTGGCGGAACGGCGCCTGCGGGCAGCGCGAAGCCGAAGACGCCGCCCGGCGCCAGCGCGCAGTCGTAGAAGACCCAGGCGGGCGCGACCTGCCTCCACGGTGCATGGATGGCGGCCTCAAGCCGCTTCAGGCGGTCGATGAAGGGGCCCGAGGCGACGCGCAGCGGGTCAACAGGCAGAACGGTCGAATCCGGAGGACGACGGTCAGAGGGTGCGCCGAGGTCTGGCAGCACCGCGAAGGCACGCAGCGCTGTCACCGGGAGGCCTCCCGACGACCGAGGTTCCCGTAGCGGTGGTAGTCGTGGGAGACGCTTTGCTCGCGAAGGTACTTCAGCAACTCGACGCGCGCGTCCGGACTCACGGGCGTGTCATCGACGTACCAACCGCGCTCGACGCATGCATCTTGCAGGCTGTCGGCGATCTGGCCGCTGACGCGGACCCGCTCGGGTCTTGGCGAGAGGGTCTCGAGGCGCGCGACGAGGGTCTCGGGCGGCTCGACGGTCACTGGCATCCCGAGCCCGGCGTGCCAGACGGCGGGCGTGATGGCGCTGACGATGACGGGGCTGCCGACGGTCCGCGCGGCGGTCAGCATGCGCTCGGCCTCCCAGGCTGTCGAGCCAGCCGCGAGTCGAACGAGGACCGCACGCAGCGGGCGGAGGCGGAAGTGGTTGTCCTGGCCGACCAGCGGGCCGACCAGCTCGCGCGGGTTCGCCAGCTCCTGCTCGAACGAGGCCGCGTAGTCCGGGATGGGCGGCGACAGCGACGGCTCGGGGGGCGCCTGAGCCGCCACGGGGCGCATCAGCTGGAGGACGTAGTTCGGTCCGCCGGCCTTCGCTCCGGGCCCGAAGACGCTGGCCTTCATGCCGCCGAAGGGCTGGCGCCCCACGATGGCGCCGGTGGTCGGGCGATTCAGGTAGAGATTGCCGGCCTCGACATGTGCCAGCCAGTAAGCCTGTTCGGCTTCGTCGAGGCTCTCGAGGCCCGCGGTGAGGCCATAGGGCACCTCGTTCGCGATGGCGACGGCCTCGGCGAGATCGGCGGCGCGCATGACCGCGAGGACGGGGCCGAAGAGCTCGTTCAGGTGCGTCGGGGAGCCGCGCGCCACGCCGAGCTTGATGCCAGGCGACACGAGGCGCGGATTCTCCGGGTCGACGCGCGGCTCGAGCAGCCACGACTCGCCAGGCAGGAGCGTCGCGATCGCCTCGGCGAGCGCGTCGCGCGGTGGGCGGATGAGGGGCGGGACGTCGGTGCGCGAGGACCAGGCCGGTCCCGTCACGAGCGAGGCGGCCGCGTCGCGGAGCCGCGGCAGGAAGTGCGGGTCGTCCAGGACCGCCGCCTCGCAGATGAGCAGAGACGTCGCGCTGCACTTCTGGCCGGCATGACCGAATGCGCCATGGATTGCGTGTTTGATCGCCAGATCGCGATCGGCCGTGTCGGTGATGACGAGCGTGTTCTTGCCGCCCGTCTCCGCGAACAAGTTGAGGCGCGGCCGCCACGCGAGGAACCGCCGCGCCGTGGCCGTCCCGCCCGTGAGGATCACCGCGTCGACGCGCGGATCCCGGATGAGCGTCTCGCCTTCGGGCAGGTTGGCACACGGCAGGAAGTGCAGCGCCTCGGACGGGACACCGGCGTCGCTCAGGAGGTCGACGAGCAGCCTCCCGATCCGGGTCGCCTCGGGGGCCGGTTTGAAGATGACTGTGTTGCCCGCCACAAGGGCGGCCGCGATACCGCCCGCGGCGATGGCGAGCGGGAAGTTCCACGGCGACGCGACGACGACCACGCCGAGCCCGGCGGCCCTTCCGCCGTGCCCGTCCGCGATTGCGTGCGCCGATTGTGCGTACCACCGCATGAAGTCGATGGCCTCCGACACCTCGACGTCTCCCTCGACTGCGATCTTGCCCGTCTCGGCGGTCATGGCCGCGACGAGGGCGAAGCGACGCTCGCGGAAGAGGGCCGCCCCGCGCTCGAGGACGTCGGCGCGCTCGCGGATCGCTGCTGGCGCGCACCAGGCGGCCCCGCGTGCGGCGGTTGCGGCGGTGGCGATGGCGAGCTCGACGATGTCGGGGGGCGCGAGCACGGTGTGAAAACGCACAAGTCCGGGGACGGAGGGGTCGACGCCTGGGACCTGGCCCCCTTCCGGGCGGTCGCGGCCCGCGACGTACGGCATGACGAGGGCGCCCCGAAGCGTGTCGGCCTCGGTGAGGGCCTGCGCCATCGCGGCGCGGCGGGCGGGGGCTGTCCAATCGGTGTCGGGCTCGTTGTGGAAAGGTCCGGAGAGCGTTGGGCGAGGCGGGTCGGCGACCGCGCCGCGACAGAGCCCCGGGGATGGGTCTGGCTCGGACGCGAGCGAGGCGATGACGCGGCGCCGTTCGGCGTCGAAGGCCTCGTCCGCGGGTTTCAGGCCGAACGAGTTGCGCAGGTAGTTGTCCGGGCTCGTGTTCTCATCGAAGCGCCGGATGAGGTAGGCGATGGCCGCGAGCGTATCGTCCGGGGCCACGACCGGGGCGTAGAGCGTCAACTTGCCCGTCGCGACCGTCACGACGCGACCGACGGCGCGGCTGATGCCTGCGAGCATCTCGAAGCCGACCTGCCACTCTGCGCCCGCGCGGCGCCGCCAAAGCATGCCGAGGGCGACGTCGAAGACGTTGTGGCTCGCGATCCCGAGGACGAGCCGGTCGCGGCCTGCGACCTCGATGGCGCGACGCATCAGCGCCCGGTAGCTGCGGTCGACGGAGGGTTTGTCGGGCAGCGTCGCGAGGGGCCAGCCCCGGACGGAGGCCTCGACCCGCTCCATCGCGAGGTTCGCGCCCTTGACGAGGCGGACCTGCAGCGGTCTCCCGCCACAGGCAACACGGGCCTCGGAGGCCGCGATCACCCGCTCGAGCACCGCGCGGCTGTCCGCGAGGTAGGCCTGCACGACGACCCCGACGCGGGCCTGCGGGAAGCGCTCCGCGAGCCCCTCGAGCACGAGCAGCGTCAACTCGACGTCGCGATACTCCTCCATGTCGAGCATCACGAGCGGCGGCTCCGACTGCGGCGCGCCGGGCCCCCCGAGGCTTGCGTCACCCGCCTCGACGAGGCGGCTCATGCGCGCGACGAGCCCTGGGACGATGGCCTCTGTCGGGTAGGCGTCAAGCCGCGCCGCGACCGAGCTGAGCTTCACAGAGACCGCGCGGATGCGCCCTTCGCGCAGCGTCTCGACATAGCGCGCGAGTCGGGCGTCAGCCTCGCCGTGGCCCAGGACGTGCTCGCCGAGATGGTTGACGATGACGTCCATCCCGGCGTCCCGGACCGCGGTGAGCTCGCGGTCGAGCTCACGCGCCGAGGCCGACCACGAGACACGCCCGACCTCACCCGACAGCTGCGCCCGGACACGCCCGTGCGCGAGGCCCGGGGCCAGCCCGCCAGCCCCGCGGAGCACGTGGAGCAACAGACGCTGCCAGGCGCCGAGGTAGGCGGGGACGCCGTGGCTGCCGAGGAGCCGTCGCACGACCTCGACGGCCCGGGTCGGGCGGCGCGGCCGCAGAAAGCGGTCCGCGAAGGCCACCGTGAAGTGGCGCCCCTCCGGATCCGCCACGAGCCGCCTGAGTCGCGCCTCCTCCCGTCGCTCCTGCGGCGTACGCTCGCCTTCCGCCGCTTCGAGGATGGCAGCCGCCACGATCGCGGCCCGCTCGGCGTCACCCGCGGAGTTCGACTCTGCGAGATCGAGCGCCTCGCGCACACGTCGCCCGGCCGGGTGGGCCCGCGCTGAGCGGTCCATGGCCGCGATCATCGCCTGCCTTCTCGCATCCGCGTCACCGGGCTTTTGTGGCTGCGTCATCATGGGCGCCATTTTGCGCTCGCCTCCGTGCTTGCGCAACCGTTCGCTTCTCACCAGACTGCGCCCATGCGCCCGCCGCCGCGTCCGAGACCGCATCGCTTGGCCGCGCCCCGCCCGGTCTGGGTCGGCGTGGCTGTGCTGCTGTTCGTGCGCGAGCCCGCCCGCGCAGAGGCCCCGCTCCCCGACGCCCCGCCCGCGGCGCCACCGGGTCCATCGCGTCCCGAAGCCCCGCCGACCGAGACCCCGTCGGTGACCCCCGAGCTCGTGCCTGCTCCCCCGACGCAGCCACCGCTCGACGCGGCGGACCGATCGGCCCTCGCAGAGCTCGCGTCCGAGCTTCCGCTCCACGGTCGCCCGCCCGCCTCCATTCCGCCCGTCGACGCGCCCGACGCGGCCTGGCTCTCGCTCGCCAACCAGCTCTCGCTCGTGTTCTCGCCGAGCCGGACCTCGAAGAAGGCCCGGGAGGCTGTCCTGAACAGCCTGCGGCCGCTCGCGCCCGCGCTCCGCGCGCTCGTGCCGACCCATCGCCGCTACCGGTCCTTGCAGCAGGCGCTGCTCCTGGCGGCGCGCGTTCCCTTGCGCGCAAGTCTGATTCCGGAGACGCCCTACCGCCTCCGGGTTGGCAAGCGGGCGCCCGAGATCGTTCTCCTGCGCGAGCGTCTCGCCCGGGAGCGCTACATCGAGGCCGCGCCAGATACGCCGCGGCGCGACTTCTTCGACAAGCGTCTCCTGAAGGCGCTCCAGCGGTGGCAGCGAGACCACGGACTCCCCTACACCTCGGTCGTCGATCCGCTCACGCGGACCCGGCTGAACGACGACCACCCGCACCCGGCCGCTGCGCTGATGCTCGCGCTCGAGCGCTGGCGTGACCTCGACTTGCGCCATGACGCCCCCCGCACCGTCCTGGTTCACGTCAATGACTTCAAGCTCGTCGCCGAGCGTGACGGCGTCGGGGAGCTCGCGATGGCGGTTGTCGTCGGCAAGCCGACTCCGGAGGACGCGACCCCCGCCCTGAGCGCAGCGCTCGAGGCCGTCATCACGAATCCGCGCTGGGCCGTGCCGCAGCGCATCGTCGACGAGAAGCTTCGTCCCGATTCGCGTGATGACCCGCTCCGTCTGTCGGAGCGAGGGTATGATGTCGACGTCCTCGAGGACGGTCGCTGGCGTGTTCGCATGGGTCCAGGTCCCGAAAATCCGCTTGGTCGCGTGAAGTTCACGCTCGTCGGCACAAGCGGCATCTACCTGCACGACACGCCGGTGCGGGCCGCCTTCCACAAATCCGATCGTTCGCTGTCGCATGGTTGCGTCCGGGTCGCGGACGCCCCGGCCCTCGCCGCGTGGGTCCTGCCCGAACTTGGCGATCTCGCGGCAGTGCTGGCCCCGGATGTCCGCTCGCAGAGCTTTCGCCCGTCGCCCCCCCTGACCGTGCATCTCGCCTACCAGACGATTTCGGCCCGCCCCGACGGCAGCGTCACGG
>SXGQ01054459.1_pt1 | contig 10770 bp, 12 predicted proteins | sample 3178371 | NCBI WGS metagenome assembly SXGQ01 (sample SAMN11356859, study PRJNA531348) | freshwater metagenome | isolation source: freshwater sample F1-20 | place: China: Fuxian Lake, Yuxi | collected 2017-12-25 | reverse complement strand
TTTTGATCGCAATCACAATTTGTTCTGTATGTGGGGTGGGCTCTTTGCATTGATATTCTTTACTCTGTATATACCATTCAGCATGGTAGATCATATGCAGAATAAGTTAGACGCCCAACAAACTACAAATATTCTTTTGACAACAGAACTCAAGACTTTAAATCAAAAAGTCGAATTTCTAAATCTTTCTTATGAGAAAAAACAAGCAGTGATGCGAGAGGTTGAATGTCTTGCTCGCAACATTTACTTCGAAGCAGGTGGTGAGCCACGTGCTGGCAAGATTGCTGTTGCCGAAGTGACCATGAATCGTGTCAAGAGCAATCAATATCCAAGAACAGTTTGTGGTGTTGTTCACCAAAAGATTCGTGGCACCTGTCAATTCTCTTGGGTCTGCGAAGGCAAAAATAAAGTGCGTAAGAACACTGATGCTTGGCAAGATTCTGTCAAGATTGCTGAAAACATATTGATTTCAAAGAAGGAATACGGTATAATTGGTAATGCAAAACATTTCCATGCTGTATATGTCAATCCTAATTGGGCTGAAAGCAAGAGGATGATTAAGAAAATTGGTCAGCATATCTTTTATCATTGAGGTCTTATGAGAATTATTGAAGATGTGAAGTTGGATTATAAAGATGTTTTGATCATACCCAAACGATCAACTCTTTCATCAAGAAGCCAAGTGTCGCTTAAACGCACATTAGTATTTCGAAGCGGCAATAGTTGGACAGGTATTCCAATCATTGCTGCAAATATGGATGGCGTTGGTACGTTTGAGATGGATAAAGAGTTTGACAAGCATGAGTGTTTAGTTGCTGTCACCAAACATTATGCTAATGAAGAATTGAGCGAACACTTCAAAGAAAAATTAAACAGCAGTGTTTATTCTTTGGGTATTTCAGATTCTGATTTGCAGAAGTTTCAATTTGTTTATAGCACTGCGCAGAATCCTTACATGAGAGTTTGTGTTGATGTTGCAAATGGTTACACGCAAAGTTTCGTAGATTTTATTAAACGATTTCGTGACAAATATCCGAATATCGTTTTGATGGCAGGTAATGTGGTTACACCAGAGATGACAGAGGAATTGATTCTCGCAGGTGTAGATGTAGTGAAAGTTGGCATTGGTCCTGGTTCTGTGTGCACGACGCGCAAGATGACAGGCATCGGCTACCCGCAGTTGAGTGCAGTTATAGAATGCGCAGATGCGGCGCATGGTCTCAAGGGTCACATCATAGCGGATGGAGGGTGTTCCGTTCCTGGAGACATTTTGAAAGAATTCGCTGCGGGAGCCGATTTCGTGTTGCTAGGTGGAATGCTTGCTGGTCATATAGAAGGTGGAGCAAGTCAATTTGGCGATAATAGATTCTATGGTATGAGTTCAGAAACTGCGATGGATCTTCATAACGGTGGTGTGGCAAACTATCGTGCAAGTGAAGGTAAGACAGTTGAGATTCCATATCGTGGTGAGGTGAGTAGAACACTGCAGGATATCCTCGGTGGTCTACGTTCGGCATGTACTTATGTTGGAGCAAGTGAATTGAAAGAACTGAGCAAGCGAACTACTTTTGTTCGTGTTACTCAACAGTTAAACAATTCCTTGAATGCTTATGAGATCAAGTAAAATGGCAAGTCGTGAAGAAAAAAATAATTTCTCTATGATGATCATGCAAATGGCAATTGCTGAGAAGATCGATCATATGGATGCAATTACTTCATATTGCGAGCGTAATAATTTGGAGATTGAAGTTGCTGCAACACTGATCAATGAATCATTGAAAAGCATCATTCAAGGTGAAGCGATGGAATTAAGATATCTTCCGCGAGGTAGTAAACTGCCAATATGAACGGTTACGATTTGTACTGTACCTATCAAGCCATCAAGTTACACTTCACTTCAGAAAACTATAATTTCTTTCAGTACGATGGCAAGACTAGAGTATCAGTAGATGCATTTCAAAAACGTCGTGACAAGTTTTTATTCCACCGTCTTGCGCGGAAGTATCGCGACGATGAGATGGTTCCATTTCTGGTTGCTAATTTTGTACACAGTGACGATAATTGGACCAAGTCTTTGCTTGAAGACGAGGCTGAAGAAACTTATCGGGATTGGAAACGAACCACCGATTCCATGAGCAAGATCTATCAAGAAGATCTACAAAAGATTGCGACAAAGGATACGTTCAATGCTTTATTTAAAGTCGAAGATGGGCAGTTTCCAAAACTGTTGGTAGCATTTCTCCAAAAAGATGTTACGATTGAGACGATGGTTATCCTCAATAACATCTTCGATTTTATTCGAATTTGGGACAAGAAGATCAGTGATGATTTTATCTATCCCAAAGTTTCAAGAAAGATCCGCAAATACGGAGCATTCTTGAATGTGAATGTTGACAAGTACAAACTCTTGACAAAAGAAACTTTACTTGGCGACTGAAATGATATATAATGGTATTGTGATGATGATAAAGTGGACAAGTCGATATACATTTAATACAACGCTATACGGAGAATACAAATGAGTCTATCAAGTCTTAAGAAGGGTTCCTCCCTTGACAAATTGAAGAAGGCAGTTGAAGCATCTTCAGCAGGTAATAACGGTGGTGGCAAGAACGTTGATGATCGTTTTTGGCAACCAGAAGTTGACGCCGCTGGCAATGGATACGCAGTCGTTCGTTTCCTTGACACTCCAGCCGTTGACGGTGAAGATGGTCTTCCTTGGGTTCAAATCTGGTCTCACGGATTCCAAGGTCCAGGTGGTTGGTACATTGAGAATTCTCTCACAACTCTTGGCAAAACTGACCCTGTTTCTGAGTACAACACAGTTCTTTGGAATTCTGGCATTGAAGCCAACAAGGAAATTGCTCGTAAGCAGAAGCGCAAGTTGACCTACATCGCAAACATTCTTGTTGTGTCTGACGCAAAGCGTCCGCAGAATGAAGGTAAGGTGTTCTTGTTTAAGTTCGGAAAGAAGATTTTCGATAAAATCAAGGAACAACTCGAGCCACAGTTCGCTGACGAAACGCCGATGAATCCTTTCGATTTCTGGAAGGGTGCAAACTTCAAGATCAAGATTCGTAACGTCGAAGGCTATCGTAACTATGACAAGTCGGAGTTTGAGGCTCCTGCTGCGTTGTTCAACGGCGATGATGCGAAGATTGAGCAGGTTTGGAAGTCTGCACATTCACTCAAGGATTTCTTGAAGCCTGAAAACTTCAAGTCCTATGATGAACTCAAGGCGAAGTTGGACAAGGTGCTTGGCGCAGGTGGTCTTCCAGGTGCTACAGCAAAGCGAATCGATGATGAAGAAGCGAGCGCTCCAGTCATTAGATCTGCTCCTGCAAAGAAAACTGTCACTGCAGAAAGCGTCACTGTCGAAGATGATGACATGGCGTTCTTCGAGAAACTGGCGGCTGAGTAATTTTCTTTAGAAAACCGTAGATGTTTTCAGGGGGACTTCGGTCCCCCTTTTTTTATCCCATGTTCATATTGGCATAAGTTGCAGGATGATCAAACTCTTGAGCCAATAAACGATTGAATGTATTTTCTTGATTATGCACTTCAATAGTTTTCTTTGTTGCAGGAACTGGAATGACTTGAGTGCTATTGATGTTGTTAACAGTTTGTGATGGAATCTCAACTCTTTCAGCAGATTGAATTTCAATACGTTTTTGATTTTGATCAACAATCTCTTGTCCAACATTATTTCTTTTAGGTGAAAGAACTAGTTGTGGTGGTTTTGATGCCTTCACTAACCCAGCAATCACCTTTGCTTGCTCTAATTTAGTTTTGAGTTCTGGGTTTTCAGAAGCCATTCTTTCCAATTCCTGTAGCGTATATGCTCCATACTTTGGAACTTGAATTGCCGTTGCAATATCTTGAGCAGATCCTTTTGATATGTTCTGAATTGCTTTATTGCCAGATTCTTTTAAACCATAATCAATTGCACCAAATATTGCACCGCTGACGGCTGTCGCGCCAGCAATACCTAATGCCGCAGTTGATGCAAGTGCCGTTGTTGCGCCTTTTCCATAAGAACCCAATAATGATAATGCAGCAGGACCGAAATCTTTTATTCTTTTGAATATTCCACCTTTCTTATCAGGAGTTGTTGGTTTCCCATTTGGTGACGATGGAACTGGTGGTCCTGGAGTTGTATTTTTATTTGATCCTCCAGGACGAATATCTTGAATTCCACCACCAGATGATTGAAACAAATCTGGATTTTTATTCACGATTTTTTGTAATGCTTTTTCTAATGCTTTAGTTAAGATCGCCTGTTGCTCATCTGATTCGAAATCAAATGCTGAAGCCATCGCTGGTTTAAGTTTTGCTGACTCTCTTTTTTCTAAAGTATCAAGCAAATTGCCGAATAACTGTTCCATGTCTCTCTTTCGAAACATGCTTTCTTCTTCAAACAAAATCTTCATTTGATCTAGAATTGAATCGACCGACGAATCACCAGTTGATGCTTTTACTGGTTTCAAATTCTCTTCTCTGTTTAATCTCTTGATTTCCGAATCTAACTGACGTTGAACTTTCTTACTTGCGATTCTACCAGCAGTTCCAGTTTTACTCTTTTCATATAGTTGTCTGCCAGGAGGAGCGTCAGGATAGTAGAGATACTCTTGCCCTTCTTTGTCAGTCACTGTCATTGGCTTCATTTTCTCAGCCATGGAGTTTAGTTCTCCACCACGAGCAGAGATTATTCCAAACATCAATGTGACAGTGGTTGTCATTGATTTGAAGCGATCGTTCAGAACACCAAACTTTTTGCTGACGTCTTTTACTTCTTCGCCAATTTTTGTGACTGATTCTGCAATTCCAAAAATTGAATCTTTAATTGGATTTAATTCTTTATTAACTACGCTTCGAAACTTTTTAATAGAGACAGCATCATCTTTCTTTTTCTTTACGCCAAATTCTTCTCGTAAAGTTTTCTTGGCTTCTTCGATTTCTTCTTTTGTATATTTGTCTTGGAATCTTTTTCTAACGATGTCAGTTAAATCTTTGCTACCGAAAACAGCCGCAGTAATAAATCGAAGCGTTTGAGATGTCTTTGTGTCTTTTCTTCCAGTTGCAATCTGGCGAAGTTGCGCTTCTCGTTTGAATTGTTCTTTCGTTCCTGTATACTTCGAATATTCTGTTTGAGATTCTGGTGAAAAGATATCCTCTGGACCAGTTTCTTGCAAAACTTCCTTGAGTGAATCAAGTTCACCTTTTAATTTCTCAATTTCTTTTTCGGTTTTTTCTGCCATTTTATCTTAATCGTTTCTTTATTGCTCGATCTGCAGAATTCTTTTCTTTCTGCTGTTTTATCTTCTCATTTTCTTCTTCAACGTGCTTCGCAACTAGAGAAATATATGTTTTTCTTTCCCAAGGCAACATCGCTTCTAACTCGTGTAATGAGTAATTATGATATTGCATTAACGAGAAATTGTTGAGAAAATAGTTTCTCAAACTCTCTTCACGAAGCATTATTCGAAAAAATCGAGAATACCCTCCAGAACAACATCATGTTCTTTGCTACATCTTCCGCATGTCACCTTACCCTTATAAGACAACTTTGGTATGTTGTCAAAGAAGTTCATAATCTTTAAAAATTGATCTTGTGACAAATTATCAATAAAATCATTAAATTCTTTTTCTGTAATATCTGATACTGGATAAGTTTGTTCAGCATCAAATACACATTCAGTACAATCCTTTATAATCTTGATAACAACATCAATATTGTTTTCTAGTTTAATATTTTGCGCTGTTTCGAAAGTTGGGAACTTTAATTTAATTCCGATATCTTTTGTTAGTTGAACAATTGGACTCACGTTACTAATCGTTGTCGCAACATTCAGAAGATCAACTTCGAAATCCATTTCACCACCACACTTTTTCTCATTGACGATGTTTTGACAGACATAGGTGACTTCTACCTTTTCACCCATTGACCTTGCTCGAAGATTTAAGAAGATATTCTCAACTTCAAACATGGGGAGTTTGTCAATGTTGATATCGTCAACTACGCAGTTATTGATTACTTGTTTAATCGTATCAACAATCTGTTTGTAGTCGTTTGACTCTAACGCCATAATAAGAAGTTTTTCTTCTTTTACAACAAATGGTCTGAAACGAACATCTTTATTCTCTGATTTCAAATGCACACTATAGATCGGCAAATCAATTTTTGGTAAACCCATAACTATTCCTCAATAATTGCTTCAGAATCAATAACTCCTGCAATAACTCTTTGGAAATTGCTTCTACTTCTTTCGTTTGCAACAGCAATCTTTCTAAGATGCTCTCTGTTTTCAATCTCAAAATAATCTCGGCTTGATGTAATTTGAGAGTTTAGGCGAGTTTCATCAATTCTTCGAACATGTTGCTGTCGTAAAACTTCATACGCTTCTAGATCATTTGTCTTATAAACTTTAGATGTCCAATAACGATATGTCATGGTCACTTGAATTCTATTAATTGCATCATCTGCCCAACTTACTTGAATTGGAGCAACTGATACTGGGTATGCCTCAAATAGAGTGCATGAGAATGTTGGTTCATTTAATTCGTTGTATTGCGTGACATCAACTGTACAAACATAATCATCACGATATTTAAAATCAAATGTTAGGTCATTGTTTATCTCAGTCATCCAAGTTTGGAAGAACTGCTTTTGAATTAAATTGTTGTCGCAAAGCAATGTGAGAGTTACATCACCATATGCACTCATATTTGGAGACTTATATGTTGGTCCGTAAATGTGAGCGTCCGTGGTCATGATTTCTCGACCTGGGAACTCTGCTTGTTCGCATTTAAAACTGAGAATATTCGAAAGATCTCGATATGTCAACTGACTCAATAGAGTCGCGTTCTCAATGTTAAATTCAACAATAAAGCGATTCGAACGAGAGAATCCAGTTGCTTGGTTTCTCGCTAAAAAATTTGAAATACTGGTGAAAGAGCGATCGTCGCCTGTCGTGATTGCCACTTCTTGCAATCCGTTCACAACAGGTAAATCTTCACCAGCAACTGTCTGATTTAATGCGTCTTGTTGTTGCTCTGGACTTCCAGAAAGAATTCCAGTTGTATCAGTTACGATAGCCTGAGAGATTGGTGTTCTTTGTTCTGCCATTATGTCTTATAAACCATCTTTTCTGTCGGTAGGAAAATCGCAGTTTCCCATTGATTTGGTTCTATGTAAATTAATGGGGACAAAATATGTTGATACAGATATCGTTTTATACAAGGTTGTATTAGTGAGTATCTTCTTGAGTTAGACAACAAATTATATGACAATCTAAATCTTGTAGTATCGTCGTATTTATCGTTGTTTATAAAATCGTGGAGACGGTCTAAAAGAACCAATCTGCTGTATGGATCAAGATAATGTAAATTTAAACCTAAAAATCCATCAGAATAGGTTTCCATAGGAATTACGAGAGGAAACTTATCCCAAACTGGCAAAACATCTTTGAATTTCGGATCATAATGATAGAAATACATCTTACCAACAAAGGCGAGAGAGGAAACTCGGCTCGCATCATTTAAAATATTCGATCTGTTGGATGGAATTTTAAGTTGACGAAGTTTACCGAAAAGCCAATTTCTTGCGTCAGAACTTCTTGGACGAATTCCTGCAGCATTAATTTCTTTATTCAATTTATCAAATAGTGATGGCATCAGATACCTATATCTTCTTCTGTGATAACCTTAAAAACCCATTGACGATCTTTACAATACTCAACCGCCGCCTTCCATTTTGCTTCGTTCACACCCCAATTCATAACTTCCGTGATGTATCTTCGAGTAATTTTGGACTTTTTGACTGGTGGTTGGGCTTGGCTTTTTGGTTTTACCTCTAAAATCATTGATTCCACAAGCCCCTGTCTATTCTTTATCTTTACAAAAAAGTCTGGGAAATAGCGATGCCAACGGTTGTCGACTGGCGATAAATATGGAATAACGATCTCTTCATTTGACCATTCAATCACACTTGAATTGGTATCCAGGTGCACCATAACTCGGCGTTCCCAGAGACTTCTGTACCAGATGTTCGTAGGATCACCTAAATATTTATTGGTATTTTTAGGACTAAATTTGCCACTATAAGCCATCAACTATTTATAGGAACTTTTCATGGCTGAACCATTAAATGTCGACACTAACTCGGCAGCATCTACTTCAACAGCACCAACAGGTCAAACTGGACTTGTGAATGATCTTGCTCCTGTTGTGGAAGAAGTTGGCGTTGTTGATGGTCCACTTGCAGCACTTGAAGTGCCTTCTGATAATCTTCCGAAACTCACTTATCCATCAAATTTGGGAAATGATCCCCACTATCGCTATGCAATGAGAATTCTCATTTATAGACAAGTGAGAGATGTGAATGCATCTCAGCTTATCTCCCCTAATTCATTCGATAGAGCCTATAAAGCATCACAAGAGGGTAAAATCAATACTGATGTCATTGGTCCTCTTTCATTGACCGCCATTGGCGGTGCAGCACTCGCTGGAGGCGCATTCAATATAATTAAAGAATTTGCTAAAAATGGAAAGGCTGTCACTAGTGCAATTGAAACTGTTACTGGAACACTTGGGTCAGCAGTTCAAGTTGGCGCTGCAGGATTTGCCGCATCAGCATTAGATCAAGGTGGACAATTGAATCTTGAAAATGTTGAAACGCAGTCATTGGCATATATTAATCTGTATATGCCAGAAGGATTGAACTTTGTTGATCGTCAGGATTATGACGCTGTTTCAGTCACCGACGCGCTTGGGAATCTTGGTGCTCTTGCAACAGGAAATGCAGCTGAAATTGCAACCAGACTTGCAGAGGGAGCCAGAGTTGGTCCATTTACTCTTTTAGGTCAAAATGTTACAGACCTCGCTTTGTATAACTCTGGATATGCATTAAATCCTCAATTGCAGGTTCTCTTCAAAGGAAGTAAAAATAGAGAATTTGTGTTCACTTTCAGATTTATTCCTAGAAATAGAAAAGAAGCTGCTACGGTGGAAAGTATAGTTCGAACATTAAGATACCATGCTGCTCCAAACTTCGAAACTACTGATAGCGGAACAATTCAGAATTCAAGATATTTTATCCCACCTTCTCAGTTTGAGATCGAATTTCTTGTGATGTCAAATAATGCGGCTGTGTATAATGATAAACTTCCAAGAATCGCAAAATGTGTGTTGTCGAATATTGATGTCGACTTTGCACCACAAGGTCAGTTTGCTGCATATGAAGACTTCCAGCCTATTGAAACTAGAATGCAATTAACGTTTACTGAGACGACGATTCTCACAAAACAAGATATTAAGAACGGATATTAATAGAGATGGCATATTTTTTAAATTTTCCAAAAATATTGTATTCTACTTCGCTTGGAGTTCCAAATCCAAAAGCGGTTACAAATATCATTGCAAAGGTAAACTTTTTATCAGAGACTATAAACAACACGAGCATCTTTTACAATTATTCTGTTAAAGATGGAGAGCGCCCAGAAGATATTGCAAATAAAATGTACAAAGATCCACAGAAACACTGGATCGTTCTTTTATCAAACAATATCACTGATCCACAATACGATTGGGCGTTAGGTTCTCAACAACTTGAAGATTATATTTCGAAGAAGTATAGTTCAGTTACTCTAACATTAGACCCAACAGAGACGTACAATACCAGTTACACTGTTGGTGAGACAGTATTTCAAGGAAGCACTTTAGATAAATCAGACTGTAGCGCAACGGTCGTGTCTTATAACGGCACTGCAAAAACTCTTACGATAAAATTCCCTAATCAGGTTTTTGCAAATAGCACGAATGTTACTGGTGTTTCGTCGAATGTGACTCACAAAGTGGTTGGTCTCACATATAACAATGATGGATATAACTGGGCAAGTAACACGACATACTATTCCCAAGTTACAGAAGTATCATACAATAATTCCGATAATGTTAAAACAACTACAAAATATCAAGTAACATCAAGCGACTATAATTGGGCTACTGATACGATAATTGCAAGAAATACAAATATCTCTTTCTCAAATACATACAGCCTAGTTGATGGAACAACTTTGACAGTTGAAACAACCGTTGCACCTGTGACATATTATGATTATGAAATAAATGAAAACGAAAGCAAACGAAATATTATTATCATCAAACCATCATTTATTCCAGCAATCGAGAATGAATTGAAAAAGTTAATGAGTTCATAAAATGGCTACAAATGTTGAAACAACAATTTTTGATATTGTTTCGATTTCTATTGTCAGCCCAGCAATCGGAACAGTTGAATTAAAAGATATTAAATTTCTCGTAGAAGATTTTAACATTTACGAGAGCATTTATAATAGCATAATATCTGGGCACGTTCTAGTAAAAGATTCTACGAATCAACTCTCCAGACTTTGTCTTTCTGGAACAGAGTTTCTTTACGTCAATTTTATTAAAACTGAGAATTCTCCTGTATACGAAAAAACATTTAGAATTTATAAAATCTCAGATGTTTCTTTAAAGAATAATCTATCAACGTTGACGTATAGAATAGATTTTTGTTCTGAAGAGTATTTGCTTGATCATCAAATTAGAATATCCAAATCATATAAGAGTTTTTATAATTCTCAAATTGCAGCAGATATTCTTCTAAACTATCTCAATGTAAATCCAGAAAGAATTGCCATTGAGCAAACTCTTGTTCCGCATGATGACTTCATTGTACCGAATATGAAGCCATTTGAAGCATTGAATATGCTTTGCGCTTTCTCTTTT
>SXGQ01894583.1_pt1 | contig 10771 bp, 17 predicted proteins | sample 3178371 | NCBI WGS metagenome assembly SXGQ01 (sample SAMN11356859, study PRJNA531348) | freshwater metagenome | isolation source: freshwater sample F1-20 | place: China: Fuxian Lake, Yuxi | collected 2017-12-25 | reverse complement strand
ATTGACAGACGAATTAAGAAAAATTATATTGGAGGAATCTAAGGGTAAGGGGTCAAGAACTAATAGGTTTCTTTTATCAGACGAAGAAAGAATTAAAGAAGATGAATATTTCAAACGCATCGGTATGATGTCATCAAAAGTAGACGAACCGGTTGAACCAATAGAAATAGGTAGAGAAAATTACATAAGAAGAGCGGTAGAGAGAGCCGCTGAAGAATTGGAGAGACCTGTTGAAGAACTGGTAAGTGAAAACTATTTTATAACAACAACCCAAACCCCAATTTTTTCAGAACCAACATCAACAGAAGATATACCTGTAACAAATAGAGCCTGATAGATATTTATTCTTATATGAAACTTATCATCACAGAATCACAATACAATAAATTAGTTTTAGAATACTATGATTCTGAAAAACTATATTCAAGAGATTATGTTGTGGACCGATTGAGAAGAGGACCTAAAGAATTAAAAAAATACATTAAATCCCTTCCATCATTAGAGTATAGTGATGACAACGGAAGTGTTAAAATATTCACCAAAGTACCTGAAGTTGTTTATGTATTTTTGTCTGGTAATTATTAAAAATGACTTATCTTTGTACAAAATAAACCGTATGAAGATAAGTCCATATGTTTTTCCAGGTATTAAATCTCAATACCTACCAAAAAAATCCAAAACTCAAAAAAGAACAATTATAAATCCTGACCAAGTCCTTAGTATTGTTTCAGAACAATGTGGTGTAACTAAACAAGATGTATTATCAAGGTCAAGAAAGGGTACAATTGTAAACGCTCGACATATATTCTGTGCAATTATGAAAAAAGAATTTGGATATTCATATGTAACTGTTGGTCAAATGGTTAATGGTCGTGATCACACAACAGCGATTCATTCAGTCAGAACTCATAAAAATAGATGTGAGACCGAAGAAGGATATAAAGAACATACTCAATTGATTATCAATAAGATATATTCTCTTTATTAAAATACTAGATTTTTTTTGGTATATTAAAAATAGTGCCTATCTTTGTGGTATGAAAACATTAATTGTACACCCAAAAGATAGTACCACGTCTTTCTTAGACATAGTCTACCAACCTATTGAAAACAAGACGATTATAACAGGTGGAATCACTAAAGAAGAACTACATGAACTAATTAAATCTCACGATAGGGTTATGATGATGGGACATGGATCTATATTTGGTTTGTTTTCGATAGGTCAATTTAGAAAATGTGGTGGTTATATAATTGACCATACCGTGGTATCACTACTTAAAGAAAAAGATAATAATGTTTTTATATGGTGTAACGCCGATAGGTTTGTAAACGAATATGAACTTAGGGGGTTTTATAGTGGCATGTTCATCAGCGAAGTTGGTGAGGCGTCTTATTGTGGTTTACCTGCTACCCCACAAGAGGTTGTTGATGAGTCTAACTATGGTTTTTGTAACATTATATCTAAACACATAAACGAAAACACCGATACCATATACGAAAACGTTAAAAAAGAATATGGACTTATTGCTGAAGAAAACTCGGTTGCATATTATAACAATTTAAGACTATATAAATCATGATAACACAAGAAGACTATTACAAAAGAGCAAAAGAATTTGCGGATGAATACGAAGAATCCCCATCCCAACACATTATAGGTATAATGGCCTCCATTATGATGACAAGGGATTCATTTATTATGGGAGGAAGTTTTGTTCAATCTATAATAAATAATGACCTTTATGGTGCGATAAATACAGGTGACAAAGAATGTATAAAATATCTAAAACTGATAGTGGCAACTAAACATAATTGTCACTTAAAAAATTAAAATGAAAATAAAAATTACGTACAAATTTGAGGTAATTCAAGGGGAAGAAGTATTTGAATTCGAATCACTTGAACAGGCTGAAAGAAAGTTAAAATCACTAAGAAATTCAGAATCAGAGAGTTATATGGTTAGAAAAGAGTTTAGTGGGAATAAATTATTAGAAGAATATTACGTAGGTTAAAACTTGATAAATTTAGTGTTTTTTCATATATTTATTAAAAAAGAAAATATCATGAATACAACATTAGTGGTTCTATCAATTTTAGCCGTGGCAACAATCGGTGTATTTGTTGCAACAAAGTTCTTCGGAATGTTTAAAGATGAGGATAAAGACGGAATTCCTGATAAATTAGAAGAAAAGGTGAAGGATGCAAAAGAAGCTGTCGTCGTGTTTAAGACCAAAACTAAAAGGGTTGCTGAAGAAACCAAAGATGTTGTTAAAGCGGCAAAAGAAATGGTAAAACAAAGCAAGGACGTTGTTAAAGTTGTTACTGAAAAGACATCAAACAGAAAGGGTAGGAAACCAAAACAGAATTAATTTTTTAATAATATTTTTTAACCCCCAAATTTGGGGGTTATTTTTTCATATTTTTTTTGATATTCCAAATAATATTTGTACTTTTACATTATGAAAAGGTTAATATTATTTTTTGTTGTGACATTACTATTCACATCTTGTAATCCTGAACTACACATCGTGGGTGCGGGTATGAGACATCACAATTTGTCACAGAACAAGTATCAACCAGGATACCAAAGAAAGAAAGTAAACCTCGGAAGAAATCAAAACTCACCAGTATTTTGGATATTACGAAACAGATGATTAATAGAATCAACATATTCACGTTCTTGTTATTGATATTACCACAAACGGTTGGTAATGTTGATTTTCTTGATTTAAATGATTTTAAATTCAAAGAATCATATAAGAAGATATATAAACAATTTGTTACCCTTACAATTTATTCACCATCGTTATCACAAACAGATTCAACACCAAATATCACAGCATCTGGATTTAAAATAGACACAACTAACCCAAGTAAACATAAGATTGTTGCGGTATCAAGAGATTTAAAAAAGAAAGGTTGGGATTTCGGAAAAAAAGTTAGAATTAAAAAAGCGGGTAAGTTTGATGGTGTTTATACAATAAGGGATTTGATGAATAAAAGACACAAAAATAGGATTGATGTTTTAGTTGGTGATGAACATGAACTAATCAAATTAAAAAATGTTGAAGTAACCTTAATCAAATAATATGACACCACGACAATACAATGAATTAATCAGACAGGCGGAAGTTTTAGAGAAAGATAAAGAATACGCAGACAATCAAAAATTTATAAGTAATATGAAAGAACATCAAATTAAACTTTATAGAGAAGTTGAAAACTTAATTATAAAGTGGTCTAATGACGGCACCAAAACCGCAGGTAGTTTGACAAGGGAGATTATGACACTACTTGAAACTGAAACGTGGGAAGAAATTGAAGAGGAATATTCGAAAGACGAATATCCTGTTCACGGTGGACCCTTCACTGACGCAATGAAACCATTTGAATGGTTAAGAACTTGGTATAATTCACCAATTAGAAAACAATCTGAAGGTGGGTCCTATTCAGATTTAGAAAAAAAAGGTAGAGGTAGAAGTAAATACTAATAATATGATATACGTCTCAATTGACATCGAAACTTCGGGATTAGATTCCGAAAAACACAAAGTATTATCTATCGGTGCAATCATCGAAGATACTGAAAAGAAATTACCATACGAAGAATGTCCTAAGTTCAACGCGGTAGTTCTTCAAAATGAAATCACGGGTTCACCTAGGGCACTTACCATGAACAAAGGTATAATTGCTATGATAGGGGAATATTTGGAGGGTACCAATGATGTTAGATTTAATATGGACACCATTCTTAATTATAGTTTTTATGAAGAAGATGAAGTGGTAAAAAAGTTTTATGAGTTTCTTTGGAATAACGGATTCGCAACTTTGGATTCACCATCCACTCACGTGAATGGAAAATTAACACCTATCATCGATGGGAAAACCAAACCAATAACATTAAATGTTGCTGGTAAAAACTTTGGAACATTTGATAAATTATTCTTACAACAACTTCCTTGGTGGCAGAAACTTATTAGAACAAGACAGAGAGTTTTAGATCCAGCAATTCTATGTGTTGATTGGCATAAAGATAATTCACTTCCATCACTAACAACTTGTAAAGAAAGAACTAATATTGGTGGTGAGGTTACTCATGATGCACTTGAAGATGCTTGGGATGTTGTTCAGGTACTTAGAAAGTTTTATTAAAAATGACAAAGTCGGAAGTAAAAACGTGACAAAGTCGGAAGTAAAAACGTGACAAAGTCGGAAGTCGAATATAAATTAGTTATAAACTACTAAAGTTACAATGAGAAAAATAAAATTATTGGTAATGTTAATGGGAGTGTTAACATTACATTCGTGTGTGAAGTACAGAATAGGAGTAATTGAACATGGTTCAATAAAATATTATTCACCTGAGAAAAGAGTTCTATTCACTTGGGAAGACATGTCACCATTTGGTGGAAACGATTTATCTTCAGCAAAGGAAAAAATTAATGGTGATCGAAACCGAAGACATAAAAAAATAACTTACATAAAATATTAAAATGATTGACAGATTATTTTCAACATTTGTTGAGTATCGTTTCACAGATATAGTAAACGGAAGGCGGGTTAACTTATATCGACGTAAAAATGGAAAATATTTCCTTGCTCATTCAAAATTAGAATCGATATTTTTTTATACGGAGTTAGGATGATATGAAATTATTCCTTTCTAAATAATCGATACAATCTTTAAGGTATTTCTTAGCATTACTATTGGCCTCGATTTCCATTGGGTGTTTATTGTATCCGTATTGTTTAAGGAGTCTTAGATAATCTTTTTTTACTTTTCTTGGGTTGGTTCTATATTGTTTATAGTGAGTAACTTCATGTAATAAACTGTCAACCAGTTCATACACATCATAATGATGGTCTAAGAAAATCTCAATCTTTTTAAGTTGTGGATAATAAGTGGCCATATCCTTTTTATCATTATCAGATAAAATGATTTTAAGTTTATTGTTTTGGGTATGTGGTGGGATGTTGTTCATCCCCCACCAAACAATTCTCTCGCACAAAACATCCATATCACAATTGATTGTATATTTCTTCTTGAAAAGTTCGACTATAGAATAGTACAGAACAAAAAGACAACATCCGAGAATTAAATAAAGAAATATCATATCACAAAGATATATGATATTCTAGTATATTCCAAATTTATTTCTTTTTTCTTGCCACGTTTCTTTTATGGGTTTTAACGCTGGTCATCTTACCGATCTTAGAAACTCTGGTGTGTTTGTAGATAGTTTTAATTTTAACTTTTGCCATGTAGTTTTATTTTTTAATGAATTTTATTCTGTGGTTTCTAAAACTACTCTTGGGTCTAATTCCTTTACGATTTCTCGACACTTATCCCAAAAGTGTTGGTTGTTATCAACCATCTTCCTAAACTCCTCTATACCGAAGCATTTGACCTTTCCTTCGAACATATGTTCATCGGTATAAAAGTGTAAATTTTTTGCGGTGGTAAAAACAAAGTGTCTAATGTTATTAATATTATCTAAATCATATGTCACCCCCATTAACATACCAGCTGTGACTAAATTAGAAAGGTGATCTTCATTTGCAGTAAGTAAAGTTTCCACATTACCTCTAAACTTAATTTGAACCACACACTTATCACCATTCATATTAACACCAACACCATCGGCTCCTCTATCTTCATGTGAGGGTATGGGTTTATAATTGTAAACAAAAACCCTGTTATCTGTTGAGTTAATTTTCAAAAACAACTCAACAAAAAATTCAAACGCATCTCCCATATAATCGTTCGTGTCATATCGTAATGGGTCAATAGAAGATTGTTCTTGGATTCTTCTCATAAGAGTACTCATTCTGTTTACATCTGTAAACAAACCGGTTAGGTCGTGTGATGTTGTAATAAATTGATGTTGCATATTAGTCGTTTAAAAATTGTTTGTAAAAATCTTTTCGGAATAATGAAATAAGTTTTCTATTATATTTGTCCCCTAAATTATTTTTAAAGTTCATAACATCAGATATAAAAATAGGATTTAATAGGGCGGTTTTAATATCTTCTAAATTATTAACACCATCAACAATCGCACAACAATCTTCCGCCATACCATAATAACCATCTTCATCAATCATTACTCCTGATGATTTTCTACCAAAAATAACTTTAGGTATATTGAAATGTCCTTTATCGTTTACATTAGAATACCATAAACAACTTATTTCGTTTTTAACATTAACATTTTGTATGCAAGGATATTGATACTCATCATCATTTATTTTTTTCATATGAGGTCGTTGATGATGATAAGATGAATTACCAATTAAAATAACTTTATCTTCACCTTCTTTAGCTAATAATGAAAATATCTTATCAATATTCTCATTAGGTATAAATTCACATTTAGATATGTTTAAATGTTTAACGACTTTATCAACACAAGTTATTTTAGTTGTTTGGTTATTGTTAATTGTTTTAGTTAAACAATAATAATCATAGTTAGTTTTGGCACCGAAAACTTTTAAACCATCACTATATCCAAAAAGGTGTAAATCATTAATTATATATTGTTTCATTTTGTTTTGGATTGATTTAAACATACCATCAACATTTCTCCAACCGCTTGGGTGTACAAAATTCAAATGACCACCATCATTTAAAATGTCTAATGACTTATCAACAAAGTACTGCCAAATAGGTTGTGTTTTTTTATTACCTTCTTCTCTTTTTTGATAAGGTGGATTACCAATAACAATATCAAACTTTTCAACACCCCATTCATTAGTCATATGTTTATCAAAGTTCTCATCAAGGAATGAACCACAATATGTATTTAATTCGTTTGTATCGTCTTTATCAAATACACATTGGAAGATAAACATATTCTTTGGTTGCAATTCACATACATAAATCATCTCCTCAATAATGTGTCGGTATCTTTTGGTAGGGTTCTTTTCAAATCCTTCCAACCCTTTCATCAATCGTTGAACAACAATAGAAGGGAATGTACCAACACCAGCACAAGGGTCTAACCATTTTAAGTTAGGGTTACTCCACACATCAGTTGGTAAAGTATCTAACATTTCTTCTACTAAAGTAATTGGGGTCATCACCTCACCTAAAGTTTTCTTCTCAACATCAGCAACCTCAACATACTCACGATACGCATTTACCAACTCATCAAAATATGTGTGGTACTTGTCTTTATTGTTAAGTTGTTCTAATCTTTTAATTAGTTCATAAACTTTTCTGTTAGCACCTAAAAGAGATGCTTGTCCGTTCCTTTTTAAATTGGGGGATGATTTAGATAATCTATCTTTAAATCCCTTATACTTGGATTCAAGATAATCTGAAATCTGTTGATCAACTAGTTGTTCTTGTGAGTACATATAATAACGATTTAGACCACAAAGATACTATGTATATTTATGATATCCAAATATATTTTAGAATATTTTAATTATCAATTTAGATTTCGTTTCCCTCCTCATCAACGAAATGTCTATAAAAATCCCTGTTCAAATACTTAAAAAATCGGGGGTCAACCCAATAATTAGACCATTTAATTGAATCCGTAACTTGTTGAAACTTAAAGGATTTGAGTGCCTTTTCGATTAGAAACCCCTCATTTACCTCATCCACACATATACCCATACAATGGGAAGTTAATCCATATTGTCCTTCAAAATCATTATAAATCTGTGATGTACTGTCACTTATGATAATTTTGGGTATTCCAAAGTGACCATTGGTGTTAATAGACGAATATCTATAGATAACATCACCGTTACTATGTATACTATTAATCAATGGATATTGATATTCATCGTTTTGTTCTTTTCCAACCCAAGATTTGTCAACCGCATAATCGGACCTACTATGGATAATTCGACACAATTCATCACCATTTGTAAAGGTATCGATGTTCAAAACGTTTTTATTAGGTAGGAAGTTTCTACCACTAAAATTAATTTCCATTTCGACTCCGTCTTCAAAACGTATATTGGTATTTGAATGAATTGGAGTTTTATTTAGTACGTACCAGTCATATCTTGTACCTGCACCAAAGACTCTTAAACCATCTTGTGTATCATGAATATCCAAATGGGTTATTTGGAATTGAGTTAAAAGGTTCCACGTTTTATGTTGTGGTCTTCTCCAAAGTGAAGGATGAACAACACACATATATCCATTATCAGATAGTAATGAAACCATTTTATCTACAAACTTTGGCCATATTGTGTTTCCACTATTACTTGTACCTGGTCTATTGTAAGGTGGGTTACCAATTATGATATCAAAACCTTTCAACCCCCACACTTCTGTCATATGTTTATCAAATTCATTTTCTAAGAAAGATCCGTAGTATGTGTTGAGTTCATAATCATCTTCTCTATCAAACGCACAATGAAACAAGAACATATTTTTAGATTGAATCTCACAGACGTAAATCATATTCTCAATGATGTGTCTGTATCTTTCACACTCATCTTCTATGATGTCATTAAGACCATTCATCAGTCTTTTAACAACTATTGAAGGGAATGTACCAACACCATTACATGGGTCAAGCCATTTGAGATTAGGGTTACTCCACACTTCATTGGGTATTTTATCTAACATCTCTTCCACCAAAGTAATTGGTGTCATAACTTCGCCGTGTTCTTTTACTTCAGTATCGGCAACCTTAATATAGTTACGTAATATTTGAACAGTATCTTCAGCGTAATGTGAACAATAATTTTCACTTTTAATTACATTTTTATATTGTTCAAACAAACGTCTATCATCATCCATAATGGATAGTATAGCAACCCTTCTTGATTCCTTATTTGTTTTAGAAAGTATTTTTTCCTTTGAACCAGGAAATTTATTTTCCAATTCGTTCAAGATTATATTATCAACTATTTGTTCTTGTGTCATATGTTATAATTAGTTCAAATGTAATTCCAAATATTCTAACGGTGTTAACTTTGCGATATTCTCATCTTCGATTTCACTCAACACTTCATTGATAAGTTGACCGGTAGTTCTTCTTTGTCTATCGGGTGATGATGCGGTATCCATTGGTTCTTCTTCACTAATACCTTTAGGTTCGAAATCACCAATTATATCTTCACTAGATTCGAAACCGTATTCTCTTAGTTCTCGAACAATGTTTTTCATAAATTCACCATCATCTTTATTTGAATCTGTTATTGAAGGTAGTAAAACATATCCATAAGGTTTATTCATAAGATGAGTGTCAATGGGTCTTATTATACCATTGTCCAATAATATTCTATCATCGGGATCAAGTCTTGCGACTCTACCATATGTTTGAAGAAACTTTGATTTTGTAAGTGTTCTAAATAACATACATCCAGTGAATCCTGGTACATCAATACCTTCTGTCAAGATATCATAATGAAGAACCAACATCTTTCTTGTTTTATCACTACCATATTTTTTAAGAATCGTAAGAAATTCTTGTCTTTTCACTCTAACACCATCAATAAAGTTATCGACATTTTTGTTAGATGATATTGCAAACACGTGAACACCCTGTTCTCTTAGATTTCTAAATTGTGGTGAATTTATAAAACTCAACATATCATCTGCACCTCTTGTTCCAACAAGTAACTTTGGTTGTAAGTTTGGGTGATTCTCATTCATATGTTTTGAATGTTCCTCAAAAGAATTTTGAAGAACCAAATTGAAACTCCTATCAAAATCTTCTGAGTTAAACACTCCATCAGTCTTGATTAGATGAAGTCGTGGTCTAACCATCTTACCCCTGTCTATTGCTTCTCTTGGTGTTAAAGTATAAAGAAGTTTTCCATATGAATCAATATTATTCATACCCCTACCTTCTTCACTTGGAGTAAATCTCATAGTTGCGGTGAAGAAGTAACATCTTGAAGATTTTAATATGGATAGTACATCATAAAATCTTTCTTGTACCAAATAATGGGCTTCATCATTTAATATAATTGAAAGAGGGTGTTTTATTTGTCTTCTTGATTCTTCAATTCTATGTGCGGAATTGTAGGTTGAAAAGATAATCAATGGTAGTTCTTGTTCTCTAGCCTTTTCCATTGTATCTGTCAATCTAATAGAGGATGTGGTCGAATCAATATCCGAATAGGGTATTTCAATTCCATCCTCTAAAGCTTTCATTCTGATATCTTCTAAGTCACTTTCATCTACAGAGTTTCCACTGTGAGTAAAATGATAACGAGCCTCGATACCAACACTTACCAAAAACTTATAAACTTCTTTCAGTAGTTGATAGGTAAGAATAATACGGGGGGCGTTTACAACATACATTCTGAATTGATTATTGTTCATTAGAATGTCTTTTGCAATTATGGCGGATTGAACATAGGTCTTTCCTGTGCTGGTTGGAAGAACAACGATTCCTTTTTGTTCCATTTCAGTGGATCTCAATGCGTCCAACTGATAATTATACAACCCAAATTTTGCTAACATGTCCATTTTGTAAAGATTTAGACCACAAATATATGGTGATTTATTAAATTAACCAAAAATATACTAGTTTTTTTTAAAAAATATTTATATAATGATTAATTAATTATATGATACAAACCGCTAAAGAATTTATTGAGAAGATGACATCTGAAAATGAAAGTGTTACCGTAGAAGGGTTGATGATTGAGTTTGCTAAGATGCATGTAGAAGAAGCACTTAAATCGGCACATTACGCTGCCGTATGGGAATTAGATGGAAGAGCGTGGGACAATGTGTATAATAAAAAATTCATAATAAAGTCCTACCCCGAGAGTAAGGTTACATAAT
>SXGQ01173514.1_pt1 | contig 10771 bp, 11 predicted proteins | sample 3178371 | NCBI WGS metagenome assembly SXGQ01 (sample SAMN11356859, study PRJNA531348) | freshwater metagenome | isolation source: freshwater sample F1-20 | place: China: Fuxian Lake, Yuxi | collected 2017-12-25 | reverse complement strand
CGGAACAGGAATCCCGTTACTCCTCCACCAAGTAAAGATATTAATTCTGTAGGCATATTAGTTCCTCTGATATGAAAGTTGAAGTTCTATGGAATCTTTTATTGTTCTAAAGTGTTCCATCATGGCATGTTCTTTATCCATATTTGGCTTAAAATCCTCATGCCATTGAATGAGTATAAATCCCACGTTTACTGCTTTATTTTTTACTGGTAGACAAGCATAATGAGAAATGTTTTCGTCTTCGAAGAAATGCTTTGCATAACTTTCTGGCATTGCTGCTACGTGATAAATTATGGCCTTGTCTTCAAGAATTCTGTTTAACAATGGAATGTAAAGAGAGCAAAGAACATTTTTAAATTTTGCTGCTTGAGAAATATATCCCCGGTGAGAAGATTCGTGGGTTATTGAAAACTTTCTCATTGAAATGCCATCCATAAAATATTCCCCATTATGGAACTGCAGAACAGTAGCTCTCATGCTTCCTGCGCTCAAACGAAGTTCTGTGAGAAGTTCATGAATTTCAGTGTGAATCGCAATAAAGTTGTCTGTTTTTTCTTTGGATTTCCAAAATTTTGCAATTCCCCAACCAAGCCCCAAAATTCCCATTACCGCGATAGAAATGCCTTCGATTATTTTAAGTGGGTCTATTAGGGAAAGATACATCTTTTAAAAACTCCGTGTCTTAATATTTATATTCTTGACACCCCAATAGGTTGTGGTATATTGATTTACCATGACTAGAGACGAACTATTTGCATTACACACTAAAATTTGCCAAGAAGCCAAGGAATTGATGGAAAAAAAGAACAATGACTATGCTTCTACCGCAGATCCGTTCATGAACTTCCGTCGTGCTGAATATCTTGGTTTTTCGACGGCTGAACTCGGGGTTCTTATCCGGATGACGGATAAAATGTCAAGAATCTCCACCTATCTTAACCGTGGAGAACTTTGCTTGAAGAATGAAAGCGTATATGACGCTATTGTTGACATCATCAACTACAGTGTCATACTTGCTGGACTTCTCAAGGACAAAGACGCAAAGAAATGAAATTTTACACAGCCTGTGCTATCAAAGGGAACAAGATTCTTGTTCGCGGCTATCGCAATGGTATTCGGTTTACCGATACCGTTTCGTATAAGCCTTCTCTGTACATAAGAACGGAGAAGGATCAAGAGAAAGCCAAGTACAGGACAATGAACAATGTCAAGGTCAAGCGTATGATCTTTGACACTTTATACGATTGTAGACAATTTCTTGACCAATATAGAGATCTAGATGATTGCCCGATTCACGGAAACACTGATTTTATCACTCAATATCTCATGGAGACTTATGAGACTGAGGTGGAATACGATCTTTCCAAGATCAAAGTAGCCTACTTGGACTTGGAATGCGAATCCGAAAACGGATTCCCGGATCTTGACAACCCAAATGAAAAGATCAATCTGATGAGCATTCGGATTGATGGGGTTACTTACGTCATCACCAGCAAGCCCGTCAATCTTCCCAACTGTAAAGTAATACTTACAAGTTCGGAAAAAGAACTTATTCAGAAGACCTTTGAGGTCCTGAAGAAAGAAGATGCAGACATCATAACCGGGTGGAACATCAAGTTGTTCGATATGCCCTATATAATTGGTAGGGCTAAACTGTTCTTTGATGAGAAGGAAATACAGGAGTGGTTGCCTTTTGGTTTGATGAAGATGCGGGAAACGGATATCGGCGGGAAGGTCTATAAGATCTACGAGTTTCCCGGATATACGATTCTTGATTACATGGATTTGTACAAGAAGTTTTCTGGAACGAGTCAGGAAAGTTACGCCCTAAATTTCATTGCAAAGGTGGAACTGGATGCTCAGAAACTGGATTACAGCGAGTATGGGTCTTTGCGGGAGTTTTACCAAAAAGATTTCCAAAAGTTTGCGGAGTATAACGTCCAAGATGCGTTGCTGGTTGAACAGCTTGACAATAAGCTCAGACTGATCGACCTTGCCGTGTCCATTGCATACGAGGCGAAGATTACCTTCGACACGGTTTTCTTTGCAACCAGAATCTGGGAAACCATTTGCTGTGACTATCTGTTCAAAAAGAACATCATTCCACCGCTGAAGAGAAGTTACGCAAAGGACGATCAGTTTGTTGGTGCGTATGTCAAGGATGTAACTCCGGGCTTGTATAAAAATGTTGTAAGTTTCGATGCCACAAGCCTTTATCCTTCCATCATCATGCAATGGAACATCTCCCCGGAGACATGCACCAAGAAGGATTTTTATCTCAATGCGGATGATTTCCTAAAAAGCAAGAGAAAAGATATTCCAGATTTTATTGAAGAAGCAGAGAGCAAAAATTCATGCCTTGCCTGCAATGGTTCCATGTTCACCAGAGATACAAAGGGATTCATTCCCATCTTGATTGAAAAAACATTCAATCAGCGCAAGGAAGCCAAGACAAAGATGATCGAACTGGAGAAAGAATACGAGGACACAAAAAATTCTGAGTTGTTGCCCAGAATCGCTGCACTCAAGATACGCCAGTCTGTCAAGAAGATTTTGGCGAACAGCCTCTACGGTTGTCTGGGCAACCCTGCTTTCGTTTATTCATCTCCTGAGTTGGCTACGGCTGTCACTGTTACGGGTCAGGTTATCATTCGCAAGGCCGAGAATGCGATGAATGACTATATCCAAAATCTGACCAAAGACGACAAAGACTATGTAATTGCCGTTGATACGGACTCAGTATATCTCAATCTTGATCCGATTGTGCAAAAGATATCATCAAAGACTAACATCAAGGATGTGACCGATTTCATCAATCAAGTCTGCGATCAAAAAATTCAACCTGAGTTCAAGAAAGAAATGGAAATCCTTGCCCATACGCTTGGATGTGGTGAGAACAAGATCTTCTTCAAGCGAGAAGCAATCGCTTCTGCCGGTATGTTCATTGCCAAGAAAAGATACGCGCTTCTTGTGCAAGACCTTGAAGGTGTTCGGTTCAAGGAACCGAAGTTGAAGATCATGGGTCTGGAAACTGCTCGTAGCAGCACTCCAGCGATTGTGCGCAGTAAGTTGAAAGATTGCATTAAAATTATCCTGACAAAAACCCCAGAGGAGTTGCGAGAATATGTGGATCAATTCTATGATGACTTTATTAAATTGCCTATTGAGGATGTCGCAGCTCCTCGGGGTGTCAAGGGTATCTCAAAATACTCAGATACAAGCAGCATTTACAAGACCGGAACGCCTATCGCAACAAAAGCTGCGTTGTTGCACAATGCGTACACACGCAAACTTGGCATCAACAAGGATGTGCAGGACATAAAGGAAAATGACAAGATGAAGTTTGTCTTTGTCAAGGTTCCAAATCCTTATGGAATGGGTGGTCGTGATGCTGTGCTAGGATTTATTAACAAACCACCAAAAGAGTTCAATCTTGAAAAATATATTGACACCAAGAAACAGTTTGAAAAAACTTTTCAAGAGCCACTTGACAATATCGTTCAGGCCATTGGCTGGTCTATAAGTGATAAAGTAACACTTGAATCATTCTTTGTTTGAGGTATAATACAAATATGCTAATCAAAACTGCATACGATAGAGGTTATATTGATTATGAATGGTTTAAAGGTTCTCCTGGTAATAACCTTCAGAGCATAAATTCTGAAGGTTATGAGTTTCAAACTATAATTATCAGGCAAGACCTAGTCCATAAAACCTTTCATATAAAGGCAGATGTTATCGATAATCTTGGTAGCGCGATCCATCTACAAACAGTGACTATTACTAAAGAATTGTTGGAAGATTTCGGTGTGCCGTTTGATAGAAATTTCGCAAACATGTCTCTCTCTGGAGATAATTTACTTAAAAAAATAATTGACATTATGGGTTCACTAAATTATTGGAGTAAGGCTGCGCGACAAGCTAGTAAAATTTATACTCCACAAGCACCGCTTACACCGAGCAGCCACTATAAAACAAAAACCCCATATCAAAAAACACAGAAAACAAACCCACTTATCTTGAACGACCAAGATGTTGAGTGGTTGCATAGGTCTAATTCTCGCGAAAAGACTCTAAGAGAAATTGAACAGGAAAAGGAAATTGCTGCCCTCAAAAATACAATCGAGGAAATGAAGGCTGAGATGGAAGATCTCAAAGAAGAAATTCAAATGCTGAGTGCTGTAAACGAGGAGTGTTAAGATATGATTAAGAAATTTAAATCTAGATATGGTGATGAACGAACAATCACACTTCTTGAAGACGGATCTTACAAAGTCGAAGGTAGGTCTTTGTATACTCGCCACGGTGATGGGTTATTTGATTTTGAAGGTGGGCCATGCTATATTGTTGGTGAAAGATTTCTTGATGGCATTGGTGACCTGATTATTGATTCTGTAAAGCCTGTTGAGGCAACCCAAGACAATTGGGGTGCTGTCATTGTAACTACTAGAGAAATACCAAAAAGGAAAAAGAATGTCAAAGTATCTTAAAAATTTATTGAGCAAGATTGAAAACCCAGACGCATCTATCGTAGCCGATGGCATCGATGGTGCTGACGTTGCAGGTCATATTGACACGGGTTCATATGTCTTGAATGCTCTGTTATCTGGATCAATTTACGGCGGTCTACCGAATAACAAAATTTCTTGCTTGGCCGGAGATCCTGCCACTGGCAAGACTTTTTATGCCATTGGTATTGCAGGACAATTCCTCAAGGACCATAAGGATGGAGTTGTCATCTACTTTGATACAGAACAGGCAGTCACATCAGACATGTTTAATTCCCGTGGGGTAGACCCTGAGCGAATTGCAGTAATTCCAGTTGCTACAATCGAAGAGTTTAAGACACAGGCACTCAAGATTGTAAATGATATCATTGAGCAGCCAGAAGATGACCGTAAGCCAGTATTCATGATTCTTGATTCTCTTGGCATGTTGTCTACCCGAAAGGAGATGACAGACTCGGCAGAGGGCAAGGACGTTCGTGATATGACCAAAGCACAGCAGACCAAGGCAACGTTCCGTGTTCTTACTCTGAAACTTGGCAAGGCAAAGATTCCCATGCTTCTCACAAACCACACATACCAAGTAATTGGTTCTTACGTCCCAACAAAGGAACTTGGTGGTGGTATTGGTTTGAAGTATGCAGCCAGCAACATTCTCACTCTGTCCAAGAGCAAAGACAAGACTGAAGATGGTGTAGTTGGAAACTTTATTAAGTGCACCAATTATAAGAATCGTTTTGTGAAGGAGAACATGCAAGTCGAAACTCGTTTAAACTATACGTCAGGTCTCAGCAGATATTACGGTCTCACTGAACTTGCCATCAAGTATGGTATCTTCAAGAAAGTATCTACACGAATTGAATTGCCCGATGGAACGAAAGTATTTGAAAAAAATATTGACGAAGAGCCAGAAAAGTATTATACTAAGGATATCCTAGATAAATTGGACACAGAAATACAGAAGGATTTCAAGTATGGTCAAGGTTCCTGAATATAAATTTTTGGACGCAGTTGCAGAACCAAACGAAACATGTCCCATTCAAATTTTAGAAGGACAGTTCAGCGGCATTGTTTATAAGTATGGAAAAATTTCATTGGAAGAAATTGAAAGTGGAGATTTAAAAGTAAACATGGAAGTTAACGTAATTACGTCCCCCGATGGGTTTGATCAAAACAACGAAGAATTTACACAAACTATTGGAGAAATTTTTGTCAACATTATTGAAAAAGGTGTTGAAACAAAAAAAGATCCAATTGATCTTGAAGATGATGTTCATCAAGATTAATTTTGCATTTACCCAATAAAGAAGTATAATCACTAAATGGAAACAGTAATTCTCAAGAACTTGGTACTCAATGAAGAGTACGCAAGAAAAGTTGTTCCCTTCCTTCAGGAAGAGTATTTTCACGACAAGTGTGAAAAGACCGTATTCAATATAACCAGCAAGTTTATATTGAAGTACAACAACATTCCAACCAAGGATGCTATTCTCATCTCTCTTGAGAATGAGAAGGCTCTTGGTGAAGTTGAGTTCAAGCGTTGTGCATCCATCGCAGAGGAGATGTACAAGGAAGGCGAGAAGTCAGACACAACTTGGCTTGTTGAGAACACTGAAAAGTTCTGCAAGGAAAAGGCTATCTACAATGGTATCATGGAATCCATCGGTATCATTGAGGGCAAAGACAAGGAGAAAACACAAAATGCAATTCCAGAGATTATGTCAAAGGCTCTGTCCGTCTCATTTGATACAAGAGTCGGGCATGACTTTCTTGAAGATGTGGATGAGCGGTATGAATATTATCACAGAGTTGAGGAACGGGTTCCGTTCGATCTGGAAATGTTTAACAAGATCACTAGGGGTGGAGTCCGGAAGAAGACTCTGAATGTCGTGATGGCAGCATCAGGTGTAGGCAAGAGTGCCTTCTTGTGCCATCACGCAGCAGCATGTCTCTCACAAAACATGAACGTTTTGTACATCACTCTAGAGATGGCGGAAGAGGAGATTGCAAAGAGAATTGATGCAAATCTTCTTGACACTGATATGCACGAACTTGAGCGGATGCCAATTACTCAGTACGAGAACAAGGTGGACAATCTCAAGAAGATATGCCGTGGTAAATTGATCATCAAGGAATATCCCACTGCTGCAGCAAACGTCACACACTTCCGCAATCTCATGGAAGAATTGAAGATCAAGAAGAAGTTTATTCCCGATGTAATTTTTGTTGACTATCTCAACATCTGTTCTTGCGCAAGGTTCAAGCTCGGCAACGGCATGAACAGCTATACTTACGTTAAGGGCATTGCCGAAGAACTTCGTGGCATGGCCAAGCAGTTTAACGTTCCTCTGTGGACCGCAACACAAGTCAACCGCGAAGGCGCAAAGAGCAGTGACATGGAGATGACCGATACATCGGAAAGCTTTGGTTTGCCACAAACTGCAGACTTCTTCTTCGCTCTGATTGAAAACGAGGAACTTGCAGAGTCGGGCCAACTCATGGTCAAGCAACTCAAGAACCGTGGCAACGATACAACCAAGAACAGAAAGTTTTTGGTAGGCGTAAACAAATCAAAGATGAAATTTTACGATGTTGACAATAGTAACAACAATCTTGTTAATTCTAATAATACGGATGATGAAGGAGTCGGATCAGGCTATGATGGACAGGCATTCAACCCAGCGTTCGGAAAGAAAAAGAACAAGGCGGTGAACTGGACATTTGAAGGCGCTAAATGACTCTATATATTGACAAGAAGTTCGTAAATCTTGTTTCTGGTTCACTTGAGAAGTTTAAGTGGAAAAAAGAAACACTAGCCACATGTCGTTGTTTCAAATGTGGCGACTCAAAGAGAAATAAGTCCAAGACAAGGGGATATTTCTTTGAGCATAAAGGACATTATGTATACAAATGCCACAATTGCGGGTTTTCTTGTAATTTATATGGGGTTCTTGAGTCTGTTAGCCCAACACTATGCAAGGAATATGCGTTTGAGGTTTATAAGGAAAAAAACCCAGAACCAATGGTTAAAGAACAGAAGGTCATCAAGGAACCATCTTTCACTAACCTCGGAACGAGGCTTGACTTACTCAATGCAGATCATAGGGCGGTAAAATATGTTGAGTCTAGAAAAATTCCGAAAGACAAATATAGTAATTTTTATTACTGCGCTGATTTCAGCAAAATCATGTCCGATTTTGACAGAACCGGATCTAAGGAAGCCAGACTCGTCATACCGTTCTACGACGAGATGGGTTCGCTTATTGGGGTACAAGGAAGAGCTATTGAAGACGAAAAAGCGATCCGGTACATCACGCTCAAAAAAGAAGGGCAAGAAAGACTTTGGTACAACCTAGATAAGATAGACCCTCGTTCTACTGTGTTTGTAACGGAAGGTCCAATTGATTCAATGTTCATTCCGAATTGCACGGCAATGCAGGGTGCAGGATGGCTTGAACAATTGCCAGCAAAGATTGAAAAGTCAAAGGTAATTTTTATCTTTGACAATGAACCGAGAAATGCAGAAATTTGCTCACTGGTGGAAAGATACGTAAATGCCGGAAGAAACGTAGTAATCTGGCCGTCTGAGATAAACAAGAAGGATATTAATGACATGGTAATTGCATATGGAGAGCAGATTACAATGAAATTGATAATCAACAATGTTTATTCTGGACTTAAGGCGAAAATGAAATATACTTACTGGAAGAAGGTTTAAAATGAAAGACGATAATGATGAAATGTCGGAAGAAGATATCTTAAAGGCCAGTGAAGCCTATTTGACCTTCGTCCAAAGGTTTGGCGAATACGTGAAAGAAATGGACCCGGATCTGTGGTCAAGAGCTCGCGAATACGCGGCAGATTTTACTAAGATCCCTGGTGTGACTGTTGAACTTGTAGATAAAGATGAAGAAGATGACACAGACAACTCAAAGCGCGGCTCCGACTGATATTAAAGTTCTTGATTATGGACATGTTCAGCTAGTTGATTACATGGGCTCAGACCTAAGTGTTGTCAACGCTGCCCGAGTCTCATTCAACAAGGAAAGTTCTTGGGACTATGCAGATAGTCATGTTCCAATTCGTTCTCTTGCAGAAAAAGATCAAAAACTAATAAAGTATCTTGCAAAGCACAACCACTTCACACCGTTCTGCCATCCACAGATCAGTGTAAGAATTAAATGCCCAATTTTTGTCAGAGCACAATTGGGAAAGCATCAGGTTGGGCTTGTCATGAATGAAGTTAGCCGTAGATATGTTACGTTTGAACCAGAAGTTTATACTCCAATGTGGCGGGGTGCCCCAACTGATGGAGCCAAGCAAGGTAGCAGTGGTGCAATTGAAGATATGGATCTGTGCATTAAATTGAGACAAGAATATGACGGAATTGCAAAAGAATGTATTGATCTTTATAATCGTCTATTGGCAGATGGTGTGGCCCCAGAACAGGCAAGATCCATTCTTCCTCAAGGCACTTATACTGAATTTGTGTGGACTGGTTCTCTCTACGCATTTGCCAGAGTTTATAATTTGAGAATCGATGCTCATTCACAGTGGGAAATTCAAAAATACGCTGAAGCAATTAATAAAATTGTCGAGCCTTTGTTCCCAGTTTCGTGGAAAAATCTAACAACTAAATAAAGACACCACTTAAGGAGTCGCCCAATATGGCAGAAATTTTATCACCATTTCAATCGTTTATTTTCATCTCGCGCTATTCTCGTTGGCTTCCGGAACATAATCGCCGTGAATCATGGGAGGAGTGCGTAGACCGCTGGTGGAAATATTTTACAGGCAAAGTTCCTCAACTTGCAGAGCGCCCAGATGTCAAGGAAGCAATTCTCAATCTAGAGGTTCTTCCATCTATGCGCAGTCTCATGACTGCTGGCCCTGCATTGGATCACGACAACACTTGCCTGTACAACTGCTCGTATCTTCCAATTGACTCTTTGGATTCGTTTGCAGAATTGTTTGTTGTTTTGATGAATGGGACTGGCGTTGGGTATTCTGTTGAACATCAATACACAGACAAACTTCCACAAGTTGCCAACAAGATTGAGAAGTCATTCAACATCACTTACGTCGTTGAAGACTCCAAGGAAGGTTGGGGCAATGCAGTCAAGTTCCTAATGGATCATCTTTATGCAGGTCGCCATGTCAAATGGGATCTGAGTAAGATTCGTCCAGCGGGAGCCAGACTCAAGACATTCGGTGGTCGTGCAAGCGGCCCTGCCCCCCTTGATAATTTGTTCAAGTTCATTGTCAAGGTTTTCTACAACGCACAGGGTCGTCGTTTGACTGCTCTTGAGTGCCATGACATCTGCTGTGCCATTGCCAACGCAGTCATTGTTGGTGGTGTTCGTCGTTCAGCAATGATATCACTCAGTGATCTTTCTGATCGTGAGATGGCATTGTGCAAGAGTGGTGCATGGTGGGAGCAAGCTGGCTTCCGTTCATACGCCAACAACTCTGCCGTTTATCGTGGCCGTCCCCCCATGGGCCAATTCCTTGAGGAGTGGACATCTCTGTACAACAGTCACAGCGGTGAGCGTGGCATGATCAATCGTAAGGCTCTTCAAGAGCAAGCAGCCAAGTGGGGTCGCGATGAAAACTGCGAGTATGGAACAAACCCATGCTCGGAGATCATTCTGAAACCATTTGAATTCTGCAATCTTTCGACTGTTGTTGTTCGTCCCGATGACACTGCAGCAAGCCTCAAGAAGAAGATTGAGATTGCTACAATCATAGGTACAGTTCAGTCCACATTCACGAACTTCCCATATCTTCGTCCGGAGTGGAAGAAGAACTGCGAAGAAGAAAGACTTCTCGGAGTCAGCATGACTGGTATCTACGACAACAAGTTGACCAGTGGATTGGAAGGCAAGCCGAAGTTGGTTCGTCTTCTTGAGACTCTACGAGATCATGCAACTGCAACTAACATGAAGTGGGCAGAGAAGCTTGGTATAAACCCAAGCAAGTCCATCACGTGTGTCAAGCCAGAAGGAACCACTTCTTGCTTGGTTGACTCGGCCTCGGGTCTGCATCCTCGTTATGCTGAACATTATTATCGTAGAATTAGAATTGACAAGAAGGACCCAATTTATAATCTCATGAAGGATCATGGCGTTCCTTGCGAAGATGATGTGATCAATCCTGCTAACACAGCAGTCTTCACTTTTGCAATGAAGGCTCCAAAGGGAACAACCACAACGGAAGATCTTCGTGCGTTGGACCATTTGGATCTGTGGAAGACTTATCAGGAACAT
>SXGQ01763586.1_pt1 | contig 10772 bp, 9 predicted proteins | sample 3178371 | NCBI WGS metagenome assembly SXGQ01 (sample SAMN11356859, study PRJNA531348) | freshwater metagenome | isolation source: freshwater sample F1-20 | place: China: Fuxian Lake, Yuxi | collected 2017-12-25 | reverse complement strand
GCCCGAACGGCGCCGGCAAGAGCACGCTCCTCAAGTCCCTGCTTGGCTTCCTGGTGCCCGACAAGGGCAGCATGAAAGTGATCGACATGGACGTGGCCACGCAGCCGCTCGAGATTCGCGAGCGGATTGGCTACATGCCCGAAAGCGATTCCCACATCCCCGGCATGAACGCGGTGTCGTTTGTCGCCTACTGCGGCCAGCTCTCGGGACTGCCGGCCACCGACGCCATGCAGCGCGCGCACGAAGTGCTGTACTACGTCGGCCTCGGCGAGGCCCGTTACCGCAACATCGAGACCTACTCGACCGGCATGAAGCAGCGCATCAAGCTGGCGCAGGCCATTGTCCACGACCCCGATCTTCTGTTCCTGGACGAGCCCACCAACGGCATGGACCCCAAGGGCCGCGACGAGATGCTCGAGCTGATTCATGACCTCGCGCACAACAAGAACGTCAACCTGATCCTGTCGTCGCACCTGCTGCCGGACGTCGAGTTCACCTGCGACCACGTCGTGGTAATGGACAAGGGCACGGTCGCCACCTACGGACCGATCGACGCCCTGAAGGGCACGACCGGCCGCGTCTACGAACTGCGCATCAAGGGTGACGAGGCGCAGTTCATCAGCGTGCTGCGCGGCGAGGGCTACGAAGTGCACGATTCCGACGAAGACGTAATGCGAGTGTTCGTGCCGGGCGTGGCCGGCGACAACCCCAAGGTCCTGTTCGACCTGGCGGCCCGTGAGCGGGTGCAGGTGCGCCACGTGCGGCCGAGCGTGCCGACCCTCGAAGACGTGTTCGCGCGCGCGGTGGGAGACAAGTAGCCCATGCCCATTCATGACCAGGGCTATCGCCGCTACGGCGGCACCCGCGCCACCATCGGCCAGGCCTGGCGGGTGATGACCCGCGCCGGCATCATGAGCGTCATCTCCAAGCGCCAGTTCCTGGGCTTGATGCTGTTTGCCTGGGCGCCCTTCGTCGTCCGCGCGGTGCAGATTTACGTCTCGGCCACGTTCCAGCAGGCGTCGTTTCTTGCGCCCAAGGGCGAGACCTTCCGCGAGTTCCTCGACCAGCAGGGCGCGTTCGTGTTCTTCGTGACCATCTACGTCGGCGCCGGCTTGATCGCCAACGACCGCCGCGCCAATGCCTTGCAGCTCTACCTGTCGAAGCCGATGACGAGCGCGGAGTACATTGCCGGCAAGCTCGCCATCCTGTTCCTGTTCCTGGTGTCGGTCACGTTCCTGCCGGCCATGATGCTGCTGCTGACGCAGGCCCTCTTCGCCGGCAGCCTGACCTTTATCAGCAACAACCTCTACCTGCTGCCGGCTATCACCTTGTTCTCGCTCGCGCAGGTGCTGCTGGCGTCGACCACCATGCTGGCGCTGTCGTCGCTGTCGAAGAGCAGCCGCTTCGTGGGGGTGATGTTTGCCGGGTTGTTCTTCTTCACTACCGCGCTCTTCAACGCCTTGCGGGGAATCACCGGCCGCACCAGTTTCGCGTGGCTGTCGCCGACCGCTTCGCTCGAGCAACTGGGGGACGTGATCTTCCGGCTGCCGCCGCGCTATCAGTTGTCGCCGGCCATCGCCGGCCTCACCGTGCTGGTGTTGATCGCCGGGTCGTTCTACATCATGAGCCGCCGCGTGCGCGGCGTCGAGATTGTGACGTAATGGCGGACGTCACCACGCTCGTGCGGGCCGACCACGTGTCGAAGTGGTACGGTCAGGTCAGCGGCCTCAACGACGTCACGGTGTCCATTCCGCCGGGCATTACGGGACTGCTGGGGCCCAATGGCGCCGGCAAGTCGACGTTCATGAAGTTGATGACCGGCCAGCTCAAGCCGAGCCAGGGCGTCATTCGCGTGCTGGGCGAGCCGATCTGGGGCAACCCGGACGTATACGCCCGCATTGGCTTCTGCCCCGAGCAGGACGCGTTCTACGACCGCATGACCGGGTTCGAGTGGGTCAACGCCCTCGTGCGGCTCAACGGCTACAGCGATGCCGAGGCCGAGGCCGCCGCCAAGGCCGCGCTCGACAAGGTGGACCTGCTCGACGCGGCCGCCAAGAAGATTGGCGCCTACAGCAAGGGCATGCGTCAGCGGGTCAAGCTCGCGCAGGCGCTGGTCCACGATCCCGAGCTGCTGATCCTCGACGAGCCGCTCACCGGCATGGATCCGCTGATGCGCCGCAAGACCATCCGCCTGATCAAGGACTGGGCGCGCGCCGGCAAGCACATCATCGTCTCCAGCCACATCCTGCACGAGATCGAGTCGATGACCTCGAACATCCTGCTGATCAACAACGGCAAGATCCTCGCCGAAGGCAACGTGCACCAGATTCGCGACCTGATCGACACGCACCCGCACACCGTGTTCGTGCGCGGCGCCGACCCGCGCGCGCTGGCGCGCAAGTTCATGACCGAAGACGATGTGCTCAGCATGAAGTTCGAGCCGGGCGCGGTGATCGTGGAGACGTCCAAGCCCGACAGCTTCTACGCGCGGCTCACCGAGCTCGCCGCGTCCGGGGAGTGCGGCCGCATTGACGAAGTGCAGTCGCCCGACGACAACCTGCAGGCCGTCTTCAAGTACCTGGTGAAGCAATGACCACGGCCATCCGGAAGCACCAGCACATGAGTTTCTGGGCCGCCTCGCGCCGGGTGTTCGACCTGTCGCTCGGCGAAATGCTGTGGTCGCGCCGCACCATCTTCATGGCCCTGGTCGTGGGCGGCCCGGTGCTGCTGGCGGTGGTCGTCAAGCTGGTCGAGCTGTTCGGGATGTCGGCGCTGCGCGTCAACGGCCAGAAGGTCGCCGGGTTCGGCATTTTCGGCGTGATGATCTGGATGCTGTTCTTACGCTTCATCGTCCCCGTGCTGGGCGTGTTCTATGGCACGGCGCTGATGGCAGACGAGGTGGAAGACAAGACCATTACCTACCTGTTCACCCGCCCGATTCCGCGCGGCGCGGTGCTGGTGGGCAAGTACCTGGCCTACCTGGCGTGCACCCTGCTGGTGGTGCTGCCGTCAGTGATGATCGTGTTCTTCCTGCTGGTCCCGTTGTCGGAGTTGCCCGCGACCTTTGGCTCACTGGTGATCGACCTGGGGTTGCTGGCCCTGGGCCTGGCGGTTTATGGGGCGGTGTTCGCCTTCGTCGGCGCCTACTTCAAGCGCCCCCTGGTCATTGGCCTGCTGTTCGCCTTTGGCTGGGAGCAGGTGGTGATGGCCCTGCCGGGCTACCTGAAGCAGTTCACCGTCGCCTTCTACATGCAGGCCCTGGTGCCCCACGCCATGCCGTCCGACGGGGTCGCCAGCATCCTTCAGGGCATGTTCCGGGAGACCCCGCCCGTGTGGGTGTCGCTCGCGTGGCTTTTGGGCTACCTGGCCGTCTTCCTCTACCTGGCCACGCGCGTGGTCGAGCGCAAGGAATACATCCTCGAGCAGTGAGGGGGTCGCGCGAAGGTGGCAGCCGCCGAGCCCGACGAAGGGCGAAGCCCGAGCCCTGCGCCCGAAGGGCACTCTACGCGGGGGCCGGAGGCCCCCGCGCCCCGAAATTAGGGACGAGCCGGGGAACTAAACACCCCGGCGAATCCGTATAATCTGGCAGGAGTCCCGCATGTCCAACAAGACGCGATACTTCGTGGCGGTTACGGGAGCGATTCTGGCCATTGGCCTGGGGACGGGTATTGTCGCGTCCTACATGGGCTTGCCGGTTTCGGTCCTGACCCGTGCCGCCGGTCCGGAAGAGCTCGAGTATGTGCCGGCCGATGCGGCGGTCGTCGCCTACGCCAACGTGCGCGACGTGATGAACTCGCAGTTGCGCCAGCGGTTCCGCGAGCTCGAACCGACCCAGGAACACCAGAACGAGTTCGAGGAGAAGACCGGCCTCAACTTCGAAGAGGACATTGACACCGTGGTCGCGGCCATGATGCCCAAGGGCAACATCGCCGACAAGCCCAACGAGGCGTTCTTGCTGTTGGTCCGCGGCCGGTTCGAGGCGGCCCGTATCGAGGCGCTCGCGCTCGAGCACGGGTCCACGGTTTCCGACTACCAGGGCAAGCGCCTGATCGCATTCCACGAGGAAAAGCGCGACACGCCGGACGAGGGCATGGCCCTTGGTTTCGTCGCGGCCGACCTGGTCGCGTTCGGCAGCGTGACCGGCGTGAAGGCCTCGATTGACGCGCGCCGCGAGAACCGCAACGTCGTCGGCAATATTGAGATGATGCGGCTGGTGAGCGAACTCGACAATGCCAACGCCTGGGCCGTGGGCCGTTTCGACGCCATTGCCCGCCAGTCGGGCCTGCCGACCGAAATTGCCGCGCAGATGCCCGCCATCACGTGGTTCTCGGCGGCCGGCCACATCAACGGCGGTGTGAGCGGCGTGCTCAAGGCCGAGGCCAAGGACGAAACCTCGGCCGCCAACCTGCGCGACGTTCTCAAGGGTGTGCTGGCGCTGGCCAAGATGCAGGCGGGCAACAAGCCGGGCATGCAGGCGATGGCCGACTCGCTGATTCTCTCGGGCGATGGCAAGAACGTGGCCCTCTCGTTCACGGTGCCGGCGGAAGTCCTCGACGTGCTCGAGGGCCTCGCCAAGGGCCGCAAGGCAATGGCCGCCGCGCAATAATGTAAGATGCGCGGACTTGTCTGACCACGTCTTCTTTTATGGAACGCTGCTGTCGCCGTTCAATCGGCCAGGGCGGCTCCGCATCACTCCCAAGCTCAACTACTCAGGGCGCGGCTCCATCGGGGCCGCGCTCTTCGACTTAGGCATCTATCCCGCGGCGGTTGCCACCGAAGATCAGGGCCGGGTGTGGGGCGAAGTCTACGAGATGCTCGACACTGGCCCGGTGCTGGCCGCGCTCGATGAGATCGAGGGCTACCGGCCGAGCGAACCGGCGCGCAGCCTTTACACCCGCATCCTCACCGACGTGGTTCTCGACGACGGCCGGACCGAACAGGCGTGGGCGTACTTTTACAACGCCCCGCTCGGACGCGCCCAGCGCATCACCTCGGGCGATTACCTGGAACACCTGAACGGGAAGTAGCTAGGGCTTCGCCAGTTCGTCGACGAAGTGCGCGATGGCTGCGGCCACGCGATCCGACAGCTCGACGAACTCGACGCCGGTGCGGTAGGTGATGACGTCCTGGTCGACGTCGCTGATGCGCGAGTGCACGACGCGGCCCTTGACGACGACCGAGCGATTGCCTAGCGTCAGGCGGAACTCATGCAGCGAGTCCAGCTGCAGGGGGAAGGCGGTTTCCACCTGCATGCCGCCGTGGCTCATCTGGCGCACGGCGGTCTGCTGGTACACCATCACCTCGCCGTGTAACGCCCCCAGGAGTTCGATGCGCTTGGAATCGCGCTTGTTGTCTTCCGGGGCCATTCGCTCGAGATTATAGCGTAGCCCTCGCCGTTGACATAGGTGAGGATGGGCAGCCGGCGCGTCGCCGGATCGAGCTGCAGCATCTGCAGGACTTGGCACGCCTCTTCGTCATCCGGCGCAAAACACAACACCACCAGATCGGGACGCCGCCGGCGGATCGCCAGGTACGGGGTGTCGTCCTTGTCGATGAAATCGACGCGGAAACGGGTGGTGCCGAGCATCGGCTGAATGCCGGCGAGCGCCTCTGGGCCCGCGCCAACTATCAGGGCCCGCGGCATTGCGGTGCTGTCGGCCTGCGTTTGGACGGGACTCATGCGCACCTCCTCGGTCCCGCTTGTCTACAAGAAACGCGCCAGGCAGAACCGTGCATTTCCAAAAGAAATGGACGCGGCTTACTGAAGAGGTGACACAACTCGTCACTGGACCCGACAAGAAGTGGCATGCGGAGAAGACGAAAGGTGGCGCCTTCGCTACTGCCTGCGTTCGCGGATGGCCTGCTCGAGTTGCGGGTTCACCCTGAAGCCGGCCTTCTTCGCGTTCTTCAGCGACGCCTCGGCCTCGGCGATGCGGTTGGTTTCGAAGTAGACGACGGCGAGGTTATTATGCGCCTCGCCAAACTTGCTGTCAGTGTCGATCGCAGCTTTGAATTCCCGCTCCGCGTCGGCGAGCCTGGCGGACCTGAAGAACGCGCTGCCCAGGGAGAGCGAGACCCACGGCGGGATCGACGCGTCGATGCCCATGTCGTTGCCACGAGCGATGGCGCTTTGAATGTCACGGCGCTGGTTGTTCAGTTGGCGCAGCAGGTTCTGCTGCTGCGGGCTCGGCGGCATCGTCTGCACCTGGCGGACCTGCTCGTCGATTTCGGTGATGCGATCCTGGCGGTAGCGCTGGGCATCCTGTTGGCTTGTGAAGTGCCGGCCGACCTGGGCGATATAGAGCTTGCGGCACTCGGTCAACGTGGCAATCGCCGCCACGTACTGCTTCAGGGCAATCTGGGCTCGGCCGAGCCCGTAGAACGCGTCCTCGAAGGTGTTGTCGATGGCTACCGCCTGCTGGAACGACTGGGCGGCCCGCTCAAAGGATTCGGCCGACATCAGTTCCCACCCCTGCCGGTTGTGGGGCCGGGCGCGCTCGCGCTCAGGTGTGTTCTGCGCGGCCGCCGGGCCGGCGACGGTGAGTGCGGCAAGAGCGAGGGCAAGTATCTGGCGCATGGAGCCTCCTGATCGGTCCGCCAAAGAAAAATGCCCCGCGGGCCGAAGCCCGCGGGGCAGTGATGATATCCGACGACGAGCGCGCTTAGAAGATGAAGCGCACGCCGATCCGGGCCTGCATCGGGGTCTGGAACGCGTTGTCCATCAGGAAACGCGGATCCTTGACGACGTTCTGGCTGACGATCAGGTCGGCCAGGTTCTGCCGGCCGCTGTAGAACAAGGCCTCGTCCGGCGTCACGCCGTTGGTCTTGTGATAGGTCGAGTACTTGCCAACCGAGGTGTCCTGGTTGAACAAGTTGAGCACGTTCAGGCTCAGTTGCAGTTCCTTGGACCCGCCCACGTTGAAGCTGTGCTGCACCAGGAGGTCGGTTTGCGAGAACATCGGCGTGCGGCCGTCGCTGCCGCGGCCCAGGTACTGCACCGGCAGGTTGTTCGGCGCGTAGATGCCGATCTCGCGGGTGACCGGCAGGCCGCTCGCGATGTATTCGTTCACGCCCACGCTCGTGCCGAAGCCGAACATGTAGATGAACTGGCTCTTGAACTGGTGGGGACGATCCGTCGCCAGGGGGCCGAGGGCCGCCTCGCCGCCGTCCTGGAACATCATCAGCGGGTAGTCCCACAGCCGGCCCACGTTCGGGCTGGTGCGGCCGTTCTCGTCAGACTGCGAGAGACCGGAGTAGTTGCCATACAGGCGGCTCCAGGTGTAGCCGGCGCGCAGGTACCAGTTGTTCGAGTAGCGCTTGTCGAACGCGAACTCGACGCTGTCGAAGTCGCGGACCGCCTTGGGGTTCGCCACGTTCGGGTTGGTGAACGCGAGCGCCGCCAGGTTGAAGCCCGGGTTGGCGATGATGTAGATCTCGCTGCCGTCGGCGGCCAGCGCGCCCGTGTCTTCAATGGCGCGGTCAACCTGCTTGTGCACGTAGCGGACGCTGACCGCCATGAGGTCGTTCAGCTGGTGTTCGATACCGGCCGACGCTTCCTGCAGCTTCATGGGCTTCAGGTCCGGGTCCTGGTGATCGGAGTCGAGCGACACGAACCGGAAGTCGACGGGTCCGCGGATGAGCGTGCCCGAGCAGGCGGGGGGGCACTGGGCGCCCGCCGTGAGATTGGTCCAGTCAGGCGTGTCGAGCGTGTAGTAGTACTCGAGCCACTTGTCGCCGCCGAACGAACCGCGGGGCAACTCGAGCTTGAAGATGTCGTAGAAGACGCCCCACGAACCGTAGGCCTTCCACTTGCCGTCGCCCTTGATGTCGTAGGCGAAGCCGACGCGCGGCGCCAGCTTGTCGGCGAAGCCGAATTCGACGCCGAAGTCAGGCACGCCCTCCTGGGTCGAATAGGTCGGCACCCGCTCACGCTCGGTGCGCACGCCGGCGTTGATGGTCAGCTTGTTGTTGATGGTCCACGAGTCCTGGATGAACAGGCCGATGTTGGTGGTCGTGACGTCGCCCTCGGTAATGAAACCCTGCTTGGGGTTCACGCCGTTGCTGCGTACCTGGTAGTAGCCATACGGGCCACGGAGACCGCCAAGGTTGGTGTTCCAGCGAATGCGGACCAGATTGGCCGACTCACCACTGAGCACGTTGTTGCCGACCTGATCCGCCTGCACACCGAACTTGATCTGATGCGCACCGCCGGCATTGGCGTAGAGCGTGCCGTCGGCCTGGAAATACAGGCGCGTCTGCTGGTCGCGCGTCACCTTGGTGTTCGAGGGGATGTTCTGGAACCCGCTCGCGCGCTGCAGGCTCACCGGCGTGGCGAGCAGGCCAATGTTGTTGCCGGTCGAGAAGATGATGCGCGGCTCTTCGGTCACGTTCGAGTCGTTCTGGTCGGCAAAGTAATAGCCGCCGCGCATACCGAGGAAGAATCGCGGGGACGCGACCCAGTCGAGGTTGCCCGACACCGAGTAGTTCGGAAACTTCGAGACCTTGCTGTAGTTGGTCCCGGCCGGATCCGTGCCGGTCAGCGCCGGCAGCAGGCCGTTGGTCTCACGCCAGCTGTTGTTGTACGACACGCGGCCGCGCAGGCTGTTACTGAGCTGAGAGGTGACGTTGGCGGTGATGTTCTGGGCCGGCGTCTTCTGTTCGACCGAGGCCGTACCCGCCGCCGGGTTGCCGGCGCTGGTTGGGCTGACGTTGCGCGTGATGTTCTCCATCACCGGCAGGTAGGCGCCGAAGAACCAGGCGCGGTCGCGCACGAGCGGGCCGCCCAGCGTGAAGCCGGGTTCGGTGCGCGATTCATCGTCCTTCGGGTAGGTGATGTACTCGGCGATGTCGTCGTTCACCAGGTTGCGGCGCAGCGTCGGGGTCGGGCTGCCGGCCAGCGAGCTGCCCTGGTAGTTGAAGATGCCGCTGCCGTGCATCTCGTTGGTGCCGCTCTTGGTCATGGCGTTGATCACGCCGCCCGTGGCGCCACCGAACTCCGCGGTGTAGCCGCTCGACTTGACCTGGACCTCTTCGACGAAGTCGGAAATCAGGCGCTTGCCCGACGTGCCGCTGACCAGGTTGGTGGTCTCGATGCCGTCGATGATGAAGCGGTTCTCGCCGGCGCTGGCGCCGTCGATCGAGATGCCGCCCAGCTTGTTCTCCTGGTTGGCGCCGGGCGCCTGCGTCACCATCGTCGTGAAGTCGCGGCCCTTGGGCAGCAACTCGACCTGTTCGGCGCGGATGTTGGCCTGCCGCGACGTGCTACGCACGTCCACCAGCGGGGTCTGCGCGGTCACCATCACCGTCTCGGCGACGCCGGCGAGCGGCAACGCGAAGTCCACCTTCTTCATCTGGCCGAGGCCGACGCGCACTTCAACGACTTCCCGAGCCACGAAGCCCTGGAGGTTGGCGGTGACGCGGTAGTTGCCGGGAGCCAGCGAGGGGAAGCGGTACAAGCCGACCGAGTCGGTCACCGTCGAACTGACGACGCCGTTAGCGGTGGCTTCAACGGTGGCGCCCGGAAGGACGGCACCCGATGCGTCACGAACGACGCCTTCAATCGAACCACGCTGGTCCTGCGCCCAGGCGGGCGCCACCAACGTGCAAAGCAACATAAGAACTGCGAAAGGTTTTGCGAACATTACCTTTCCTCCTTTGGAAAGCAAACACAACGCAACAGATAGAAATAAGGAAGCTCGTCGGCGCCAGTCTTCCGCCGCCAAACGGCACCCGGCTCGCCGGGAACACCTCATCGTAGTTCACAGAGGGGCGAAAGGTGGTGCGAATCCACTGAAATATGGGAAGAAATGCACTGTTTGTGGGTCAGGACACGGACGGAATACGCGGGTTTGGCCCGCAAATACAAGGGTTTTTTGAACGTTCGTTTGATATCATCTTTTTTCGCATGCCCTCCACCACCCAGCCGGTTCAGGTTCACCCAGGCCACCAATGAGAGTTGCCGTCATCCCCGGCGACGGCATTGGCAAGGACGTCACCGCGGAAGCGGTGAAAGTGCTGCAGGCGACCGGCGCCGCGTTCGGGCGGCGGTTCGATCTCGTGCACCTGCCGTGGAGCGCGGACCACTACCTGAAGACCGGCGAGACGCTCCCGGCCCACGGCTACCAGATGCTGCGCGACGAGTTCCAGGCCATCTTCGTCGGGGCGCTCGGCGACCCGCGGGTGCCCGGCAACCAGCACGCGCGCGACATCCTGCTCGGCACCCGGTTCGAACTCGACCTGTATGTGAACTACCGCCCGGTGCGGCTGCTCGACGATCGCCTGTGCCCGTTGAAGGATCGCGGGCGCAAGGACATCAACTTTGTCGTCTTCCGCGAGAACACCGAAGGCGTCTATGTCAGCGTCGGCGGCCGTTTCAAGGCCGGCACGCCGGACGAGGTCGCCATCCAGGAAGAGATCAATACCTTCAAGGGCGTCAACCGCATCATCCGCCACGCGTTCGAGTATGCGAAGGCCAACGGCCTGACGAAGGTGTGCATGGCCGACAAGAGCAACGCCATGCAGCAGGGCCATGCGCTGTGGCAACGCGTCTACCAGGAAGTGGCCGCGGAGTATCCGGGCATTACCGCCACGCACCAGTACATCGATGCCCTCGCCATGTTCCTCGTGAAGGACCCCGGCCAGTACCAGGTGATCGTCACCAACAACCTGTTCGGCGACATCGTCACCGACATCGGCGGGGCGCTGCAGGGCGGCCTGGGCATGGCGGCCTCGGGCACCATTCACCCGGGGAAGACGTCGCTGTTCGAGCCGGT
>SXGQ01388775.1_pt1 | contig 10773 bp, 17 predicted proteins | sample 3178371 | NCBI WGS metagenome assembly SXGQ01 (sample SAMN11356859, study PRJNA531348) | freshwater metagenome | isolation source: freshwater sample F1-20 | place: China: Fuxian Lake, Yuxi | collected 2017-12-25 | reverse complement strand
GTTCGCGTCTTCCAGCACGGAGGTTATTGAGATCGGGAACGGATATTTCGGAAAGCCGAATCAGGTCACGATCCGTCATGCCTTGAGCTTTTTGAGCTTTGAGCAAGACGTCAAGGTGGGTGTCTTCGAGGTTCATGGAAGCAGCAGAGCTGTCTGGCGGGCGGGTTCGGTTTCTGGGATGGCGGACTCTTGGATGGAGGAGGGAGGGGGAGGGAGATCAAACCAAGACCGGCATCCTCTCAGGTTTGCGGAGGAGGGCAAAACCCAGATGGGTTGAAGGAGAAATGGGCGAACAAGCGCGAAGTGGAGGAGCTTTTGATCTCGTGAGGTAAAATGTTCCCGAATGGTCTGGGGATTGTAGGCGGTGAAAGGGAGAAGTTTTTCGATTTGAGACCAGTCGAGCAGATCGCCAGATCGAAGAACCTCCACGCGGACGGAGATCTGAAAATCGGCGGCAGGGCCTTGGGCATCCTTTTCGTGGTAATGGGTGGGAAGGAGGTAAAAGGATTTGGTTCCAAATCCGCTTTCGGAAGTGGTCTCCCGAATCCCTGCTTTGCGAAAGAGAACCGATTGCTGGCCTGTCGCGATGGCCTGACAAACGGAGGCGAGTTCTTTAAATCCTTGGATCATGGCCGTCGCACGTGGGAAACGATGAGGGGATAGTTTTTGGCAAGATAGTAGAGGCCTGAGATAGCCGTGATGAGCGCAGTCACGACAACAGCAACATCGAGAAGGGTGCGGCCTGCGGGCAGTGATGGGTCAATCGCGAGGAGAAGCAGGGCCAGAATGGCAGTGACCATTTGCGTGATCGTCTTGTGCTTCCCCACTTTTTCCGCGGCAAGGACGATGCCCTTTTGGCCGGCGACAAGGCGGATTCCCGTAATAAGAAATTCACGGGCGACGACAAGGGAGACAAACCAGACGGGAAGGAGGCCCGCGCCGAGCAGGCCGATAAAGGCGACGGCAACGAGGAGTTTGTCGGCGAGGGGATCGAAGAGACGTCCAAAGTCCGATTCGATTTTCCAGCGGCGGGCGAGGTGGCCGTCGAGCCAATCGGTCAGGGCGGCGGCGACAAAGAGGATGAGAGCGAGCCAAGCGGTCCAAGATGGAACGGGTGGGCAGGCACAGGCTTGGAGCAGGATGAGCAGGATGAAGGCGGTGACGACTCGGGCGATGGTTAACCAGTCGGGAAGAGTCATTCCCAATAGATTACGGCGAAGATGAGGTTGAAGGAACGGTGAATTTTAGGGTTGGGTGAGTTCGGTAGATTGCGGAATTGAGATTTCGGGATTTTCGGCAAGATGGGCAGGGAAGGGCAAAGAAAAATAATTAAAAAGTTGCAGTTATGTAGCCATATGTTTATTTCTATACATGCATAGAACCACAATTTTACTGCCGCCAAATCTCCTGAGGGCAGCCCAAAAGGAGGCGCGGAAAAACGGGATTTCGCTTGGGGAGTTGATTCGACGAAGGCTGGTTTTTGGGGAGGAGGGGGGATCCGTGACCAGGCCTGCCTTTTTTCGGCGGGAGGTGTGGACAGGGGCTACGCCGGCCGATCTTTCTGAGAAACACGACGAGCACCTTTACGGAATTTGAAGAAGATTTTTATCGATACGGGGGCATTTTTGGCCAAGGAGTTGGCCGCGGATCAGCACCATGAGGAGGCAGTCCGCTTGTGGAACAAGTATTATGCGGAGGGAGCTACCTTTTACTCTTCCGAGCACATCTTGGACGAGACGATGACTCTGTTTGCTCGAAGAACGAATGCCAGTTGGGCCAGCAGTTGGGGAAAGGATGTGATGGGGGCAGGGATCGATTGGCTCAACACCGAACCTAAGGATTTAATCGATGCGATGGATCTGCTGAAAAAATATGCAGATCAAGCGGTCTCGTTTACCGACTGTCTCTCTTTCGCGTTAATGAGGAGAGATGGAATTCGGGAATGTTTTGCGTTCGATAGACATTTTCAAGCGGCAGGATTTCGACCAGTGATTTGAGCTTACTTACCCACGACCCTTCCGTGCTTGATCCGTGGAGAGAGGCGTTAGGCGATCAGATCGTAGATTTTGTGACCCGTGATAGTGACTTCGGCGAATTCTCCCGAAGTAAGCGGTTTTTGGAGGAGGACTTTGCCGTCGACGTCAGGGGCATCGGCCTCGGTGCGCGCAACGTTTGGTGAATCGACCAAGACGCGAACTTTTTTTCCTACGAAGGATGCCGCGCGTTCTGTCGCGACCTTCTGCTGGGCGGCCATGGCTTTACGATAGCGTGATTTTTTGACTGAAGCAGAGATCTGGCCCTCCATTTTTGCGGCGCGACTGCCTGATTCCTGGGAGTAGGTGAAAACACCCATCCGATCAAACTTTGCGCTCTGAATAAAGCCGAGGAGGGTTTCGAACTGTGCCTCGGTTTCTCCGGGAAAACCGACAATGAAAGTTGTCCGAATGGCGAGGTCGGGGATGCCGGCACGGAGGCGAGCGACAAGGTCGCGAATATGAGCTTCGGAAGTCTCCCGACGCATATCTTTGAGCATGCCCTCTTGGATGTGTTGAAGGGGCATGTCAACGTAGCGAGCCACTTTAGGAAGGCGGGCCATGGCGGCGATGAGTTCATCCGACCAGTGCGCAGGGTGGGTGTAGAGAAGGCGGATCCAGAAGTCGCCTTGGATGGAGGAGAGGGCTTGGAGAAGGTCGATGAGGCTCTCGCCACGGGAGGCGGTGACTTGGGCGCGGGGACCGCGACCCTCGGTCCAGCGATCCATCCCAAAGTAGGTGGTGTCTTGCGAAATGAGGAGAAGCTCTTTGACTCCCTCCGCCACAAGTTGTTCAGCCTCACGACGAATTGATTCGATGGTGCGGCTGCGATGTTTGCCGCGCATTTGCGGAATGACGCAGAAAGAGCAGGGGTGATTACAACCTTCGGCAATTTTTACATAGGCGAAATGTTTGGGGGTGAGGCGCCAGCGAGGGGTGTTGAAGTCGGGGATGTAGACGGGAAGATGGTCGGGCACGAGATCATCAGGGGCGGCACCGAGGGGGCGAGCCAAGACTCGGCGAACGATGGGGGCAACCTCCTCCAACTGGTCGAGTCCGATGAAGGCGTCGACTTCAGAAAGTTCCCCGGTGAGTTCGGAGGAGAAGCGTTGCGACATGCAGCCGGCGACAATCAGGCGTTGATCGGCATGGCGCCGGTGCAGGCCGCGGTCGCGGTGGGCTTCGAGAACGGCAGTGATGCTCTCGGTTTTGGCGGAGTCGATAAAGGCGCAGGTGTTGACGATGAGAACATCGGCCTCGGCGGAGTCGGCAGTGAGATCCATCCCAGCGGAGCGGAGGTGGCCGAGCATGATTTCAGAGTCGACCAGATTTTTGGCGCAGCCTAAGGAGATGAGACCGACTTTGGTGGCCATAGGGGCAGGCGAGCGCGGGAAAAGCGCGTTAGCGAGCGGCAGGGAGGCGGAAGGTTTGCGGACCGGGCTTTTCGTACGGGCCGAAGTTGGAGTCGTTGAAAATAATCTCGGCATCGGCGGCTTCACGAGTGGTGACAATAAAAGCTTCGCCGAGCCAGGCGGGATCATCTTTGGCGGGAATAATATCATCTTCGTCGATGGTATCCTCGAAAAGCTGGACCTCTTTGCCGTCTTGAATGGCGACGATGCGGACCCAGGTGTCTTTTTTGGCTTTGATGCGCAGTTGCTGAGGGGTGGAGGATTTCGAGGCGGGGGCGTTTTCGGATGATTGCACCATTGGAAGAGAGGAGAGGGGTTGGGCCGGCTGGCCTGAGGCTGGAGTGGAGTCGGTGGAGGCCGCCGTGCCTTGGCCCGACGCCTTGGACGAGTCTTGGTTCACCGCACCGATGGGGGCGAGAGAGGAAGGATCTTGGGGAGATTTCACCGGCCATACGCGGTAGAGTTGAATGCCGAGAACAGAGACGACGAAAACACCGACCAAGCCGAGCACGCCCATGCCGACGCCCCGGGTGGTCAAAACGGGTTCGGAAGCGCGAGTGGGAAGGGCTTCAAGCATTTCGGGGCGGAGATCAAGAATGGAGTCGTCGGCCTCGCTCAAGGGCTGGAACTCACGGAGGATTTTTTTAGGATCGAGGCCGAGTTCGCGTGCGTAGATGCGAAGAAAGCCGCGGGCGTAAGCCAAGCTGGGAAATTTGTCGTAGTCACCCGCCTCAAGGCGGCGAATCACATTGAGGTGCAGGCGGGTGCGGGCGGAGGCTTCCTCGATAGTCCAACCGAGGCGAAGACGAGCAACTCCCAGTTGGGAGGCAACAGGGTCAGTGGCTTCGGCCACCTCAGTGCTGGCAGACGTTTTTTTCTTCATAATTGGACGGTATCGAGATCGACCAAGATCTCCCGATCTTTGGCTCCATCGCGAGGTCCAATAATACCGCGGCTCTCGAATTGATCAATCACCCATGCAGCCCTACCGTAGCCTAGCCCTAACTTCCTCTGCAGCAATGAGGTAGAGGCACGCTTTTCTATTTTAACAACCTCCAGAGCGCTGTGGAGAAGGTCCTCGTCTTTTTCCGAAAGATCCGAATCTCCAGAGGAAGGTTTGGTCAGTTTGGCATGAATTTCCTGTTCGTAGAAGGGTTTGGCCTGGGCGGCGATGAAGTCGATGACGCGTGAGACTTCATCATCGGAGACAAAGGCACCTTGAGCTCGGATCAACTTACTGGCACCTGGGCGAAGATAGAGGAGGTCTCCTTTGCCGAGAAGATTTTCGGCGCCGGACTCGTCCAGGATGACGCGGGAATCGACCCCGGAGGGAACTTGAAAAGCGATCCGGGCAGGGACATTGGTTTTGATCACGCCCGTGATGACGGCGGCGCGGGGGGTTTGGGTAGCGATGATTAGATGGATGCCGGCGGCGCGGGCTTTGGCGGAGAGAAGAGCGATGGCGTTTTCCACTTCGGCAGGAGCGACCTGCATGAGGTTGGCGAGCTCGTCGATGATGACGACGATGTAGGGGAGGCGGTCAGGTAACGGCTCCTCGGAGGAGATAGGGGGCGCAGGGGCGGGCTCGCCGCTTTCCATCTGGGGAGCGAGGTCGAGTTCCTCAACGCGGTGGGGAACGCGGACGCGCGTGTTGAAGGTGGCGATATTGCGAACGCCAGCCTTGGCCATGTAGCGGTAGCGTTTTTCCATTTCGACGATAACCCAGCGGAGGGCGAGGAGAACTTTTTTGGGTTCGGTCACGACGGGGACGACGAGATGGGGAAGGCGATTGTAAACTTGGAGTTCGACGACTTTGGGATCGATCAAGATGAGACGGAGATCGTCTGGGCTGAAGCGGTAGAGCAGGCTGAGAAGCAGAGTATTGATACAGACCGATTTGCCCGAACCGGTGGTGCCGGCGATAAGGGCGTGAGGAAGATCGGCCAAGTCGTCGATGAGAGTGGCCCCATAGACGTCTTTGCCGAGGGAAATGGGAAGGTGAGCGGAGGAGGAGTTCCACTCCGCACATTCGATCAGGTCACGGAGGAGAACTTTGACTTTGGAGGGGTTGGCGACCTCGATGGCGACGGTGTCGCGGCCGGGAACAGGAGCGAGGATGTTAATGCGTTCGGCTTTCATGGTGCGGGCAAGATCGCGTTCGAGGTTGCAGATCCGTTCCACGCGAATGCCAGGGGCGGGGTAAAGTTCGTAGCGAGTGATGGTGGCTCCCCGGGTGATGTCGCCGGGGCTGACCTCGATATCGAAGTGGGACAGAGTTTCGATAATGCGCTGCTGGTTGGCTTTGAGTTCGTCTTCCGAAAAGGTGGGGCGAACATCTTTTTCGGATTTTTGGAGAAGATCGATGGAGGGAAGTTTGTATTTGTCGTAGGTAGGGCGAGTGGAAGCAGGGATGGGGGCGGGGGTGGGCTTGGGGGAGGGTTTGGGTTTGGGGGCGGGTTCGGGCGAGGGAAGAGGATTGACCGGAGTACCGAGTTCTTTGATTTTGGAGGTGGAGGAATCTGCTTTGGCAGGTTTTTCCGGTTTGGTTTTGGCGGGGGTGGGGAGGGAGGAGGAAAGAGGAGTGATGGTGGTATCGAGGATTTTGGGTGTGGGGCGAGGAGGGGTGGAGGTGAGGGAGGGCGAAGGGGTGAGGGCGGCGGCTTTTTCTTTGGCGAGGCGTCGGCGGAGGCGTCCCTGCTCAATCTCTAATTTTTTCTGTTCGAGCTCGATCCGTTCGGAGGGTTGAGCTTTGCGGATGCGGTAATCGAGATAGTGGTCGACGAGGGCGCGGCCCGCTTCTCCAAAGGCGCGGGCGAGTTCCGCGGGGCGGAATTCAAAAAGAAGCACGAGGACGACGAGGTAAGAGAGGCCGAAGACGAGAACGGCGCCGACTTGGCCGAGGATGGGGGAGAGGAATTTGTCGTTGAGAAAGTAGCCGATGTAGCCGCCAGGCATTTTTCCAGCGGGGGAGGGAGTGACCTCGAGCCCGCGGGCACCGGAAAAGAGGGGGTTGGCGAGAGAGGGGCCAAAGGCAGGGGCGGCGAGTTGGAGGAGGCAGGCCCCAGTAACGAGAAGAATGCCTAGGAGAAGAAATTTTTGGGAGTAGCGGACTTCTTTGGCAAAAAAGAGCAGGAGGCCGCCGGCGATAAAGACGATGGGAAAAAGGTAGGAACCGAGTCCGAAGAGAAGAAAGAGGATGCCGCCGAGGTAGGCGCCGGCTGGGCCGACGAGGTTGGCTTTGGGGTTTTGCGGGGGTTGGGAGTAAAAGGAGAGGTCGCGTGGATCAAAGGAAAAGAGGGCGAGAAGCAGGAGGATACCCGAGCCAAGAATGGCGAGTGCGATGACTTCTTGGCCGAGGGTGGGACCAGTGCGGGTAGGTTTAGGTTTGGCCATAAGGGGGCGAAAGAGTCTAATTGAGCGTAAGGATGGGCTTTCTCAAGGTAAGTTTCAGGGTTTTTGGCCTAGGAGCGTGGCTTCTGGTGGGCGTGGGGTGCGGGGCGGACCCGAGAGGTCAATTTGAGGGGGAGGTAAGGGGGATGATACAGGTGGCGAGGGAGGGAAGGTATGGGGAGTTGGAGGGGGTAATGTCGGAGGGGTTGAAAGGGAGGGTTCGGGCGGAGGGATGGGAGCCAAAAGCGGGGTTGGCTTTAGTGGCGCGGAGGGATCGGGAGGAGGGCGCGGTTTATTTTTTGCGAGATGTGCCGAAATTTGAGGGCAGTTATGGGGAAGCGGAAATAGGCAGAGTGACGGAGAGGGGGGAAAAAAGGATGGTGATTCCATTTGTGCGGGAAGAGAGGAAGTGGAGAGTGGGGGCGGCCTACCAAGACGGAAGAGCGTGGGAGGCGGAAGATTTTTAATTTTGATGTTAGATTTTGATTGGGGGTTATAGTTCGGGATGGCGATTTGGAAATTGGAGCCTTTAGCCCAAGAGAGAATCTGGGGAGGCCGCAATCTGGAGAAATTTGGGCGGGTTTTACCCGAAGGCAGTAAGATCGGTGAAACGTGGGAGCTGGTGGATCGGCCGGAGGCGCAGTCGAAGATTGAGGGCCTGGGGCAGACCTTGGGCTCATTTTGGGGAAGTGCGGACCGAAAAAAAATATTCGGAAGGCGGTCGCCGGAAACGGATCGCTTTCCGATTTTGATTAAACTTTTGGATGCGGAGGAGAAGCTGTCGTTGCAGGTTCATCCCCCCGCTGGACGGGCGGCGGCGCGTGGGGGTGAGCCAAAAACGGAGATGTGGTTTTTTTTAGAAACGAAGCCGGAAGCGGAAATTTATGTTGGCTTAAAAAGAGGAGTGGGGAGGGTGGAGTTTGAAAAAGCGCTGGAGAGGGGAACGGTGGCAGAATGTTTTTTTCGGCAAAAGACAGAGGCGGGTCAGGCGATGTTTTTGCCCTCAGGTCGAGTGCATGCCATTGGGGCAGGAAACGTGATTTTAGAAATTCAGCAAAACTCGGACACAACTTATCGGGTGGATGATTGGGGGCGAAAAGATGAGCGGGGGAAGTCACGGCCTTTGCATGTGCCGGAGGCGTTGGAATCGATTCAGTGGAAGGATGTGGAACCGGCTTTTCTTCAACCACGGGGAGAGAGATTGCTGGTCTGTGATTTTTTTAAAGTAACGCGATGGTGGCTTGGGCGGGAGGAGGTGAGGGAAATAGTTCCTGATCGGGGAACGTTTCGGTTTCTCTTCGTGGCCGACGGGAAAATTCAGACGGAGGGAGGGGAGGAGTGGGAAAAGGGTGCAGCGCGTTTGGTGACGGCGGAGGAGGATTCCTTAGTCTTGCGGGGGATGGAGGAGAGCACGGTGGTGCAGGTGGAGTTTGTTTAGGGCAGGTTTCGACCGGGCGTTGGCTCTGCCTGCAAGTCTTTGGGCAACGGGAGCGGAGGTGGCCATGGGGGCGCTACCGTTTGCGGAGAAGTTCAAGTCGGCAAGCAAAGCCGCCTAGGTCAACGGTCTGCTGAAATTCGAGGCGAAGGGAGGAGGCCGGGGGGTGAATTTTCAGCGGGTTAATCCAGACCATTCTGCCGCCAGGGCGAAGCGCGACGGAAGCGACGGTGAAAAGTTCTTCGAAAAGACCGCGAAGGTTGGGAATGGGGACGCGTTTGCCCAGGGGGGGATTGGTGATGAGGAGGGAGATGCTGCCGGGGCCGTAATGGGGGATTTTGGCAAAGTCACGAAAATCGCGGGGGACAAAATCAGCGGAAACGCCGGGAAATTGGGCGGCCTGCCAGTTGGCGCGGGCGGCTTGAATGGCGTCGGGGGAGAGGTCGGTGCCGAGAATTTGGCGGACACCGGTCAAGCGGACGCGTTCGATAAGTTCAAGGGCAGAGCCGCAGAAGGGGTCCCAAGCGACTTCCTGAAGAAAGGGGCCGGCGAGGCGAGCCATGGCGGCGGCAAGGGGAGGATGGGAGGCGGCGGGGACATCTTGTTGGCGGTAGGGAAAGCGGGGATCGGGGGAGAGGCGGGGACGGAGTTCGACAAAATCGCCGATGGGGGTGGGGTGAATTTCGATGGCCCATGGAGCTTCGCGAGAGTCGTTGAGGAGATCGGGGCAGAGAGCGTAGACACGTTGGGCGATTTGGCGCACGGCGGAGCGTTGGTGGCCTTTTCCCATCCATTCGAGTCGGTAGCGGATGGGGCCATCGGTCAAAGTTTGCAGGAGGGAACGGCTGAGGGGGGAGGCGATAAGGGTGGCGAGGGGTTCCAACCCAGCGGTGGATTTGGGCAAAGTCCCAAGAAGAAACGAGGCGGTGGAAAAGCAGCGGAGAGAGAAAAGATCGTCGAGACGAAAGGGGGCGGTGGGGGCCAAGGTGATCAGGCTGGGGCGTATTTCCACAATGCGAAATGGGACGGGGGAGTCTTTTATTTCTTGGGAAAGAATGGGTTCGAGACCCGTCCGACAACGGAGATGGAGGCGAAGTTGGGAGAGGTCGGAAAATGGGACGGAGAAGCGGATGGTGGAGGGTTTTTGTTGGCGGGCGAGATTGGCTTTGGCGCGCTGTTCATTCAGGACAGGCAGGGAAATACCTGACTGGCGAAGGAGGTCGAGGGTGGCCGAACCGCCGATTTTCTCCAGGGCTTGGGCGAGATACTTCTTTTCCCGATCGGCGGGGGTTTTGGCGAGAAGGGAAAGGAGTTGGCGCTCTTCCGTGCGGCCCGCACCGATTTTGGGTAGGGCGGTCATGGCGTAGCGACGGATCTTCTCGGATGGGTCGGCCAGAAGTGAGAGAAGCCAGTGGCGGACGGGTTCTTTCAGGCCGGGCTGGTCGGCCTCGGTAAAGCCCGCGCCGAGGGCACGAATGAGAGCGACCGTACGGACTTTTTCGGTGGGGGAGGCCAAGTTGAAGCGGGGAACCTCTTCCTGCCAAAGGCGGAGCCAGGGAAGAGCGCGGAGTTCTCGGTAAAGGTCCGTGTTGGGGTGAGCGCCCTTTTTTGGCATAGAGAAGCATCGGTTTGGCGGAGGGCAAACTCAAGCCCTCCCTCGGCAAGGACACGCAAATAGAGATTAATCTATATTTATCTAAAAAAATTGACCCTAGGACAGCTTATGTCCATTAGAAACTGGCAAGATGGATCCATGAAAAAAGGAAGCGCGTTTCGAATCTGTCTCGGCGGGGCGGGAGGACGAGCTTGGCAGGGCCGAAAAACGGGTATGCTAGGCAGAGTGAAGATTGAATTAATCACGACGGGTTCGGAGCTGCTCTTGGGGCAAGTGCTCAATTCTCATCCAGGCTACTTGTCGGGGCGACTGGCGGAGATGGGTTTGAGATTATCGAGGCAAACCGCGGTGCCGGATGAGAGGGAGGTGATTGCGGGGGTGGTGAGGGAGGCGTGGGGTCGGAGTGATATGGTCGTGGTAACGGGGGGCTTGGGGCCGACCTCGGATGACGTGACGAGAGAAGCGGTGGCAGCGGTTTTGCAAAAAGAGATGGAATTTCATCCAGAGATTTTGGCAAAGATTTTGGGATATTTTGCGGCGAGGAATTTAAAAGCGCCGGAGATGGTCAAGGCGCAGGCGATGGTGCCGAAGGGGATGGAGGTTTTGCCGAACGAGAGGGGAACAGCGCCGGGGCTGATGTGGGAGGAGGGGGGCAAGATGTTGGTGTTGTTGCCCGGCCCTCCGCGGGAGTTGGGGGCGATGTACGAGGCGAGAGTGGAGCCGAAATTGCGGGGCTGGGCGAAGCCGGGGGTGAAGACTCGGGTGGTGCGGGTGGTGGGAATCGGGGAGTCGGCGGTGCAGGAGAGGTGTGAGGAGGTGTTGCGGGGGTTGGGCTTAAAGGAGATTGGGTATTGTGCGCGGCCGGGGGAGGTGGATGTGAGGGTGCGG
>SXGQ01108458.1_pt1 | contig 10773 bp, 14 predicted proteins | sample 3178371 | NCBI WGS metagenome assembly SXGQ01 (sample SAMN11356859, study PRJNA531348) | freshwater metagenome | isolation source: freshwater sample F1-20 | place: China: Fuxian Lake, Yuxi | collected 2017-12-25 | reverse complement strand
TTTAACATTTCACCAAAAGAACCAAAATATTCAATTGGGTTGTAATGGTTTTTCCAATCACTAAAATATTCTTTGAAGAAGTATTCAAATGTTTTTGTCACATCAATTTCATATTTCCATTTGGAGTTTCCTTTGTAATCTATACCCACTTCAATCATTTTACCTGAATCACCAAAAAGACTTTCAATCCCTCCATAAACTTCTTTGGATAATTCATTTTCATATGCCACGTTATACGCGTTCCAATAAGCACCCATCATATCACCTTTCAAGTCAGAAAAAAAATTGGTCATAATATAGTTGGTCGTTTCTTTGTCTTCCAATAATTCAGAAATATTATCGGAAGTAATAGTTAAAAAACCACTTTGACCTTCAATTTCCCAAAGTTCTTCTAAAAATGATGTTTGTTCAATATCATCTGATGTTAATGGTGGTAATTCGGAAACAATTTTATTTGCCAGTAAACGTTTATTATTGTCGTTTAGTGTTTCTATACAATCATCATAAAAATCATTATTAACATCACTAAAAAATTCATTGAAATCTTCATTAAAAACCATTTCAGCAGCATTTTTGGCGGTACCATATCTTCCTCTATCATCAAAAGCTAGTAATACATCTTCTTTGTCAATAACCCAACTGATTTTACCACCACTTTCAACATCCATATCACTATCCAAAAATTCAACAATGAACTCTCTGAGAAATTGTTGTCTATCTTCAACGGATTGGTATTTTTCCCAAATTAAAAAATCTTGTAAATCATTATCATAAAAAAATTCATTTTTTGGGTCCAAATATTCACTATATTGACCACCTTTCGACAATACAAATTTGATAAAATTTTCAGGACCCCCAAAGTTTTTGGAAACATTAGCAGGGTCATCGTAAAACTTTTCTATTAAGGATACTATTTTATCATCCATGATAATATAAATACAAAAAAAACGGGAAGTTTTCACTTCCCATCATTTAGAGTTTATTTCTTCTGATTGTAATACTTTTGAACTGTTTTCTTAATAGCACTTTGGATTGATTCCGTTTGAGTGTTTGGTTTGTTCAATTGTTGTGGTAAAGGTTGTTGAGGTTGACTAACAGCTCCTTTGTTTTTGCATCCGCATCCCATAGTTGTTTTTTTATTTGTTTATATAGATAAATATTCTTATAATCAATTTAAGTATTATAATCGTTTTATCAATATTTATAACTAATGAAGTTTATTGAGTTAATATTTGAAGGTAGAGAGGATGATTTCAGAGCGACATATGTTAATAAGTTTTCACCTGAAAAGTTGGAAGCAATTATTAATATGTCTAATGAAGTTCCAGGTGGTAATAAGTTTTTAACTTTTTTAGGGAAAGTGTTGCCAAACACTGTTAGTCAAGGGATATTAGATGATACAGTAAAACCAATATTAAAGAAATTTGTTGCTATTGGTTCAAACTTAGAAATTAAAGATATTAATCAATATAAAACATTCGCCGAACTCAACGATGCTATTAATCAATATGAGAATAGAATCAGACGAGAAGTTCAAACTATTGAAGGTGCTGATTTGGTGTATGAAGACGAAAGGTTTACTGTTGTTGCACCTTTGACTACAAAAGCATCATGTTATTACGGTGCTGGTACGAAATGGTGTACTGCATCAAGTGCTGATAATACACATTTCAATAACTACATGAATGAGGGTAAGTTATTTTATTTTATTGATAAAACAAAACCAACATCTGATAGATTTTATAAAGTCGCGTTGCTGAAAAAATTTGAAGGTGATGAATCTTACTTTGATGCTCCTGATGTAAAATTTACAAATGGTTGGATTTTGGATACTGATGAATTAGAAAAAATTAAAAAAGCCATCAATGATTATATGAACTCAAAATATGCTGACAAAATTGAGTTGTATAAAGACAAAGAAAGAATTCGTGCTGAAAGGGCTCGAATTGCAAATGAAAGAAAACTAGCAATAAAGAATTCATATTTAGAAGCAACCCAAGAAAGAAGACAAAATAATGAGTGGGACCCTGAAGTTTTGGATAGTGGTGATGAGGGTTCTTGTGCTTGGGCATTATTTAATTACTTGGTTCAAAATGAAGACATTCAGCCTAAAACACCTGAAAATATAACTCGTATCGAAGAGATTAATTCAGAGTTAACAATTCTTAGACAAACTTATGACAATATCGAGAATGCAAATGAAATAACGGATTTGGTAAGTGATATTGAATCTTTGGAGGAAGAATTGGAAGAATTGAATAATCTAAAAGATGTTTACGATATGATTCCACTTAATGGTAAGAATTATGAGTTATACAGGTTTACAACCACTGACTTCGAATCTGAGTGGCATGTTGGAGATTCTGCAAGTACGGAAAGCAGTGCTTTAGAATCTGTGGAAGGTTTGTTAGACGATGTTGGTTATGATGGATTTAATCCAAGTTTCGTGGAAAGTCATATTGACGAACAACAATGGAAAAATTGGTTACGTGATTTTTTCGAATCTGATGTGTATGAAAACCCTGACTCTTATTTGGATGAAAGTGACAGAGAATTAAGTAGTTCACAAGAAGATGAAATTGCAAAATTAAAACAAGAAGAAATAGAATTAGAAGCTCAAAGAGATGGACTTGAAACCCAAAAAGATGCACTTGATACTGGTGATGAAAATTGGGAAGAACAATATGACGCATTTAATAATGAAATATCTGAAATAGAAGACAGACTTTTGGAAATTCCTGATGAAATTGAAGAAATAAATAATGACCCTGATGGTGAGTTTGATAGTGATAAGTTGGACGATGTGGTAAATAGTAGAGTTGAAGAATATGAGGATGATATGGAAAGTTTCCTTTCGAATTATTATGGTGTATCGATGGGTGAATTCATTAGAAATAATGATATGATTGATGAAGAATCTTTAATTCAAGATGTCGTTGATACTGATGGATATGGTCCAACACTTAATACTTGGGATGGTAGTGAGGAGAGTATTTCATATAATGGTGATACCTATTATCTATTTGATATGGGTGAAGTGAATATTTAAGTATTCATAATTCCATAAACATTATTTATTATTAGTTTATGGACGTAAAAGTACCTGTAAAATTTATATTACCACCCGATTGGTTTTTGAAAGACCCAATTGATATTGAACATAAAGAATATGTTTTGAATTCTTTGTTGATTAAAGTTGAAGAAGCTTTATCTCGTGGTGAAATATATCCATACTTTACTGAGGTGTCGTTACACATGGCATCAATCCAAAACTTCTTAAAAAGTTCAAAGTATGTTTTTATCAACAAGGAATTAACATCATGTGATGATGAGGTTATGTTATTTGAACTAAAAGAAAAAAAAACAAGAAAAAAATTTACACCTGAAGAACTCTCAGATTTAAAAACAATTTTGGAATATTCACATGATAAGTTGTTACAATATTTTTCTATTTGTAAAAGTGTTTGGGATTTATCTTTTGAATCCACATCAATCAAGTTGAGAAAGAACAAAAAGAATTTATCAAAGAATAAATCATATACCGTTTATCAAGATTTATTCAATAAAGAAATATATGTTTGGGAATGTAGGGTGGAAACTATTGGTAAAAGAAAACATGATACCAAAGTAATATTTGATTTAATATATAAAGGGTCAAATAAAAAATTTACAAGGGTGATAGAAGAAAACTCTGAATCTAAAGATTTATCATACCCAATTTTTGAAGCGTTTTCAACACAAAATCTTCCACTAGAACAAACATTACTACCACTGTTTAAAAGAAAAGTTCAAAATTATTTTAATCAGTCTACTTTATGACCAAGTTCAACTTACTACCATATGCGGGAAATGTTAGTTCACCTGTTATCACAGTAGAGGATACAAGTCATTTCAAACAAAAACAAGTTACCAAATTTAATAATTTCGTAGACAAACGGTTTTTGGAATTACAAAAACAATATAATGAACTTAAGGAACTATATGAGTTAAATGAGTTTGTTTTCAAAATAGATATGAGATTTGAACCGCTAGTCGGGGAAGTGTATCATGTTTACCAAAATGATAATTCTAAAAATTTTTTATCAATGATTGCTCCACATGAATGTAATTTTTTGTATATTTGTAGTATCATTCTTAACACTGACGGACAATGGGTTTTACAAGGCGGTACTATTCCAAAGAATTAATTCTCAAACAAATTGAGAAAAACTTTCCATTACAAAAGTATTTCAACGTTGATAGTTGTATATTTACAGATGAGTTGTCTCATCAAGCGTATGAAATGTTTATGGAAGGTCACACGGATGAAGAAATAAAACAAGTATTATTGAAAAATAACCTATTGATAGAACAAATTTAAAAACCTATATTTTATACTATGAAAACTCTGAAAAATTCAAAGACAGGTGAAATCAAAAGATTACACGACAAAGCCGCACACAAACTAGTACTACAAACTTTCTTAGGTTGGAAATACACCGCCAAATCAGAATGGAAAAAAGATAAGTCTGTCGTTACTGTTGAAAAACCGGATAATCAACAAAAAAAATCTAAAGATGAAGGACAAAAAAGTGTGTCTTACGGAAAAAGAAGTTCTCGAAAATCCAAACGATAATATATTGGGTGAACTCGTAAGAAAGAAATTTTGGAATCTTAAAAAAGGTGATAAACAGAGCTCATGGAAAACAAGACTAAAAAACTTCTTAACTCAAAATTAAGACAACCAATTCACATCAGTTATATTTCAAAATATATTTTGAAAATGAGTGAAAAAGAAACAAAAAAAGTATTGGATGAAATGATTGAAGAGGGGAGTATTGTTGAATCACCATTAGCTGTTGGTTATTATGTTAACAAATAATATGAAAGTTAAATTAGAATATGTTTGGTTAGACGGATACAAACCAGAACCTAACTTAAGAAGTAAAGTCAGAGTAACTGACAAAGAAATTAACAACATCATGGATGTACCTGAGTGGGGGTTTGATGGTTCTTCGACAAATCAGGCCGAGGGACATTTCTCTGACTGTTATTTACAACCAGTCAGAATCTACAAGAGTGACTCTTCAAATACAATTTATGTTCTGTGTGAGGTAATGGATAGTGACGGTAAACCTCACGTTACAAATGACAGAGCAAAATTAGGCATGGAAGAGAATGACTTTTGGGTTGGATTCGAACAAGAATACTTCATTCGTAAAGGTCTTAACAAATCTATCTTAGGTATTGAAGAAAATGCAGAACCTCAAGGAAAATACTATTGTGGTGTTGGTGGTCAAATGTATGGTAGAACAATTTCAGAACAACATTTGGATATGTGTTTGGATTACAATATTGGTATTGAAGGAACAAATGCTGAGGTTGCAATAGGACAGTGGGAATATCAAATTTTCGCCAAAGGTAAAGTTAAGGCTTGTGATGATTTGTGGATAGCCAGATATTTTCTTTACAAAATTGCCGAAAATCACGGATATCAAATTGAACTACACCCTAAACCTTTGACAATCGGAGATTGGAATGGTTCAGGATTACACACAAATTTCTCAAACAAGAGAATGAGAGAAGAAGGGGGAGAAGAGTATTTCAAATCTATCTTCAAAGTATTTGGGTCAAGAACAAATGAACACATTGAAAACTATGGTTCAGACAACCATCTCAGATTAACTGGTAAACACGAAACACAATCAATTGATAAATTCAGTTGGGGTATTTCTGATAGAGGTGCTTCAATTAGGGTTCCAAAAAGTGTAGGAGAAACATGGAAAGGATACTTAGAGGATAGAAGACCATCATCAAATGCAAACCCTTATAACATTTTGAATATTATTTGTGAATCTTTATCTAAAACCGAAGAACTCGAATTTGTATAAAATTATGGAAAATAATAATATTGAAAAGTGTGTTAATTGTGGGAGAGATACTGGTTATTCATTGAATGACCATGTAGATTATCGAAAGTCATACGTTGAAGGTGCGGGACAGTTGTGCTCACAATGTTTCATTGAGGTTTACAAAAAAGTACACGATAAAAATGTTAACACTGATGAAAAACCATAAAAGAATTATTCTTGTTGGTAAAGCTGGTTCAGGTAAAGATTATCTAAGAAAAAAGTTCGAATCTAAAGGATTCAACTATGCTGTTACTTATACCACAAGACCTGCAAGAGAAGGTGAGTTAGATGGTAAAGATTACCATTTCATTACGGATGATGTTGCAAACCAAATGGTTGAGTCGGGAATGTTCTATGAATATGTTTATTTCAATGGATGGTTGTATGGTACTACAGTGAATCAATTTTATAGTGATGACCTTTTTATCATGACCCCATCAGGAATATCCAATATAAAACCTGAAGACCGACAGAATTCATTCATTATCTACATCGACATTTATTTGTTTGTTAGAAAGAAAAGATTGTCTGAAAGGAATATGCCTGGTGATACATTATCTCGAAGAATTGAGGCTGATGAAGTGGACTTTAAAGAGTTTAATGATTATGATTTAAGAATAACAAACGAAGATTTTTAATGGAAAATTTTATAGGAAAAGTAGTGAACGGTGATTGTCGTGAAGTGATGAAAACTATGGAAGAGGGTTGTGTTGACCTGATTGTAACCAGTCCTCCATACGGAGTTGGAATTGAATATGATGTTCACGATGATGACATGTTGGTTGAAGAGTATCTTAAGTTTACTGAAGAGTGGATGACAGAAGCATTTAGAGTTCTCAAAGATGATGGTCGTATTGCAATTAATATTCCATACGAAATCAACCGTCAAGCAAAAGGTGGTCGTGTGTTCATGGTTAGTGAAGTGTGGCAAATCATGAAAAAGATTGGATACAAGTTCTTTGGAGTTGTTGACTTGGAAGAAGAGTCTCCACACAGAAGTCGCACAACGGCTTGGGGTTCTTGGATGTCTCCATCAGCTCCATACATTTATAATCCAAAAGAATGTGTTGTTTTAGCGTATAAAAAAACACATGTTAAGATAGTAAAAGGTGTACCTGAATGGATAGGTGAACTAACACAAGTTCCTGACCCAAAAGATTCGGCTTTGTTCAAAAAGAAAATGGTTTACCATGATGAACACAAACGTGAATTTATTGATTTGGTATTTGGACAATGGCATTACTTTGCAGACACAAAGAGTATGACCAAAGCAACATTTTCAATGGACATCCCAACCAAAGCGATTAAGATTCTTACATATAAAAATGATGTGGTGTTAGACCCTTTTGTTGGTTCAGGAACATCATTGGTTGCGGCTGAAACACTTGACCGTAGATGGATTGGAATCGAACTTAGTCCAAATTACGCCGAGGTTGCCAAGAAACGAGTCAACGTATTTGTTGAAGGTAGACGACAACAAGTAATAGATTTTGAAAAAACTCAGACCCTCACTTAACAGTGGGGGTTTCTTTTTTATATTACTTGGTATTTATAGGTTATGGAAGCAATTATCACAGAAGCTCAGTTGGAATCCTTAATCAATAGATATAAGGTAACACCATATAATGAAGAAGAGATTGAACGAGTTAGATTTATATATGAAAACTTTACTGACAGTCAAAAGTTATTAGTAAAAGATTTACTTCAGGCTTACTATCCTGAAAAATCCAATCAATTAAATGAAGAAACCTATTGGTACAATACATTAGGTGATGTTTTAGGATTCTTTGACCCAACAGGGGCTGTGGATATTATAAATGGTATCTCTTATTTTATGCAAGGTGAAAAATTTTACGGTTTTTTATCAATGGTTGCGGCAATTCCATTAGCTGATTTTGTTGTTAAACCAATAATGGGTTTGGGTAAAAGTAGTAAATTGTTCAAAAGTATGGAAGGGTCTCTCAAGTTGGTAAAAACTAATCCTTCAAAAGCGGCAAGTGAGTTATCAAAAATATCCCAACAATCAACCATTGCTAAAAAGTTTATCAATGGTGTGAGTACTTGGGGTAAAACTCTAATGAATGTAATTGATAGACTACCAGGTGGAAAATGGTTAGGATTAAAACAAGTGTTAAAAGATTGGATAAATGTGTTTGTAAAGGCGGCTGAAAAAAATAAATCTTTATATAGATGGGCTGAAAGAATTGCAAAGAATTATCAAAGTGACCCAAAACAAATAAAACAACTCATGGATTACATGAAGACAACTACTGCCTTGGGTAAGAATAAATTTGCTTTATCTGGTTTAAAAGGAGGTTTAAGTGCTGCCAAAAAACAGGGTGTTTGGAGAACAGTTATGGGTGGGATGCCAAGGATTTGGGGTAACAGAGAAAGAAGGTCTTTGATGAATAGAACCAAATTTTATGCAGGTCTTTTAGATTATTTAGGTATAACTAGTTTTAAAAATGTTGAAGATGTTGCTCAAGACATGGGTGAAGATGAATTCAACAAAAGAATGGGTGAGTATTCACAAACACCACAAGGTGAACAATATCTATATGATGATTTAAGTGGTTATGAAGATGAAACAACATCACAACAACCATCGTATGATAATGTTGGTTCTACTTCTTCTAAAGGTGATAGAACTAAAGATGCGATAACTGACTTTATTTTTGGTCCATTGATGGGAAGTACTATCTAATGAAAAAAATTATAACTGAATCAGGTTTACGAGATATTAAAGCCTTGGCTAAAAGATACCCCAAGGCTAAAATATATTTTCACCAAGATTTAGATGGTGTTGCTACAGCTGTGGCCATGAAAAAATATTTAGAGAATAACGGTATTAAAATAACTGATACTGAGATAATTCAATACGGTGATAAAGAATTTGCTGTCAAAAAATTAGATGCGAATGGTGATACAATGCCAGTACTTGTTGACTTTGCACATGGTAAACCAATGTTCGTAATACATACTGACCACCATGATAGACAAGCCGGAGCTGAAGAAACAGGAGCAACATCATTTAGACCATCACGTTCTAATGTTGAAACAATTTCACAAATCGTTTCACCTAAAGACATCTTCCCTGAAACAGATTTAAGATTAATTTCAACTGTTGATTCTGCGGACTATGCTAAGTATAATATCACACCTGAACAAGTTATCAATTACTTATTCAAATTAGATACTGATTCTGATATTAGAAAAAACAAATTTGCTATGGGTTTGGTGTTAAACAAACTCTTATTAGCATTTAAAAACAAACCAGGTTTCTTGGAAAATTTGGTGATGAATTCTGAACCATCTTTATATTCTATATTGAACCAAATCAAAAAAGAGATGGGACAACGTAAATTACCAAACCCTGAACAATTACAGAAAAATGCCAAACAATATATGGACACAATGAAGAATAGTCCAAATGTAAAATTGGTTGGCAACATTATAGTACAGTACGGTGGTGGTAGTATGTTTAATCCAGGTTCTTATGATAGATACACCCCGTTTAAGAATAACCCTGAGGCTGACTTCTTAGTAATTGCTTGGCCACTTGGTTTATTACAAGCATCGTGTAATCCCTTCAAAAAAGATAGAGAATTGAAAGGTGTTAACTTGGGTGAAATTGCTCAAGAGGTTTTGAGTAAACACGAATCAAAGATGAAAACAACCATCATACCTCTCTCAACTGTTAAATGGATTTCTGAGGGTAACGCTGGTCCTGAATCTGTTGGTTTTACTTTCAAGGACTTCAAAGCCATTTATGGTGATAAGTTTACAAGTTCTGAAGATGGAAAAGAGTTTTTGAATAAATTGGAAAGTCTTATGGATAAACCAACAAGTAATTTAACCGAGGCTGAGTTTTCACTATTAGATAAATTTGGTGTAAACGCTTGGGATTTGATTCAGGCTAATTCAGGTGGACACAAGTGTATAACAAACATATCAGGTATTAATTACTTAGGAAGGTCTAAGAGACCACCTAAAGGTGGAAATAGGTATGGAGGTAATGAAGATGACGCTCCGTACGTTCAGGCTCTTAAAAGACTACAGAATGAGTTTGTATTGAAACTACAAGAAAAAATCAACGATAGTATTTAATCCACTGACTTTTATAGTTTTTGTTGTTAGCACAATAATATGCGTATTCATTAATAACAGGTGAACCAGTGTTATAACCACCACAAGCTAATGCCCAACTGTGGTGTAGGTTGTATCTGTATCGCAACATTTTCATACTTACCATAACATTTAAATCAATGTTAGTCATTAGTTCTGATTGAGATACATGTCTACCAGCAAATTGATGAGCCCATCTTGTTATAATTTGCATTGGACCCACAGCACTTGCGGTTGAAATATGTATGGGTGTGTAAGACCAATCGAATGGTCCTTGGTAACGTGTTTCTCTGTACGCTACATTGTAAGCAATATGTCTTGGAACTTTGTACTTCTTAGAATATTTCTCGATACTGTTGTACATTCTCAAACAAGCGGGAGCGTTTGGTTCTCCACCTATTTCTTCTAAGTACTGTTCTTCGGCTTTCTCTTCGATTTTGTTAATACCACGAATTGCAAGACCGACACCTCCGAAGATTACGAGGAACCATAAAAAGATGGCGGTCTTGAAATTCACATTTTTCATTTTGTTGGTGTTGGTGTTTGATTTGGATTATGTTGTCCCCAAATGTTACGAGCGTAAAGAGTAAAGATTGTCTTACCAATTTCGTTATCGTAAATGGTGTAGTTTCCCGAGCTTTTATCAATAACCATAAGTCTTTGGTTTTCATCAACAGCCAAGATGATATCTTGTTTTTCAATTACGACCATCTTAGATGGCATCTCAACTGTTTTAATTTGTTTGTAGTAGAAACCT
>SXGQ01891064.1_pt1 | contig 10774 bp, 8 predicted proteins | sample 3178371 | NCBI WGS metagenome assembly SXGQ01 (sample SAMN11356859, study PRJNA531348) | freshwater metagenome | isolation source: freshwater sample F1-20 | place: China: Fuxian Lake, Yuxi | collected 2017-12-25 | reverse complement strand
CCTGCAGTTGTTTTGGCAATTATTATCATTCTAGGTTTAAAAAGTTGGAATACTATTACTGATGAAGCTGATAAAGAATCTATTAATATTGAATTATTTTCAAAACAGTTCGACTGGACAGCTCGTTATTCAGGTGATGATAACACATTAGGTAAATTTGATTATAAATTGACAACTGATAATAACGAATTAGCTTTAATGACTACTAATACAATTGATACGGCAATCTTCCAAATGGAGAATGGTGTATCAGGTATTAATGCTTTAGAGAAAAAGATAAATGATAAAAAAATCATATTAGTTCCTGAAGAACGTGAAAAAATGATTGTTGATTTAGAAAGAAAATCTAGATTAATTCGTATACTTTATCAAATGAGAGGTCATCATGATTCAAAAGTTGATAAGTATGCTTGGGATGATATTATTCAAAAAGATACTTTATTTTTATGTGAGAATAAAGAGTATGAATTTAATTTCCGTGCGAAGGATGTACTTCATTCAGCTTATTTCCCACATTTTAGAGCTCAGATGAATACGGTTCCTGGTTTAACTACTCGTTTTAAATTTACTCCTGATATTACTACTAAGGATATGAGAGTAAAGATGAATAATCCAAAGTTTAATTATGTCTTAATGTGTAATAAAATTTGTGGTAGCGCTCATTATAAAATGAAAATGATCGTTGTTGTTTTAGGGAAATCTGAATTTAAAAATTGGATGGATTCTAAGAAAAATTCTTCAACTTTTAAACAAATGTACTTTCCTGTTGTAGCTCCTGCTGCTCCGTTAGCGGAAGTTGTAGCTGATTCAGCAGTTGTAGAAAAAATGTAATTAATTGAATTTAAATTTAAACATAAAATAAAATGGCGGCAGTAGCGCACGAAGCACACGGACATCACGATTCTCATGGTAACCATGAGGCTCATGGACACCATGAAGAAAGTTTTGTTTCAAAATACATTTTCAGCCAAGATCATAAAATGATTGGTAAGCAGTTTTTATTAACTGCTGTATTTATGGGAATTGTTGCGATGTTATTATCAATTCTTTTCCGTATACAAATAGCATGGCCAGGTGAAAGTTCAGATTTCTTGACTTTCTTTTTAGGGGAAACTTGGGCTCCAGGTGGAGTTTTAAAAGAGGATATGTACTTAGGTTTGGTTACTATTCACGGTACTATAATGGTATTCTTCTTATTAACGGGTGGGTTATCTGGAACTTTCTCTAATATGTTAATTCCATTGCAACTTGGAGCTAGAGATATGGCTACTGGTTTCTTGAATATGCTTTCTTATTGGTTCTTTTTGCTCTCTTCTATTATAATGTTGGTTTCTTTGTTTATTGAAACAGGACCAGCAATGGCAGGTTGGACAATTTACCCTCCTTTATCAGCTTTACCACAAGCAATTGGGGGTTCAGGTTTAGGTATGACATTATGGTTAGTATCTATGACAATATTTGTTGTATCATCTTTATTAGGTTCTCTTAACTACATAGTTACAATTTTAAATTTACGAACTAAAGGTATGACTATGACAAGAATGCCGCTTACAATTTGGGCTTTCTTTGTTACTGCTATATTAGGTGTATTATCTTTTCCTGTATTGTTTTCAGCAGTTTTATTATTAATGATGGATAGATTAGCTGGAACTAGTTTCTATTTATCTGACATTATTGTAGGTGGAGAGATGTTAGCTAATCATGGTGGTTCACCGATATTATATCAACATCTATTTTGGTTTTTAGGTCACCCTGAGGTTTATATTGTATTGTTACCTGCTTTGGGATTATCTTCAGAAATTATTTCTACTAACTCTCGTAAACCTATTTTTGGATACCGTGCGATGATTGGATCAATTTTGGCTATCGGGTTCTTATCATTTATTGTATGGGGTCACCATATGTTTATCACTGGTATGAATCCTTTTATTGGTAGTGTATTCGTATTTACAACATTGTTAATTGCGATTCCATCTGCTGTAAAAGTATTTAACTATATAACAACTTTATGGAGAGGTTCTATTAATTTAACTCCAGCTATGATGTTTGCTATTGGTTTGGTTTCTACTTTCATAACTGGTGGTGTTACGGGTATTATCTTAGCGGATTCAGCTTTAGATATCGCCATTCATGATACCTATTTTGTAGTTGCTCACTTCCATATTGTAATGGGTATGTCTGCAGTATTTGGAATGTTCGCTGGTGTTTATCATTGGTTCCCAAAAATGTATGGTAAAATGATGAACAAACGTTTAGGTTATGTCCACTTTTGGATTACTATTTTTGGTGCTTATGGAGTGTTTTTCCCAATGCACTTTGTAGGTTTAGCAGGCGCTCCTCGTCGTTATTATGACTATTCAGTTTATGGAGAATTTGATACTAATTCTCAAGAAATGATGGTGGACTTAAATATAATTATTACTGTTTTTGCTATTATTTCAGCTTTAGGTCAATTGGTATTCTTATTTAATTTTTTCTATAGTATTTTAAGAGGTCCGGCTTCAGTTCAAAATCCATGGAGATCTAACACTTTAGAGTGGACGACCCCTGTTGAACATGTTCACGGTAACTGGCCTGGAGAATTACCAACGGTTCACAGATGGCCATATGATTATTCTAAACCAGGTGCAGAAGAAGATTTTATTTCTCAAATTGTACCATTAGCTGATGGTGAGATTGAGCATTAATAAATAAATATTTAACTAGAAGCCTCTCCATTTGGAGGGGCTTTTGTATTTTTGAATAAAACTTGTAGTTTGGAAGATACATTTGATTATAGAGAAGAAGCAGAAAGTAATGGTGAAAAGGATTACGATAAAGTCCTTCGTCCAAAGATGCTTAATGATTTTTCAGGTCAAGATAATGTTGTAGAAAATCTAGATATTTTTGTTCGTGCTGCTAAATTAAGAGGTGAGCCTTTAGATCATGTTTTGTTGCATGGCCCACCAGGTTTAGGTAAAACTACTTTAGCTAATATTATTGCAAATGAATTAGGCGTTGGCTTTAAAGTTACAAGTGGTCCTGTTTTAGATAAAGCTGGAGATTTAGCAGGTTTATTAACCAATCTTAACACAGGTGATGTTTTATTTATAGATGAAATTCATCGTTTGAGTCCTGTTATTGAAGAATACTTGTATTCAGCAATGGAGGATTATGTTATCGATATAATTATTGATACTGGACCGAATGCACGTACTGTACAAATTACATTAAATCCTTTTACTTTAATTGGTGCTACAACACGATCTGGTTTATTAACGTCACCTTTAAGGGCTCGTTTTGGAATTAATTCACGTTTAGAGTATTATGATTCTAAAGTACTTACTTCTATCATCGAAAGATCCTCAAATTTATTAGATATTCCGATTGATGAAACAGCGGCATATCAAATTGCAACGAGAAGTAGAGGGACGCCACGTATTGCAAATTCTTTGCTAAGAAGAGTTAGAGATTTTGCGCAAATTAAGGGAGACGGAACTATAACTTTAGAAATTACTAACCTTGCTTTGAAAGCACTTAATGTGGATCAAAGTGGTTTAGATGAAATGGATAACCGTATTTTATCTGCTATTATCGAAAAATTTGCTGGTGGTCCAGTTGGGTTAACTACTATTGCTACAGCAATCGGTGAAAATGCAGGAACTTTAGAAGAAGTATATGAACCTTTTTTAATTCAAGAAGGCTATTTAATGCGAACAGCAAGAGGTAGAAAAGCTACTGAAAAAGCATTCAAGCATTTAGGGAAATCTGCTGGTTGGACTCAAGGCGGATTATTTTAATATGACTTTAATTTACTCCCTTTGGAGGTTGATTAAGAGGGAGGAGATATGAATTTCAAAGAAAAGCACACCAAACTTATCAAAGATAAATCCAAAGAATTGGGCTTTTTCTTTTGCGGTATTTCGAAAGCTGATTTTTTAAATGAAGAAGCACCTAGATTAGAAAAATGGTTAGCTGATAATCGAAATGGGAAAATGGATTATATGTCAAATCATTTTGATATGCGTTTAGATCCTCGTTTACTTGTCGATAATGCTAAATCTGTTGTATCACTTTTATTAAATTATTATCCATCAGAGTCACAAATTGACAATGATGCCCCTAAACTATCTAAATATGCTTATGGCGAAGATTACCATTTTGTTATAAAAGATAAATTAAAAGAACTTTTTAAGTTTATTCATCAAGAAATTGGTGAAGTAGGAGGACGCGTTTTTGTTGATTCCGCTCCAGTTATGGACAAAGTTTGGGCTAAAAAGAGTGGTTTGGGATGGATTGGAAAAAACTCTAATTTAATTCACCCTAAAAATGGTTCATTCTTTTTTATCGCTGAATTAATTCTTGATCTAGAATTAATTCCTGATGGTCCAATGAAAGATTATTGTGGTACTTGCACTCGCTGTATTGATGCTTGTCCAACTGATGCTATAGTTGAACCATATGTTGTAGATGGATCAAAATGTATTTCGTATTTAACTATTGAATTAAAAGATCATATACTTCCAACCGAGTTCAAAGGGAAAATGGACAATTGGATGTTTGGATGCGATATTTGTCAAGATGTTTGTCCTTGGAATCGTTTTTCAAAACCTCATTCTGAAGTTAAATTTAATCCCCATGATCAATTACTTAAAATGTCTAAAGCTGATTGGCTGGATCTTTCTGAAGATATTTTCCGTGAGTTGTTTAAAAACAGTGCCGTTAAGCGTACTAAAATTTCTGGTTTACAAAGAAATATTGACTTTTTATAGTACTAAGATAAGATATAATGATGATTTAAATCATTATCTAGTTCATAGTGTATGTTTAATTTTATAATCGAATTAAATTAATCCACTTTATGAAATTTTTAGTTTACTTATTTCTTACTGTAATTACCCCAATTACACTAATTGCTCAAGAGCCTGGTTCTGGGCACAATTTACAATTTAATGGTACTAATTATGTGTCGATTACAGATAATGGAACATTAGATTTGCAAAATTCCTTTACAATTGAAGGCTGGATATACCCAACTGATAATTCAAATAATACAATTATAGATAAAGGGAATTATCAATATCTATTTCAAACACATCCGGATGCAACCCATTGTTTAGGATTTTACAATAATGTTATGGGTTGGAAATATTCAACAGGTTCTATTCCAATAAATGAATGGAGTCATGTTGCTGTTACTTTTAACTTAGTAGCGAATGAATTGATTTTTTATTTAAATGGTAGCGTTTTATCTACTTCATCAGGTTTATCAAATCCTATTTTAGATAATGGCAATGTCAATATTGGTCGTCAAGAGCCAAGTTCTTGTCAATGTAATAATTTTAATGGAAATCTAGATGAAATTAAAATTTGGAATACTGTGTTAACTCAATCTCAAATTAGGGATGGTATGTGTTCTAAAATTACAGTTAGCAATGTTTATTATTCTAATTTATTATCTTATTGGAAATTTGATTCATCTTCGGGAACTACACTTGTTGATTCTAAGGGAAATGGTAATGATGGTGCATTGATAAATACTCCAATTTGGAATTTATCAGGAGCTCCTATTGGGGATGCTTCAATTTGGTTAGCAGGTGTTTCTTCTGGGTCAAATATTAATTTAGCACATGCGAATGGTGATGATTTAACAGCAACAGTAACAAGTGGCACTGCTGATTTGATTCAATTGTATAGAGTAGATCAAAGACCAAATGACATTGTACCTCCGGGTTTATATAGTTACATCTCTAAGTTTGATTATTTTGGTGTTAAAATGTTTGGATCAACTGGAGGTAAATATTCTATTACTTATAATTATGATGGTCATCCTGGTATTACTCCAGTCAAAGATCTACTTTATCTATTGCAAAAAGAATCTCAAATGCAACTAATTGGTTACAAGAATTCGCTTTTACTTTAGATGAAACGGCGAACACAATTGTTCTACCAAATCAAACGGGGACAGAATTTATTTTAGGAGTTAATGGTGGAGTACCTTTACCTATAGAATTATTAAATTTTGAGGTTAAAACAAAAAGTAATTCTGAAGTAGAAATTAATTGGTCAATTTCTAAGCAAGTTGATATTGTTAAAATGAATATTGAAAAATCGAATGATGGTAAAATATGGAATTCTATTTATGAAATCGATGGGGATGGAACTTCTAATGTGTTAAAGAAATATTCATTTGTTGATAGAAATCCATTTATTGGGGTTTCTTATTATAGGTTAAGACAATTTGATATTAATGGAAAGAATTCTTTTTCAGAAATAAAGTCAACTAAAATTGATATTGATAAATTAGTAACTATATTTCCAAATCCAGTAGAATCTAATTTTGTAATTATTGGTAATTTTGAAAGTATAGATGAAGTGCAGCTATTGGATTTATATGGTCAAAATGTTACATCAAAATTGAAGGTTGTCAATTTCACTAATCAGAAAATTATTTTTGACGCATCGCTATTACCTTCTCAAATTTATACAATTCAAAATAATTCTGAAGTGAAACGTTTAGTGAAGGACTAAATTTTAAGAGTATAGTATTATTGGTTACGTTGAAAATGTTTATTTTAACAGCAAATTTTTTCAACTATGAGTCCAGAACAGATTATAGATTCACCAATTTCTTTAAGTTTATTACCCTACTCAGGTAGTTGGACGAGTAAAGAAGCCTCTCATTTATTGAGAAGAACAATGTTTGGACCAACATTTCAACAAATCCAAACAGCAGTTTCAGATGGTTTGAATACGACTGTTTCAAAACTATTAACCTTATCATCTGTTTCACAACCATTAACATATCAAACGAATGAAGCTATTGCTTCGTTTGGAACAACATGGGTAAATAGCGTTTATCCCTCTGGAGATAGTCAGCCTACTGAAAATGCCAGAAATAGTTCACTAGCTGCCTGGATGATGAGTAATTTGAATAAAGAAACATATTCTATTTCTGAAAAAATTTGTTTGTTTTGGCACAATCATTTTGCTGCCGAAAATTCATTTGATGCAAGAGCAACTTATAATTATCATAAATTAATTAGAACACACGCTTTAGGGAATTTTAAGCAATTGGTTAAAGAAATGACAATTGATCCAAATATGTTATTATTTTTAAATGGCGTTAGTAATCAGAGGTTTAGTCCAAATGAAAATTTTGCTAGAGAATTTTTAGAATTATATACGATTGGAAAAGGTCCTCAAATAGATGTTGGTGATTATACAAATTACAAAGAAAGTGATGTAGCTGCTGGATCCAAGATATTCACTGGTTGGACTATCGATGGACTGCGAAGTACGACTTTAACTTCACCGGTTGCAATATTTAACCCAACTTATCATGATGTTTCTACTAAGCAATTGTCTTCTCATTTCAATAATGCTACAATTTCAAGTAATGGAATAAATGAATATGCCCAATACACCGATTTAGTTTTTCAACAACCTGCAGTAGCAACATTTATTTGTACTAAACTTTATCGCTATTTTGTGAATTACGATATTACAACAGATGTTGAAACAAATGTAATACCTGAAATGGCAACTACTTTTATTTCCAATAATTATGATGTTTTACCAGTTTTAGATCAATTATTTAAAAGTGAACATTTTTATGATGTATCCTTAAGAGGAGCTTTAATTAAGAATCCTTTAGAATTGATTTTTTCGATGTTAAATACTTCTCAATCTAAACCCAATTTTGATTTAGCAACCAATTATGAAATGTATATTAATTTATATTGGTATTCTGGTGCCTTAGGTATGTTTTATGGAAAACCACCAAATGTAGGAGGTTGGCCAGCGTATTATCAAACACCTTCTTTTTCACAACTTTGGATTAATTCTACTTCAATCAAACAGCGTTTTGAAATAGGATATGCATTTTCTTTATATCAAGGTTTGAATGTAAACAATCATTATTTTAAAGCGAATGCGTTGAATTTAGTAAACGGATTATCGAATCCTTCAAATGCTATCTCTGTGATTGATGATTTATGTGTTGTTTTTTTCCCAAAAGTTGTTTCTCCAACAGCGAAATTAGTTCTTAAAGGGATTTTAACGAATGGTTTACCTGATTTTGAATGGACTGTTCAATACAATGCTTATCAAGCAGATAGTTCAAATGTAACTAAATCTGACCCAGTCCGCATTCGTATTGAAAGTGTGTTGTTTCAGATTTTTCAAATGCCAGAATTCCAAACTATTTAATCAAAGAAAATGAAAAGAAGAGATTTTGTTAAAAATGGTTTTTTAGCTTCTGTAGCTACACCATTCATTATAAAAGACTTAAAGTTTCAGGCTTTGGGTAAACCTTTATTTTCTCCTGAAAAAAGTGCTGAAGATAAAGTATTGGTTATCATAAAATTGGGAGGAGGAAACGACGGATTAAATACGATAATTCCTATGGATCAATATGATCATTTAGTGATTCAGCGTCCCAATATTATTCTACCAAAAGCAAATCTACTTTCAATAAATACGAATATTGGAATGCATCCATCATTAACCGGTTTAAAATCACTTTTTGATGATGGAAAAATGTCGATCATTCAAAATGTAGGCTATCCTGAACAAAATAGATCTCATTTTAGATCTACTGATATTTGGAATACAGGATTAATGGATCCAAGTGCTTCAACTGGTTGGTTAGGTAGAAATTTTGATAACCATTACCCTAATTTTCCTGCTGATTATCCAAATAACACGTATACTGATCCATTTGCAATAAGTATTGGCTCGCAAGTTTCAGCAACTTGTCAGGGATTACGTGGAAATTTCTCTCATTGTGTAGATAATCCGAACGATACCTTTAATTTGGCTCAAAATACGGTTGTAAATGATGGGACGTATTTTGGTTCTCATATGGAATTTTTGAACACTATTATTGAGCAAACGAATGTTTATGGGGCTAAAGTTACAACTGCAATCAATGCTGTTTCTGATTCTAATTTAGCCACTTTTGATACTTCTAATGACATAGCTGTTCAACTTCGATATGTTGCGAAAATGATAAAGGGTGGATTAAAATCGAAAGTCTATATTTTGAATTTAGATGGTTTCGACACGCATGATTCTCAAGTAAGTAAAACAGATGTAAAATTAGGAAATCACAGTGATTTATTAAAAACAGTTTCAGACGCATTAAAAGTTTTTCAGGATGATTTAACTACATTAAATATTGATCATCGAGTAGCAGGAATGACGTATTCTGAATTTGGTAGACAAATAGCATCAAATGCTAGTTTAGGAACAGACCACGGTGATGCTGCACCTTTGTTTTTATTTGGCACTTGTGTAGGACAACAAATAGTAGGACCAAATCCTGTGATTAGTGATCAGATTGTAGATCAAGCAGGAGTTCCAATGCAAATAGATTTTAGAAATGTTTACGCTTCTATATTAAAAAATTGGTTCGAAATATCAGAAACGGATGTACAAGCTTTATTTGAGCATCAGGTAATATTTTATAATTTCCTAAATGGATGCGCGGCTGGAATTGAAGAAACAGCAGACTCTCATTCAACTTCATTGATTTATCCAAATCCTGCTTCTTCTATTACAACTGTTCGATTTGATTCAAAAAATGAATGGGTGAAAGTTGAATTAATTGACTTTTCAGGTAAAATTGTCAACTTGATTTACGATGGAAATTTAGAATCTCAAACTCATCAAATTCCTGTCGATCTTTCAGATTTAGCAAATGGCGAATATATTGTTTCAATAAAGAAAACTTCTGGTATTGAAACCTTAAAATTACTAAAAGTTAAATCTTTGTAATTGAAATTTAGTTAACATTAATTTGTCTTTAAATCTTTGATTTGTGGCTTTTATACTAAAAAGACTTTGCTATCTTTGCGAACTCAATAATTAGAAAATAATTACGTATGAAATTAATAGCATTTTTAACCCTTGGTTTAATTTTATTTAGTTGTGGAACAAAGGTTGCTGTAACAGATGAATTAAAAGATGAATATGACTTAACGGAGAAGAATATGAAAATAGTTCAGTTCTACACTTCTCAAACTATAATTTTACAAAGAAGTAAAACTTCAGGTTCTCAAGGTGCTTCTGATGGTAAATTAGTTACAAGTAAAAATAACGATTTAGACAGAATTATTATCCCGTCAAATACGAAGTGCGTTTTTGACAGCTATGGTTCTAATGGTGAGGTATTTATCCGTTTCGAAGTTGGTGTTGGGAAAACATTGAAATTTGCAGTTAGACAAGGTCAATCTAGTGGGAAATATTATTTAGTAGCTAATTGGAAACCTGATTTAGGAGGAGAGATTTCATACGGTAATGAAACATATTATGCAACGCAAGAAAGTGGTTCAGCTTATTTAATGGTTGTACTTAAAAAACTAAACAAAACAAGAAGAAAAGACAGAGTTGTTAAAGGGATGAAAGTATAAATAAGATTGAGGTTAAGATAAAGGTTGAGATTTTTTAAACTCAACCTTATCTTTTCTCACTCTAAGTAACAATCTCAACCTTAACATCAATCTAAATCACTATCTTTGCGCTTTCAAAAAAAATAAAATGAGTATAGAACTTTCTGATCAAGAAATTCAACGACGTGAATCGTTGAAAAAATTGCGTGATTTAGGTATTGAGCCTTATCCTGCTGATTTATATCCTGTAACAAATTATGCTTCTGACATAAAGAACGAATTTGAGGATGGGAAGAAGGTGTGCATTGCAGGTAGATTAATGAGTCAACGTGTAATGGGGAAAGCTTCATTTGCTGAAATTTTAGATTCTACAGGTCGAATTCAAGTATATTTTAACCGTG
>SXGQ01614471.1_pt1 | contig 10774 bp, 8 predicted proteins | sample 3178371 | NCBI WGS metagenome assembly SXGQ01 (sample SAMN11356859, study PRJNA531348) | freshwater metagenome | isolation source: freshwater sample F1-20 | place: China: Fuxian Lake, Yuxi | collected 2017-12-25 | reverse complement strand
GAGGCGCCGGGCCGCAATGCTGAACTGTTGTTCAGCATTGGCGACCGCGTCCCGCCTCGCCCGGTCGTTCAGCTCGTTGACAAGTTGCTCGCTTGCGTCAACGACGGCATTCGCGAGCGCCACGGCATCGCTTGGGCGGAATGCCCTGACATTCAGCACGACGATCCCACCTGGCATTTCAATGCCAACGTCGGACATATTTTTCCAATACTTGACGATTCTCTCAATCGGCTTACCTGGATCTAATCGAGAATAGAAGTCGGCTTCTTGGGAACTATACCGCTCTCTTAATTCTGCTTTCTCGACAAGCAACTCCACCAGCGCACGGCTCTCGATGTAATTTGTTACAACCTGCGTGTCCTGTACGATTTGGATGGATGGAATACCCGTCATCGAAGATAGGGCGTCCAGTCCAGCCATCGAACCGCCCCGCACTGCGAACCGAGCCTCGGCAACGTACTGGTCTGCGGCAACAAAGCCGAAATAGATGATGGCCCCAACGCTCGGAACGGCCATGAACGCAATGAAACTCAGCCAGACCATGAATTGCGCAACTTGCCTCCTTCGGCGCCCCCGATGCGTCGTCGGCACGGGGCTCCGGCCACCGGTGGCGAACCGGAGGCGGCGCGCCGCCTCGGACAACGATTCCGACACCCGCTGGGCGCGTTCTGAAGCCGGAACTCGAACGGGTGATATGGTTGGTTCGACGCTCAGGTGACGAGCTCCAAGCAGCTTTTCGGGGGGCTGAATGTTGTGGTGAGCTCGACGGTCACCGGTTCAGCCGATTGTACATCTCGATTGCCTGGTCGACCTCGTGGAACATCATCAGGCGCCCGTCAACGAGCACAGCACCTCGGCTGCAGAACGCCTTGATAGTGGCCATCGAGTGGGAGATGACGATCAGATCCGTGTTTTCGCGGCGGAGTCGAAACACCTCCTCGCAACGAGCCTGGAATCGGGCGTCACCAACCGCCGTGACCTCGTCGATAAGGTAGCATTCGAACTCGATGGCCATGGAGAGCCCGAAAGCGAGGCGCGCCATCATGCCTGACGAGTAGGTCTTTACGGGCTCGTTGATGTAATCCCCAATTTCGGCAAACTCCTCGACGAAACGGGACACCTTGCGCGGATCCTCGCCATAGATCCGTGCGACAAAGTGCACGTTCTCGCGTCCGCTCATCAAGGGGTCGAAGCCGCCCGCGAATCCTAGCGGCCAGGACACTCGGGTGGAGCGGCGAACCCTGCCGGAATTCGGCAACTCCGTCCCGGCTATAAGGCGCATAGTGGTCGACTTGCCGGCACCGTTCACCCCGAGAAGGCCATACGACCATCCCTGCTCGAACACTGCCGAGACGTTGTCCAATACGACCTTGCGACTCGATTCCGTCTTGTAGAATTTATGGACCTTGGAGAGCTGAATCATCGCATTTTGAACCCTCGTCCGCCTTGGTGGAGGGGTCGTCGGGCTAGCTGTCGTGGTAACCTGTACGGCTGTCTCAGCCGGGTCTATGCTCCCATTCGCACGTGGCGCTTTCATGGCGAGACCGACGGCGGATCGAAGCCATTCCCGAACGCAGGTCTTTGGGAAAGCTCACTATGTCAGCAGCCGCGCAGCGGCGCACTTTCCCCCGGAGCTACCACGCGGTGCCCAGCCGCACTATATCCTGAGCAGCGCTGACCAGCGTTCTCCAACGACCCACCCCTTCTCGCGGGCTCCTGCTGCTTGAGCTCGCTGCATAACGGCTTCTATGATCCTCCCCAAGAGGGCGCATTCGATCCTCGGATTGCAGCGCGCCGGTCTTTTTCGATGGACTGGGGTCCAGAGCGACCCGGAGCTCGTCTATGAGCTCAAGGGTCCGCTGCGTCCCAGGCACTTGGTTCTGGTTGCTGATGCGGTGGCGGGCAGGATCGAGCCGACTGTGTTTCTCGACACAGCACCTGGCTTTGAGGAAAGGGGCAGCCTATCGTTCCGGGCATGTGGACGAGCGATATGTTGGGTCGAAGTCGGACGCATGCCGGAGCTCGGGCGCGTTCGGCTCAGTCCCTCGGGGACGCCCGTACACGTTCGGGTACTGGCCTTCGCTGTGTACAGTGAGTTCCTCGCGCGTAGGCTCGTCCGCTGGTTTGATCGCGACCGACCAGGGTTGGGTCTGACGCGGGTGCATAGGCTCGCGCAGCCTCGAGTCACGGCGGAGAGTTTTGGGTCGGGGAGAGATGCGCGGAGATATCGGACGACGGCGCAGCATTACGCCGACGTTTTGGCGATGGCGGAGGCCCGCAAGCCGGTGGAGTTCGCGGGACAAGAGCTGCCTCTGATCTCTTTCCTTGCTCCGGCTTACAACACAGACCCCGTTCATCTCGATGGGCTCCTCAGCTCTTTCCTTGCTCAGCCCTCAGGGGTGGCCGAGCTTATTTTGAGCGACGACGGGTCGAGATCAGTCCAGACTCTGAACTGGCTGAAGGCTCACGCTGGAACCCCTGGTGTGAGGATCGTCCGCGGCGAGGAAAACCAAGGGATTGCCGCCGCTACCAACCGTGCACTTCAGCACGCCTCCGCCGCTTGGATCAGCCTGGTGGATCACGACGACGCGCTCTCACCGGGAGCAGTTGCGGAAATCGCGCGGGTTATTCGAGCCCGCCCCGACGCTCAGTTCGTCTACACTGACGAGGTCATTGCGGACGCCCGCATGAGGCCGGTCGGCTATATGTTGAAGCCTGCCTACGACCCGGTCCTGCTCTCGGGCGTGAACTACATCAATCACTTGTCGGTCTACCGCCGAGACCGTCTGACGGCGCTCGGCGGCTTTCGGGATGGCTTTCAGGGATCGCAGGACTACGACATGCTCCTGCGCTACCTCGACGGGCTCGATCCCTCAAAGGTGCTGCATCTCCCCTACCCTGCCTATGTCTGGCGCAGACACGAAGCGAGTTTTTCGACCGAGTTTAAGCCCCTGGCACTCGGGACCGCGAGGCGCGCGCTGGCTGAGCGGTTTGGCGAGGCCGGCAGTCCGGCGCCCGTCGAGGACGCACTCCTTCCTGATCTTCACCGCATCCGCTTCGACCAGACAATCGAGCGGTGGCCGAAGGTCTCTGTGATCATCCCGAATCGCGACAGCCCGAAGCTGATGAGCAATGTGCTGAATGGCCTCGCCGAGACAGAGTATGCTGATCTCGAGATCATCGTTGCGGATAACGAGACGCAAAATCCTGCGACAAGGGCTCTCTATCAGCAGCACGGGCAGGGGACGCGACGATTCATCGTTGAGTCCGTACCCGGGCCGTTCAACTTTTCACGTTCGATCAATCACGGGGTGGCGCGGGCATCAGGCGAACTTCTCCTTTTCCTGAACAACGACATCGAGATGCAGGATGCGGGGTGGTTGAGGGAGATGGTCTCCTGCTTTCAGTACGAGGGCACCGGAATTGTAGGCGCCCGGCTGCTCTATCCAGATCGGACGCTCCAGCACGCTGGCGTCATCGTGGGACTTGGAGGCCTCGCGGGTCACTGGTTCGTCGGGAAGTCGGAGAGTTCCTGGGGGCCCATGGGGCGCCTTTCCGTGCGGCAGTCTCTGTCGGCCGTAACGGGAGCAGCGATGCTGGTCTCTCGGGCTTGCCTCGAGAAGGTCGGTTCTTTCGACGAGGAGCGTTTCGCAATCGCTTACAACGACATCGATTTCTGCCTCCGGGCTCGGGAACAAGGGTTCCGCGTCGTGTGGACCCCCTTTGCGACCCTCATCCACCACGAGTCCGCGAGCCGCGGCAGTGACGAAGTGCCGGAGATGATTGAGCGCTTCAGGCGCGAGCAGAAGAACCTGCGCGAACGCCATGGGACGCATCGGTTCACCGACCCGGCCTACAATCCCTGGCACGATACGCGCAGCTCGATGCCAGGGCTGCGAGCTCTCGACGAGCTCCCAGATCCTCGTTAAGCGCGGCGACTAGGCTAAGGGAGGGGTGGGCTGGAGCTGACGCGCGTTGGCGTGCCAGGCGCATTCCGGAGTACGAGATGGTTTCCAGAAAAAAGTCGCTATCGACTCTTTTCGAGCAGTATGTCGACGAGGTACCCTCGCCTCAGAACGCCGTTGATGCCATCCCGGGCTGGACCTGCGCCTTCCCCCCGGAGGTCTCGGCTCAGGCGGGCACGCTGCCGCTATACGCAGACATTCGGATCGACTGGATGCTCGCGGAATTCGGGCCTCTCGAGGGCTGCAGCGTCCTGGAGCTTGGGCCGCTTGAGGGTAGCCATACCTATATGCTCGAGAAAGCGGGAGCAGCCCGCATCGACGCTATCGAAGCGAATAAGCTGGCTTATCTGCGTTGTCTCGTTTTCAAAGAGCTCATCCAGCTTCAACGATCCCGGTTTCATCTCGGCAACTTCGTGGGCTGGTTGGATCAGCCGGCACTCCGATACGATCTGATCGTCGCCTCTGGCGTGCTCTATCACCTCCAGGATCCGCTTGGTTTCTTGGAGCGCGCAGCTACGGCAAGCGATGCACTCTTTCTCTGGACGCATTACGTGAGTGAGACTGCGATGCCGCAGTCAGACGTGCGCCGCGGTGCGTTCCGAAACACGATCGAGCGCCGTAGATTCCGTGGCGTCGACGTAAAACTCTATCCCCGGAGCTATCACCGTGCTGAGGAGAGTGCCTCATTTTGCGGCGGGCTCTACGACGATCATCGCTGGGTCGAGCGCGATGACCTGCTCGCGGTTCTGAAGGCCGTGGGTTTCGACACGGTGCAGGTTGCGCACGAACAGCTCGACCACCCAAACGGGCCGGCATTCAGCGTGTTTGCGCGCAAATCTCGAACGTGATGCGCGGCTCGGGATCTCGAAACCCTCATGCTGTTCAACATTGAGCACGATCTTGGCCTGGAGATCATCGGCTATGTCGTGCCGGATGGGTTCACCGGCCGCTCCACAATTCGCGTGATGCGCGGCGGAGACGAGTTGCTCGTCAAGCAAACCGACAGCCAGCGCGAGGCGCTGGTTCGCGCGGGCCGACACGAGACGGGTCTCTGCGGGTTCACGATCAGCGACAGTGAGATCCCGGGGCTTGCCGAGATCCATGACTTGGAGATCCGCGACTCCGAAACAGATATAATCATCTACCGCCGCATCAACCCCGAGGCTATTGTTGCGCAAAAGATCTTTCGTCTTGAAACGCATCTCCTGCCGGCGAGCCGCATTGATAGAGCGCTGCAGCCGCGATTCCAGTTCTATTTCCCAAGCATCGACCGGTTCGGGCTCGAGACTACTCATCAGATGTTTCTGATGAACAACACCAACTCGGTTTATGCAAGCGGTCGCGTGTCCTACCGCGGTATCGAGTCCTACCTTGACCAGGGCTACGCCTCGGTGGCGATGATCCAAGAACCTTTCGACGAACTGGCGGAGAGGCTTCTCCTTCTGCGGCTCATTGGTGAGAACCGGGCCGGCATCCTCGGCCTGCGGGACAGCGTCGCCTTCGAAGCCGTAAAACGCTTCGCGTCCGGACTGCCGCTCGAAACCGACAAGACGCTCAGCCGGGCTTTTCGAGACATAGATCCAGAGGTCGCAGACATGCTGACCGATCCGCTCGTGCGGCAGCTCACGACACGGCAACCCAACGAAGGATTGAAACCTTCTTCGATCAGCCAGGCCCTCACGACGCTCTCTGCGTTCCGGGCCGTCGGGCTTCGCAATCGAGCGGAGCTTTTTGCTGAAACCCTTGTAGACGCTTTGTCCCTACACACGGGCGAGGTGCCGGCTGTGGAGCCAATTCCCGCGGCTCGGGAACTCGGGGCCCGACTGAGGGAAATGCCAGCCGTCGAACGTTTGCTCGAGCACGACATAGCAGTTTTCCATTTCGTCTCAGAGGCCTTTGAAAAGTCATTAATTGAGGGCTAAACCGAGCGCGCCCAAAGGTGCGGGCGGGGTGAGATGGTCTGAGCCGAGGGTGATGTCAGAACAGATCCCCGCCGGTCGCAAGACGGCGACGGGCACCGTTTTGGATGGGACGGTGCAGTCGGTCGAACCTTTCAACTCGAAAGAGAACTACCGTCCTCTCACTCGCTTCTACCAGCGGATCCTCAGTCACGCACCGGGTGGGCAGCTGATCCCGCGCAGGGTTCAGGTCGAGGACCTCGCTACAAGGCGGGCAACATCGAGCTTTCCATTCGGCAAGCTCAGCTTCATCGCATGCGTGCTCATCCCAGCGCTGGCCGTTTCCCTCTATTTCGCGTTCGTCGCCTCTGACCAGTTCGTAGCGGAGACGCGGTTTGTCGTTCGGCTCGGGCCACAGGACACCCCTTCAAAAGATGGAATTGCATCGGTGCTTTCGGCCGTGAAGGGCGGAGGGAGTGGGGGCTCCGGGGGCACGGCGGCCACAGAAGACGCCCATGTCGTAACGAGCTACATCCGAAGCCGCGCTATCATCGACGACCTCCAGAGGACGGTCGACCTCAGGGCGGTGTTCACGCGCCCCGAAGCAGACTTCTACGCCCGCCTCAAGTCGAATGCCTCGATCGAGGAGCTGGTCGACTACTGGCATCACATGGTCAGCACCTATGTGGACGCACTGTCGGGAATCGTGACCGTCGAGGTTCGCGCCTTCCGCCCGGACGACGCCGTTCTGCTCGTCCGGACTATCGGCGAGCTTAGCGAGAAGCTCGTGAACGAGATTTCGACTCGGGCAAGGGAAGATGGCCTCAGACGCGCGATGGGGGAGGTCCAGCGTGCGCAAGGTCTCATGTACGAGGCGCTCAACGAGATGGAGCGATACCGAAATGCTGAAGGCCTTGTCGACCCCGTTCAGACTGCCACAGAGACTGGCAAGCTCCTGTCGAAGGTGTTGGCGGAACAGATCGCGGCCGAAGGGGAGCTGTTTGTCGCAAGCCGCTCTCTTGCTTCTGACTCTCCCAACGTTCGGCGTCTCGCTAGCCGGATTGAAGCCCTAAAGAAGCAGGCTTCCGGCCTGCGCTCTCAGCTCGCTGGCAATCCCGAGGAAGCGCGGAACATCGCCGCATCTCTGGCCAAATTTGAAGAGGTTGCAATAAAGCAGAAGATGGCTGAAACGCTGTACGCTCTCGCCCAAGCCGGCCTCGATCGTGCAAGGCGGCAGGCCGAAGCGCAATCCGTCTATCTTTCTGTCTTCGTTCCGCCTGGGCTTCCTCAGGAATATACCTACCCCAAGCGGTTCGAGTACTCGATCTCGATCGCTATCGCGCTGCTCGTGCTCTGGAGTATTGCAGCCTTAATCTGGCTCTCGGTGGAGGACCATCGGCTGGGGTGAAGCCCGGTTTCAATCGGCACCGCTGTCACTCCAACCAATCGTTGAACCTGGTCGTCGAGAATAGCGGGTGATAGTATGGGTCGTCGTGAATCAAAGCGCGCCACCTCTCGCGAAAGCGCGCGGCCTCGTCTTCGAAACGGCTTCGCTTCGGGCCGGTGTCTCTGCCCCGTGTCGCGGATTCAAGGTGCTTCAACACCGTCTGAGGCGCCAGCAGATTTCGATAGCCGCGTGCCTGCAGGCGCAGGCAGAAGTCAACGTCGTTGAAGGCGACGGCGAACGCGGGATCGAAGCCACCTACCTCCTCGTATTTCTCTCGCGCGACGGCGAGACACGCGCCGGTTACCGTAGAGACTTCGTGCACCGCCCTAAGCCTGAAAAGATGCCCGAAATGGACGTCGGCCGGCATGTTCCTATCGCGGTGACCAGCTCCTGCTCCAAGACCTAGCGCAACTCCCGCGTGCTGGATCCGGCCGTCGTCGTAGAGCAGCAGCGCTCCAACCGCACCAGTATCAGGCTCCAGTGCGAGCGCAGCCAGATCTTCGAGCCAGGTCTCACTTACGACCTCGCAGTCGTTGTTAAGTAGAACAAGTGTCCTTCCCTGCGCCGCTTCCGCACCGCGGTTCACAAGCTCAGAGAAATTGAAGGCTCCCGGATGGCGGATGACGAACACATCAGCTTGTCTTCCGACCAATTGCAGATACTCGAGCGTCCCCGGATCGCTGGATTCATTATCCACTATGATAATCTCGTACCGCAAAGCGCCTGCTGTACGTTCTCGAATACTTTCGATCGCACGCCTAAGAAGTTCTACACGATCTCGCGTCGGGATGACGATGGAGGCGGCAGGTTGGGTTGAGATCGCCGTTGGCAACTTCGGTGCAAGAGCCAGCGGCCGGACCTCACGTGGACCACTCGGCTGGGTTTCCAAGAGAACACGCTTCAGATGCCCGATGGCACCCCCGCCTGCGGCAACCAAGGCGAGCGCTGACCACCAAGGGGTACTGTCGTTCTCCGGCATCTTCTCAGACACTCTGGCGAGCAAGTTGCGCCGAAAAAGGCAGGGCCGGCCGATGTAGTCGATTTGCTTCGAGAAAATCGGACTCCAATCCGGCTTGAGTTGCGGCAGGAGCTTGCCGATCCAGGGATCCACCTCCGCACTGTCTGCATAGGCAACATCTAGATCGGAGTGGCTCGAGAGGAAGCTCCGGAAGAGCAAGACTGCTTTAGGATCGAGCACGTCACCCGGTCTGAGCTGGCCTAACCATTGCGCCGTTGCTCTCTGAATGAGACGGAAGGCACCAGGCCCGGCTGTTGCTCCAGGAGCGCTCGGAATGAGCTCGACCTTGCTCTGAAGTTTAAGGGCTTCGACCGCTTCACGCGCACCCTCCTCCGAATCCGGGGCGACCGCAGCCCAGACATAGAAGTCCCTGTCCAGCTGGTTACTCAAGGACTGCAAGGTCTTTGAGATGCCTTCGCTCTGGCCCGAGTGCTCGGCGCCGAGCACGAAACCGATCGTTCCTCCCTCTGTTGCAGTGAGCACTGCAGGACGGTCTAAGCCTGCCGGCTCAAAGTCGCGCTCGCGGCTGGATGCGAATTGCGCGAACTCGGTTACGCGACTAAGGTCTAGTGCCGTCCGCGCCATGACCACTCGGGACCAGGCGCCGCGGAAGCTGCTCAGGAAGTAGTGCGGAATACGCGACGGTCCCCTCCTAACGATGGTCCAGAGCAATCCAGCTTCGCTGACCGCCGATATTCCATCGATCCGGATATCTTCGACGGAGTTCACGTCAGCGAGCACTTCCAACCTGAGAAGGTCGCTCGGGCCTACTCCGATCCATCGAGCGCGACCGAGAACTGCTGCTGGTAAAATCCATTCGTCTGGTGGGTGTTTCTCGCGCGTCAATCGGAGCAGCGGTCGAACTGGCTGGCCCTGGAAGCTCTGACTGAACTCGACTCTGATCCACCGCGACCGAAAGGGCGCCGCGTTCTCGAGAATGTGTACCGACCGCATGCTAAGTCAGGGGTGCTCGCTGCGGCCCTAGCGCCGACTTAGTTCAAGGCGCTGCAATTGCGAAGCGGCAGTGAGCAGCACCGGGCGAGAGCCCCACTGTCACGCATTGCTGCTCGACCTTCTTACGGCCTACTCGCAGTTTGGTCGATCGCCGTCCGATGTCCATGTTTCCCATTACCGCGACCGCCGGTCCGCGTTCAATCAAACAATCCAAAACTCTCTAGGCTCCGCACTGGTTTGGCGCCACGTCTGCCCAGACCCGCTCGCTGCGGCGAACGGTGGTCCGCTCGGCCTATGAGAGAACTCTTGCGTGAACGCATTCCTGCTGTGCAGAGAGCCGGGGGAGCAGCTCCCGCTCCCCCGGCTCCAACAATATACGTGAGATGCTCAAACGTTAGCTCACTCCGGACAGCCTCATCTTCTGCAAGGCGAAAAATTGCTTCACCGCAGCGCCAAGCCGTTGAGCCGCGTTGGCCTCGTGCCTATCGAGCTTCAAAAGCCGGTCCAGGTCAAGGCTACGAGAAATCTTCCCAGCAGGGATACTCGAATCCGGAACGCCGTGGGTGAGCAGAATGAGACCTTCTATTTCGGCCTGAAGCTCGCGCGCGTTGATCCGCGATCGACCATCGGTGATCTTTTTGTTATCGATAGTGCTAGCAACATCCTGCTCGTACAGAGCACTCTTGTAGAAGGCTCGCCGAATGTGCCTGATCGACAGAATGTCCACGACTTCCTGCGCAACGATCCTGAGATAAAACATCTCCAAAAAACCCTTAGGTTTGAGCTGCGAAAGCAATCGCCGCCATACCCTAGGAGCCCTGTCCTTCCCAACGTGATTGAATAGCGCCATTCTATGCTCCAGATCTAATTGACCTGGACTCGATACAACGAAGTTGTTACCACTTCGTAGGCTGTCATTGACGCTAAGCTGCCCGGCTACGTCAAAGAAGTGCGCAGCGCCCAAGATGAGTGATTTAGTATGCAAATCCAAAACGCGAAGGGCAGGCGCAATAGCTATTCAATGGATGCAAGATAGGGATTTAATCATAAATTTTTGCCCTTGGGCAGCGGGCTGGTACCGTGGCGCTTGAACGTGCCGAAGGACTTCTAGCACTAGCGCGATGTTTAACAAGGTACTAGCAACTGGCCAGGGCATTTCGCCGCGGCTAGGCGCGCCGTAGCAGAAGGGCTGCGGCCCAGGCCGCCGGGCGCGGTGCCTGAGTGCAGAGGCACGGACGCACAGGCTGACTCGCTAGTGCTTCAACAAATCTGGCATCGAACAGCTTCCTGGAATCTGCGTCGAATCACTCGGTTGCGTAGTTGGCCCGGCGCCCCCCATAGCTCCCCTCGCTGGTATAGCCCTCCCCCCAAGAGCCTGCAGAACACGAGAGACCGTGACCATGCGCCTAATCCGAACCGCCGCCGCGCAGCTTGGCCCCATTCAGAAAGCGGAAAGCCGCGCCGAGGTGGTCGCGCGCATGATCGCCCTCAT
>SXGQ01539799.1_pt1 | contig 10774 bp, 7 predicted proteins | sample 3178371 | NCBI WGS metagenome assembly SXGQ01 (sample SAMN11356859, study PRJNA531348) | freshwater metagenome | isolation source: freshwater sample F1-20 | place: China: Fuxian Lake, Yuxi | collected 2017-12-25 | reverse complement strand
TGTGGCGGGCGCCGGCGTGCATGTATGGGCGGGCACCGTGGACAAAATTCAAACACGCGATGGAGTGTGCGTTGGTGTCACGCTTGCGGCGGGGGCGCGCAAATTTATTTTGGATCAGACCTTGCTCGCGGCAAATGAAACGCACGCGCAACAAGCGCAGCCCATTTTTGTGGCGGATGAAAATTCTGCCGCGTCGCATGGCGCCATTGATATTGCCGCCAAGAGCGTGGTGTTGACCACCGGCACATTCATGCGCGCGTTGATGCACACGGGTGAAACCAAGACCGCGGGCGGTCGAGTTGGCGAAGGCAGCGCGGTAGGAATTTCCGCGGCGCTCATTTCAATGGGCTTTGAACTTGGCCGATTGAAAACCGGCACGCCGCCGCGCCTGGCCAAAGAAACTCTTGACTGGGACAACTTGAAACCGCAGTGGGGCGATGAAGTTCCGCAGATGTTCAGCGACATGACCATTGACAGCGCGTTTCCAAAGTTGCCGCAAGTGGAGTGCCGCCAAACCGAAACCAGCTCCGTTATTCACGATTTGGTGCGCGCCAATTTGCACCGAGCGCCCATGTATGCGGGCGAAATGGAGGCTGAATGCGGTCCGCGCTACTGCCCAAGCCTGGAGGACAAAGTTGTGCGCTTCGCCGAGCGCGATCATCACGGCGTGTTCTTGGAGCCGGAATGTTTGTTCACCAACGAAATTTATTGCAACGGCATTTCAACAAGTTTGCCCGCCGAAGTGCAGGATGGAATTGTGAAGGGCATGCGCGGCTGCGAGCACGCAAAAATTCTGCGCTATGGCTACGCCGTTGAGTACGACATGGTGTGGCCGCATCAACTTGACTCCACCGCCGAAACAAAATTGGTGCCGGGACTTTTTCTTGCGGGGCAAATCAATGGAACAAGTGGATATGAAGAAGCCGCGGCGCAAGGTTTGGTCGCGGGTTTGAACGCCGCGCGCCGCGCGCTTGGTCTTGACGCGATACGTTTGGGCCGCGACCAAGCGTATCTTGGCGTGCTACTTGACGATTTGGTCGTGCGAATGCCGCGCGAGCCATATCGAATGTTCACAAGTCGCGCCGAGCACCGGCTTTCTTTGCGCGCCGACAACGCCGACGCGCGCTTAACGCCGATGGGTCGCGAATATGGTTTGGTTGGCGACGCGCAGTGGAGCGCGTACCAACTTCGCCAGCGCGCCATTGAGGTGATTCGCTTGGCGCTGACCAGTGGAAAAATAAATGGCGTTCGCGCCAACGAATGGGCGCGCCGCCCCGAAGCCACATTGCAAGAACTCGCCAGCGTGTGCGCGGCGGGCGTGGACATGAAATTGCTCGCGCGGGTCTCCACGGATTTGCGCTACTTGGGCTATTTGGCGCATCAACGCACCGACATTCGCCGTCAAAAAGAAAGCGAAAACGTGCCAATTCCCCGTGAATTTGATGTGATGCAAGTGCGTGGGTTGCGCGGCGAGGCCGCCGAGGTGATCAAGCGCCATCGACCCTCAACCTTGGGGCAAGCGGGCCGTCTTGCCGGCGTGAATCCCGCCGATGTCACCCTTGTCGCGCTCGCTTTGCGCCGCCACGGTACTCTTGCCTGACTAATTTACTAGGTCAGTTCGCCGATGGAGCGCCTTGACCAATTGCTTTCACTTTTCGCCACCTTAGCTCAATTGGTAGAGCACTTGATTTGTAATCATGAGGTTGTCGGTTCGATTCCGATAGGTGGCTTTGATTTGCGCATTGCTGTCTTGGCTAATTTACAAGCAATTTCCTCGGCCATTTACGCCATTTGAATTCAGCAAGGCCTTTGATCCAAAGTTGATTGAGATTTTCTGTGAGCGACTTTGATAGCATTCGTGCGGCCCGCGCAAGCTATGCAGATTCAATCGCCAATCCATAAGCGTGATGTGCGCCAGATCCTGCCCGCAATTTCCTGAGCACAAACCCGCGTTTTGGCGATGAGTCTTGCAACGGTGAACTTCTTGCCAATTCGATTGTTCGACATTATCTTTACCCACGATGAAATCTTTAAAGGAAATCCGTAGTTCAATATCTTTGCAAATGTGCCTAGTATTCATTGGAACCGCCATGGTGTGTGGCGCATGCGCGCGGCAGCGACCCATTGAGACAAGCGAAGCTCTGACGGCGCGTAGAGATGCGGACGCGGTCAAAGTGGAAATGGTCACCAAGAAACTGATCGTTGATTTGGTGGAGCATGTCGCGGCCAAGCAAAAAGATTTCGCCGATGGCAAAAGTAAAATTCCGGCCACGGTTGATGTGCTGGTTATTTCTGGCGGCGGTGATTGGGGAGCGTTTGGCGCCGGCTATCTGAAGGGTTGGAACACTCTTCCCGCGGGCCCTATGTCAATGCCAAAGTTTGATGTTGTTAGTGGCGTGAGCACCGGCGCGTTGATAGCGCCGTTTATCTTTGTGGGCACGGCTGAAAGTATTGATCAGGTTGTCAGTTTTTATAGAAATCCACAACCAGACATGGTGAAGACCCGCGGCTTGTTGTATTTTCTTCCAGCCAATGAATCATTCGCGGAAGTGCCTGGTTTAGAGCGCGAATTGCGCGACGCCATCACTCCACAAATGGTGGCGGCCATGGCCAAAGAAGCGCAAGCTGGCCGCGTGTTGGCCGTCAACACGACAGATTTAGACATGGGGCAACCGCGCGCGTTTGCTGTTTCAGAAGAAGCCATTCGCGCCAACAAAAGCGGCGACTACGAAACGCTGAATCGAATGCTTCTTGCTTCAAGCGGAATTCCCGGCGCGTTTCCACCACGCGAAATCAATGGCAGCATGTATTGCGACGGCGGCGTGGTGGGCAACGTCATGTACGGCGCGCGCATGAAGCGCGAGAATTCTTTTGGCGTGACGTGGAAGCGCTTGCATCCTGAATTGCCAATTCCCACCACACGGTACTGGGTCATTCTGAATAATCAATTCAACGCGGTGCCGCAAACCGTTCAGCCAACGTGGCCGGCCATCATTGGCCGCAGCGTTGAAGTTGGAATTCGCGCGGCCACTATTGTTGGCTTGCGCCATTTGGTTGCGCATGCGGAGTTGACCACGTTGCGCGGCGAAGGCAAATGCGAGGTTCATCTTGTCGCCATTCCTGATTCGTGGCGCCCGCCACAAGAAGGCATATTCATTAAGGAAACCATGGAAAATCTCGCTGATTTAGGTGAGAAAATGGGTAAGGACCCAGCCTCGTGGATGTCCGAAGTTCCCTAATGGCTGGCAATTGTTTTTTTGCCAAAAACGCGCCCGCATGCTTTAGTAAACGCCGAAGCAAACGGCTCAGAAAACGCCCAAGCGTTGCCGCGTGAATCACGGCGCAAACATTGGTAAGTTGATGTCATGTCCGACTCATGTCCTTATGTATTTCGCTGGCTTGAATCGGACCAGGACATTGCCAGCGCGTTTGATCTGATGCATGAGCTGCGCAAAGAATTAAATCGAGAAACTTTTGTGGGGACGGTGCGCGCCATTGCGTCGACCAATGGTTACCGACTTGTTGGCGGATTCGCCGATGCAAAATTAATTTCACTCGCGGGTGTTCATCACAACCACGGCTTGTCCCGCGGTTCACATTTGCGCGTGGATGATTTAGTGGTGACCAAGCCACTGCGCGGTGGTGGGGCGGGCCGCGCAATGTTGCAATTTCTAGCGCTCGAAGCCAAACGCCTTGGCATTCCAGCGCTGTTGCTTGACGCGCGCGATGAGGCCAAGCCATTTTATTCCAAGCTGGGATTTGAATATCGCCACTCCACTCCGTGCGCAGTGCTGGTGGATCAACTGTTGGCGTAACGGCGCGCTATTTCACTTGCGCGAATAATGCCACGGAAACATCGCCGTCAATAAATTCACTTTGTGTCTTGGGCGCGCCAGGAGCTTGAAACACTTTCAAATCATTGCGCATAGTCACCAACGCAACGGAGCCAGTTTTTTGCGCCAGCGCAATTTGCGCCAATACTTGTTCGCGTGTGATGAAGCGCGCCTGCTCATTGGACAACTTCAATTCATTGTCCAACTCGCCGCCTGGTCCAATGATGGTCATGTCAAATTTTTTGGTGGTGTAGGCCACGCATGTCGCCATATTGGCGTCCACAATGACAGTGTTTGACTGCGAGATCGCTTGCGAACGCGCGCGTAAAGTATCCACGCCAATTTTGCTTTTCTCTATCAACGCATCGGGTAACAGCATGCCAGCAATCAGAAGCAACGGCGCGGGTGAAAATGCCATGCGCAATAGACGGTTCGTTGGAGCGCTTGCTCGATGAGCCCAATGATCAATCGCCGCCCATGAAAGCAACGCCAACGCAATCAATCCATAGCGCCATATTGAGTTGTCGCGCCACAACGATTGCGCATAGACCCACTGATGGCCAGTGATAATGAATGAAGTGAACAGCGCGGCCACGGCCACTAGAAGCCATCGACCAACTTGATCCGCTTGCGATGTTTTGAATGAAGTGGAGCTGTAGTAGTTCAACAATGTAGTTGCGATCAGGATGGATAATGCCGGGAAAATAGGCAAAATATAGGCTGGCAATTTGCCACTACTCACGCTGAGCAACAGCAAAGGCAAGGCAATCCACGTGGCGCACAACGAAGCGCCGCGTCCGCAAAAAAGTGACGCGCCAAAGCCGCTCCAGATTTTGCCAATGTTCAGCGACCACAGCAGTGCGCCTACGGGAATCATGGGCAAGAAATACCACCATGGCTCTGGATGTTGATTGCTGTCTGGCGAAGTGAAGCGGCGCACATGCTCCACCCAAAAGAAATAATCCCAGAAGCCTGGATTATGTTTGTGAATTGCAATGATCAGCGGCGCCGCGACAATCGCCGCGGTCGCGATGGGAATTAGCGGCAATACGAACAAGTCACGCCAACGCATTTGCCATATCAGCCAACCGCCCGCGATGATTGCGGGAAATGCCAGTCCAAGAAATCCCTTGGTCAAGAACGCGCCCGCGGCCGCGACTCCGCTCAGCGCGAGAAACAATATGCGCCAACGGCGCTCTTGATCCGTTGCGGCGTACACAAAGAACGCAACGCAGACTGTTAGAAATGCGGTGAATATCCCATCAAGAATGGCGATATTGCCAAACACCCACGGAAAGAGCAGGGTGAGTTGAACCGCAGTTGCGATCAATCCACTATTTGGAATTTTACAAACGCGCTTGGCGATTTTTCCCGCGGCAATGGCCGTCACCAACGCCGCCAACGCTGGCGCAAATCGCAATCCCCATGCGTTCTCTCCAAACACCGCCATTGATGCCGCGGTGAGCCAATATCCAAGCGGTGGTTTTTCGTAGTAGCGCAAGCCCACAAGTTTCATCGACCACCAATCTTTACTGTGCAACATCTCAAGAGCGATCACTCCGTAGCGCGATTCATCCGGTGAAATAATTGGACGCATAGCGAGCGGCAATAAATACAGCAGTACAAACAGTAGAGTGATGTAACCCGTAATGGCTCTTGCGCTCATACGCGTGCAAGCGTATCCGTTCGCACGCAAAGCCACCCTTCACGACCGGATATTTTCCCGGGGCCGATTGAGCCGATTTCAATTTCCGCCATGGGTCGTTTGACTCCAAATGGTGCGTTCGATTGATCGACCGCAACTGAAGGGAAGGCGCCACGTGGTGAATGTGTGGTGGCGGGCGCTTCTGACAGCATGCAACTGAGTGGCGCAAATGTGTGGCCCGCCGCCAAGGCTTGATCTAAAAACGCCTCAAAACAAGCGGATTTTGAGCCGCCTTCGCTTTCCGCGTGCACGGTTAGCACATGCGGCTTGTCATCGGAAATCAGTTGCAACAAGCGGGCGTTCCAAACTTCATCGCGATTTTCCTTGGGCAGCGCCGCCTCGTCATATGTTGGCAAGTCCACCGGAATCTGAGGCTGATCCAGCACGGACTTTCCCACGCGCGGCCGAAACGCGCGCGCAGGTCCGCGACAGTCGCTGCGAAATTGAAATTGCCGCGAGCGTGCGAAGTTCAACACCCGCTCACTGCAGCGCCAGCCTGGGCAGGCCGCGCTTTGCGGCTTCTGTCCCATGACTTCTTCAAAGGCGTCGCATGCCAAAACCAATTGCGCTTCAAGCGCCTCATCAGAAAGTTTTTCAATACCAACTTGCCATAGGTGATGGTCCCACGCATGCACACCAACTTCATGTCCAGCTTTCAGGGGCATGCGCAACTTTTCTTTGAAGTGACGGCTGATCACGGTGCCTGGCCACAATGTTCCGCGAAATAAAATGTCGTAGCCGTACAACGATGCCGCTTGCGAGCGCAACATCTTCAGGAAGAAAGCGGGTCGCAGAAGTCGCCACGCATGTCGACCCATGTTGTCGGGGCCAAGCGTTAAATACCAAGTGGCACGAATACCGCGCGCCTCTAAAATGCGCAGTAAACGCGGCAAACCATCGCGAGTTCCACGCACCGTATCCACATCCACACGCAGTGCAATGGGGGCAATGGCCACGGTGTGCTTACTTTAGTGCGACGAACTTCGCGACGCTGGAACTTTGTTACCCGCCGCCGCGCCAGTTGTTGGCGTGTTTGGCGCCGTCAAGTTGTGCGTCTTGGCGTGTTGGCGAATGAACCAATCCAAAGTTCGCTCCACGCTTTGACGCGTGGAAATCTTTGGAGTCCAACCTAATGCGTTCTTGGCGTTGCGAATACTTGGCGTGCGATGCTGCACGTCCTCGTAGCCCTTGCCGTAGTAGCGGGCGCTTTCAATTTCCTCAAAGCCGGCGAACGGCGGAAAGCATGCGCGCAGTGGATGGCGATCAAACGCCTCCACCAACATTTCCGCGAGCTCGCGAATGCTCGCCTCATTGTCTGGATTGCCAATGTTGAAAATGCCGCCAGTCGCTTTGCCGTCCGTGTTCTCAATGATGCGGTACAAGCAGTCCACGCCTTCATCCACATCGGTGAAGCAGCGCTTCTGTTCGCCACCGTCCACCAAAAGGATTGGCGTGCCTTCGACCAAGTTTAAAATCAGTTGCGTGATGGCGCGCGAGGAACCAATGCGAGCGGAATCAAGCGTGTCCAAGCGTGGCCCGAGCCAGTTGAATGGACGGAACAAACTAAATTGCAGGCCGCGCGTGGCGCCGTATGCCCAAATCACGCGATCCAAAAGTTGCTTGGAAGCGCTGTAAATCCAGCGTTGGCGATGAATTGGTCCGGTGACCAAATTGGAAGTTTCCTCGTCAAAGTGCTCGTCCTTGCACATGCCGTACACCTCGCTGGTGCTTGGAAAAATAATGCGCTTGTTGTAGCGCACGCAGTCGCGCACCACGCGCAAATTCTCCTCAAAGTCCAACTCAAACACGCGCAATGGATTTCGTACGTACTCAATCGGCGTGGCAATGGCCACCAACGGCAGAATCACATCGCACTTGCGCACGTGATATTCAACCCACTCACGATTAATGGAAACGTCGCCCTCGATAAAGTGAAAGCGGGGATGATCCGCGACGTTGCCAATATTGTCCGAGCGCAAATCCATTCCGTAGACTTCAAAGCTTTCATTCTTCAACAAGCGTTCCGTGAGATGGCTGCCAATGAAACCATTCACGCCAAGAATTAAAATGGAAGTGGTTTTCTTTTGCGATGACAGAACGCGCTTGCCCAAGCGCATCTTCGCGACCAAGTTCATGTCCTTGGCGATCTGCGCGCCGGAACTCCACACGCCATCGGCGGGTTGTCCCTCCACAATTTCAATCGCGCCTTTTCCGCACGCCACAATCATTGGATCAGCGCTGAGAATTTCACCAGGCTGGCCGGTGCCTTGAGCAGCTTTTGTGCTCCACACCATGAACTTGCGCTCGCCCGCAAAGGTGAACGCGCCCGGCCACGGAAAGGCCACGGCGCGGGTTAAATTGCGTATTTCCTCGGCGGATTTGTTCCAATCAATGTTGCCGTCTTCTGGAGTGCGGCGACCAAATGAGCTGGCGTTCTTCTCATCTTGCGGCGTGCGCGGCGCCTTGTTGGCTTTGACCAGCGGCAGCAACTCATCAAGCAAATCGCTGGTGGCTTGGCTCATGCTTGCTGTCAATGTGCGCGCGGTGTCGGCAATGTCAATCTTCACCTTGCGCTGCCCAATGATGTCGCCCGCGTCGGCCTTCTCGCTCATGTAATGCAGCGTCACGCCAGTTTCAGTTTCGCCATTCACAAGCACCCAATTAATCGGGCAACGGCCGCGATACTTGGGAAGCATCGCTGAGTGCAAATTAATGCAACCCTTTGGAAACAACTCGCGCACTTTTGCGCCAACCATATTTCGATAGTGGCATGACAAAAGCAAATCAGCCTTCATCTCTTTGATGCGCTCAACCCAAATTGGATGATCAAGTTTTTCTGGAGCGAACACAGGAATGCCAGCGGCCGCGGCCTCGCGCGCCACGGATGTGTACCAACCACCTTCGGATGGATCGTCTCGGTGCGTGAACACCGCGACCACATCAAGACCATTTCGAATTGCGGCTTTAAGCCCCGCGGCGCCAAGTTCGTGATAAGCCAATACGACGGTCTTCATGTGGTTTCCTTAAAAAAAGTATGTGAAACAAAGTGAGAATTGATGGGCAATTCCGTTTGCCTATCCAGTAAGCGATGTCAATCAATCCAATTTCATCAAGCCATTGTTCGTGCAGGCGTTGCGTTGCCAACCAAGCCCTGCGATGGTACTTCAGCCAGCGTCTCTCCCACAACATTGTCAAGAATGTAGCGGGGGCGTTCGCGCACGTCCGCATGAATGCGGCCCACGTACTCGCCCATTAATCCAAGCGCCACAAATTGCGCGCCAACAAAGAAAAACAGAATGGAAAACAGCGTGAATACTCCGTTGCCCGCCCATTCCGAGCCAAACACCACACGCAGCAGGAACAGCATCAAGCCAAAGCCAATGGCCAGCGCGGAAATACCGCCGCCCACCCATGTCAATAAGCGCAGCGGACCCGCCGTCATGCAGGTGAGCAAATCAAATTGCAAATTCACAAGTTTGATCACGGAGTAATTGCTGTCACCCGCGGCGCGCGCGGCGTGCGCCACTGGAATCTCCGTAACGCGCTTGGCGAACAAATTGGCCAGCACAGGAATGAACGTGCTGCGCTCGCGGCATTGCAACATGGCGTCCACCACGCGTCGCTTGTAGGCGCGCAACATGCAGCCGTAATCATGCATTTGCACGCCAGTTGAGCGGCGCACAATTGAATTGATAATGCCAGAGAAAAGTTTGCGCGCGAACACATCTTGACGATCGGCGCGCACGCTGCCCACAACGTCGTAGCCGTCGTCGATGGCGGCGAGCAACTTTGGAATTTCTTCTGGCGGATTTTGCAAGTCCGCGTCAAGCGTGACCATGACGTCGCCTTGCGCGTTGGCGAAGCCGCACAAAATCGCGTTGTGTTGTCCGTAGTTGCGGTTGAGAATCAACGACTTGATTTCGCCGGGATATGTTCTGGCGGCCTCGACCAACATCTCGCTGGAGCCGTCGCGGCTTCCATCATCAATTAAAATAAGTTCCCACGGTCGATCAAGCGTGCGGCACACTTTCACGCAGCGCTCGATCAGTTGGGGCAAGTTCAAACGCTCGTTGTGGACCGGAATGACAATTGAAACGCTTGACTTCATCGTGTTGATCCTGTCACGGCCACTTTGGCCACGCTTTTTGGAAGCACTTCTTTAATGGCGCCAACCACATCAAGCACGTCCTCGTTGGCCATGTCTGGAAACATCGGAAGTGTGCATATTCTGGCTGAATTCCAATCGGTATTGGCAAGGCGACCCGCGGCCTCTGGGCGATTTTCGCGGTACCAACGGTGCGTGTGCGACGCCAAGAAATGAATGCCCGTGCCAATATTTTTCGCCGTCAGCGCTTCCATGAACGCGCTGCGCTCCATGCCGCAGCGGCGCTCGTCAACACGCACAATCAACAAGTGCCGCGCATGTTTGTGCGACCACGTTGGGTCCGCAAGCATGGTCACGCCATCAATGTTGGCAAGTTGCTCGCGGTACATCATTGCCAACTCTTGGCGACGCGCAATCAACGCGTCCAGCCGTGGAAACTGGCTCAGCGCCAACACCGCGTTCATGTCGGGCATGTTTTGTTTGTAGCCAGGTTGCTGCACCTCGGCTTGCGGCGAGCGACCTTGTTGCGTGCGGTCATGCGCGTCCACCGCAAGTCCGTGAAATCGCAAGCCACGAATCTTTGCGGCAAGCGCGCTGTCATCGGTCACAAGCACGCCGCCTTCACCACTGGTAATTGTTTTAATTGGATGCAGCGAGAAAATCGCGGTGCCGCCATTTCCAATTTCGCGGCCCTTGTAATGCGTGCCAATAGCGTGCGCGGCGTCCTCTAAAAGATGCACGCCTTTACGGGCGCACATGGCACGAATGGGATCAAGATCAACCGGCGCGCCGGAGTAATGAACTGGAATCACAACTTTGGTGCGCTCCGTGATTGCGGTTTCAAGCGCATCGGGCGACGCAAGCAGCGTGTCGCGGTCGGCATCAACAAAAACATTTCGCCCGCCCAGCAACTCAACCATGTTTGGAGTTGAAATCCAAGTCATGGACGGACCAACTACTTCGTCACCAGGCTTCAGGCCAATCGCCTGCAAGTACAAATGCATAAGCGCGGTGGCGCTGGTTGCGGCCACGGCTTCCTTGGCGCCGCAGCGAGTCGCAATTGCGCGCTCCAATTCCGCAACCTTGGGACCGGTGGTAATCCAACCGCTACGCAACACCGCAACGACCGCT
>SXGQ01566807.1_pt1 | contig 10775 bp, 11 predicted proteins | sample 3178371 | NCBI WGS metagenome assembly SXGQ01 (sample SAMN11356859, study PRJNA531348) | freshwater metagenome | isolation source: freshwater sample F1-20 | place: China: Fuxian Lake, Yuxi | collected 2017-12-25 | reverse complement strand
GGTCTTGCCGCTGCCGGAGGGGCCCACGATGGCCACCGTCTCGCCCGGCTGCACCTGGAAGGATACGTTCTTCAACGCAGACAGCGGCCGTCCGCCGCTGCGATAGGTCTTCTGGAGATCGTCCGCGATGAGCATCGGTACGTCGTTCGTGCGCCCCAACCGCCCGCTGTGGGCCGTCCTCCTGCCGTTCCTGATCTTTGGGTGCGGCCGCACCGAAAGCAACCAGCCCCCCGTCCCGGACGGCGGTGCCGTAGAGGCGGACGGCGAATCCTCATCCGGCGCTAACCGGCGGGTGGTGATGTTCCTGGGGACGAGCCTGACGGACGGCTACGGCCTGGAGCGCGAGGATGCCTATCCCGCGCGCATCCAGGAAAAGGCCGACAGCGCGGGGCTGCCCTGGGAGGTGGTGAACGCGGGGCTGAGCGGCGAAAAGAGCGCGGCGGCCCTGCAGCGGGTGCAGGGGTGGCTCATCCGCCAGCCGTTCGACGTGCTGGTGGTGGAGACGGGCGCCAACGACATGCTGAACGGCGCGAACGTAGACACCATGCGGGCCAACGTGCAGGCCATCATCGACACGGTGAAGGCCGCGCGGCCGGACGCGCGCATCGTCCTCGTGGGGATGATGGCGGCGCCCAACCTGGGCCCACGCTACGTGCGCGAGTTCAACGCCGTGTTCCCGGCCCTCGCCCGGGCGAACGGGCTGACCTTCATCCCGTTCCTGCTGGAGGGCGTCGCGGGACAGTCCGCCCTGAACCTGGCGGACGGCATCCACCCCAACGAGGACGGCCACCGCGTCATCGCCGCGCACGTGTGGCAGACGCTGGAGCCCATCCTGCGCGAGCGCGGCACCCCGCCGGCCTCCTGAGCTGCCGCGCGGGACCACGTCGTCAGGAACGCCCGTACCGCCGGACGCGTGCGGATGCGACGGCCGGACGCGACCGGAGGTGTGCGCAGGATGCGTCAGGCCCTTGGTAGAGAGGCGGCTGCCGGCGCGGGGACCGGATCGCGGATGTTTCGGAGAGGCACCCTCGCGGCGGTGGGGCACGGAATCCGGCAGGGCACGCTCCACCTGATCGCGATCGGGAAACGGCGGCCCTCGCCGGGGGGTGGCCCCGGAGCGTAGTGGGGGCCCGTCCGGATCGGCCGCCGGGGCGGCGTACGATGCGCGGAGGCGGATGCCGCAGGATCGGCGGATCCTGGGCGCGCGCGGCGACGGGGAGAGCGGCGGCCGGGGATGCGGGGACTCTTGATCCAAACCCCGCACACGCAGTAGTTTGGATGGTTTGCGCCCGGCCTGGTCCCGTGGAGTCCGCCCGGGATACCGGACGCGGAACGACGCTTTCGGGACCGTTCTCGCAACGGACGGACGCGTCGAAGAAGGACCTGCCGTGGTCACGGCACGCGGCCCGGCGGCGGCAATGCGCACGCTCCGGTCCGAGCTTTGCCACGCAAATCCAGGCGGGGCGCCGGGACGGACAACCGTAGGGGAGGACGTGTGGGGGAGAAGGCGCGGAACAGCCACGCCGAGAAGGGACTCGAGGACGCGCCGCAGCCCATTGCGATCGCGTTCGTGGGCGCGTTCGGCCTGGAGGGCGACGGGCCCCAGAACCCGGCGTACAGCGCCGCGGGGCACCTGCTGCAGGAGCGCATCCTGCACGGGCTGGAGGCCGCCGGCGCCGACATCTCCGCCGTCTTTTCCGTGCGCACGGTGCCGTCCTACCCGCGCCAGCGCCTGCTCTTTGGCGCGGGCCAGCAGGAGGTGGGGGGACGCTACCGCGCGCGGCTGCTGCCGTTCGTGAACCTGGGGCCCGTCAAGACGCTCACGACGAGCGTGACGCTGGTGCCGGAGCTCGTGCGCTGGGCGTGGCGCAACCGCCACCGGCCCCGCGCCGTGCTGCTGTACAACGTCAACATCCCCCCGGGTATCGTGGGGCTGCTGGCCAGCCGGCTGACGGGGACGCGCATCTTTGCCCTGGTGGCCGACATCCAGGTGCCGGGGAGCGGGTTCTATCCGGACACCTTTCTGCGGCGGATGGACTACCGCCTGCAGACGCGCACGCTGCCGCTGCTGGACGGGCTGATCGTGCTCACCCGGCGGATGGTGGCGGACTTCGCGCCCCGCACGCCCTGGCTGCTCATGGAGGGCGGCGTGCCCGAGGACGCCGTCGCCGCGCCCCTGCCGCCCGTGAAGGACGCGGAGCCGGGCGCGCCCGTCGTGTTCATGTACTCGGGGAGCCTGACGGACCTCAAGGGCGTGCCGCTGCTGCTGGCGGGGTTCGAGCGGGCGCGGGGCGAGCACCTGCGCCTGTGGATCGCGGGCGGCGGCGAGCTGCGGGGCGAGGTAGAGGCGGCCGCCGCGCGCGACCCGCGCATCCGCTTTCTGGGCTCGCTGCCGCACGCGGAGGTGCTGCGGGCGTACGAGGACGTGGACGTGCTGGTGAACCCGCACTCCACGCGTCACGTGACGGCGCGCTACCTGTTCCCGTCCAAGCTGCTGGAGTACCTGGCGATGGGACGTCCCGTCGTCACCACGTGCAGCACGCCGGAGGTGCGCGAGGAATACGGCGACGTGGCGGACGTGATGGCAGGGGAGGACCCCGCGGAGCTGGCGGCCCTCCTGGAGCGGCTGGGCGGCATGACGCCCGCGGAGCGCCGGGCGCGGGGCGCCCTGTGCCGCGACCGCGTGGCCGGGCGCAAGACGTGGCCGCGGCAGGGGCGGCGGATGCTGGACTTCATCGCCGGGATCGTCCGCGGAGAGCGGGCGGCGCCGGCGCGGACGGAACGGAACATGGACCGGAGCGCCGCGCGCGCCCGAGACTTCTTGCAGGGACCTTGAACCGGGGCTGGGTACCTGAGATGCGGCAGATGAACGTTCTGGTAACGGGAAGCAGCGGGCTCATCGGCTCCGAGGCCGTGAAGTACTACGACGAGCGCGGCCACCGGGTGATTGGCGTGGACAACAACCTGCGCCGCGAGTTCTTTGGCCCCAAGGGCGACACCCTGTGGAACCTGGAGCGCCTGCGGGCCACCACGCGCGACTTTCGCCACTGCGAGCTGGACATCCGCGACCGCGACGGGGTGTTTCGCCTGTTCCGCGACGAGTCCATCGACCTGGTGATCCACTGCGCCGCGCAGCCCTCGCACGACCGCGCGGCCGCCATCCCGTTCCTGGACTTCGAGGTCAACGCCACGGGCACGCTCAACCTGCTGGAGGCCACGCGCCAGCACGCGCCCGACGCCGTGTTCATCCACGTGAGCACCAACAAGGTGTACGGCGACGCGCCCAACGAATTGCCCCTGGTGGAGACGGACACCCGCTGGGAGTACGCCCGGCCGGAGGACTACCACGGCATCTCCGAGCAGTGCCGCATCGACCAGACCACGCACTCCCTGTTCGGCGCCAGCAAGACGGCGGCGGACGTGCTGGCCCAGGAGTACGGCCGCTACTTCGGCCTGCGGACGGGCATCTTCCGGGGCGGCTGCCTCACGGGGCCGTCGCACTCGGGGGTGGAGCTGCACGGCTTTCTGTCGTACCTGGTGCACGTGGCCGTGACGGGCAAGCCGTACACCATCTTTGGGTACAAGGGCAAGCAGGTGCGCGACCAGATCCACAGCGAGGACGTGATCGCCGCATTCCAGGCGTTTGCAGAAAACCCGCGTCCGGGCGAGGTGTACAACCTGGGAGGTGGGCGCGACAACGCGGCGTCGGTGCTGGAGTGCATCCAGCTCATCGAGGAGATCGGCGGGTACCGCCTGGACCACGCGTACGACGAGCAAAATCGCATCGGCGACCACATCTGCTACATCAGCGACCTGCGCAAGCTGCGGTCGCACTACCCGGCGTGGTCCATCACGCGGCCCCTGCGTGGCATCATCGCCGAGATGATCGAGGCCGAAGAGGCGCGGCAGGGCCAGCCCGTCATCGCGGGCGCGGGCCGCTGCGCCTGAGCCTCGGCCGACGTCCGGCGTGCACCGCGGCGGGAGCCGGGCCGGCATGGCTCGCCTTCCGCCGCGGTTTTTCTGGTGGGATGGAGGTCGAGCCCCGCTCATTCGGGGGGATGCGTGGGTCCACGTCCCGGCCTCCGGCGCCCCGAAAGAACGCGGGCCGCTGATCGGCACGCGTGGGAAAGGACGACGGGGGATGGATGACGACGCCACGCGCGCGGCCTGGGAACTGTGGCGCCAGGACGACAACGGCAACCGCTTCCTGATCGCGCGGTTCGCGTCGCGCGTCGAGGCGGAGGACGCGGGGCGGCGCTTCGAGGCCCTGGCCCACAAGCAGACGTACTGGGTGCAGCCCCGGCCGGCGAATCCCGATCCCTGACCCGGGTGCCGCCGGGCATCGCCCCTCCTCCGCTGCACGGATCCGCCTCGCTCTCTCCGGACCAAAGCGACATCCCGCAGGGTGGGTTGCCGTGGCCGATTTTCAAGTGTACATTGTGTACAGCGGAGCAGGAAACGGCCTGGGAGAACGCCGACAGTGGCGCGTGGGGTGAACGGGAATCCGCCGGCCAACGCAAGGCCGCGGCAGAAGGGCGCAGATGCGGACGATCTCCCCGCATTGAACGCGGCGGCTGCTCCCGCTCCGGCGAACGATGTCCGGACTGCGGTTCGCGGCGGGCAGCGTTTGGTGGCGAACTCGGGCCCACGACGACGATCGCGGCGGCGCCGTCCACCGGGATCACACCCGGCGTGGACGGACCTCCATTCCCTGGACGCACGCCACGCCGTTGCCGCGTGGCCGGCCTGACAACACCAGCGTAGGAGACGACGGACCATGAGCGAGATGGCCAGCGGGGGCGAGCCGGCCCGCGCGGAGGGGCGTTCCGGGCGCGGGGGCGACCCGTTCACGTCACGGCTGCGCGCCGCGGCATCGGCACGGGTGGCGGCCACGTCGCTGCGCAGCGTGTCGCGCGAGATCGGGATGAGCGCCACGGGGCTCAGCAAGTTCATCGACGGCAACGCGCCGTACCTGCCCACGCTCAACCGGCTGCGCAACTGGTACCTGCGCCACGGCGTGTCCACGGCGGCCACCCTGACGGAAGAAGATGCGCACGCCGCGCTGTCGCTGCTGGTGCACGACCTGTCGCCCGAGGCGCGCCACGCCGCCGTGGAGCAGATGGTGCACTGCATCCGTGACGGCTATGCGCGCACGGGCGAAGAGGCGCCGGACTGGCTGGGCGGCATGCAGACGCGCTTTCCCGTCCCCGCCGAGCCGTCCCCCCGCCGCCACCGCGTGGGCGCAGACGGCGACGCGTAGCCTTCACGGCCCTCTCGTGCGGGGATGAATTCGGGCGCCGGACCGTAGGGTCCGGCGCCCGATTGCGTCCCGTCGGCTTCCAGGGGTATCCCTATCGACCGATTTGTCTGAATACAATCCCAGCATAAGTTATCTCACGGCCATGGATTGCCAATACGAACAAAGAGCGGCCCGTTTTGCCCTCGACAGGGACAACGTGCACGTATAGACTACGCGGCGTCGAGGGCATTCACTCGGCGCCGCTTTGAGCGGTTTGCTCCGCCTGCCACACTCATGGCGCAAGCTCCTTGTGCCACCCCCTCCATCCCCTCCGGTTGCATGAGTGCCCATTTCGACCGGCCAACCACCCCCCTCCCCGCCGAGAGCGGAAGCGAGCAGGCACAAGGCCCTCCTGCCCTGGCCGAGATCAGATCCTTCACCCTTCTGCACGAGGAAGCACCGTCGCAGGGGAATCACTTTGGCGCGGCCATCGACGCCATCCCCGAGATCCGCGGCCCCATCTCCATGCAGCTCGTGGCCGCGGGGTACCGACAACTGCAGGCGGACCTGCAGGACACTAAGGCGGAACTGCGGCGGGTGCACGAAGACCGCGACCACTGGCGGGCGCAGTACTACGCGGAGTGCATCCGCGCCGAGAAGCTGGCGGTCAAAGGACAGGAGCAGCCGCGGCGCCAGCGCGTGCAGAACGCCGCGCTGGCCGTGGGCGGCGTGGTGATGGGCAGCGGGTTCTCCCTCGCGCTGGTGGAGGCGAGCCGTGTAAGCGGGGTCATCCTTACGGTCGTTGGGGGTGTGTTGATGTGGTTCGGCGCCGTTCGGTTCGGGGAGGACAGCTAAATGGCGTACCCACAGACCTATTCTCCCCTAGCGCTGGTCGGCGTGGCGGACGCCAAGGTCGCCAACGCGGAGCGGGTGATCATCCGGCCCATGGAGCTCGTGGACCTGAGCGAATACGGGATCTGCGTCGGGTTCCTGGCCAGGGACCAGCGGGTATATCCCCTGAACGACAACGTGTTCTGGTTCCCCAAGGTGGTCGTGGCGCCGCCCAGCTATGTGTTCGTCTACACAGGCGTGGGGACGCAGGCGCGCACCACGGTCGAGGGCACGGGCGAGGACGCCCTTGTGTTCCACTGGGGACGGGCCACCACCGTCTTCAACGTCCCACAACTGCTGCCCATCCTGGTACGGCGCGAGATCCTCGCCGTGGGAAGCCAAATCTAGGCGCCGGAGGCGTAGGCGCCCTCGACAGGGAATGCGCGCGCGGATAGACTTCGCGGCGCCTCGCCCCCCGGGCTGGGTGCCGCCCGCGCATCCCCGCCACGCGCCCGACCACACCCGCTTCTCGCGCCCTGAGCCCCCGATGAAGCTCGACCTCATCCAGACCGTCGCCTTTGCGGGCGTGGTGCTGTTCCTGGGATACGGCATCCGCCGCCTGGTGCCGCCCCTGGCCCGCTACAACATCCCCGCGCCCGTCATCGGCGGGCTGCTGGTGGCGGGCATCCTGACCTGGGCGCGGGCCGGGGGCACCACCCTCATCGAGTTCGACACGACCCTGCAAAGCCCCCTGATGGTGGCGTTCTTCACCAGCATCGGGTTCGCGGCGTCGGTGCGCCTGCTCAAGGTGGGCGGGCCGCAGGTGCTCCTCTTCTTTGCCGTGGCCACGGTGTTCGCCGTCGTGCAGAACCTGGTGGGGGCGGGGATGGCATCGGCCATGGGGCTGCACCCGCTCTTTGGCGTGCTGACGGGCTCCGTGACGCTCACAGGCGGCCCCGCCACGGGGCTGGCGTTCGCACCCCTCTTCGAGGAAAGCGGAGTGCAGGGCGCGGCGACGGTGGCCGTGGCGGCGGCCATGGTGGGCATCGTCATGGGCGGGGTGATCGGCGCGCCCATCGCCACGCGCCTCATCGAGCGCAACGGGCTGCGGGTGGCCAAGGCGCATCCGGACCACCTGGACACGCCCGTCGCCCAGCACGTCATGGAGGAGCAACTGGCCGACGAACCGGCCAAGGCACCCGCGGGCGAGGACGAAGAGTCGTTCGTCCTGCTGCAGACGGTCGTGCTCATCTTGGTGTCGATGTGGGCGGGCTCGTGGGTGAGCGCGTGGATCACGGCGCAGGGCATCAACCTGCCGGGCTACATTGGCGCCATGCTCGTTGCGGCCCTCATCCGCAACCTGGACGACGTCACGGGGCGCATCAAGATCTCGCAGCGGGTGATCGACGACGTGGGCAACGTGGCCCTGGCCCTGTTCATCGTCATGGCGCTCATGACGCTCAAGCTGTGGGAAATCGCCAACCTGGCCCTTCCCATGATGGCCATCCTGGCCGCGCAGGTGCTGCTCATCGCGGCCATCTGCTGGCCCCTCTTCCGCCTGATGGGGCGCGACTACGAGTCGGCCGTCATGAGCGGCGGGTTCTGCGGGTTCATGCTGGGCACCACGGCCAACGCCATGGCCAACATGCGCTCGCTGGTGGAGAAGTACGGCCCCGCGCCGCGGGCCTTTCTGGTGGTGCCCATGGTGGGCGCCTTTTTCATCGACTTCACCAACGCGGTGATCGTCACGGTGTTCGTGAACGTGCTCAAGTGAGCGGGGACCGCGTCTTTACGGGACACATCCCCATCCTGGGCGGTGCGCGCCCGGAGCACGACAGGGGCGACGGCGATCCGTCGCCCCTGTTCCTGCTCGCCGACAGCCAGCTGCTGTTCTGGTCGGACGACGACGGGCCTTTCATCCGCCGCATCGCCACGTACGCGGGGCCGGGCGCGCCGCGGGCGGCGTACCTGGGCGCCAGCAACGGCGACCACCCGGACTTCTACGCCATCTTCCTGGCCGCCGCGGAGGGGATGGACCCGGCGGAGTGCCGCATGGTCCCCGCGGCGCCGTCTCCGGAAGACCACGCGTTCGTGGAGCGGGCGGACGTGGTCCTGCTGGCGGGCGGCGACGTGGACGTGGGCTGGCGCGCGTTCCAGGCGTCGGGGATGCGCGACGTGGTGGAGCGCCGCTACCGCGCGGGGGCCGTGCTGGTGGGCGTATCTGCCGGCGCGGTGCAGCTGGGGACGGCGGGATGGCCGGACGGCGAGCCGGACGCGGCGTTCGGCACCTGGGGGCTGGCCCCGTTCGTGGTGGACGCGCACGCGGAGGACGACGACTGGGCGCAGCTGCGGGCCGTGGTGCGCGCCCGCGGCGACGGTGCGCGGGGGCTGGGCATTCCCAGCGGCGGCGGGCTGGTGTACCACGCCGACGGCACCGTCGAGGCCGTGCGCCACCCGCTCACGGAGCTGTGCATGCGCGGCGAGGAGCTGGTGAGCGCCGTGATCTTTCCCCCGGCGCAGGCGGAGCGGTAGGAGCAGACGGAGACCGAGATGGATGTCGGTCGATGGAAGGCGGCGCGCTCGTTCCATCCACTTCCCACGTATGGGGCGCAGGACTGGCTGCTCCTTTGCTAGATTCAGTTCCGAGCACATTCTGCCAACACGGATTGGACAACGGTTCGCAACTACGCCTGCATGCGCATCTACGCCATCTCGGACCTGCACACGGACTTTCGCGAGAACCGCGCGGCGCTGGAGCGCGCGCCCCTGGGCGGGCACCGCGACGACGTGCTCATCGTCGCGGGCGACGTGGCGGACCACGAGGCGGTGCTGCGCGACACGCTGGAGCTGCTGGCGAGCCGGTTTCGCGAGGTGTTCTTCGTCCCCGGCAACCACGAGCTGTGGGTGCGCGGCGAGACGCGCGACAGCATGGAGAAGTTCCGCTCCGTGCTGCGCGTCTGCGACCAGGCGGGCGTGCGCACCCGCCCCGCGCGCGTGGGCGACGCGTGGGTGGTGCCCCTGTTCTCGTGGTACGACGCCTCGTTCGACGTGCACGGCGAGGGCGCGGCCGACGAGCTGGAGGCGTGGGCGGACCGGTACTTCACCCGCTGGCCGCCGGAGGTGGACCGCGTGGACGCCGCGTTCCTGGCCCTGAACGAGCCCCACGTGCACCCCTACGACGCGCCCGTCGTCAGCTTTTCGCACTTCGTCCCGCGGCCGGAGCTGCTGCCACCTGTGCGCTACCTGCGCTTTCGCGGGCTGCCGCTCGTTGCGGGCTCGCTGGGCATCGAGGCGCAGCTCCGTGCCATCGGCGCACGGGTGCACGTGTTCGGCCACACGCACATCCCCGAAGACCGCGTGCTGGACGGCGTGCGCTACGTGCAGAACCACTTCAGCCGGGCGGGCGGCGCGCCGGAGCGCTCCCCGTTCAAGCTGGTGTGGACGAGCGGGGAGCCGGCCTTCGCCGAGCCCCTGTTCTGCTGACGGCGCCCACCCCCGCCGCCCTGGCCGCGTTCCTGGACCGGGCGCTGGACACGGGCGCCTTTGCCGGCGAGCCGCCCACGCTGTTCGTCCCCTCCGGTCGGCCCGTGCGGCGGCTGGGGCTGGCCCGGGAGCCCGGGCCGGCGCTGGCGGGGTGGATGGATGCGCATGGCCTGGACGCCGTCTTCCTGCACCGTCCCTGGGGCGTGGACGATGCCGGGCTTCCGCCGGACGCGGCCGTCCTCGCGTCCCACGCCCCGTTCGATGCGCGGCTGACGGTCGGCCTGAACCCGGACCTGGCGCGCGCGCTGGGCCTGCGCGATCCGCGCCCGTTCGGGGAAAAGGACGGGCGGGCCGTCGGGATGATGGGCGACGTGCAGCCGGCGGAGCCCGCCGCGTGGATCGACTGTGTCGTGCGGACGTTCGGCGGGGTGGACGACGTGCTGCCGGGGCGCGCGGACGCCATCCGCCGCGTCGCCGTCGTGGGTGCCATGACGGATGCACTCGTGCGGCAGGCGGCCGCGGACGGCGCGGCGCTGTACGTCACGGGCCAGGTGCGCCAGCCCGGCCTGCGCGCGGCGGCGGCAACCGGCATGGGCATTGTGGCCGTGGGTCACGCGCGCGGCGAGACGTACGGCCTGCGGCTGCTGGCGGGGATGATCGAAGGCCGCTTTGCCGGCGAGGTCACGTGCGTCGTTCGTCCCCACGGCACCGGTCCTGCCCACCCTACGCCGCAGGACGACGATCCACCCGCACCCATACGCCCGTGAGCATCCCCGACGAACGCGCCCCCACGCGCGAACGCGCCCTGCGGCGGCTGGACGCGCTCAGCTACCTGCTGGACAACTCCATCCGCGTGCCGGGGACCAAGGCCCGGTTCGGCGCGGACGCCGTCATCGGCCTGGTGCCGGGCTTTGGCGATGCGGCGGGCGCGGTGATGTCGGCGTACATCGTGGTGCAGGCGGCCCGGCTGGGGGCGCCCGTGCCGTCGCTGCTGCGCATGCTGCTGAACGTGGGCATCGAGGCCCTGTTCGGCGCCGTGCCCATCCTGGGCGACCTGTTCGACGCGGCCTTCAAGGCCAACGCGCGCAACGTGGCCCTCCTGCGCGCAGAGCTGGACCGGCCCGGCAGCACGCGGCGGTCCAGCACCGGCGTGGTGGTAGCCGTCGCCGTCGCCCTGGCCGCCATCCTGGCCGGCATCGGGTGGGTGGCGTTCATGGTGCTG
>SXGQ01366352.1_pt1 | contig 10775 bp, 10 predicted proteins | sample 3178371 | NCBI WGS metagenome assembly SXGQ01 (sample SAMN11356859, study PRJNA531348) | freshwater metagenome | isolation source: freshwater sample F1-20 | place: China: Fuxian Lake, Yuxi | collected 2017-12-25 | reverse complement strand
GCAGGGCGGCACGAACTTCGAGGGGCTCCTGCTCCTCGGGTCCGGCGCGGTCCTCGCGGGCATGGTGCTCGGTGCGATCGCGGTCTTCATGATCGACCGCAACTTCCTGTGGGCCGCCGGCTACAGCTTCTTCGGTGCCGCACTGGGCATCGTCGGGCTGATCCACGGCGAGGAGGTGAAGTTCTTCGCCGACTGGCACATCCCGCTCGGCTACGTCTTCATGGGCCTCGTGTGTCTCGCCTTTTACTTCCTGAAGGTGCCGCCGCGCTCGCGGGACAAGGACGACCCGCTGGACCTCGAGCTCGGCGACGCGGGGGTCGAGCCCGCGGAGCTGCTGTCGCCGATGCCCCCGGAGAAGAAGGAGGCACCCGCCCCGGCCTGATCCGCAGAACGCAGGACCTCTATCGAGTGCAGGCGCCGGCCCCGTCACCGCGGGGCCGGCGTCGTGTCAGCCGGCGAGCGTGCCGCCGAAGACCTGCCAGGCCAGCGCGCTCTTCGCGACGAGGCTGAGCACGAGGTAGACGCGCTCGCCGTAGACGTAGTTCGCCCACCGTCCCTTGCCGCGGTACTGCAGCCACTGGTTGAGCGCGAAGCTGTTGAACAGCAGGAACAGCGTCACGAAGATGGCGAAGACGAACGTCGGGACGCTGTCGGTCTCAGACTGCGACACGGCGAGCTGGAGTGTGATCGCGATCCACGGCACCGCGCCCGCCACGCAGCCGAACCAGAACGGCCGCCAGTCCGGCGTCTCGCCGAGCCGGTTGGTGCTCTCCATGAGCCAGCCGAAGAGGATCATCGCGGTGTTCACCCCGAAGATCGCGATGAGCGCCGTGGCCTCCGACGTGCCGCTGAGCATCGCGATGAGCACGACCATCAATGACGCGCTGACGGAGTACTCGAGCCACCGGGCGGGGTTGACGCCCCGCAGCAGGCTGTCCTCGTACCAGCGGCGCAGCGGCCCCGCCATGAGGCCGTGGTCCACGGCCGCGAGCGCGAGGAACAGGGCGACGGCGGGGGCGACCGGCAGGTCAAACAGCACCGTGCTGCCCATCTCCGCGTCACTGCCGGGCGGACCCTCGAGGAAGCCGGCGGTGACCGGGAGGGTCACGTCGGCCGACAGCAGCAGGATCGCGACGGCCTGCGCGGCGTGGATCAGCGCGAGGATGGCGTTGAACGGGCGCAGGCCGCCCAGGACCTCGTCGCGGGGCTGGTCGGGGATCGCGGCGGAGCGGGACATGGTGGCCATCCTGACCACCTACCCACCCCGCCGCGGCACAACCGCTGCTCGTCAGTCGTCCTGACCCTTGGCGCGCCGGGCCTCGGTCTGCAGGCGGGCGTACGACTTGCCGCGCGCCTCGCGCTCCCTCGCCGCCGCCCGCCGGTCCTCGATCCACTGCTGCTCGCGCTCGAGCTTGCGCCACGCCTCCACCCGCTCGGGCGGCACGGCGTCCCGCACCGCGCAGCCCGGCTCGGTGATGTGCGCGCAGTCGGGGAACCGGCAGCGCAGCGCCAGGTCCTCGATGTCGGTGAACGTCTCGCCGACACCGTCCCATAGGCCGGCCTCCCGGATGCCCGGGGTGTCGAGCACCAGCGCGCCGCTCGGGAGCGGGATGAGCTCGCGGGTGACGGTGGTGTGCCGGCCGCGGTCGTCTTCGGTGCGCACCGCGCCGGTCGCCTGGCGTTCCTCGCCGAGCAGGGCGTTGACCAGCGTCGACTTGCCCGCGCCGCTGGGGCCGAGGAGCACCGTCGTCGTCCCGGGGGTGAGCATCGTGCGCAGCGCGCCGAGCCCGTCGCCGGCGGGCGCGCTGACGGCGATGCCGTCGACGACGCCGATCTCGCGGGCCAGCGCGGCGGCCTGCGCGTCGGGGTCCTGCGTCGCGCGGTCGGCCTTCGTCAGCACGAGGGCGGCGGGGACGCCGCCGGCGGTCGCGAGGCTCACCAGCCGCTCGGCGCGGCGCGCGTTGGGGTCGGGCAGGGACTCCACGATCAGCGCGAGGTCGACGTGCACCGCGAGCACCTGGGCGGCGGTGGCGTCGCCGGGCGCCTTGCGGGTGATCGTGCCGCGCCGCGTCAGGACGTGCGCGATCGTGCCGGTCGCGTCGAGCGCGACCCAGTCGCCGGTCACGGGCCGTCCCGCCGCGCCCGCGTCGCGCAGCTTCCCGCGCGCGGGGACCAGCAGCGGGGTCCGGTCGCCCTCGGCGGGCTCCACCAGCCAGCGCTCGGTGTGCTGCGCGAGCACGCGCGCGGCGGTCAGGTCAGGGTCGCCGAGCTCCGCGAGCTCGGCGGTCACAGCTTGGAAGGACACTCGATGCTCCACATTCGTCGTCACGGTCACAGGTCGCGTGGGCGCGACGGACCGGGACGGTCCGCGCGCTCGGTCAGGCGACCGCGGCGGCGTGGAGGTGATGGTGAAGGCGTGACGTCATCCGGACGGAACCGTAGCGCGAGGTGGATGGCCGCTCAACCGCTCGGGCGCCGGCCGCGCTGCGCGCTGGGACGATTTCGTGCAACCCTTTGCCGTCGATATGAGTTTGAGCCCCGTCATCGAGCGCCGCAGCACCAACGGCCCCACCCACCCGGGTGAGGAGATCTGCCACATCGTCACCGAGGACGACCCGGACCGCGCGCTGTGCGGCAAGGACGTCACCGGCTGGCCGTGGAACCCGCCGTGGCCGCTGTGCATCGTCTGCGAGGACCTCGCCCGGTCCCCGCTCCAGCCGCCCGTCTGAGCGTCACCCGTCGAGGTAGGTCAGCACCGCCAGCACCCGGCGGTGCCCGCCGTCGCCCGCGCTGAGCCCGAGCTTCTCGAAGATCGCGGTGACGTGGCGCTCGACGGCGCCGACGCTCACGACCAGCCGGTCGGCGATCGCCTTGTTGCCCAGCCCCTCGGCCATGGCTTCCAGGACCTCGCGCTCGCGCGGGGTCAGCGTGTCGAGCGGATCGTCGGCGCGGCGGCGGCCGAGCATCTGGGCGACGACCTCGGGGTCGAGCACGGACCCGCCCTCGGCCACGCGCCGGACGGCATCGACGAAGCGGTCGACCTCGGCGATGCGGTCCTTCAGCAGGTACCCGACGCCCTCCGTGCCGCCCTCGAGCAGGCGCTGCACGTAGTGCTCCTCGACGTACTGGCTGAGCACGAGGATGCCGGTGTCCGGCAGCTCGGCACGGATGGTCTCCGCCGCGACGAGACCCTCGTCGACGTGGTCGGGCGGCATGCGGATGTCGATGATCGCGACGTCCGGCTTGTGCCCGCGCACCTTGCGCACGAGCTCCTCGCCGTCCCCGGCCTGCCCGACGACCTCGATGCCCTCGCCCTCCAGGATGCGGGCCGCGCCTTCGCGCAGCAGCACCGAGTCCTCGCCGATCACGACACGCATGGAACCTCCGCTCGCAGGATGGTGCCGTCCCCGGCGGGGCTCACCACGGTCAGGCGGCCGTCGAGGGCGGCGAGCCGATCGGCCAGACCGCGCAGGCCGCCGCCGGCCAGGTCCGCGCCGCCGGCGCCGTCGTCGCGGACCTCGGCGGCGAGCACCTCGCCGTCGTGGGTCACCTCGATGTGGATCTGGGTCGCGCCTGCGTGCCGCACCGCGTTCGTCAGGCCCTCGGACACGAGGAAGTAGACCGCGGACTCGACGGCGGGGTCGAGGCGGGCGTCGGGCACCGCCACGACCTCGGCCGGGACCGGGCTGCGACGGACGAGGCCGCGGAGCGCGGGCTGGAGGCCGCCCTCGGTGAGCACGGCGGGGTGGATGCCGCGGGCCAGCTCCCGCAGCTGGGCGATCGCCTCGCCGAGATCCTCGACGGCCTCGTCGAGCAGCTCGTCGGTGGTGGCGATGTCGCCCTTGGCCAGCCGCGCCTTGGCGCCCCGGAGGTTCACCGCGAGGCCGACGAGCTGCTGCTGCGCGCCGTCGTGCAGGTCGCGCTCGATCTTCCGGCGCGCGGCGTCCGCCGCCTCCACGATCCGGGCGCGCGATGCGCGCAGCTCGGCCTCGTTGGTCAGCCGGTCGGTGATGTCGCGCAGATGACCCGTGAACACCGGCGGTCCGGGCACGTCGATCCGCGTGATGGTGAGCTCGACGGGGATGCGGCTGCCGTCGGCGCGCATCGCCTCGACCTCGATGCGCTGATCGAGCAGCTTGGGCTCCTCGGTCGCGAGGTAGCGGGCGAGTCCGGCACGGTGTGGCTCGCGCAGCTCCTCCGGCACGATGAGCTCGGACATCTCGCGCCCGACGGCCTCGTCACTGCACCAGCCGAAGACGCGCTCGGCGGCGGGGTTGAACTCGATGACCCGGCCGCGGTGGTCCATGGTCACGACCGGGTCCAGCGCGGCTTGGAGCGTCGCGCGGTAGCGCTGATCGGACAGGTGGACGTCAGCCTCGGCGCGGCGGCGCTCGGCGAGCTGACCCAGCAGGCCACCGACGACCTCCATGGACGCGAGCAGGTCCGGGTCGGCGTCGACGGCGTCGGTGCCGAAGCACTCCAGGACGCCGCACACGCCGCGGCCACTGACGATCGGCACGCCGATCGCGGCGTGCAGATCGGCCTCGGCGGCCAGCGCGCGGCGCGGGAGCTGCGGGTCGGCGGTGGCGTCGGTGATCCAGGCGGGCTCGCCGGACGCGAACACGCGACCGGGCAGCCCCTCCCCGCGGGCGAGGGTCAACGACCGCGTCGCCGCGGCGAACGCCTCGAGCCGCGGATCTGGGGACACCCACAGGTCGGTGCACCGCAGGACGTCGCCGGCGTCCGGCTCCCACGTCGCGGCGAGCGACCAGCCCAGGCTCTCGCAGACCGCCTGCAGCGCCCGGTGCAGGGCCTCCGCACTCTCCGCCGCGCCTGCGACCGCGCGCGCTACTGCCTGTTCCGTGCGCACGCCGATCGCCATAGGACCGGAAAATTACCGGGTGAGCAGGGCGTCCAGAGCGTCGCCCGACAGCTCGGCCTTCGGGAGGAATCCACGCGCGCCGTGCTCGGCGGCGAGCCCGGCGTAGTCCTCCTCCTCATGCGTGGAGACGAGGACGACCTCGGTGCCCGGCACCTCGGTCTGCATGCGCCGGGCGATCTCCAGCCCGCTGACGTCGGGGAGCATCACGTCGAGGAGCAGGACGTCCGGGGTCAGGCGGCCTGCGGCGGCGAGCCCGGACAGGCCATCTGCCGCCTCACCCACGACGTTCCAGCCGTCGATCTCGAGCGCACGGCGGGCCACGGTGCGGAACCGCTCGTGGTCGTCGACGATGAGGACGCTGCGGGGCATGCGTTCATTCTGCTCCCTGCGCCGCGATTTCAACCTTGGGTTAACCCCACGGCGTGCCGCGGACTTTGCCGCACATCTCTACGGGCGCGGACGACTGGCCGGGTGCCGTGCCCGCCGGCTGCCGTGCGGCTTGTCGGCGAGCTGCCGGATGTCAGCCGTGTGCGCGAGGTCGGCGGCGCTCGTGGCCTCGTCGGGGAAGGTCGCGAACCCGATCGCTGAGGTCAGCGGCTCGCCGGCGGCCGCGACCTGCGCGAGGGCGGCACGCATACCTCGGGCCAGCGTGCGGGCCTCGGCGGGCCCGGTCTCCGGCGCGATGAGGGCGAACTCGTCGCCGCCCTGGCGGATGACGGTGTCCTGGTCGCGTACCGCCCGGCGCAGCGCGAGGGCCGCCTCACGGAGCAGGTCGTCCCCGGCGGCGTGGCCGAGCGTGGCGTTGACCTGCTTGAACCCGTTGAGGTCGAGGGCGAACAGGGTGAGGGGGCGGCCGGTCCGGGTGTGGCGCTGCAGCTCGTAGTCGACGCGCTCGGTCAGCAGCCGCCGGTTGCCGACGCCGGTGAGCGGATCGCGGCGCATGAGCTCTCCGAGGCGCTCGGACTGCTCGTCGGCGCTGCGCCAGGTGAGCTCGACGTACATGGCGCTCCACACCAGCACCGCGAGCGCACAGAGCGCCGCGCCGAACACCGGGCCGCTGCCGATCCAGAGCACGGCACCCCCGAGGACGGCGATGCCGAACAGCAGGTGCGCCACCACCGCTCGTCTGGCGTCGACGACGAACGCGATCGCCGACCCGAGGAACGCGACGATCGGCAGCACGGCGTACGCATCGTCGCCGAGGAGGACGAGGCCCAGGGCCATCTCGAGCGTCACGAGGATCGGCAGGGCATGGAACCACCGCGCGTCCATGCGGTCGGTCGGGACGAACGGCACGACCGCGGCGGTCGCGAACGTCATCGCGGCGCAGAGGCCCAGCTCGGTGAGGCGGTCGTCGAACCAGAACAGGCCGCCCACGAGCGCCAGCACCCCGACACCGGCGAACGCCAGGGCCACCGCGTACCGCACGCTGCGCAGACGCGTCACGCGCCGGGCCACCGTCTCCTGCACGCCGTCGGCGGGACCAGCGGAGACGAACACGTTCTCGAGGTCGTCGGCCAGTGCACGCAGGCCGAGCAGGCGCATCGCGCGCCGGGCGTGCTCGTGGTCTGCCGCCGCCGTGACAGGGACCCGCGGCACCGGATGATGCTTGTCGTCACGCTGCCGGGCGTCCGCGATCTCGAACAGCGCGCCCGCGGCGGCGGCGTCGTCCGGATACACCGCCGTGCCGATCGCCGATGTCAGCGGTCGCCCGCCCGCATCGATGCCGGCGAACGCCACGTGAAGCTTGGCGACGAGGCCGGCGGCCGCGTCGCGACCGGTCTCGGGCAGGAGGACGCAGAACTCGTCGCCGCCGGCGCGGACGACGGTGTCCTGTTCGCGCACGGTCGCCTGGAGGACGTGGGCCACCTCCTGGAGGAGCTCGTCGCCGGCGTGGTGGCCGAGGGTGTCGTTGACCTCCTTGAAGCGGTTGAGGTCGAGGACGACCAGGGCGAGGCTGCGGTCCGTGCGGGCGTGGCGGCGCAGCTCGTAGCGCAGCCGCTCGTCGAGCAGCCGGCGGTTGCCGACGCCGGTGAGCGGGTCGGCGCGGACCAGCTCCTCCAGGCGGCGGGTCTGGCGGTCGGCGCCGTCCCAGACCAGGGCGACGAACAGGCCCAGCCCCCAGGTGACTGCGAGGGCGAGGCACGACGCGGCGGTGGTCGCGGTCGTGCCGGTCACGAGGATGACCGGCAGGAGGATGGCGACCGATCCGATGATCGCGTACACGAGGCGGGCGCGTGGCTGGATGATCACGAACGCGATCGTCGGCCCGAGGAACGTGAACAGGGGTGTGACCGCGCCCCCGTACGGCTGAGCGGCGGCGACCCCGAGCGTCAGCAGCACGCCGATCGTGACGCAGAGCACATCGAACCATCGCTCGTGGATCTCGGCCGTGCGCATCGCCGCGACAACGAGCCCGGCGATGATCCCGACGACGCCGACCGCCCCGAGGAGGCGCGGGTCGTCCACCTCGAGGATCAGTCCGAACGGGTAGGCGCACAGCCCGATCACGATCAGCAGGGCCGCGGTCATGAGGCGTCCCTCGACGCCGCGGCAGATCTGGCGGGCGAGCGGGACGGGCTCGTCGGTCGCCTCGGGATAGCCGAGCAGGCCAGCGCGATGCAGGAGCCCCCGGATCCCCGTGACCTCCGTTTCCACCACCGGCATCGCGCCGACGTCCCCCTCTGCCCCCAGCGTGGACACCCACCTGCAATATGGCGCATCAGGGGACGCGATGCGTCGTTTCGGTGTACGTCATTCGTCCAGGCTGGACCCCCGGCGCTCAGGGCAGCGCGCGTTGACCGGACGTGAACGAGGGGTTACCGTCACGCACCAACGGATGGTGGGGCGAGTGGGGCACGACGCGGTATCAACGGACGGTGCGGAGGTCGACGGCCGGATCCTCGAGGCGTTCGCCGGCGTCGTCACCGAGCGCGGGTACGCGGCGACCACCGTCGAGGACATCGCGCGACGCGCGCGTGTCCCCGTCAGCGCCGTCTACGAGCGCTTCGGGAGTCGCGACGGCTGCTTCGTCGCGTTCTACCGGGCGACGGTGGCGGAGATCACGCAGCACGTCGCCGCGGTGGTGCGCGCGCAGGCTGCCGCCGGCCAAGACTGGCGCGCGCACGCCCGGGAGGGGACGCGGGCGTACCTCGCGGCCCTGGCCGCACAGCCGGCGCTCGCGCAGATCGCGCACCTCGAGATCGAGGCGGTCGGCGCCGCCGGCCGTCAGGCCCGTCGGGACACGTCCGACGCCTTCGCCCGGGCGATCGAGCACCTGACTGCCCAGGGCGCGCGCGAGGGGTTCGGCGTCCGGGCCCTGGACTTCCCGACCGCGCTGGCGCTCGTCAGCGCGGCGCACGGGCTCGTCCTGCGCCACATCGAGGTCGTCGGCGCGGAGCGCCTCGTCGAGCTCACCACGCCGGTGAGCGACGTGATCATCACGCTGCTCGAGGCCCGCTGACGTCCTGACGCCGGTTCGCCGACCGGCGGTTGAGCAGCCACCAGGCGGCCACGAGATCCTCGGTCCGGCGCAGGTCCAATCCGGTGAGCTCCCGGAACCGGCCGACGCGGTAGCGGACCGTGTTCACGTGGACGCACATGCGCCGGGCCGTGCCTTCGGCATCCTGGTCGTGGTTGAGGTAGTCGAGCACGGTCCGCTCGATCTCGTTGGGCTCCGGATCGTCCGGAAACGGCGCGAGCACCCGGCGATCCAGCCGCTCGGCTGCGCGCTCGGCGGTGACGACGAGGGGTCGCGGTCCCAGGTCCTCGAGCATGAACGTTCCGGTCATCTCGAACGCGTGGGCGGCGTCGAGCGCGGCACAGGCGTCGGCGAACGACTGGTGTACCTGGTCGATCACCATCGGCTCACCCACGGCCACGAGGTGGCCGCTGACCTGCGGCAGGGTGGGCGAGAGCCCGACCAGGTCGCCGTCGAGGGTCTCCACCACGGGGGAGAGGCCGCCGTCGGCGCCGGTGCGCAGGATCGTGGAGGCGATGTCGAGCGCGTCGCGCCGGCTGGTCGGCCGGCTGCAGAACGGCACGTACGGGCGATCGAGCGCGAGGCCGAAGCGGGACGCGTTCGCACGGAGCCGGTCGCCGGGGTGGGTGCCCAGCAGGAGCGTGCGGACGAACTCGGTGCGCCGGGAGCGCTCGCGGCGCAGGCGCTGCTCCTCGAGGTCGCCGTGCAGGCGCGCGACGGTGCTCGTGATCCCGTTGGCCCACTCCCACGCGAGGTCGCGCATCTGGAGCAGCCCCTCCACGGGGACCCCCGCGTTCTGGAACTCCTCGTCGAGGACCGCGATGATCTCACGTGAGCCGATGTGGATGGCCTGCAGGAGCGCGTCGAGCGGCACGCCGTCGAACGCGCGGCGCTGCGCGTGCTCCTCGAAGGGCTCCAGCAGCTCGCGGCTCGGCTGTTCCGCGGTCTTCGCATGCGTGACGACGGCGCCGAGCAGCCCCTGCACGCTCGCCAGGATGTCTTCGTTGCGGATGGCGGTGTACGCCGGAACCCGCGCGCGGATCTCGGTGAGCACGCGCGTGGCGATCTCAGGAAGCCGCTGCTCGACGCGTGCGACGATCTGCGCCTCGGACTCTGGCGACAGATCTGGATGGCTGGCGAAGAACTGGCGGGCCAGCCCCTTCAGATCAGGCAGCAGGTCTCCGGCAGGCTCGCCGGCGACGCGCGTAGTGGACGACTGCATTTCCCCCTCCTCTGCGGGGCGGACAGACCCCGTCGAGAGGATGGTATACCGACCACGCCACGAAAAGCGAGGAAGCCCGTTCAGGCAGTGGCGACTTCGGCGTCGCGGCGCGCCCTCGCCCGCAGCCCGATCAGCGCGCTGTGCTGCACGAGCGCCGCCGCATCCTGGGGCGCCAGCGCACCGGTGGTGACCTGGCGCAGACCCTCGAGCATGATGCTCGCGAGCATGCCGAGCAGCGTGTCGGCATCGAAGTCCGGCGAGACGACGCCCAGGCGCTGGAGCCGGGTGATGGCCTGCCGGGCTGGCGGTGCCAGGTCGGTCGCGAGCGCCGCGCGCAGCCCCGGGTCCCAGACGACGATGGCCCGGGGGCCCGGCGCGCCGTCGTCGAGGGCGCCGAACGTGTCGCGGACATACGTGCTGAACGCGCCGACGATGTCCACCGCTGTGGGTTCGGGGCGCATGAGCGTCGCAAGCAGCCGGTCGCGCGCGGGCCGCTCGGCGTCGAGGGCGCGGGTGCGCAGGACCTCGAGAATCGTGCTCACCGAGGAGTAGTGGCGGTACATGGTCGCCCGGGACACCCCGGCACGCTCGGCGATGGCCGACACGCTGACGTGCGGATCTTCGGTGAGGGCCTGGGCGGCGACCCGGAGAATCCGGGCATCGGTGGCACGGTAGTCCGCCCGGCCGCGGCCGATCGGAACGGGGCTCTGGACAGGAGCCGGCTGAAACGACGCTTCCATGTGCCGCAAGGTACGTGCGACACAAAGGCTCTCTTTCGAACTTGTCCTGGGCAACAGACGGCGGGTGCGCCGGGGTCGCGGTGAGATCTGCGGTCTTGGTTGCGGCGCGGGCGTTCCCCCGGGGCGCCGACTGCCCGTAGCTTCGGCGCCGCGAGAGCTTCCAAGTGTCGCGGCGGGCGGACAGGTCCTGCCAGACAGCGCGAGCTGGATCACCAGCACCAGCTCGTCCAGGCACGGAGCGCGTGGCTGCTTCCCCAGGGCGGCCACGCGCTTCCGTACCGCAGCGCACGGTTTTTCCCCACATTCCAATCTGTGTGGTAGAACACACTCCGTTCCGCGCGGACGCGGGGGAGAGAACTCCGTCGACGATCGGTGTCGTGAACGTGCTCTGTCCAGCACGACGTGCCCTGTCCGGCACGTAGGGGGAAGTCCTATGTCGATGGTTGCTGT
>SXGQ01339629.1_pt1 | contig 10775 bp, 9 predicted proteins | sample 3178371 | NCBI WGS metagenome assembly SXGQ01 (sample SAMN11356859, study PRJNA531348) | freshwater metagenome | isolation source: freshwater sample F1-20 | place: China: Fuxian Lake, Yuxi | collected 2017-12-25 | reverse complement strand
TATTCAAGGAGTCGTATGTCGATCAAAGAAGCCCTTACCTGAGGGATTTGATCGTTGGGAAGACTCAATCATGCTTGGCGAAGCAATGCCAGCAGTTGATATCGCACCCGATGACGATGCCACGATTCTGTATACCAGCGGAACCACCGGACGGCCTAAAGGCGCAGTCAGCACTCATCGGTCAATCATTCAGGCACTCATGGCTTTCTCGTGCCGCACCACCATTACGAATGTTCGCTACCCCAAAGATCCCAAGGACGCCGACAGCGCACCGAGCTTGGTTCCCGCATTCATTTTGGTCGTACCCCTTTTCCATGTCACTGGATGCATCCCGGTCATGATGAGCTGTTTCGTCGGAGGTCTCAAACTTGTGATCATGTACAAGTGGGAACCTGAGAGGGCTCTGCAACTCATTGAACGCGAACAGATCACCAACTTCGTGGGCGTTCCCACTCAATCGTGGGACCTATTGGAATGTCCGAATTTTTCCAAGTATGACGTTTCAAGTTTGAGCAATGTTGGAGGTGGCGGAGCACCAGCACCACCCGAACTTGTGAAGCGAGTCGCAAGTAATTTCAAGAAGGGTCAGCCTGGTATTGGTTACGGAATGACTGAAACCAACGCCTACGGACCCCAAAACACCGGACCCGACTATATTTCGCATCCCACATCAACTGGCCGCGGTGTACCCATCCTTGAAATTGAAACTCGCAACGATGCGGGCCATCGCCTTGGCCCAAACGAGATCGGTGAAATTTGGTTTAAAGGCCCGCACCTCATACGTGGCTATTGGAAGCGTCCTGAAGCAACTGCCGAAACAATCGTGAATGGTTGGCTGCGTTCCGGTGACCTCGGAAAGATTGATGAAGAAGGGTTCGTCTATGTACTTGATCGAGTCAAAGACATGGTGTTACGTGCGGGCGAAAACATCTACAGCGCCGAAGTTGAGGCATCTATTTATGAACTCGCGCAAATCCATGAATGCGCAGTGTTCGGACTTCCCCACGAACGACTCGGCGAAGAAGTTGCCTGTGTCATCATGCGTAAACCTGGCATGACCTTGAACTCCGACGAGGTGCGGGCTCACGTTGCAAAGAATTTGGCAGCGTTTAAAGTTCCGAGTCGAATTGCCTTTGTTTCTGATCCGCTGCCACGCAATGCTTCGGGAAAGATTCTCAAACGAGAATTGCGCGACACCTTTCCCCCTGAGTGACCCCTTCTATGCCATAATTCCTTTGTGAAGAATTCTGTCGAGAAGCACGAACATCCACATGTTCATGGACCCGATTGTGGCCATGTCGCGATTCCTCATGAAGATCACCTGGACTATGTGCATGATGGTCATTTGCATCATCAGCATGACGATCATTGGGATGAGTGCACCATTGACGGATGCGTCGAACACGCCGAACACGGGCATCAACATGGACCCAACTGTGGACATGTCGCCGTTCCACATGGTGATCACATTGACTATTTACACGACGGCCACTTGCACGCCGCTCATGGCGACCACTGGGACGAACACTAAATATTCAGTTAGTGGTCGTGGTGATGCTCGGTCACCACAAGTTGATCGCCCACTTTGGTAAGTCCAATACCAAAGGTTTCCAATAAGTTCTCGGGTGTCATCACCACATTTGGTGGACCATCAGCAATCACGCGACCAGCGAGCAGTAACACGCGGTCGCACATCGAGGCTTCTCCCACATCGTGAGTCGCCGTCACCACAGCTGCTCCACGATTCTTTTCAAAACTCAAGGCATCAATATAGGAAGCGCGACCCGGAGCATCGAGACCTGCAGTCGGTTCATCAAGGAGTAGCAAATCGGCCCGGCGCGCCAACACTTGCGCCAAATACACCCGTTGCTGCTGCCCACCCGACAGGTCACGCAACGGAAGATCCGCTAAATCGGCGACTTTCAAAATTTCCATTGACTCGCGAACAATGACATCATCTTCGCGATTCCGACGCGACCAACGAGAACGTTGATCAAAACGACCCATGCGCACAACATCAATGGCTCGAAGCGGCAAAACAAATCCACTCTGATGAAACTGACTCAAATAGGCGACTCGGTGCGACGATTCACCGACTGGCTTTCCGAGGATCTCAAGACCTCCATCAATCACTGGCAAGAGACCCGCAAAAGTTTTGAGCAAAGTTGATTTACCTGAACCATTAGAACCAACGAGGGCGGTTGAACCGCCAGGTTTCAGAAAAGCTTCGACCCCGGATAGAACTACTCGCGAGCCGTAGCCAACGCTGAGCCGACGAGCAACAACTGCGGTGGTGCTCATGAGCGCGAACCTAACAACGACTTTTTCACAGAGACACCGACGAGCACCACAAAGAAAATTGTGACCGCAGTGAGAACAACCGATGCTCCTGCAGCCCACGAAAAATGGTACGAGGCCAGTAGCCCAAGATACGTGGACATCACGCCTACAGCAGCTGCCCAAAGCATCATCGTGACAATGCGTCTCGCGAGTAGAGCCCCAACGCCAGCGGGAGCGAGCAGCATGCCAAATACCAAAAGTGCACCGACTGTTTGAAATGAAACGACGACGGTTGCCGCAATCAGAAACAACATCAACCGGTGGTACCAGTGCGCCTGATAACCCATCGCTTGAGTGAGATCACTATCAAAACACAACAATGAAAAGGGTCTCGATGCAAAAACGGTGACAATCACAACGATCAATAAAGCAAGGCCTTGCATCAGCAACTCAGCGTGATTCACACCCAAAAATTGACCGAAAAGTATTGCCTCAAGATCACCGGTCAGTTCTGTAGAACTCGAAACCATGACGACCCCAAGGGCCAACAGACCAATAAACAACAATCCGATCGCGGTGTCATTAGACAGTTTTGACTTAGCCGTGATGAGACCAATACCTCCGACCATGACCGCCGCGCCAACTGCAGCGCCGAGCATGGCAGGCAACCCCATCAACAGTGCGCCGGCGACTCCAGGAAGTACACCGTGCGCTAAGGCATCGCCGATAAAAGCCATTCCTCGCAATACGACGTAGGTGCCTACCACTGCGCAGGTCAACGAGACTAAAACCCCGGCGAAGAGAGCCCGCTGCAAAAACCCGTTATCAAGAAACGGATCGATGAAATGATTCACCTGATTACTTTATGAGGCGAGAGCACCCGAAATTGTGGAGGCTAGATCAAGTGCGAAGGAAGCGTAGGTCCCGTCTTCTGGGAGAAAGTGCGTTGACAGTTCGACAACGTCCACTCCTGCGTCATCGGCCAACGCAGCAACAACATCGGGTGAGGTTCCTAACTCAGTGAAAATGACGGTCACGCCTTCAGCCTCGATGACTGCTTTCAATTCAGCGAGTTCGCCCGCCGAGGCTTCAGCTTCACTCGAAAGACTGGGAATAACTGCCCCAACAACCTCAAACTCATATTGGTGAGCGAAGTAGCCAAGTGATTCATGACCGGTGATCAAAATACGTTGATCCGCGGGAATCGTCTCCACAATTTTGCTGACCTCTTGATCAAGGTTGGTGAGCCTTTCTGCAGCCATGGCCGCACGGTCTCCGACATCAATCCCAAGATCAGACAACGCTTCACCAAGTGATAGGACGACGGCTGCCATTTCGACTGGACTTGTCCAGAAATGGGGGTCACCGTCACTGTGCTCACCACTGTGCTCATCACCGTGCTCATCTTCGGCTTTTGCCTCGGTACCGACAACTGACTCCGCCGTCACTATCTCGTCTTCGGCATGGGTTTCCTCTTCAGCATGATCGTGACCGCCAGCGCCGAATTCAATGACTTCAATGTGATCGGTGGCGTGAAAGACAGCGACCCCGTCTTTCTCGGCATTTTCAATCGCCTCCATCACATTGCCCTCAAGATCGAGTCCATTGCTCACAATCAGGTCAGCGTTATTCAGTAACTCAATATCTTTCGCCGACGGTTCCCATTCATGCGGGTCAATTCCGTTCGGCATCAAAACAATGACGTCAGCGGCGTCGCCAATAACGTCACTCACGACGGCACCCAAAATCGAGTACGTCACGACCACGCTCGGACGATCTCCCGACGTCGATGATTCTCCACCGCCACAAGCAACCACGGCTACCGAGGCGAGGGCGCCGACCATGGGACGAATGACGAGCTTATGAAGATTGTGGTGATTCATCATCTTCATAATGATAATAATTCTCATTAATGAAAGCAACACCTGACATGGAACAACTCTTGGCCCACTCTTGAGCGCCAACGACTCGCACGAACTACGGTCTGTTCATGGTTTCAGCGTTTCTGCACCCGTTTGCCAAACCCACCAGGACTGATTTCCGCACTCTCGTACGCGGTCAGGGTGCTGTGGTCTACGACAATCAGGGCAACCAGTACATCGATGGCATGGCCAGCCTCTGGTACTGCGCTGTCGGCCATGGACGTAGTGATATGGCCGAATCCATCGCCCGTCAAGCCGGAACGTTGGCCGCCTATTCAACTTTCGATCCGTTCACCAATGAACCCGCCGAGCAGCTTGCCGAGAAACTGGTTTCAATCGGTCCGATGCCCGATGCACGCGTGTTCTTCACGTCATCTGGGTCAGAATCGGTCGACACCGCAATGAAGTTGGCTCGGCTTGCCCATGTCCAAGCCGGCCACCCCGAGAGAACTCTCATCATCTCGCGGCAGCGCGGCTATCACGGCACTGCGTATGGCGGAACAAGTGCACAGGGAATCCCTCCAAACCGCGAAGGTTACGGTCCGTTGGTCGGCGATGTCATTCAAGTTCCCGCAGACGATGTTGAAGCCCTCGCTACCCTCATGTCGCAACGTGGCGACACCATCGCTGCAGTGCTCATTGAGCCGTTACAGGGTGCCGGTGGTGTCTTTCCTCCAACTGAGGGGTACCTCGAAAGCGTTCGTCGCCTTTGCGATCAGCACGGCGCGTTTCTCATCTATGACGAAGTCATCAGTGGCTTTGGAAGGTTAGGAACTTGGTTCGCCACTCACAAATACAACGTTCGCCCCGACCTGGTGACCTTCGCGAAAGCCGTCACCTCTGGTTACCAACCTTTAGGTGGTGTTTTTGTTGGACCTGCTGTTCGCCAACCACTCGAAGCCGATCCTTCTTTCTTCTTGCGCACAGGTTTCACTTACTCTGGCCATCCAACGGCTTGCGCCGCGGCGTTAACAAATATTGAAATCCTTGAACGCGAGGACATGTTGAACCGTTCACTTCATATTGGCAAGCGTTTATCAACTGGATTACAAGCTCTTGCTGACGATGGAATGGTCGCGGCCATTCGTGGAGACGGTTCGGTGTGGGCGGTTTCTCATCATCCCCACAACGATCCAGTCGTCATTCGTGATCGCATGATGGATCTTGGAGTGATCACGCGAGCAATCGGTGCTGATGCCAATACCTTCTGTCCTTCATTTGTTATCAGCGACGCACAAATTGATCAAATCATTGACGTCCTAGCCACAGCACTAAAAGCAAACTGAGCAATCACATGAACAAACCAGTCTTCAACCCTTTCAATCCGGCCTTTCGCGCCAATCCGTACCCCTTTTACGATGAACTGCGAGTGCACGATCCCGTACATGTCACGCCATACGGAAACGTCATTCTCACGCGATTCGACGATGTGTCTTGGACGTTACGCAGTAATGATTTCAGCCGCGATATTGACGCGTCAGCCAACGAACCCACCGAGCCACTCGCAAAAGCAAAATGGAATCGACGTCAAGAACGATCTGGAGCAAAAACAATTCTCAATCTTGATCCACCTAATCACACCCGCTTACGTCGTTTAGTAAGTAAAGCATTCACACCGACTGCCATCGATCGTTTGCGTCCACGTATTCAACAGCTCGTTAACGATGTCCTTGACCGGGCCGCAAAAAGCGGCGGAATGGAACTAGTTGATGACCTTGCTTTCCCCATCCCCTTTCAGGTCATTTCAGATTTACTCAACATGCCGACTGATCGCGCTGAAGATATGCGCGACTGGAGCCAATTGATCACTTTGGCGCTTGAGCCAACGTCGACAATGGAAGATCTCGCACGGACCGACGAAGCATTCGCGCAATTGATTCCCTATCTTTTTTCAGTGATTGAAGATCGTCGCGCTCATCCTGGAGACGACTTACTTTCAGCACTTCTCGCCGTTGAAGAAGATGGTGATACTTTGTCCCTTGAAGAATTGATCTCATTTGTGGTGTTGCTCTACATCGCTGGGCACGAAACTACCGTCAACCTCATCGGCAACTCGATCAATGCTCTTCTGAAATTTCCCGATCAATTGTCGCTATGGAACAAGACTCCAAGCGTTACAACCCGAGCCATTGATGAACTCCTTCGCTTTGATGGACCGGTCCAACAGACCGTCCGCGTGCCTATCGTGCCAGTGACCTACCAAACCTTGAACGGCCCGCTCGTGGTTGAACCTGGAACTATCGTCACCACCGTTCTTGGCGCAGGCAATCATGACCCTGCAATGTTTGATGATCCCAACACCCTGCGACTCGACCGAACGAATTCAAATCGACATCTCGCCTTTGCTGGCGGCATTCACTATTGCCTCGGAGCAAGCCTCGCAAAACTTGAAGCCGAGATTGCCGTCGGATCAATCGTCGCACGATTCCCGAATATGAAAGCCGACGGTGACATCACGTGGCGCGATCGTCTCACCATTCGTGGTGTTGACCACTTACGACTTGAGTTTTAAAACTTATTTGCGAGTTTTGTACTTCACGGCTCGATTGCCGTTCTCGTCACGAGTGTCAAACTGCTCAGAGATATCTTCGATCCACTGAATCGTTCCTGAGCGTTCCATAAGATCAGGAGCAATCACCAGTGCGGCAATCGCGCGACCAACACCAAGAGTCGTTTGGGCTGCAGTGAGATCAGTTCCACGTTCACCCGAAACTGCCTGAATGAACTCAGTCGCAACAGAACCTGGGTACACCGAACAACAGGCAATACCCTTCGGCTTCAGTTCTAGAGCCATATCCGCACTCAGTCGATCGAGCCCAGCCTTACCTGCGCCATACGACGAACTGAAGTGATACGAACTTCCACCAGGCGACGAAACGTTAATGATTGATCCGCCAGGGTCTGCCGCAAACAACAATGGCGCTGCGTGCCATGAAGCGATGTAATGGGCACGAAGACCAATCCCTACTTGATCATCCCAAATACTCACTGGGTGATCCCAAAAGCCACCGCCCCATGCCGGCGGATCGGGAATCTTGTACACATTGTTGACCAAGATGTCGATCTTGCCGACTTCGGCTTTCACCCGAGCGAACAACGCAGCGATCTGTGCGTCATCACCATGATCGACTTGAACGGCGATACCTTTGCCGCCCGCTTCGTTGACCATCTTGACTGTTGTGTCGATAGTGAGAGGTCCATCACCTGCTGAACGACCAGTGACGTACACCGTTGCGCCTTTTTCAGCAAGAGCAATCGCAGTGCCGCGACCGATACCACGACTTGATCCGGTGACTACCGCAATCTTGCCTTCAAGTTCGCGGTTCATACCTTCGCGCCCTCGGCGGCGGTGAACTCAATTTCAAGATCGGTCAAACCACGAAGCATGAAGCTTGGGAAGTACTGATACTTATTTGACTCTGACAACGTGATGGTGTCAAGGCGCTTTGACAATTCTTCAGCGGCAACTTTGCCTTCAAGCCGAGACAAGTTGGCACCCAAGCAAAAGTGAATTCCCTTACCGAAGGCAAGATTCTCTCGGAGGTGATCACGCATTGGGTGGAACTCGTCGGGATTGTCATACAGAGCCTCATCACGGTTCGCTGAGGCAAACACAATGATGATGCGCTGACCCTTGGTGAGTTGCACTCCCCCAAGTTCGGCATCCTTCGTCAGGATTCTCCACATACCTTGGGTGGGAGTCGACAAACGAAGCGTTTCTTCAAACACTTTTTCTGCTCGTGATGGATCAGCCTTCAAGGCTGCCCACTCTTCAGGATTTTCTGCAAGCAAGCGAACCATCTCGGTCAAAGACTTAGTGGTCGTTTCATTGCCCGCAACTAACAATTGCTGAATGATGCTCAACATTTCGGGCATATCTAGTTGGCGCTTGTCGGTTACTTCGGGATCGTCATCATCAATTGATGCGTTGAGCAAGTTCGTCAAAATGTCGTCTTGTGGATGAGTGCGACGGAGTTCAATCTGTTCGGCGAAGTAATGCTGGAATTCGTTCACCCCATACTCGGCTTGCAAGCGTTCTTCAAGAGTGATGTTGGTGCCAATGCCGGCGATGGAGTCATCTGACCAGCGCTTGAAATCGGCCAAACGATCATCGGGAACATTCAGAGCCTTAGCGATCACTCGCACGGGTAATGGCACACCAAATTCCTTAACGAATTCGATGCGGCCTTTATCAATCCAAGATTCGATCAACTCAACCGTGATCTGGCGAATGGCTGGCTCCATCTCGGCCATGACCTTGGGGTGGAAGGCGCGAGCCACCAAGCGGCGGTAACGGGTGTGATCTGGCTGGTCTGCGGTCAACATTGTTGGAACACGCGGGTAACCCGCAGCCATTACTTCAGCAAACTTTTCTCGATCTGCTGAACTTAATGGCATGCCGGCGCCACCGAACATTGATGAATATGTTTGAGGGTCACGCAGGACCTGCATCACCAAATCATGTTTCGTCACCAAGTGCACGCCAAGACCGGGAACCGGATGCACAGGCGCTTCTTCACGCATTTGGGCATAGTGCGGAAATGGACACTGCTGCGTTGAAGGGTCAAAGGGATTAAAGGTGCTGATATCTACGGCCATGTTGGTTTCTCTCTCGAAATATTTGAATGGATAAGGATCTTGATTTATTTGCCAGCAAGGCGTTCAACCACAGGGACAACTGCATCAATGACCGACGCCCCGAAGCTGACGTAGCTGATGCCGAACCGTTCACGGCGTTCAACAATGCGATCGCAGATTTCGTCGACTGAACCAATCAAAGCATTGGGATGTTCAGCAAAGACTTCAGGGGTCATGCCGAACATCGGAGCCATCTTGGCGCGAGTACCTTCACCATCAGGTGTCACGATCGTGAAGTAGGCGGCGATTTCAATTTCAATCTGATCAAAACGTGCACCTGCGCCATCTTTAATCCATTGAATCTTTTGATCCGTCAACTCTGCCGTGGACGAGCCAATCCCAGCGGCTCCCAACTTTCCTGATGAGTTGTTGAAGTTCAGTGACACAATGTCGGCTTCACGTCCAGCAACAGTGAGAATTCGCTTTGCTCCTCCGCCAATCATGATCGGAGGACCCGACTTGGTGAACGGCTTTGGTACAGCTTCGAAACCCACGGCATGCACATGCGGTGTATCGATGTTCAATTCGCCTTCGGCAAAAGAAGCACGTAGCAGAGCAATGACTTCTTCGAAACGATCAATACGAACTCCGGCACGATCAAAAGGAATTCCGATGGCTTCGTACTCACCTTGTAGCCAGCCAGCGCCAAGGCCCAGCTCAAGACGTCCCTCAGAGAAAAAATCGAGAGTCGCAACTTCTTTAGCCAACATTACCGGGCTGCGATAATCAACGCACAGCACGCGGCAACCAACTTTGATGGTGCTTGTTGCTTCAGCAGCAACTGCCATCGCCGGAATAGCGGCCACGGTTTGAATCGGGTGACCAGTCGCTGTGAGCGCCGGTCCAGGCCCAATGATGTGATCGGCTAAGTGGAATGACGAAAAGCCCGAAGCCTCAGCTTTACGAGCCAGTTCACGCCATTCTTTGCCTGAGTTGGGGGCGTAGGCCTGAAGACCAAAGCGAAAAGGCTTACTCATGCGGGAACCTCCAAAATTGTGACGGCACCAGTGTCGCCATTGACTTCAATCAACGCTCCATCAGGAATTCGAACAGTTGCATCTGTCGCTGAGACAACACACGGCAGCCCAAGTTCGCGACTCACGATGATGGCATGACTAATCGCCGCGCCCACGTTGACGACAACTGCACCACACGACATGAACAAAGGTGTCCACGCGGGATCGGTATTTGGAGCGATCAATACATCACCCGGCTCAAGTTCACCAGGTTCGGTCGGATCAAGAATGACGCAGGCACGCCCCACGTATTGACCAGTACAACCAGGAACACCTTGCACAACCTCGCCGGCTACGGCCTTTGTCGCGTTTGACTGACCCTTCTTCTTGTACTCGCTCAATGGCGGAACAACACCATTCTTGATAAAGAACGGTGGCTCGAGTAGTTGTAGTTCTTGCCACTGTGCGTGACGCGCAGCAAGCGTGTCTTTCATTGACGCACCTTCGAACAAGAACTGGTCAAGTTCAGAATCAAGCAATGCGAACACATGATGAGGATCCTTCAACGAACCCTCAGCCGCACGACGACGACCAAGCTCGCGAAACGCCATACGAACTTCATGGAGCGCACGGATGATGTTGGTCTTGGTGCGTTCACGAATCGCCATTTGCGAACTGGCGATCAACGCACCTTCAAGCTGGCCCGCGAGCTCTTCGCCCAAAGGCTTAACCTTGGCACGAATATCTTCAGTGAGAGCCTTACGCTCTTCGGCCTTGCGGGCATTGCGAATCTTGGGTGATTCAGCATCAGACTGCAAACGAATACGGTCAACCACAGCAAGTGCATACTCGGGCTTGGTCTCCCAAGTATCCGCGCTAATTTCCCATTCATTAGGTCCACGTGAACCAAATTCAACAATGAACTGTGCGAAGTCGGTAACAAATTTCTTTGCATCAGCACTCCTCGAAGCCTGCAAGC
>SXGQ01741816.1_pt1 | contig 10777 bp, 7 predicted proteins | sample 3178371 | NCBI WGS metagenome assembly SXGQ01 (sample SAMN11356859, study PRJNA531348) | freshwater metagenome | isolation source: freshwater sample F1-20 | place: China: Fuxian Lake, Yuxi | collected 2017-12-25 | reverse complement strand
GACTTCGGCTCCTCCTCCCGCACCCGCGATGTCCACGTGACCACCGGTGAAGCCGGCATCAATTGGAACGTCGGTAAGACGGGCCTAATCGGCTTCGCCGCCGGCCATGGCGTCCAGAACGCCGACCTCGCCTACGAAGGCTCGTCTTCCACGAAGGGTGACTACGCCCTCGTCGAGTATGACTACCGTCCGGAAGGCACGCAGTGGATCGTCTCCCTGCTCGGCATGGTCGGCTCCTGGGAATCCGAGATCAATCGCGGCTACATCACCGGAACGGGTACCGACTTCTCCGCCGGCGCCACCGACACCATCACCCGCTCCGCCCGCCTCCGCGTCGACGCGCCTTCGCTCGTGACCTACGGCGGCTTCGGCTTCGCGCCCTTCGCCTCCTACACCGTGACGCGGACCATCGTCGGCGGCTACACCGAGACCGGTGGCTCCTTCGCAGCCTCATTCAACGAACAGGATCACACCGCGCAGGAAGGCCGCGTGGGCGTTACCGCCACGAAAGAGCTCTCCGAAAAGACCAAGCTCCTACTCCGCGTGGAAGCTATCCATCGTTTTGATGGTGCTGGCCCGGCACTCATCGGCCAGGAAATCGTCGGCGGCATCGCCTTCAACCAGCCAGGCGTCGCGCCCCGTAAGGACTGCGTCCGCTTCGGCTTCGACGTCGATCACAAGCTCAACGCCGACACCCTCCTGAATATCTCCGCCCACGCCTCCACCGTCGGCGAAGCCCACGACGTCTCCGCCGCGATTAGTATCCGGAGGGCGTTCTGAGCGCGAAGCTTCCCTTCGCAAGGGGACACGTGGGCAAGTGGACACGTGGACAAGGAACAAGACAGGCCGCCCACCCGGGCGGCTTTTTTTTGGAGAGACATAGACTCAAAGGGAAACCGGATGATTGGCTGGGGGCATAATGCCCACAGCTTACATTCCGGTTTCCGGTCTCCCTTTGAGCTAACCTGCATTTGGTAGGGCCGAGCATCCCTGCTCGGCCGCGACCAACCAAGGATGGTTGGCCCTACCCGGGACCTGTACCCGTACCTGAAGACCTGAACCTGATACCCGACGGCCGAGACCTGGGACCCGAGAATGATTTCATAACCGCAGCATCCTTCCCGGTTTCCGGTCTCCCCTTGAGTTGGTCCCTAGGTAGGGCTGACCACCCTTGGTCAGCCGCGGCTGAGCGAGGGCGCTCAACCCTACCTCAAGACAGCGGATGCGATGTCATCGCATCCCTACCCACTACCCGCCACCTGCCAAGTTGCCTCTGCCTCGCAGCATGCCAGCCTGCCAGCAGATCCCCACGCGGCCTCAAGCCGCGACTGCTTCGCAGCAGTTCACCATGCCAGCAGTTCCCCGCCGTCAGGCTTACTTGGCCGGAATCTCATTCAACGTATACCATCCCTCGCTGTGCCACAGGGTCTCGCCGGCCTTCGACTTGATATCACCGAGGGCGAGGTGGTGGACGTTACCGCGGACAAGGCCGTCGACGATGAGGCGCACTTTGAGCCCGTCCGCGGAGACAGTGGCGGACTTGATGGTGGGCGTGGTCTGATCGACCTCGGGGCTGCCGTAGCTCGACTGGTAGATATAGGTGAAGGTATCCATGGTGTAGTTCGCGACGTCGGCGGCCGCGGCGGCGTCCACGGGGTGCGTGAACGTCACTTCGAAACCATCGTTGCGGGCGGAGATGTTGTGCATCTCGAACGGCACCTTGCCCTTGAAACGCACGCGCTCGAAGGTGAAGTTCTTCGAACCGCGCGAACCCCAGCCACGATTGGAGCCACCGACGAAGAGCGTGCCGTCTTCCTGGTCCATGCGGACCGGGATCAGGCCGGCTTCGAAACCGCCGAGGAAGTGGAAGACCGCGCCCTGATAGAGGCCGTTGACGACCTCGAGGTTGGCGCGCTGGACCTGCGAAGCGGTCTGCTCGCCGATGAGCATGTGGCTTTCCCACGGGCCGAACTTGCCCTTGGACATATCGCACGCGACGCCGGACGGAGAATTACCGACCTTGCCGTGCGGCAGGATGAGCGCCGGCGGCACGTACTCGGGGAACTTCAAGCGCTCAGCGAGGGTGCGCGAGCCGCTGGTGGGCTCGGGCGGAGCGGGGAAGTTCGCGAGGGCGGCCGACTTGTTGCCGGTGGGGTTACCCTGGAACGATCCGGGGCGGAGCCACTTGAGCGAAGAGGAGCCGTTCCAAACGCCCTGGTTGTCGGTGTAGAAGAACTCGCCCTTATCATTGGCGCCGATACCACCCGGCGAACGGATGCCGGAGGCCACGGGGATGAACTTACCTTCGGGCGTGATCTTAGCCGCCCAGCCGCGCCACGGAGCGTGCGCGTGGAAAGAGCCCGTCAGGCAGAGGACCATCCAGACATCGCCGTTCTTGTCCGGGTCGGAGCCGAAGGCGTATTCATGATAGTCGCCGCTGACGCCCCACTGGGAGCTGACGGTGTCGAAGCTGTCCGCGCGGCCGTCGCCATCCTTGTCGGTCAGGCGCGAGAACTCCGGACGCTGCATCGCGTACATGGAGCCTTCCTTCCAGAACATGCCGAGCGGCTCGTGCTGGTTGGAAGCGTACTTAGTCCACTTGATCTTGGAGAGGTCGGCATCGTAGGCGCCTTCGGCGACCCAGATGTCGCCGCGGCGGGTGCCGATGGCGACCTTCTTGCCGGGGAGCAGCGCGATCGAGGAGACCTCGGTCACTTCGCCCGCGGGCGTGGGGATCTCGACGCGTTCGTAGAATTCGTTCTGGCGAGCTTCGGCGACGCGGATGGAGTCGACCGTCGCGAGCTTGCCAGACTTGGCAGCCTTGCCGGCCTTGGCGGCTTTTTCAGGAGCAGCCGACACGCCGACGGCGAGTCCGGCGAGGACGAGGATCAGGGAGAGGTTCTTCATAAAGGTGGGTTCCGGTGATGAGGGTTAGCGGAAGGAGTAGCCCAGCACGGCGGTCTCGCCGGGCTTGAGGGTGAGCGTGAGGCTCTTGTCGTTGGCGTTGGCCTTCGGGGCCGGGCCGCTGACGGCGCGTACCACCAGGCCGCCGGCGATCTCGGCGACGCCATCGCTCGGACCGCTGACCGCGAGGTCGCGGGCGAGCACGATCGTGACGGCCTTATCGCCGGTCACCTTGAGCGTGCGGGAGAGCGCAGCCTTGCCGGAATGTTCTTCCGGCAGCCAGGCGTCGGTGAGCGCGAAGCCTTCCCCTGCGGAGCGGAAGGTCGGGTTGCCGGCCTTATCGAGGTCGTAGCCCTTGAACTCGGCCGCGACCTTGACCGCGGAGAATTTCCATTCCTTTTCTTGCTTCTCGCGGACGAAGCGAACGACGTCGCCGGCGGCGCCTTCGAGCAGGACGCCCTGGCCGTCGGAGAGCTTGATGACGTTCGTGCCCGCGGGCGGCTCGTTGCCGGCGCCACGGTCGGTCCAGTGGTGGCCACCGTCCATGAACTTGCCGTTCCAGAAGAGCTCGGCGGCGAGATTGTCGGCGCTATAGGCGATGTTCAGTCCGTTCGGGAAACCGATGCCGATGGCACGCGGGGTGATCTTGTCGATGAAGTTACGGTAGATCGCGGCGACGCCGTCCTTGGGCTGGATCGGGATGAAGACCCTCACCTTGGCGGGCTTACCGGCCTTCCCGCCCTTGCTATTAGAGAGCCACTTGTAGTCCTTATCCTTCGGGCCCTTGTAGCCGAGCACGACGACTTCCTGGCCAGCGAACTCCACGTATTCGACGCGGATGGGCGTAAGGCCCTTCTTCAGGATGACCGGCACTTCCTTGGCGCGACCACCGACGGGTCCGATGCCCTTGACCTCAGCGATACGTTCGCCGCCGACATAGAGCGCGCCGAAATCGTCGCAGTCGAAGAGGAAGGTATACTTGCCCTCCGCCGGGGCGTCGAACTGGCCGGTCCAGACCATCGCGAAAGCGTCCTTCAGTCCAGACTGGTCGGGGTCGATCACCCCGACGTTGAAGTCTTCCATCAGCGCGGGCTTGAGCGTGGAGAAGTCAGGTAAGGTCTTCCACTCGCCCTTATACATCGTGCCGACGAGATTCTTGAGTGCGGTCTTGGCGGGCGGGAAAGGATGGTCCTTGAGCAGCTCTTCGGCGGTCCAAGGTGTGGTGCGCTTGGCGGTCGCGGCACGCACGGCTTTGACCTCGTCGGGGGTCACGGCACCGGCACCGCCTGCGAAGGCTTTGCGGACATACGTGAGGGCGGCGGCGATCTTCTCGTCGCTGAGCACGGCACCCTGCGGGGGCATGACGATGTTGTAGGTCTTACCGGCGACTTCGACCGGTCCTTCCATGCCGCTGAGCACGATCTTGATCGAGCGCGCGGCCGGGCCCTTGGGCCAGTCGCTGCCGACGAGCGGAGGCAGGCCATTGAGTCCTTTGCCGTCGGGGCCGTGGCAGGCGGCGCAGAGGGTGTTATAGACTTGGGCGCCGTCTTCGGCCGCCGTCACGAAGACAAGCGAAGCCAGAAGGGCGAGGAGCGACGAGGAGCGCATGGGGGGTATCCGACCATCAAGCCGCCTATTTCAGACGGTGCAAGTCGGATAGGTTCGGGCCGCAAGCGGCCCGAGCCAGAGTTGACCCGTTGGCAAGTTGGCAAGGGATGCCTTGGGTAGGGTTGGGACCGCGTCACGGCATAGTTGGCACCATTCTCAGGTCACAGGTCTCGGCCATCGGGTATCTGGTTCAGGTATTCAGGTGCAGGTACAGGTCCCGGGCCTGACCCCGAACCTGTACCCGTACCCGTACCTGCAGCCGAGACCTGAGACCCGAGATGACTTCCCAGCCGCCAACCGCTTACCGCTTCCACCTGACATAGGTAGGGTCGGGACCGCGTCACGACATAGCTGCCTCGAGGTAGGAGCAGCACCGCGTGCTCCCCTGAGTGTATCCATTCCAGGTGACGGGTGACGGCCACAGATGTCGGCGGCTCAGGTATCGGCGACTCGGCCATCAGCTGCGGGATCCTGGAGCCGGCTGCCGATGGCTGAAAGGCCGACTCCCGAATGGCCGATGCCCCGATGGCTGTCACCCGACACCTGCAATCATGAGATGCCCGCAGCATCCTTTCCGGTTTCCGGTCTCCCTTTGAGTTATTACCTCTCAACAAAAAAGGCCGCCTGAATAGGCGGCCTTTTTCGGCGCTTACCGCGCCCGATACAATCCCTGTGGGTCGTAGAGCCACCAGGCGTCGAAGGGATTGGCGAGGGCGGGGAGTTCGAAATACGGACGGCCTTTGTCATCGACGCGCGAAGTCACGCCCGAGATCTCGGTGCGGGTAGGCGGCTGGGGCAGCGGCAGCGGCATGGCGGTCGGCGCGACGGGCACGGGCAGCAGATCGAGGATGGCGGTCTCCTCGATGCGCTCGATGACGTTGTCGACCCACTTGAGTTCCTTGGCCTTGTCGCCGAAGGCCTGCCAGTCGCCCGTGGAATCATTGGCGTACATCTGCTTCACGAACTCCTCGAGCGAGATGCCCATCTTCTTGGCGACGGGCGTCGCGAGGCGGTCGAACCACTGGTTGGTGAAATCGATCTGCTCCTTGAGGACGGTCATGTTGCCGCGGACGACGTTCGAGGCCTGGTGATGCAGGAGGATCGTGTTCGGGTAGCAATAGGAGCGCTCGGCGAGCGTGCAGATGACGGCGGTCATCGAGGCGGCGAAGCCCTTGACCACGACGTGCACCGGCGCCTTGGAGGCGGCCATGGCCTTCTGGATCTGGTAGCCGGCGGTGACGGAGCCGCCCGGGGAATTGTCCACGACGATGAAGATCGGGAACTCGGACGACTGGTTGTTATAGAAGGCGATGCGCGTGCAGACGTAGTCGGCGAGCTGCTCGGTCACGGCGCCGTTGAAGGAGATGCGGCGATCGCTGATATACAGGACGCCATCGACGAGCGGATCCTTGAGATACTTCGGCTTGGCCTTGCTGGCGATCTTGCGGGCCTCGTCTTCCTTCTGGAAGCGCTGGATCTCATTGGAAAGGCGGGCGACGGTGTTCGCGGCTTCGAGCTGGAGCTGCTTGGCTTCGGCTTCGAGCTCGCGGATCTTATTGGAGCGTTCGGCGAGGCGAGCGGTGGACCGGGCGGTCTCGAGCGCGGCTTGACGCTCGAGCTTAGCGCGCTCGTCTTCAAGGGCGGCGGCTTCGGCGGAAGCCTTGGCGAGGCGGAGCGCACGCTCGGTGGTCAGGCGGGCGACCTCGGCGTTCAGCGGCGCGAGTTCTTCGGCGCGCTTGGCCTCAGCGAGGGCGAGTTCGGCGTCGATGCGGGCCTTCTCGCCGCGCATGCGGTCGGCTTCCTTCATGGAGGCCTTCTGCTCGGGCGTGAGCTCGTCGCGCTGCGCGGGAACGGCCTGCGACGCAATCGGCTGGGCGGCGGGAGCCGCGGCCGGAGCGTCGGCGGCGGGAGCGGCGGCGGCGGGCTTGGCCTTGGTCTGCTGGGCGAATACGGGCGCGACCGTGAGAACGGCGAGGGCGAGGACGCGGAGGGAGGTGCGGAGATGCATGAGGGTATTTTGGTTTTAAATTAGCGGAGGACGAATTCGACGGTGGGGTCGTACATCCACCAGATGTCGCATGGTCCGAGGAGCGGGAGCTGCTGGCGGACGCGTCCGTCCTGGGTCTTGCCGGCATTAAAGCCGTCGGGATTGGGTTCGGCCTGAATCGGCGGGACCGCCGTGGCGCTGAACAGGGAGTCTTCGGCCATGCGGTCCACGACGTCGGTCACCCACTTGCGGCGGCCGGCCTCGTCGCCGAGGATCTTCCAGTCGCCGGTGGAGGCGCCCTTGTACATCTGGGCAACGAAGTCGTCGACGTTCGTGCCGATGCGCGCGGCGACTTTCACGAAGATACGTTCACACCAGACTTTGGACCACTTGAGCTGCTCCTTGAGCTGGGTGACGTTGCCGCTCAGGCCGACGGAGGCCTGGTGGTGCAGGACGATCGTGTTCGGGTAGACGAACGAGCGCTTGGCGAGGGTGGTGACGATCGCGGCCATGGAGGCGGCGTAACCCTTCACGACGACGTAGACCGGCGCCTTGGAGGTCTCCATGGCCTGGAGCATCATGTAGCCCGACATCACGGAGCCGCCCGGCGAGCGGTCGATGACGATGAAGATCGGGGCTTCGCTATCGATGGCGTTGTAGAAGGCGATGCGGCCGCAGACGAACTGGGCGAGCTTGTCGTCGACGCGACCGTTGAACGGGATGCGGCGGTCGGAGATGTGCAGGACGCCGTCGATGAGCGGGTCCTTCGGGTAGGTGACCTTGGCGCCGCTGGCGATGTCGGCGACCTTCTTCTCCAGACGGGCGATGGTGGCCACGGACGAGACCTTGGCGTATTCGACGGAGACTTCGGCGGCGGCGAGACGGGCCTGCACTTCGAGTTCGGCGCGGGCGCGATCCTTATCGGCGGAAGCGACGGCGGCCTTGGCGGCGGCGAGCGCGGCATCGAGTTTGAGTTTCGCCTGCTCGGCGTCGACCGGCGCAGCGGCGGCCTCGGCGCGGGCGGCGCGGAGAGCGGCTTCGGCTTCGAGCTTACGAATCTCGAGCGTCTGCGTCAGCGCGGCGAGACGACGCTGCGAAGAGGCGAGCTCGAGGCGCGCACGGATGACGTCGGTCTCGATCTCGGCCTTGATGACCTCGGGCGTCTTCTTGACGGGCCCCTGCTGGGCCATGACGAGCGCTGCGAAGAGAAGAGGGACAAGGGCCAGGCGCGACATGGGGGTAAGGAGTGTTTTGACAGATATATGGTTCCCTTGAAGCCCATTTTTGGCAAATCTGCCCGCATGGAAGCCGACGCCCCCATCACCCTGCTCAACCGCCATACCGGCCGCATGGAGACCGAACAGGTCTACGGCGAGAGGTGGCTGCGTCGTATCTACGGCAACCCCCTCGGCAAGCTGACCCTCCACACGGTGGTCAAACGGGCCCTTTTCTCCAAGCTGTACGGCTGGGCCATGGATCGCCCGAGCAGCGCGCGACGCGTTGCGCCCTTCGTGAAGGCCTTCGGCCTCGACCCGGCCGAATTCGCCGACTCCGACCTGAACTCGTATCGGACCTTCAACGACTTCTTCTACCGCAAGCTCAAGGACTCCGCCCGCCCCGTCGACCCGCGCACCGAGATGGCCGTGCTGCCGGCGGATGGCCGTCACCTCGGCTTTCCGGACGCCTCGCGCGTGAAGGGTATCTTCGCCAAGGGCCAGACCTTCGACATCCCCGCGCTCGTCGCGGATCGCGTGCTCGGCGAACGTTACGCCCGCGGCACCGTCGTCTGTTCGCGCCTCTGCCCGGTCGACTACCATCGCTTCCACTTCCCCGTCGCCGGCGTGCCCGGCGCACCCGTGCTCGCACGAGGTGCGCTCTACTCCGTCAACCCCATCGCCCTGCGTCGCCAAGCCGCGTATCTCTGGAAAAATAAACGCCAGCGCGTGACCATCGACGCCGGCCCCTTCGGCCTCGTCACCATGGTCTCCATCGGTGCCACGAACGTCGGCACCATCATCGAGACCTACAAGCCCGGCCAACAGGTCGCGAAGGGTGACGAGAAAGGCTACTTCCGTTTCGGCGGATCGTTCGTCGCCACGATTTTCGAGCCCGGCCGCATCAAGTTAGAGGACGACCTCATCCACGCCGGCGAAACCGCCGTGGAAGTGTACGCCAAGGTCGGTTCGCCCCTCGGCCGCTTAGCGTAAGCGCTTGCCTCCGTCGCCCGACGCGCAAACCTCAGCTTACAGGTTTTGCTCGGGTGGTGGAATGGCAGACACACTAGATTTAGGTTCTAGCGCCGCAAGGTGTGCGGGTTCGACCCCCGCCCCGAGCACTTCCTGTTCTTCGCGGCGAAGCGCGCCGCGCTTCGCCGCGTGGGGATCTGCTGGCATGGTGAACCGCTGCGAAGCAGAGACGCCCATCTCAAAGGGAGACCGGAAACCGGGATTCTTGCTGCGGGCCTTAGGTAGGGGCGCGACGGCGTCGCGTCCGCTTAATGGGGTATTACTTCTGCTCGTCTGGCTTTTCGGGCCGGGAGAAGTTAGATGACCGACAGGCAGGACAATAGGGTGAAACTAAGTGAGAGGCCAAGATTATGCAGGCACAGTAAATCGCTAGAATGCCGCCGAGAATCCAACCAATCACGGGAATGAGCATCAGGAGAGCAGAAGCAAGAAGCCCCCAGATACCATTAGAAAAATCCTTTGCAGGATCCTTGGGCTCCTTGAATGAGAACCAGCAACAATTACACCTGAAATGTTTTTCCTTTTCTTTACCCATCCGAACTCGAACCGCCTCCGCGACTAAACGATCATCTTGCTCCTTCGCCTTAGCCTTCTCCGCGGCGAGACGTTCAGCCCTTTCCGCCTCCTCCTGCTTATCTTGCAGCGCCTTCTCGGCCAATTGCCGCCGAGCTTCCGCGGCTAGGAATTGAGATAGAGGAGCCCAATCGGTCATACCTTCGTGCCAATAGAAGTCAGTTTCCTTAAGAGTCCCATCAATCCTAAGTCGGACTACTTCCTCTGCGGGATAAGTACCGAGCTCTTTCCCGCCTCGGGAGACTCTGACCTGAAGGGGTTCGCTCATTTATTAGAGCTCTCAGTCCTTCAGGATTTTTATAAGCACACAAAGGACAACGAGAAAACCTATGACCACTTTAAGGTTGGAGAAAAAACTGGAAGCTAGGATTTCCATTACAACTTTATAGAATACAAAATATGTACACCAAGCAAGCCCAAGCCACCTGAAAGCGATCAAGCACCGCAGCATAATTTCCGGTCTCTGGTTTCCCCATGAGCCTTGCATCTGGTAGGGCCGAGCATCCTTGCTCGGCCGCGGCCGGCCAAGGATGGCCAGCCCTACCCAAGACAGGTGGAAGCAATTAGCGGATTGGAAATGAAAGCTCCCGCCACCAGCCACCCGAGGCTGCCACCCGCCACCCGAAACATTGCATCTCTCATTTGCACTTTTGTACCGAGGACAGCACGCGGTGCTGTCCCTACCTATTGTGCTTCGCAGCCGTTCACCATGCCAGCAGTTCCCCCGCGGCCGAAGGCCGCCTCCACTCTTGCCCCTTCCCTCCCAATCCCTACCGTCAGGTCATGCTCGCGTGGCTTCGTTCCCTCTTCGCTCCGAAGACGCCCGCCGTCGACCTTAGCCAGGCTCCGGCGGAGCCGACGCCGTCCGAGCGCGTTGCTTCTACCCGTCCGGCCAATCAGCAGGGTTGGATCGGGGTCGATCTGGACGGTACGTTGGCCGAAGCGACCTCTTGGCAGGGCATGAGCCATATCGGTCCGCCGGTTCCGCTGATGATGCGCCGCGTCCAGCAGTGGCTCAGCAAAGGCCTCCGCGTGAAGATCATGACGGCCCGGGCCGGCGACCCCGAAGGCCTCGCCGCTACGCAGGCCTGGTTGAAGGCCAACGGGCTTCCGGAACTCGAGGTCACCGACAAGAAGGACTTCGGGATGATCGAGCTCTGGGACGACCGCGCCATCCAGGTCGTGCAGAACCGCGGCATCTGCTTCCTGGGCACCTCCTATTTCGCCCGCCCGAAGGCTCCCATCCTGCCAGATGAGGTTGCGGACCGCACCTTCATCCTCGTAGGGTCGGAACCCAAGCCGCCCGCCCCGGGCCCCAAGCACAGCGCATGAAAGCCTCCCTCAAGCTCGAGTATTCCCTCCGCGTCCTTTCGCAGCTCGCCCGCCGCCACCGCGGCACGGCCGTCACGCGCATCGAGGAACTCGCCAAGCTCGAGGACATCCCGGCCAATTACCTCGT
>SXGQ01685022.1_pt1 | contig 10777 bp, 10 predicted proteins | sample 3178371 | NCBI WGS metagenome assembly SXGQ01 (sample SAMN11356859, study PRJNA531348) | freshwater metagenome | isolation source: freshwater sample F1-20 | place: China: Fuxian Lake, Yuxi | collected 2017-12-25 | reverse complement strand
TCACCAGGAAGTCCAGAATCTCCGGGGACAGGGTCTGGAGACTAAGAAGGTCGTCACGGCGGAGCCGGCGGCGTCCGAACCGCCGAATCGAGAGCGTCGGACCGTCGATGGTGACAGGCGGCAGCGTGGCGTTCACTCGGCTGCCGTCCGGCAGGCGCAGATCGGCCATCGGTGAGGACGTATCGATGCGACGGCCGATTCGAGCCGCAATGCGTTCGATAACTCTGACGATGTGCTCGTTGTCGCGAAACCGCACTTCGGTTCGCTCGAGCCGTCCGAACCGCTCGACGTACACCTTGTCCGGTCCATTGACCAGAATGTCGCTGATCGCGGGATCGGCCAGCAGAGGCGCCAGTGGACCCATCCCAATGGTCTCGTCGGTGAGCTCCTCGGCGAGCCTCACCTGTTCGGTCTCGTTCAGGCCGATTTCTCCGGACGCGATCGCCCGTGCCGCGAATTCCCTGACGGCGGCGGCGACATCGGCATCTTGATCCTCGAGCAGTCCGCGCTCGCCGATCTCATCCAACAGCCGTTCCTGCAGCGCCGCCTTCACGGTCAGGTAATCGGCCAGGCCCGGCTTGCGAAGCTTCTCGACTGCGTCGGTCGGCTCACTCGATTGACGGCCTGACAGCGCGGCCACGGTTCTCAGTCGCGCGGTCGCGTCAGCAGAAAAACGCGGAAGGCGGCGCCGATTGATCTCGCCTGACTTTGACGTGGTGTCGTCCTGGCCGCTCACGTCGATTCCCCTTAATCCAGCGCTTTCAACTGGCGGTCACCGGTGACCGGAGATAAGTCCACACGCGCGACCGCGCCCGTCCAGCCATCGAGATCGGCGACCAGTTGATTGACGCTCCGGCCGAACCGATGCCACGGCCGCGAATACAGCACCTGTGGCCTCCCGGTATTCACCGAGGCCAAGACGCGGGGCTCGTACGGCATGACGTAATCTACCGTGCGCTGCAGCCGATCAGCGATATCCGACGGCTTCAGGTTGCCGAGAAAAGATTTGTAGTTGTAGTTCAACACCAGCCGCTGCCGCGCCGCCGAGATGCCCAGGCCTTCGAGAACCGGCAACAGGCGCACCGCGCCGGCCACCGCTGGCGCCAACCCTTGAATCACCACGAAGGCGGCATCGCTCGCATCGAGCAAGGCCATCAGCACGCTGTCGAGCATCGGCGAGGTGTCGACGATCACGTACTTGAACGAACGCCGAGCCATGTTGACGATTCTCGCGATTGCCTCATCGTCGATCTCGGAGCCCTCGAGCGCATCGGCGGGCGCCGCGAGGACGCGCAGCCCGCTGCCATGCCGCAACGTTAGATGACGAAGCAGCGTCCGGTCGAGCCGATCGCGCTCGCGAACCGCGTCAACGATAGTTGTTGTCGGCTGCACATCGAGCAACATGGCGCAGTCACCCAACTGCAGCGAGGCATCAATGAGGACGACCTCATCGGGATGTCGAAGCGCCAGCCCACAAGCCGCGTTCACCGCCAGCGTCGACTTGCCGACACCACCCTTGTTGCTCAGGAATGTCGTCACCCGTCCAGCAGTGGCTGGCACGTGACCAGCGGTCCGAGTGAAGAGGCGGTCGAGGACGGTCCTCAGCTCGGTCGCGGCGAGGGGCCGGCGCAGAAAGTCCCGCACCTGCGCGCGCAACAACTCGATGATCACCGCGCCCTCGGACTGGCCCTGGCCGAAGTAGTCCGGCATGAACGCCCCCGCGATTGCGGACTCCGGCACTTCCGCCTGCAGCTCCTTCGCCAATGACGCGATGTCGCTCGGCTCGCGTTCGATCGCAATCACGATCAGATGGGGCTGTCGCCGCCTCGCCGTCTCGACCGCGTCACGATGCTCGCTGACGTGATACACGACGCCCTGGCGATCCGGCACGAATGCCAATGCGCTCCGGAACTCCTCCGCCAGCACCTCATCCGCGGCGACGACGACCACACGCAGGTTTTTCTCACTTTCCCTCGGCTCAATGCGCATCGTCGTGAATTACCTGGCTAGGATGGGCGCCAGCACGGGCGCATAGTTGACGCGCCCGTTGCGTGCACGATTCTTGTCGATTAACTCGCGAATGTCTGCCCGCGTCGCCGAGATCGGAAGGACAAGCGCCCCGTGGAGAGTCGCCGAGGCATTCGTCGCCACCGCCGACGGGCCGCGAAGCACGACCTTGGCGCACGGGTTAGCGAGCCTGGCCGGGTCGGGTGAGAGAGTAATCCGAGTGAAGCCAATCACCCGATTCGTCAATGAGGCCATCAGTGAATACACCGGTCCGTAGCCGGTTCGCGTCGCTGTGAGCGAGCACGCGAGAGGGGTCGGGGCCGGCAGCGGTTGACCCACAGTGCTCACCAAGAGCCAGCGGACGCGAGTCTGATCCGTCAGGTTGTCAATGAATCGGCCGATCGCCGGCGTCGCTGCCGCGCAGATGAGCCCAGCACAAATCGCTCCGGTGGCCGGGTTGAGCGTCGCTTGCACGGCGATCGCCGGCAGCGCGGCAACGTAGGTATCGACCAGGGCGAACGGCACGACTCCGAGTTGCGCAGGATTGGCTTGGGACCGTCCAACGTGCATGGCCGGCCGGATGGCCGCGATCGCGGTGGCTCGGACCTCGAGGCCATCGCGGCGGACTGAGTACGTCGATGACGAATCGTCACCGTGAATCGTCGTGCCTTTGCCAAATGTCAGTGGCAGCGGCGGTCCGCTGGAGCCGATGCCGCTCTCGAGTCCAGACGAGCCAAAGTCGTTCGATCGCCGCAATCGGACGAGAAAGGCGCTGTTGTCTACGCCCGACAACGATCCGGACCCCGGCAACGGCCACGGATTCGGAATATCTTCGTCGACAGCCGGACACTCCCGAAGACCGATCGGTGGCGCAGGCGACGTCGAGCTCGGATTGAAATCGTTCCTCGCGAATGCGCTGGTACCGCGTTGCGGTTCAGTGCAGACGACGTCCTGCGACGCGTGCGTGATTCCTTCGGACGCGGTGGGATTGGCGTTGTAGCAAAACCGGCCGCTGACCATGTCACCAGCCACTTCGTTGCCTTGGTTCAACTGCAGGTCGGGCTTGTAAACCTGAGGACCCTCGTAGTCGATGGTTTGCAGGGCGTGCACGGTCGTCACGCCATCGGTCATGTTGATCACGGGTCCGGCGCCGAATTGAAACCCGGCATCACCGCCCGCGCGATCGAAGTCATCGTCGAAGCTCCAGCCGACAACCCGGCTCGCCGAGGCGCGCCGGAGGCAGTCGCTGGCGAAGGCGTCGTTGACGACGACGCCGGCGCCGTTACGCACGCCCACGTCTCGTTTCCGTAGTCCTTCAATCGCCGCCATGTCGGCAGCGTTCTGCATTTGATGCTGCGAAACGCGCGCGTAACCAATATCGACCACCAATGCGAGCAGGCCCGACAATGCGAAGACCAGCAGGGCGAACTGGACCAGCACGTCAGTTTCTCGGGATCGCCATCACTGATTTCTTCTGCCCGGCGATCGTCTCGACCATCGTAAACGCTGATTCGGGCGTCGCCCGTGCCTCGCCGTCGCCGGTTCCAGGTCGCGCATACGGACTGAACGGTACGAGATCGGGAGTCGTGCTGTCTTCCGGATCGTCGGGACGGCCCGATCGCGGAATGCTGGTGAGGCGCGCCTCGACCGCCATCGCTTCGCTCAAGAGAGCAACCTCTTCAGGATTGACCGCGATGACCGCTTCCTGAACAGCCCGCGCTCTGGTCGTGGCGCTCTCGCCCGCGCCGCTCTGATAGAGCGGCACGGCTCGCGTTCTCATGGGTTCGATGATCACCGCGCTCTGCACGATCACTCGCACCGTTGCCTGCTTGTCCCAATTCGAAAGCTGGGCCTGCAACGCCAGTTCCTGGCTGTAGGGACCTGACAGATTGAAGGGCCGGCCGCCGGCCGCACTGATCGGCAGGGTCGCGAGGATGTCGAAACGATCTCCGGCATGAAGCCCATAGAGTCCGTCGAGGTTGTCTGCCGAAACACGAATCGCGCGCTTCCCTGCTGGAATGCCGGCGACGATGCCCTCCCGCGTGCCGAGGGGCAGAAAATCGCTCTCCGTGAAGACGTAGCCCGGCTCCTTGTCCGACTCGAGCACGCGGCCGATGATGTCGCCGAGGTCCACGATCATCTCTTTGCTGACGGCCTGGGGCGGGAGGTAGATCACGGCGAAACGCCGGTTACGAACGTCCCAGAGATGGTCGCGACGCACGCGAGTGAAAGCGGGAATCGGCGCGCCTGGCGATGGTACCGCGATCAACCCGGCAGTCGATGGTTCACGCGGGCCAAAGCCGGGGAGCTCGATGATCCTGCGCGCACCCATGAAGAGAATCACGCCGATCGCCAACACCACCACGCCAACGATGACGAAGGGGTTAGTTAGCGGAGAAGCGCCGCCGGAGCGGCGGGGAGCGACCGGGCTCACTCAACCACCTCGCGCCGATAGATGGCCTGCGCGGAGATCAGCTTTCGGAACGGCCGCACTGTTTTACCCGCGAACGCCAACTGGCGCCCAAGACCATCGGGACCCGCGTAGGGGCCGATCGATGCGTCATCGATCGGCGAGCCAGGTGGTGCGTTGGTCTGTTGAACGCCGGAGTCATCGGCGAGGATGACGTTGCCAATGTTCGGCGGCAGAGGATCGGTCGCCGTCGGTGGCGACGGCCGGAAGCCGCTGAGGGTCGCAGCCTGATACGGGTAATTGATGCGGACCGCTGCCAGCCCGCGGTCCTGTAATGGATCCGCCCGAAGCGCGCCGCATTCATCACTGGCGGCAAGATAGATCAGGCTGAATGGTCCACGCGACGGACATTCCGCGTCCTGAGCCGCTCGAATCTCCTGGACCACGGGTACCCAGGTAATCGATTCGCCACCGTTCGACGAATCGACCAGGGGAATACCAACGGTCAGTCCTGTCGCCGCGGCCTGGCCATTGGGGCCGATCGCACTGCACGCCTCACCACTGCGGGCGACGAGAAGCGCTCCGGCGTAGCGCAGGAGATTCGGGCGCGAGGGTTCAGTGATCATGAGTGCGCGCAGGGATCGGTTCACGACAGGCATCGCCGCGAAGTAACCGTCAGGATCGGCGGCCACTGCGGGATCGCTCAGATCGACGACCAGACACGCGGGATCGAACAAGCGGCCTTTGAGGTCGACGAGACAATCAGGGTCGTCGGCCGCGTCGCACGTTAAGGCGTAGTCGAAGGTGGCGTCCGCGCGTACTGGCGCCATCGCGAGTTCGCGCGCGGCGACACGGGCCACGTCTTGTAGTGCGTTGGCATCGAACATCAGGCGGCCAAATTCGATCGTGCCAGCCAGCAGCAGATAAAAAGCGATCGAAACCAGCGCGAATTCGACGAGCGCTGCGCCGCGCTCAGAGCGTCGCCCGTGGTCCGAACGGCCCACCCGTCTGGTAGCGGTCATGCCGGCCGTCGCGACGAGGGTAACCACGGATTACGGCTTAACGATTCTTGGTCTGCAACACAAGCGACGACAGCGAGCCGTCACCGCCGACGTTGTCGCCGAGACGCTTCTGCCCGTTACCCTGCGTAATCGCGTTGATGTCGAGACCAATGCCGGTTGCCGAATTTCCGTCATCGAAGCCAGGGGTGTTCGGAGAGGTTTCGATGATCTTGCCGCTGACAATTGGCGCATTGGTATCGGCGTGCGCGCCGGGCAGAATGGCGGCGGCGGTGGCGAGCAGATCGGTCACCTTGTTGCCGAACACAGAGATTGCCGCCGCGCCGATCAAGGCCACGCCGGCGACCACCAGTGCGTACTCGACGAGCGCGGCGCCTCGCTCATTACGGCGCAGCCGTTGCACGACCTTCAACATAGCTCCTCCATTTCAGTCAATCTACGGTTTGGGCAAACGTTCCATCACCGACCGCATCAGCTCTTCCCGGTTGGGGAATTCCCACGTCGCGACATCGGGCATCAAAGTCCGTAGAATAACGGGGTTGACCACGATTATCAACTCAGTTTCCTGGTCATTGTGATTGAAACTTTGGAAAAACCGCCCAATGATCGGTAGTTTCTGCAACCCTGGCGTGGACCCGGTATTCGATGAGGTATTGCTCGAGACCAAGCCACCAATCACCAGTGCCTGACCATCTTGCAGGCGGGAGCTGGTTCGAAGCGCCCGCGTCTGAAACGCCGTCGTCGCGACACTGGTGCCCGTCGATTGACGAATCGAATCGGTTAGTACGGAGTCGGGAGTGACAACGAGCGGTTGGACATCGAGAGTGATGGTGTCATCGTCGCCAACCAGCGGCCGGATTTGAAGCTGAACGCCATATGGTACGAAATCGACGGTGCTGAACACGCCCGGCGTCGCAGCGGCGCCGGGTGCCGTGGCCGGCGTCCCGAACGCCGGTGCAAATGCTGCCGGCACAGGAACCTCGCCGCCGATCTGAACTTGGGCCAACTCGCCGGATAGGACCGTGAGCGACGGCGACGACAGACTCCGCGCGATACCTTCGCGCTCGAGCAGCGAGAGTGCGGTAGCGACGGCAAAGTGACCGCCAGAAAATTGCAGTTCGTTCAAGAGGCTGCCGCTCAGAAAGGACAATACATTCTGGATGGCGGCTCCGCCGGCGCCGACCCGCGCCGCCTGTTCACCTTGAATCGTCGTCGCCGACTGCGCGGGATTGAGCGAGGGCTGTCGAAAGTCCGACGTCGCGAGCGCAGAATTGGCATTGAAGGTGCGCAACTTCGAGCGGTTGACTTCGACCAGCCGGATGTCCACCCGCACTTGGGGCAGATCGATGACCTTGATAAAGGAGAGGATTCGGCCGCCGGCCGCTTCGATGGCGGTGGCGCGGCCAAGGTTCGTGCGCACTTGATTGGACAGGCGGCTTCCGCGGCCACCGCCAAACACGGAGCTCGAGCCACCTCCGAGTTGCGTCTGTGATGATTGCGCGTTGGATTGAGACTGATCCGCCAGCGCTCCGCCTTCGTCGGCCAAGACGCGAATATCGGCAACCGTGAGGGTCTGCCCCGCGAAGACCTGCGCGGCCAGCATCAGGACCCGGACCAGCGCCGTCTGGTTCGAGACGCGGCCTTCCAGCACGAGGCGGTCTTGCGCATCGTCGCGCACCGCGCCGTGGAGCACTCGCCGAATCGAAACGTTGGTGCCGTCGACAGTCGCGATCGCGTCGCGTAGTTTCTCTTCGGGCAACTGCGGCAGCGTCGCGAGCTGCAGAAGATTGATGACGGCGCCTTGTGAGGTCGACGATCCCTGGATCTGCGGTGAGCCGCCGGTCAACTGCGTTGGTGGTTGACTGGGTGACGGCGCGCCCTGCGAATTCACTCGCGGCGCCGCAGTATTATCGGTCGGCGGCGCCGCAACGAGCGGCGGCGCCACGCCGCGCGCATTGCCGGCGTCGAGATAGTTGCGGGCGATCGCTTCGGCCGCCATCGACGAACTGACATCGGCGACGACGCCAGTGAGCACGAGCGCATCGCGGTCAGGCGCGCTCTCGACTTCAATTGAGGTGTTGATCCGCTTGAGCGCGCGCTCGAGCACCGAGAGATCGATCTGCACGGCCATCGGGAATTCACGGGACGACCCGTCGGCGAACCAGATGATGCACGTCGTCCGGCCCGTTTCTTTTCCGAGCACCAGCACCTCGGTGCTGGTGACGAGTTCAGCCGTCAGGATTTCGGTATCGGCAACGGCGATGCGCTTGATCTCGTCACCGAATTGCAGTCGGCGGTACTGCGATTTGATAATGACGATTGGGGCGCCGGATGGCTGTGCCATCAGCTGCGAGGTCAGTAGGACAGGCCGGGCCTGCGCAATGTCGCTCGATATTGCGATGACCACGGCAGCGGCAATCGCGCAGGGCATACGACGACTGATCTGGTGAGCGAGTCGCAACGCCACTTTCCCACGCGATCGGGTCATGGGCCGTGATCCTAGCACTAATTCCTGACTGAAAATCCGCAGCGGCCGACTGAAACGGGGGCGGTGGCGAGCAATTACACGCTTTTGTCAGAACTGTCTGCGCGTGCAAAGAAAAAGGCCCGAGTGATTTCTCACTCGGGCCCCAATTTAATCACCGGCAGCAACCTACTCTCATGGAATGTTACAAAACAAACCAAATTTGGTCGATTTAGTCCAGTTTTTAGTCCATTATAGACGCCCTAAAACGAAGAGCGGTTTTCCGCAAAATGTGGGTGTTTAAAAGGCTAAAAACTGGCGCGATGTCCGATTAATTGGCTTTTGTATTTTAGTCCATTTTAAAGCCCTCCCAGGAGACGCGACATGCCAAATACCCCGCAATCCGTCGCCAGACCCGCCAGGATGACGAGTTCCGCGCTCCAGAGCGTCTTACCCATCCCTTCAGCACGACCCCGCCAGCCGCTCGCGATTGGTTCCGCCTGTAATGGTTCGTTCGCACCGATACAGGGGTGCCTTTTCGCCTTGTGTTTGTAATAGTGATCTTTTACACTATTACGTATGACCAAGAAGCACACCCGCTCCGACGACCCCCTCCCCCGTCGCACCTTCGGGTATTGCCGCGTCTCGACCCGCCAGCAAGCCAACGAGGGGCATTCCCTGGCTGACCAGCAGCAACGCATCGCGGGATATTGCCAAGCGAACGGTCTCCCCGCGCCCAGTCAGTTCTTCGTGGATGCCGCGACCAGTGGCACGGTCAACCTTCAGAAGCGAGAGCAGGGAGCCAGGTTGCTCGCAGAACTCCGTAAAGGTGATCACATCATCGTCACCAAGGGAGACCGTCTGTTCCGCTCCGCGAAGAACGCGCTGGAGATTGCCGAGTTGCTACGGGATAACGGTGTCGGTCTGCACCTGATGGATATGGGTGGTGAGGTGCTGAACTCCTCGGTCTCCCGCTTGGTGTTCGGCATTCTGATGATGGTCGCCAATATGGAAAGCGAACGCATCGGCGAGCGCACCGCCAGCGTCAAGGAGCACCTCCGCGCTCAGGGTCGGTTTGTCGGGGGTGCGGTGCCGTTTGGATATGCCAAGACTGCGGATGGTGCACTGAAGCGACGGAAGGATTTTGGCGCGCTCCAGAAGCGGATTACGGAGATGTCGCGAAAAGGTGATTCCACCCGCGCGATCGCCCAGACGCTGACCGAGGAAGGAATGCCCGTGAGCCACAACACCATCTATCGAGTGCTGGACGGGCGACGGAAGACGGACGCCCTCGTCAGATAAACGCCCGCCACCACTACGGACGCCCCCGTCCGTTCTCTTGGTCCGCATCTAGTCATACGCGGTTTGCTAAATAGAACTGTATGACCGACACGCACACACAAACACGAGCGCACATACGACCAATGCGTGATGACCCGAAGGTCATTCATCGGTCGCGCTCGTCATCGTTTTAACCCGTTTTATGGGAGTTCTGCACTCCCTATGTCCGATAGGTGTATTCAAATGAAGAACAACGACCATTACGACCGCATTGCTCGCAAGAACGAGCACACCCTGCTCACCGACTCACAACATGTTACGGAATATCGTCTCTCAGCTGCGGAATGGGTGCGTTCTATCATCACCAACGACCGCACGGGTCGGTGGTATCCATTCATCCTGAACAGTATTCGGTACGTCGAAGAAGTCGCGGATCGTGCTGACTATTACCGTCGTGTCGCAGTCATTCGTGCGTGTGAGAAATCGACCGCATCTCTCACCAAACGAGCGAAGGGAAATCCTACTCGACAGCATCCCGACGCGTCGCTGCGGGTCATCTACCTTCCTGCTTCGAAGCGCGGGTCCATTCATCTCCACGGATGGTGTCGCATCCCCAAAATCGATATCGACCGCGGTCGTCTTTATTGGAAAGAACAGCAATACGGATATTCAGGGGACGCTCCGTCATCGCTCGTGCGATTCAGCAACGAACTCTGTGCTCGTCTCGCGACCAAGAACATATGGTGGAACATCGACGACGACAGCAATTGCGGTTCGGTCGACTACGCACAACGAGAACTGAAAAGAGAGAAACGGGAATGGGGAATGCTCGAACTGCAACCCGCATATCTGTTCGAGGAACGGATCGCGTGACGCACAAGGTTAGAAGCTCCGTCACACATCACCTAAATACAGCGAGGGAAAGGAAACCACCATGAAGAAACAACGATCCAAGGTCTGCGATGAACGTATTTGTGTCCGTCTCCCAAAAGCGCTCGTCACAAATATTCGGAAAGAAACAGATAAAGAAAATATATCTCTGTCTTTGTTTGTAAGAAGTGCACTTGTCGAGATGTTGACATCGAGGGTATCGGGATGAAGTCCTTCGCGCGGTTTATCAAGGAAAACACCAGCTCCGATGAACAAGTGCGTGCCATTCGAAATGCCATCATCGCGCTCATCACTAGTGGTGCGCTGGATGCATTCATCAAGAGTGATCTTTTGATGAAGGAAGAGATCCACACCTATTCCGCCGAGCACGACGAGAAGCGATACAGAGCACGCCTACGAGCCCTGCGCCACGGACTGGCAGCGGTGCTCACACGAGATGCCCAGTTGGACGATGACCTGCTACGGAAGCACGGGATTACCCAGTGGGACACGACCGAAGACACCGACCCGAGCACGACCACAGCGAAGCACGCCGTCGCCAATGCCAAGCGCCAGGAACGGGTCGCCAAGCGGGGGGTGCTGAATGCCAAGCAAGCAGAACTCGCAAACCAGCAACGACGGGTGCAGCGAGACATTGCGAAGAGTGGTGCGCGATGAGAGTGCCGAAGGGGAACGGCATAGTGAATGTGCCGATGAAGACGGAAG
>SXGQ01156564.1_pt1 | contig 10779 bp, 8 predicted proteins | sample 3178371 | NCBI WGS metagenome assembly SXGQ01 (sample SAMN11356859, study PRJNA531348) | freshwater metagenome | isolation source: freshwater sample F1-20 | place: China: Fuxian Lake, Yuxi | collected 2017-12-25 | reverse complement strand
TTGCATTTTGTACAACGAGATTTTCAAAAATGTTGAAAACCCAGATATCAAGCAATTGATGCGCTATATGGCGCGCGATGAATCTCGCCACGCAAGCTTTCTCAACCAATCATTAAAAGACTTTGGCTTGGGAATTGATCTTGGTGACTTAAAGCGAACCAAGGCCTATACCTACTTCAAGCCGAAGTATATTTTTTATGCAACGTATTTGTCAGAAAAAATCGGATACGCACGCTACATCACCATTTTTCGCCAATTAGAAAAAAATCCTGACAAGCGTTTTCATCCGATTTTTCGTTGGTTTGAGCGTTGGTGCAATGACGAGTTTCGCCATGGCGAGTCCTTTGCATTGATCATGCGTGCCAACCCGCATTTGTTGCGGGGCGGTAATGTTTATTGGATTCGCTTTTTCTTATTGGCCGTTTACGCCACTATGTATGTGCGTGACCACTGTCGCCCCATGTTGCACCATGAAATGGGACTCGAGTCCACCACCTATGACTACGAAGTTTTCCGCATCACCAATGAGATCACTAAGCAAGTCTTCCCCGTTTGTTTGGATATCGACAGTCCGGTTTTCAGGGAAGGCTTGGCCCATCTGTACTTCGTTCAAACGCAAATGAATGAGGCCAAGGCTAGGGGTGGTTTTATCGGCTTGCTGCAGCAAGCGCGCTGGGCCTTGTCTGGCGGGATTACCTTTGTACGTTTGTACTTCTTGCCGGTCAAACAGCAAGAATTACCTGACGACGTACGCATGGTTCCTGCTTGGTAAATCTGTAACCGAACATCACAGAGAACTAAGGATGACCGACACGTTTGTTGCTTTGGGATTTGCGATTTTCATCTGGTGGTTTAGCACCGGCATTGTCATTGTGTTGAACCGCATGTCCCAAACAACCATCACCTTGAGTTTGGTCATTTCATCTATTCTGGGAATAGGTGCTTTGGTGGGCTTGGCGCATACAGCCCATCAAACGGGCGTCACGGGCGCCTACTGTGCATTTACTTGTGCGCTGTTGGCTTGGGGTTGGAATGAATTGAGTTTCCTTACGGGCTGGATAACAGGGCCCCAAAAAACCGCCATTTTTCAAAGCACGCAAGGATGGCCCAGATTTGTTGCCTCTTTCAATGCTGTGGTGTGGCATGAAATTGCCATTCTTTTGGTAGGCGTCGCCATTATTGTTATCACATGGGATGCGCCTAACCAAGTGGGTACTGGCACTTATTTGGTGTTGTGGATCATGCGCACCAGTGCCAAGTTGAATCTTTTCTTTGGTGTGCGTAATTTGAATGAAGAATTTTTACCTGCGCATTTGGCGTATTTAGAAAGCTTCTTTAAACGCCGCCGTATGAATGCTTTTTTTCCAGTCGCTGTGGTGTCTGCCAGTGTTTGCTTGTGGATGCTAGTGAACTTTGCCAGTCAACCATTGGTGACACCATCGCAAGTTGTGGGATCTGTTTTGGTCGGCACCATGTTGGCCTTAGCCATTGTGGAGCACTTGATGTTGGTTCTGCCGCTAGACACCACTGCGTTGTGGCGTTGGGCTATTCAAAAACCGCACAAATCAAAAGTTGAAGAGGCCTTAGATACCTATGTTCCTGCAAGATTAAACGCACATTTGGATTCACATGACAAATCTTTTCAAGTCAATTGACTCTAAGGGTCATGGTGGTGACGGCGGCGGAGGTCAAAAAGACCCTTTGTTAAGTGTCCCTTTCACCCATCCAAGAGTTCCTACAGCTATTGTGATTGGTACGGGTTTTGGTGGCTTGGCAGCCGCTATCCGTTTGAGCGTCAAAGGCTATCGCGTTCAAGTGCTGGAGAAATTAGACGCTCCTGGTGGTCGTGCGTATGTGCATAAACAAGATGGCTTTACCTTTGATGCAGGTCCCACCATCATCACTTTGCCCCATTTGATTGAAGAGCTATTCACGCTATGTGGGCGCGATATGAAGAACCATGTGGATTTGCGCTTGATGTCACCCTTCTACCGTATTCGTTTTGATGACGGTACGCACTTCGATTACAGCAACAACGACGCGCAGATGCTGGAACAAATTGCCAAATTCAGTCCTGAAGATGTGCAGGGTTTTAAGAATTTGATGAAAGCCTCAGAAAAATGCTTCCAACTGGGTTTCGTTGAGCTAGGTATGGTGCCTTTTGAAACCATCGGTGATGTGATCAAAGCCATGCCGAACTTGGCACGGATGCAAGCATGGCGTTCTATCTATAGTTTGGTTGCTAAGCACATCAAGCATCCCAAGTTGCGCATTGTCATGAGTTTTCATCCGCTGCTCATTGGTGGCAATCCTTACTCTGTGACTTGCGTCTATTCCTTGATTCACTCATTAGAGAGACGCTGGGGCGTTCATTCGGCTATGGGTGGCACGGGTGCCATTGTGCGTGAGTTGGTCAAGCTTTTGGATGATCGTCGTGTACCCATTCGCTACAACGCCCCCGTCACCCAAATTCGTGTCGAGGACGGTCGCGCGCAAGGTGTTGAACTCGAGAGTGGAGAGTTCTTACCGGCTGATATTGTGGTGAGCAATGGAGATGCAGCATGGACCTATCGCCATCTTGTTGCACCACAACACCGCAAACATTGGACAGACAAACGAATTGCCAAGGGTAAATATTCTTCAGGCTTGTTTGTTTGGTATTTTGGAACCAATCGCCAGTACCAGGATGTACCGCACCACATGATGGTTTTAGGACCGCGATACAAAGGTTTGTTGCAAGATATTTTTAAAAACCACACCCTGTCCAAAGATTTCAGCCTGTATTTGTATCGTCCCACCGCTACCGACCCATCTTTGGCGCCTGAGGGGTGTGACAGTTGTTATGCTTTATCTGTCGTTCCCAACCTTAGCAGCGAGACGGATTGGGAAGCCGTTAAAGAGCAATACCGCGATGCCATTGCAACGGTATTGCAGGAAAGTGTTCTGCCCGATTTGAAGCAGCATGTGGTGTCATCCAAAGTGACTACACCGCAAGATTTTCAAGACCGTTTGTGGTCTTACAAAGGTGCAGGTTTTGGTTTAGAGCCAATTCTGGTTCAAAGTGCGTGGTTTAGGCCGCACAACAGAAGTCAAGATGTTGATGGACTCTTTATGGTGGGTGCCAGCAGCCAGCCTGGTGCAGGCGTCCCAAGTGTCTTGATGTCCGCAAAAATGTTAGAAAAGGTGGTGCCCGATGTCAAATCTTTCGTTTGGTCGAACTGAACTTCGAATGCATCAGTCCAACACTCTTCGCGAGTCCTTGTCTTATGACTTAGAGGCTTGCACAGAATTGATGCGTGGTGGCTCCAAATCTTTTTTTGCCGCCTCTAAACTTTTACCAGTTCGCGCGCGTGCACCAGCTATCGCTCTCTATGCTTTTTGTCGGCTGGCCGACGATGCTATTGACTTGGGAGAGGACCAAGACCAAGCCATGCGAGACCTCAAGTCCCGCCTGAGCGCCATCTATGCTGGACGACCAATTGCGAAAGATGCGGACCGCGCATTGACGGTGGTGGTCCATCGTTACGGCATTCCATGTGGGTTACTGGAGGCCTTGTTAGATGGGTTTCTGTGGGACTCGCAAGGTCGCCGCTATGACACTTTGGCGGACGTGGAAGCTTACGGCGCCCGCGTAGCAGGAACTGTTGGCGCCATGATGTCAATCATCATGGGCGCTTCATCTGACACAGCGATTGCGCGCGCATGTGAACTTGGTGTTGCCATGCAACTGACCAATATCGCCAGAGATATCGGCGAGGATGCGCGCAATGGCCGTCTCTACATTCCACGTGCATGGTTTCGCGAAATTGGCATGGATGCGGATGATTGGTTAGCAAATCCCGTGTTTGATGCGCGCATTGCAGGATTTACCCAGCGCTTGTTGTTGCGTGCCGATGCGCTGTATCGCCGAGGCGAATTTGGTTTGGCTGAATTGTCTTGGGACTGTCGCCCCGCCATCCAAGCTGCACGGCTGGTTTACGCTGAAATTGGAAGACAGTTGGAGCGTAGTGGTCTGAACTCAGTCGATAAACGAAGTGTGGTCTCGACTGCCCGCAAATTAGCACTGATAGCCAGAGCCGCCACGGTCGCGGTGAAGGTTCCGGCATTACCCTGCGTAGCATTAAGTCCTGTACCCGCTATCCAATTTTTAGTGGACATTGTCAGCAGTGAGCGTGATCCATTGGCTCCCCAGCAACCTTGGACTGTGCCAACCCGTAGTTTTGATGAACGCGTGGAATGGATGGTGGATTTATTTGGTCGCTTGGAACAACGCGAAAGAGTCAGCCGTTAAACACTTTACATGCTGAAAATTGTTGAAGTACTTGTGTTGGTTGTTGCCGGAATTCTCTTTGTCGGCTGGCAATTCCGCGATTTGCGTCGCGCTAAAGAGATCACTCGCAAACAGAGAGAAGCTGAGCAAGACCAGGCTATGAATGCCTCCACAGGATCTGGAGATTCCGATGTGGAAAAAGGTCCTCATGGACATTAATCTTAAATTAGTGCATTTGGTCTGTGCCTGTTTGTTTTTGGGCAACGTGATTGTGAGTGGTGTATGGGCTTTGCTGGCGGAGCGCACACGCAACCATGCCATTATTCAATTTAGCAACCGCATGGTGCTGATCACAGACCTAGCGTTTACTTTGCTCGGTTCATTGGGGGTGGTCTGGACAGGACATGGCATGGCTGAGAACTTTGGTGGAGGGGAAGGGCATCCATGGATTCAATGGTCCTATGGCTTACTTGCCTTTTCGGGTTTGATTTGGTTGTTTGTCTTGGTGCCTATACAACTCAAGCAACGTTCTTTGTTGCGCAACACTGATACGGTTTGTGAAGACTATTGGCGGCTCTCACGTATCTGGCAAATAGCAGGTGCATTTGCCACGGTGCTTCCGTTGCCCATTGTGTATTTCATGGTCACGAAGGGCCTGTGAGTTCTATTCATGCGGATAGGTTGCCGCTCAAGGGCCTGGTTGTATTGATCACTGGCGCTGCCTCTGGAATTGGTGCCGCGACTGCTTTAGAAGTTGTGCGCAGCGGGGGAATTCCAGTCTTGGTGGATTGCGATGAGGAGCCACTTGCGCTGATGGCGCAGCAATGCGGTGCAGACACCTTCTATTGTGTTGCTGACGTGACCCAGATGACAGCGATGGTTGATGTAGTCGCTAAAACCCTGTCTGTGCACCATCGTATGGATGTGGTGTTTGCGAATGCAGGGGTGGCGGCTTTTGGGCCCGTGGCTTATGTCGATCCACAAGCCTGGCAACGCTGTGTAGAGGTGAATATTTTTGGTGTTTTCAATACCGTGCGATCTGCGCTTCCAGCTTTGATACAGCAGCGAGGTTATGTTTTGATCAATGCGTCTGTGTCGTCCTTTGCACACCCGCCAGCCATGTCAGCCTATGCCGCAAGCAAGTCTGCAGTGGAAGCCATGGCCAATGTGCTGCGCCTAGAGCTCGCGTCCCATAGTGTTGGAGTAGGCGTACTGTATGCAAGTTGGGTGAGCACCCCTCTGGTTGCAGAGGGTGCTTTGCATCCTGGTTTTGTGCGGTTGCGCGCAACTATGCCTAGCCTTTTAAACAAAGAAACATCTGCGCAAGAAACAGCCCGTGTGGTTGTTCGCGCAATGTCAAAGCGCCAAAGTAGGGTGTGGTTGCCCGGTTGGGTGCGAATTTTGTTTGGCCTGAGGGCGTTGCTCCATTTGCCATTTGCTGAGCGCGAACTTCTCAAAGCAGCGCCTGAAATTGAGAAGTCTTATCTAGAGGGCTTGGCAACAGAGGGGGCCTTGGCATCGAGCTTTGGACCTAGGGAGCGAGAAAGAACATTGGCGCGCACTGAAAAAGAAAAATGAAGTCTGTGTCTTGTGCTTTTTAATTCTCTAAACGGCTTGTCGCCGTAAATTTTCCATAGCAGAGGCCATGCGTTGAGCTTGCACTTGAGGCATAGGCAGATAACTTCCCCCCATCGTCTGCGCCATGTTTTGCACTTGGGTGTCGGGCTGCAGTGAGGTGTCGATCCACAAACAACGATGGCCAGTCTGTCGCCATTGCGCTGCCCATTGCTGCGCATCCGCTTGTGCTTGCGCGCGTCCCCCCAATCCTTGCAGGTTGACGTTGGCACGGCCATCACTTAGAACCACCAAAATAGGTGTCACACCTTGTCGTTGTAGTTGTGTAGCTTGCTCGCAAGCCATTTTCAAAGCAAGTGCCAGGGGCGTGCCGCCGCCGCCAGGCAGGCCCATCATGGCGCGCTTTGCGCGAACCAATGAACGTGTCATAGGAAGCAGCAATTGGGCTTTCGCACCTTTGAAAGACACAATGCAAACGCTGTCTCTACGCGCGTAGGACTGTTGGAGCAAAAGCTCCACCGCGCCCTTCGCCTCCGCCAACCGTTGCAGTGCTGCTGAGCCAGAAGCATCGAGCGCCAAGATCAAACAGCTTGCGCTATGTTGCTGGTAACGGTGAACATGAAAGTCCTCAGACCGAATGGCAACGCGCCCCTGTTGCGTATTGCCTCTTAAGCGCTGTTTAGGCGCTGCGGCTCTTAAGGTCGACAAGATGTGCAAACGTGCATGCCCGCCTGGCCGCCCAGTTCTGGGTGGCAAAGGCCTTCCACGTTGCATGCCCGATCGAAATTGTCCAGATCTTCCAGAGGTGTTGCCAAGGTTGCGACCTGGTTTGGTCAGCAAACCCTCCAACACATCGGGTGGAAGACTGGCCAATGCAGCTGCAATCATCATTTCTTGAAGTTTTTCAGAAGAGGGTAGATCTGAAGGGGCTTTATCTTGCGTGTTTGTGTCTTCTTCAGATGTATCGGTTGAAGAAGTGTCTTCTTCGTCCTTCGCTGACTCTGACGGATTAGGCGTCTCAGTCGGCTCGAGAGAGTTGGAACTCTGCTCTTGCGCTTGGTCTGGCTCAGCTGAAGAATCTGAGCTGTTTTGAGGTTCTGTATCTGAAGCATTTTCAGCAGGTGGAGGAAGTTGGGTGGCGCGAGGCGCTAACACGCGCCGCGCAGCAAAGGCTAAGTCTTCGTCTGCTATGTGGTTACGTGCATGCAAAGCGGCGTGGCAGCATGCCACACGCAATGCCAAGGTCGGGACGCGCAAGGAGTCAATGCCTAAACCCTGAGCGGTACTGCAAACAGCCAATACTTGTTCGTCGGTCCATTGGATATGGGGCAATGTTTGTTTCATGCGTGCCAAGGCGTCGGGTGCAATTTGAATGCCCATTACGTCAAGAGCGCTGTCGTCTGAGTGGGTGTTCAGTGAGACGTCAAATACATCTGAAGGCGCGATGTCTTGCAGGTCAAACCACAAGCCTAAACGCTCCGCAAGGGCGGGGCTCATGGGTGGATCATCTGCCATGGATTCATCCAATGCCACCACCCCAAATAGCGTTCGAACCGAGGATTCTGTGTTGTTGATTTTTAAAGGCGGCAATGATTGTGTGTCCATGGCTTGAGTCATGGGTGCAATCAAGGCTGTTGGAAAGCGTTCTGCCATGCTGATGCAGACCAGACCAAGGTCTGCTTGTTGTAACAAACCCGTTTGCATCTGCAAAAGGCCAGTTTGCAGCGTACGCGACAAATCAATGCCACCCAATAAGCGTTCTACATCGATATTGCCGGGCAACTTGACGGTGTTCAGTCCCGTTTCAGAAAGGTGTCTTAACCAGAGTTCACGCACAGGCCCAAATGGAGTACGTATCCAAATGCCACCCCAGCCATGCGAGTCAATTTGCAGCAGTTGCAACGATGTCATGGCATCGTTCCACGTTTCAAGACCTTTCAAGTCATCTGCCATGCACAAGACTCAAGGGTTCAGAATATCTTGAAGGCATCTGTTGACGCGTTCACCTGAATCGGTATCGTCAAGCGGGTTGCGTCTCAGGCGATGGCGCAAGGCCAAAGGCGCGATGGTTTTGAGGTGTTCGGGCTTGACCTTTTTATTGCCTTGCATTGCCGCCAGCGCGCGCGTGGCCCGTAAAAGCGTTAATTCAGCGCGTAAGCCATCGGTGCCAAGTTGCTGGCATAACGTTGCGCAAAGCGTAAGCATGTCGTCGTCGACCACCACTGAGTCCAGCAGTTTGCGGGCTTTGACAATACGTTTTTGAAGTTTGTCACTCTCATTTTGCCATTGGGCTTTGTAGGCATCGGGGTCTTTGTCAAATGCGTCTCGTCGCTTGATCACTTCCACGCGCAGTGCCACATCTTGGGGTGTTTTCACTTGTACCGATAAGCCAAAACGGTCCAGAAGTTGGGGGCGAAGCTCTCCTTCTTCGGGGTTGCCGCTACCCACCAAAACGAACCGAGCAGGATGTCGAATGCTCAATCCCTCTCGTTCGACCAGATTTTCGCCAGAGGCCGCAACGTCAATTAACAGATCGACCAAATGGTCGTCCAACAAATTCACTTCGTCGATGTACAAAAAACCACGGTGTGCTTGGGCTAACAACCCAGGTGAAAATTCCTTGACGCCTTGCGACAAGGCTTTTTCTAAATCGAGCGCACCCACAATACGGTCTTCTGTGGCGCCTAATGGCAAGTCCACCACGCTGACTGGCCTGCGTTCTGTAGGTAACTTGATCGTTTGACCAGCATTCAATTTCTTGTGCGACTGACATACGGGACAAGCCTGTGCAGGTTTGGTGGGGTCACATTTATAAGGACATCCCTTCACGACTTGAATGGGAGGTAACAAGTCAGCCAAAGCTCTGACGGCGGTTGATTTGCCGGTGCCCCTATCTCCTAAGACCAAAACTCCGCCAACGGTGGGGTCAATGGCGACAACTTGAATGGCCAACGTCATTTCGTCTTGACCGACAATGGCTGCAAAAGGAAACGTGGTTGCCATAACTGATTTTTATTAGTTCGATGATTTCACAGATGCAATCATCCAAAAGAGCCGGCAAACTGTCAAGGTAAATTTACACTTCTAACTTTATAGCGCTGCCCTAAGGTATGAGCAGCGTAGATTTTAGTTAATAAATCCAATTAATGAGCTATTTAATATAGGGAAACCCTTAGTTTTCTAGGTGTTGTCACTAAAAATATGCTTAAAAGTGTCAATTTAACTTGACGTTTTTTTAAAACCCGCTAAATTAAAGCTTGGTCAACCCTTGATTCAAGCCAACATGGACACCTTATTAGAGCGGATTCAATCTCCTTCTCATTTGAGAGAGCTATCGCGTGAAAGTCTGCAAGGGCTTGCCAATGATCTGCGCGAGCGTTTGATCGAAACAGTGTCGCAAACGGGTGGGCACTTCAGTTCCAATTTGGGAACCGTTGAATTAACCATAGCACTTCATTACGTTTTTAATACGCCTGAAGACCGCCTTGTATGGGATGTCGGTCACCAAACGTATGCGCACAAAATTTTGACGGGAAGAAACTCGCGCATGGGCAGCATCCGGCAAAAAGGGGGATTGAGTGGTTTTCCGCGTCGAGAGGAAAGTATCTATGACGCATTTGGAACCGCGCATTCTTCGACCAGCATTTCTGCGGCTTTGGGAATGGCAAAGGCGGCTCAAATCACGGGCAGTCAGCGCAAGGCTGTTGCGATCATTGGTGATGGAGCTTTGACCGCGGGTATGGCCTATGAGGCTCTGAACAATGCCGGTACAAGCAATTGCGACTTGTTGGTGATCTTGAATGACAACGACATGTCTATCAGTCCACCAGTCGGTGCATTGAACCAATACTTGGCAGAGTTGATGTCTGGGCGTTTTTATGCGCAGGCTAAAAAATTAGGCGAGCAGATGCTACGCAACGCGCCGCCCTTGTTTGCTTTAGCTAGACACATCGAACAACAAACGCAGACACTGATCCACTCGAACACTATTTTTGAAAAGCTTGGTTTTACCTACGTGGGTCCTATAGATGGTCACGATATGAACGGATTAGTGGACGCACTTGAAAAACTTTCCAAGGCAAAAGGGCCTCAGTTTTTACACGTCGTCACACGTAAAGGAAAAGGCTACGAACGAGCCGAAATCGATCCTGTGACTTACCACGGGCCTGGAAAATTCAACCCCTCTATAGGCCTGGTCAGTGCCGCCAATACAAAAGTCACATTCACACAGGTCTTTGGTCAATGGCTCTGTGATGTTGCCGCTAAAGATCCGCGTTTGGTAGGTATTACGCCCGCTATGCGTGAGGGGTCTGGCATGGTCGAGTTCAGCCAGCGCTTCCCTAATCGTTACCACGACGTAGGAATTGCAGAGCAGCATGCCGTCACTTTTGCGGCGGGCTTGGCGTGTGAGGGCTTGAAGCCTGTGGTGGCTATTTACTCTACGTTTTTGCAACGCGCGTATGACCAACTGATTCACGATGTGGCGTTACAAAATTTACCCGTGGTCTTTGCATTGGATCGCGCAGGGTTGGTCGGAGCCGATGGGCCGACGCACGCTGGTATGTTTGACATTGCGTTTGTACGTTGTATTCCAAACATGAGCGTGGCATGCCCCGCTGATGAAAACGAGTGCCGTCAACTCCTCAGCACTGCCTACTTACAAGACCATGCGGTCACGGTGCGCTACCCCAGGGGCGTTGGTGTTGGCGTCCAAGTGCAAAAAGATTTAACGCCATTGCCGTTTGGTAAAGCGCAGGTCGTGCGTGAGGGCAAAGACTTAGCAATTTTGTGCTTTGGACCGTTGTTGTACGAAGCACTCAAAGTGGCGGACTCATTGAACGCTTCGGTAGTCAATATGCGTTGGGCTAAGCCCCTTGATATACAAACTTTACAAGAGGTCGCTCAATCTCACCATCGGCTGGTCACGCTGGAGG